>FWPV01001615.1_pt1 | contig 61468 bp, 56 predicted proteins | sample 2228371 | NCBI WGS metagenome assembly FWPV01 (sample SAMEA103939776, study PRJEB20133) | metagenome
ACCGTTCGGTGATCTTCTCGAAAAAGGGCAATGCCTTCTGACCCTGACCTGACCTCTCCTCCTTTCCGAAGAGACTGTTTGTCCAGCCATAAAGGCCGATGACCTCCTGCCCGGGGCGGGGCACAAGAAGCCCGCAAAGGGCTGCCTTCGCCCCCAACCCGAGCCATGAAGGGGAAGCCCCAGATGCCTTCGCTTCGGTCCTTGGCGTTCGCCTTGCCGCGGCTCGAAGCCCCTCTGTCGCGGGACCTCCTGGCCTGCTACGGGTGCCCCATTTCCCCGGCTGAATCGCCCTGGCAAGAGTGGCAGATTTCTCGGCAACAGCCTCCACGAGGACACGCCGGTGTGTCGCCTTTTGCGCCCCGGCTCCGGGTCTCCGATCCTGAGCCAGCACTGGTTCAAGGGGCACACCCTTTACAGCAGGCTTGCCATCTGCTTGACGAGTCCCTCGTTTGTCTCAAAGGCCTTGGCCCCCGCCTTCTGCTCCTCTTTCTGGAACAGCTCCCTGATCGCGGCCATCTCCGATGGGGACAGCGCTTCTCGGACCATGGGATAGAAGACACGCTCCTCCCTGCGGATATGGTAATTGAGCATGTGGACATACGCCCCAAGGTTTTCCAGCAGGTTGCAACTGCTGGCCTCCACCCCCCTCGCGAACCCATCCAGGGAGTTCGCGATCTCGGTGATGTGGTTGCGGCCACGATCGTGCTGGTATCTGAGGGCCTCGATCTCGGCGTCGATCCTCCCGCCGCTCTTCTCGGCGAGCTTGCCGAACAGCACATGCTCCTCCTTGAAATGGTGGTACTTGTCGGCGAAGAAGCGAGCGAACTCGACGGCCTTGTCGAAGAACTCCCTCGGCACCGGTCCTCCATGCTCCAGCCTCTCGAGGGCCGAGTTGAGGTTTGCGAGGAACTGTTGGATAAGCTCGTGTTCCCGTTGCAGCATCTCCATGGGCTCCATGTCTCTCATTCCCCCTTGTGGTCATGGGCGGGAAGGCCGGCTAACCCGGCCCCACCCGGGGTATATCTCTCGCTTCAAAGATCCACGCCCAAGCGTTCCCACACCGACTGCCCATCCCTGATCTCCGCGGCCTTGAGCTTCGGGTACGTCTTCAAGAGGAAGTAGCCCAGCGGTACCACTCCGAGCAGGATGATGGTCAGGTCCGGTATGATGCGAAGATTCCCCAGGAGCATAACGCCTCCCTTTTGAAAGAATGAGGCGTCCCTCGCTGCCCAGAGGCCATCCTTGAAACTCGTCCAGACCTGTATCACGCCCACAGGGAAAAGGGTGCCCAGGGCCATCAGGAGCAGCCCGATATTCAACCCGAAGAAGGAAAGTCTGAGGGTTCCGTCTCTCCAATGCTCCTTTCGCACCAATCCTCGCCAGGAGAAGAGAAGCAGTGCGATGGACAGCATCCCATAGGTCCCAAAAAGGGCTGTGTGTCCATGGTTCATGGTCAAATAGGTCCCGTGCTCGTAATAATTGACGATGGGCAGGTTGATGATGAAACCAAAGACCCCTGCCCCCAGGAAATTCCAGAAGGAAGAGGCCACCAGGAAATAGAAAGGCCATCGATAAGGGAAGTCCACGCCTTCAGCCTTGACGGACTTATACTCCTTCATGGCCCTGACCACTAGGCCCAGGAGGGGCACAGGCTCCATGGAGGAGAAGATCGCTCCCCATCCCAGCCAAAACGCGGGTCCTCCGTACCAGAAGTAGTGGTGGGCGGTCCCTATTATGCCGGAGATGAAGACGAAGGCGGCCGTGAAGTAACCCACCACGAGTGCCGCTCGGGCCGTCACCAAACCCATGGCCACCAGCATAACCGCAATGGCCGCGACCCCGAAGAACTCGAAGATGCTCTCGACCCAGATGTGCACCACGAACCATCGCCAATAGTCGGCCAAGGTGAGGTGCGAGCCTCTTCCATAGAAGAGGCCAAAGCCGAAGAAGGCCACCACCAAGATGGCGCTGAGCAAGTAGAACCAGATGAGGGAGTTGAAATCGTCCTTGTGGCCGAGTTTGAGATGCGGGATGACACCACGATAGACTATGAGCAGCCAGGCGATCAGTCCCACCAAAAGGAGGATCTGCCAGAGGCGGCCCAATTCCAAGTACTCCCACCCCTGGTGTCCGAGCCAAAACCAGAGATCACCCAGGTACCCCTTGATACCGGCTACCTGCCCCAGCAAGCTCCCCAAGGCCACGATCAGGATGGCCACGAAGAGCAGATGGACGAGGGCGGCCTGTCTGGGCGGTTCCTTGCCGCCTATGATGGGGGCTATATAGATGGCCGAGGCCACCCAACTGGTGGCGATCCAGAACACGGCCAACTGGAGGTGCCAACTCTTGGCCCAACTGTAAGGGACTATTTGTGCCAAGAAAGGCAGCCAGAAGCTCCCAGGGTGGACTGTGTAGTGGGCCAGGAGCCCCCCAAGGCATGTCTGCAAGAGAAAGAGTAGCACGACCACGATGAAGTACTTGGCGGCTGCGACCTGACTGGGGGTGAGAGGGGCATCGAGGAGTCTCTCGGAAAGGGAGACCCCTTTGGCTTCACCGTACCAGAGCCCGTAATGGTGGACCATGAAGATGAATAAACCCAGGACGAGGAGCAGGGAGAGGACGCCCATTACGGACCAAACGTAGATCTCCTTGGAAGGGACATTGCCAACGCTGGGGTCGGGAGGCCAGTTGTTCGTGTAGCTATAATCCTCTCCTGGCCTCTGCGTGGACGTCACCCAAGCAGTCCAGAAGAAAAAACGGGAGATCTGTGTTCGTTCCCCTTCGTCGGGGACCGTATTGGGCAAGATCCCGTATCCTTTGTCCCCATCGGCAAAGGCCTTTTCCCAATGGCGACGGACCGCATCGAGCGCCTCGACCTGGCGAGCTGTGAGCACCAGGGTGTCCTTCGCCGCGTCGTACCTGTTGGTCCTGATTTCGCTCTTGGCCTTGACGTCGACTAATTCCTTGCGAAGCACGTCCAGGTCCCGGTAGCTCTTCCCGTACTCCTCCTTGGCGATGGAATCCCTTATGACATCACCGATCAGTCTCAGAGTCGCTGCCGAGAACTCAGGTCCCCTTTGCGTTCCGTGACCCCAGACGCTCCCATGGTCCATAAGCCCGTAACGCTGGTACACGTCCTGACCTTTCAGGATGTCTGATCTGTGGAAAAGGACCGTCCCATCGGGGCTCACGATCCTTCCAGGATACGGCGGAAGGTCGTCGCGCAGTGATACGCCCCCCCAGAGCAAGACGACCATGGCCGAAATGAAGCAAAGGATTGCCGCCCACTTGAGTCTTCTCACCGACATGATTCACCTCCTCTTCGAATTGGGGTCCCGACCTTGCCAGGAGACGGGGGAAGTCTGTCCAGGGCTTGAATCTTGATGGATCCCGTTTCCCAAGTCGTCACAAAAGCGCCGAGGACATGGGGGAGCGCGTGTTGAAGCGACGGCTGTTACGCCCAATGTCCAGCCCGGCACCCCTGGCAGGCAGGGAGAGCTCTTTTGGCCTGTTCGCGTAGCGTCCATGGTCCTTTGCCCCCTACGGCTCTCAACCCGGATGGGACACTGCATCCCCTTGGTCAGGGGCAGAAACAGCTGTTAGTTTACAAATGGTCATCACTCTCCTCGGCTGTTCCTTGACCTATGTCAAGAACATCCATCTTCTTGATCGAGATAATTGCTTCCTGTTAGGCTCCGTTCGAACCACCAGAGGGGTTGACTCAAGTCAAGGCGGCCAGCGATTTCCGGTCTTACCCTGGGGTCGAAGGAAAGGACCACCTTGTTTCAAGCACCTCGGGGTTTTGAAATGGGATGCGCGGTAAGGCTCACGCGAGACGTGACGTCTGAAGATCGACAGAGGAGGAACAGGTCATGAAGGTAATGCACGCTGTTGAGCAAGGGGAGATGTTCTGTTACCAGTGCGAGCAGACGGCGAAGGGGGAGGGGTGCACCAAGATGGGGGTCTGCGGAAAGGAGCCCGAGGTGGCGGCCCTTCAGGATCTACTGATCCACGCCTTGAGGGGGCTGTCTCTCTACGCCCTGGAGGGGAGAAAAAGGGGGGTTGTGGACCAGGAGGTGAACGAGTTCACCTGCAAGGCCCTCTTCTCCACCCTCACCAACGTGGATTTCGACCCCCAACGTTTTCAAACTCTCATCCACAGGACTGTTGAGCTTCGGGAGGGGCTCAAGGAAGGGGTAAAGGCCGCAGGAGGGGGTTCAGATCTCCCGGACGGCCCGGCCAACTTCACGCCAGCCAGCACCCTGGAAGGGCTCGTGGACCAAGGGACAACCGTGGGTTTGAGATCGGACACCTCAGCGGATCCGGACATCCTCTCCCTCCAGCACACGGTGCTCTTCGGGATCAAGGGGATCGCTGCCTACGCGGATCACGCACAGATCCTGGGCAAGAAGGATGAGGCGCTCTACGCGTTCATACACGAGGGGCTTGTGGCCCCTTTGAGGAGGGACTTGGGCCTTGATGATTGGGTGAAGCTGGTATTGAAGTGCGGGGAGTTCAATCTCAAGGCCATGGAGCTCTTGGATGCCGCCAACACAGGGGCCTACGGCCACCCGGTCCCCACCAGGGTCCCCCTCGGGGCGAAGAAGGGCAAGGCCATACTGGTCTCCGGCCACGACCTCAAGGACCTCGAGGAGCTCCTCAAGCAGACCGAGGGCAAGGGGATCAACGTCTACACCCACGGGGAGATGCTCCCCGCCCACGGTTACCCTGAGTTGAAGAAACATCAACATCTCTTCGGACACTATGGGACCGCCTGGCAGAACCAGACCAGGGAGTTCGTGGACTTCCCAGGGGCCATACTCATGACCACCAACTGCATCCAGAGGCCGCGAGACTCTTACAAGGGGAACATCTTCACTTGCGGTCTGGTGGGCTGGCCAGGGGTGACCCACATCTCCAACCGGGACTTCTCGCCCGCGATCCAGAAGGCCCTGGAGATGCCGGGCTTCTCGGCCGACTCCAACGGGCGTTCCGTCATGGTCGGCTTCGCACGCAATGCAGTCCTCGGGGTGGCGGACAAGGTGATCGAGGCCGTGAAGTCCGGGGCCATACGTCACTTCTTCCTGGTGGCCGGCTGCGACGGGGCCAAGCCAGGGCGCAACTACTACACGGAGTTCGTGGAAAAGGTCCCGAGGGACTGCATCGTCCTGACCCTGGCATGCGGCAAGTTCCGGTTCTTCGACAAGGACTTGGGTGATATCGGTGGGATCCCCAGGCTCCTGGACGTGGGGCAGTGCAATGACGCCTACTCCGCCATACAGATTGCCATGGCCCTGGCCAAGGCCTTCGGAGTGGGGGTGAACGAGCTTCCCCTCTCCCTGGTGCTGTCGTGGTACGAGCAAAAGGCAGTGGCCATACTGCTGACCCTCCTGCACCTGGGGATCAAGGGCATTCGCCTGGGACCGAGCCTGCCGGCCTTCGTCACGCCGAAGGTGCTCGATGTCCTGGTGAAGAATTTCGACATCAAACCCATAACCACCCCTGATCAGGACCTGAGGGCTATCCTGGGGTAGACTGACTTTGGAGGTATTCTCATGAGGTGCCCCGGACAAGACAGCCGCTACTGGAAGCCAGGGGCCGTCTTCGAGGTGGCGTGCCCCCAGTGCGGGTACGAGGTGGAGTTCTTCAAGGACGAGTCGACCCGCAGGTGCAAGAGGTGCGGACACAAGCTGGTCAATCCCAACATGGACTTCGGCTGTGCCGTCCACTGCAAGTTCGCACAACAGTGCCTGGGGGATCTGCCCCCGGAGCTCGTTGCCCAGAGGGGCGAGCTGCTCAAGGACCGGGTGGCCATCGAGATGAAACGCTATTTCAGGAAGGACTTCAAGAGGATTGGCCATGCCACCAAGGTGGCGAGGTATGCCGAGCAGATAGGCAAGGAGATAGGTGGGGACAAGGCGGTGGTCCTTTCCGCTGCCTATCTGCACGACATCGGGATCCATGAGGCGGAGCGCAAGCACCACAGCGCGGCAGCCCGTTACCAGGAGGAGGAGGGGCCCTCCATCGCGAGGGATATCCTCAACAGGCTGGGCGCTGACCCCAGGCTGACGGAAGAGGTCTGCGACATCGTCGGTCACCACCATCATCCCCGTCCTGTTGAGACTGCCAACTTCAAGGCGGTCTATGACGCGGACCTGATCGTGAACCTTCAGGAGAGGCAGGAAGAGGCGCCCTCGAGTCGTGAGGACCTGGAGGCGGTGATCCGTGGCTCTTTCTTGACGGATAGCGGGCAGGCCTTGGCCAGGGAGGTGCTTCTGGGAGAGAGGGGAAGGCGTTGGATGCCGACAACTGAACTCGGCAATGGGTCATCGGATCCAGGACCGATAGGAGACTAATCATGAGGGTGAGACGCAAGATCGTAGAGATAGACGAGGAGAGATGCGACGGCTGTGGGCTCTGTGTGCCAGCGTGCGCCGAGGGGGCCATACAGGTCGTGGATGGAAAGGCTAGGCTCCTCTCGGAGAGATATTGCGATGGGCTCGGTGCCTGTCTGGGCGAGTGTCCCAACGACGCCTTGAGGATCATCGAACGAGAGGCGGAGGAGTTCGACGAGGAGGCTGTCGAGGAGCATCTCGAGGCTGAGGTCTCCGAAGGGGTGATGGCCTGCGGTTGTCCATCCTCCCAAGTCCAGGGCTTCGCCCCATCCGCACAAGGCCAAGAGGGCCAAGAGGCCGCCCCCCAACAAAGGGCAGGGTCGGCCCTCTCACACTGGCCCGTGCAGATAAGGCTGGTGCCGGCCACGGCCCCGTTCCTGAGAGGTGCAGACCTCCTGGTGGTGGCCGACTGCACGCCTGTTGCGTACCCCAATTTCCATCAGGATTTCCTCGCTGGAAAGGTGGTCATGGTGGGGTGCCCGAAGTTCGACGAAGCCCAGCAATACGTAGAGAAGTTCGGCGAGATCTTCAAGGTGGCCAACATCCGAAGCGTGACAGTGGCCGTGATGGAGGTCCCGTGCTGCCAGGGACTCCCGGTGATCGTCAGGAAGGGCATGGAGGCGGCAGGGAAGAAGGTGCCCATGGAGGTAGTCATCGTGAGCACCAGGGGGGAGATCCTAAAGAGGCACAGGATCGCGGCCTGAGATCGCCCAATTCGGTTGATCGTGAACCCTGCGAGAACAGGAGGGCATGGCAATGGAGGTTCATCAGTTGGCAGAACGCGCCCGTTATCAGCCCAAGGCCCCGTACAATGACGTGATCCATGACATGTACACGTTCCGGATGATCCTCTTCAACTTCGAGCCGGGCCAGGAACTGCCGGTCCATCACCATCCGGCCGACTCGGAGGTGGCAATACAGGTCCTGGAGGGTGAAGGCGCCTTCACCGGGGCAGAGCAGGAGATCCCTGCCCGGCCTGGGTCTTTGCTCATCTGCAAGGTGAGCGAGCCCCACGGGGTGCGGGCCAAGACGCGAATGAGGGTACTGGTGACCATTGCACCGCCGATCTGAGGCCGTCTTCTCGGATGCGAGGGCACGACGGGTCCTGAGGATTCGAGACGTGTAGCCGCGGCCCCGATTGGCCGCCCGGGGGACAGGGGCTTCGGTCCAAGGGCCCATCTCGGCCGGTGGGGCTTCCCCTGGATCCTCTCGAAGATGGGCTCAGGAGGCTAGGCCCCTGAGAGGAGAGGACTTGATGGGCAAAGGCGTTTACATAGACGAGGATGAATGCATCGGGTGCGGGAGCTGCGAGGAGATCTGTCCGGAGGTCTTCAGGCTCAACGGGGAGATGGACAAGGCTGAGGTGATCAAGCCCGAGGGGGGGCCCGAGGCCCTCATCCAGGAGGCCATGGACACCTGCCCTGTCTCATGCATCCACTGGAGGGATTGATGGGCCCGATGCCGGCGATACGCTGTCGAGGCGTTCCGTGCAGGATGATGGGATCAGCGGGGATCAGGCCTTCCAGCAGCCACCGGGCTGATCTGAATCCGGCTCCTTGCTGGCGCGAATTGGGCCCCTTGGCAGTGCGTCGATCTTCTCCCCCAGGCTGTGCCTTTCCCCTGCCGGGCCTCATGGGAGGAGCCTTCCCTATGACACGGAGCACCAATTCCCTGGCAGGCAACTGGGTATCTTCGCGGTCGCGCTTCGTGGGGGCGGTCCGAGTCTGCGCGAGGGGCCGAAGGGAAAATGGCGCTGCATTCCAGCACAAACCAATTCATCCCAGGATATCTCGAAGTTGGCCTGCGTTTTTCACTGAGCATGAATATCGCGGGCTAGCGCCGAATCGTTCCTGGCTGATCATCGTGTCTTGGTCTGTGCCACATCCAATGAGGCCCTGTGCGAGGCCAAGAGACGGTTCGGTGCAGAATCCCGAGTATCAGGGGCCAGACCCCTTCCAAAGGAGCTCCCCCTCTGTTTCCAGCCCCTGGACAAAGACGCGGATCCGGTCCGCCACGGATGGGTCGCGGATGTCTGGGAGGCCTGCCGATGCCAGGCGAACCGCCCCCCTCAGGCAGGCACGGGCCATCTCTGCTGCGGCCTGGCCGTCTGGCCGGGCAGCATGGTGGCCTGTCTCGGCGAGCTCCAGGGCCAAACGGAGGATCTCCAGCCCATGCCGTGCCAGCTCCTGCGGCGGCTCCATGGCCACCAGGGCGGCCGCGGCCAAGGCCCTTTCCCTGGCCGAGGTCTCCTCTGGGCTGGCCTTGGGGAGCCTCATGGCCCTCATGAGCCCCTCGTAGGCCGCCGCATCCTCATCCATGAGGTCAAGGCATCGCAACTTCAAGGCGTTGAGCCTGTCGGCAAGCCATTGGAACCTCTCCTTGGCCTTCTCGTCCTTCTCCCTCCTCTGAGAGACACGCGCCACGAACTGGCCAAGCGAAGCAGCCAAGGCCCCGCACAGAGCCACCGCGCTCCCGCCGGCCGGGGTGACAGGGTTCACAGCGGCAATGCGCTCCAGGAAATCGACGATCCTTTCCTGTTCGAACCTCTCTTGCCCCTCCATGACATCCCCCGGATCATCCTTCGGACTTTTCCCCCCGTTCTTTGGCCCTTGCGGTGGCGGCCCTCAGGGGATTCGAGCGGATCTTCGCCTCGTATCCGGTGTCCCTGGAGAGGGCCGGCCCCTGGGCCGCCTTTCTGGCGAGCTCGTCGCAACGCTCGTTTTCGGGGTCGCCGGCGTGTCCCTGTGTCCAACGGAACTCCACCCGGTGATGCTCGCACAGCTTGAGGAGCTCCGGCCACAGATCGGCATTGAGCACCTCCTGGTTGTTCCGTTTCTTCCACCCGTTGGACTTCCATCTGTGGATCCAACCCTTGGTCATGGTATTGATCAAGAGCTGTGAGTCCGTGATCAGCGTCACCTCACAGCGGCCCTTGAGGGCGCGAAGTCCCTCCAGGGCGGCCATGATCTCCATGCGGTTGTTCGTTGTCAAACGGAAACCCTGCGAGAGCTCCTTCCTGTGGCCCCCGTACAGGAGGACCACCCCGTACCCGCCAGGCCCAGGATTGCCCAGGCAGGCCCCATCCGTATAGATCGTCACGTGCTTGAGTCTGCCGGGCATCTCTCCCCCACCACCAGCCGGACCGAGGAGATGAGGACGTCGTGATGGTCTCGCCAAGCGGCCTCCGGTTTTTCTTTTCGGTTTGCCTGGACCCTAGATCCCATCCGCCGGCCCAGAGTGTAACACAACGCCCGGTGGGCATCCAATCGAGCCGCGGGGTCTCGGTGGAGCGTGGGACCAAGGGGCGGGAGACCATGTGGCGAGAGGTTTCTCCCTTCGGCCTCGGATCCCGACACGACCAGGGGCCAAGATCGGGGCGGAACGTCGTTGGTGGCTTAGATGGTCCCTTTTGTGCCAACGGCCTGCGGGGTATATTACCAGTCGGCAATGGCAAGGCTTATGGCGTGAGACCAGTTCGCCTCGTCGGGTGGGTCCTGTCTTGGGCGACTCCGGGGGCGAGGCAGTGAGGCAGTCCCAGGGGGTGACGGGATGCGGATAGGGATCTGGATCAAGGGCGTGGCCTGTGTCTCGGTATTGTCTTTGGTTTGCCTTGGGTTCTTGCTCCCCACGGTCTCCGCGCAACCTAGGGACATCCCCCGAAATATCGTCTTGAATTCCTGGGACGGTCTTGATCGGTTGGTGCTCTGGGAGCTGCTTGCCAAACAGAAACTACCGAATCTCGCTGCCACAATTCGAGAGGGGTCCCTTCAGGAGATCCGAGTCACGGGCCACAGGACCGAGACCAAGCCCAGCCACGCCGAGATGCTCACAGGCCTGGCAGCCAAGGACACGGGGGTGATCAGAATTATCTGTACCAGCCCATAACCGAGGGCTATATCATCTTCGAGCGGCTGCAACAGCATTTCGGCGGTAGGGAGCAGATACGTACGTTCATGGTGGTCGCTGGTGTTGCCCATGTGGGGGGGGAAGCGCGGAGGAAGTTCGCGCATGGATGGAGGAGAAGAGGAACAGTCCCCCTCTGAAGAAGTATGGGCGTGCGTTGCCCCCGGGGGCGGATGACGTGGAAGGTGCACGGGAGTACTACTCAGAGCCTTTTTTCATCACCCGCAGGGCACTGGATGCATTCGATGCGGAAAGGCGTGACGTATCGGTCACGGCCCCTGTGTCCCTGAGCTACTTGGAGAGGTTCAAGTCTCCCAGGTTCATGGCCTTTGTGCACTTCTCTGATCCTGACCATGCGAATCACATGTTCGGCAGCGACAGCCGGGAATACCGTGAGGCGGCGATGGCATGTGACCATTGGCTAGGAAAGATCGTGGAGTGGCTGAAGAAGGAGGGACTCTACGCTGACACCCTCATATACGTCACGACCGATCATGGTGCGGACCTCCACTCGCACAAGCACAACAACGCCCCGCATTCCTGGCTGGCCACCAATGACCCCATGGTGACTCACGGAGGCATCCTGGCCGACATCCCGGCCACGATCCTCGCACGGTTTGGGGTGGATCTGGACAGGATCGAGCCCAAACTGATCGGTCGTCCCCTGACCGGGGTCGCGGAAGTGGCCGGCCCTGTCACCGAAGCGGACTGGCCAGCCACGCCCGTGGCATTTCCCCGACGAAAGGTCTCCTGGCCGGTTGCGCTCTATCATAAGGTCATGAGGTATCTCGGCCTGGAAAAGGCATCCGACGGCCATGACTGGAAACGAAGGCATGCTAGGCTTGGCAGGACCGGTGCCCCCCCCAGGATTTCCAGGCTTGAAACCGCCTAGGACCAAGCACTTCCGGCATGAAGGGATCTCACCGAGAGGACCCCTGCCCCCCGGAGGCACCCTTGGCGTGGATGAGCCCTCCATGGAAAACCCATTGCCCTTGAAAAATGGATCCTGGGCAGCAATACTGAAAGATATCGGAAGGCTGTCAGCGTCATCTCCACAAGGGCCCTACGCTGGTAGGATGCCAGGGGAAATGACTTGTCCCATCCCTTTGCACAGGGTGGGGCGGGGACGAAACCATCAGGTTGAGGCCCTGTCCTGCGGGGGGCCGTGGCCTTTCCGAGGGACAGAAGGATGGTCGCGAAGACGCGACGATCTCCGAAGGGGGGCCTTTGCAGGCTAGTCCCGAACCGAGCGCGACCATCTCGCATTGGCCCAGGAGGCGGATGAGCAGCAATGTCCTGAGCTCGCAAGGCCCTTCGGTGCGGCCGCTGCCGCCGAGGCTATTTGCGCCCACAACCATGGCGCCAAGGAGGTGGAGAAGCCATGCCATTGGCAAAGGGCCTCCTGGCATGTGCCCGGTGTGGGGGCCAGGGCCTTCCGGAGAACCGAAAAAGGTGAGGGGGTGAAGGGAATGACGGAGAGGACGATTCGGCTGACAGGGGAGGAGATCCAGAGGATCGAGGCCATACTCCTGGATCGGGACAAGGAGGAGGCCTTGCGTTTTCTCAAGGACGTGATAAAGGAGAGGTTGAAGGTCACGGAGGGGCATGCCTGTGGCCCTAAGCCCGTGTGAGGGGGAAAGGGCGTGACCTGGGATCCATGACGCCAAGGGCCTTCCATCGCCTGGTCCAGGAGGCCATTGAGGACCTCCCCAAGGGGCTCAGGGCGAGGATCGAGAACATGGCATTGGTTGTGGAGGACCTACCGCCCCAGGATGTCCTGGATGAGATGGGGATAGAGGACCCCTTCGATCTCCTGGGCCTGTATCAGGGGGTCTCTGTGGACCGAAGGGGATTCTTCTACGGGAATGTCCTACCCGACAAGATCACCTTGTACCAGAGGTCCATAGAGGCCCGCTGCAGGTCCAGGCAGGAGACGGTGCGGACGATCCGTGAGGTCATCCTGCACGAGATCGGCCACTATTTCGGTTTGGATGACGAGGAGCTCCAAAGACTGCTGGGGGAGGAGGATCCGAAGGGTTGTTGATGGAATCCCCTGAGAGATAGCGATCATAGGACAGTTGTCAACATCTGGGGCAGATAGAACATCGGCACACAACATATTGGATTTTCTCTTGACATGGCCTCCCGGCTTCGTTACCCTTATGTGCCAACTCGGGATGTGCGCTGCGTTGCTTGCGGCCGCTGTCCCTTGGCGCGGGGGGGTGGGCAGATGGCCTTGGGGGGTGTGCGGATCCTCGTGGTGGATGACGATGAGTCGGTCCATCGGCTCCTGGAGGACCTGTTGCGTTTCTGGGGGTGTGAGGCGGTGGCCGTGGCCGGCAACGGCAGTGAAGGCGTGGAGAAGTACCAGACCTTCCGGCCCCACGTGGTCCTGATGGACATGGACATGCCCATCATGAATGGTTATGATGCGAGTCGCGCCATAATGGAACTGGACCCAAAGGCCGGGATCGTGGTCCTGACGGGGATGCCAGAGAGTCGTCTGGCAGTGAGGACCCTGGAGCAGGGGCTGGCCAAGGTCGTGATACCCAAACCCTTTCGCTTCGATCAGCTCGAGATGGCCATCCAGGAGGCCCTGAGGAACAGGCGGGAGGCCGAGGGCACCGGGATGCAGCGGGGGGCCGTGGCCTCGTAAGGGGAATGAAGGATGCGTCGGCCCCTGACCTGGCTCACGGCAGTGGGGGGCCCTGGATGATGGCGGAGGGGCGCCTCCTGATCTGGGTCCTGCTGTTGTCTGTGCAGGCACTTCTGTTGGGGTGTGCCAAGGCTGTCCCGCCCCCCAAGCCCGTCCCGTTGCCTCAGCCCAGACCCCCTGAGGCCCCGCCGGCCCCACCCAAGGAGGGCGCCCAGGTCCAGGAAGGGGTTGCCTCCTGGTACGGGCCTGGGTTCCACGGCAATCCCACCTCTAGCGGGGTCATCTACGATATGTATCAGATGACCGCCGCCCACCCGACCCTCCCTCTGGGGACCAAGGTCCAGGTGACGAATCTGCAGAACCATCGCACAGTGGAGGTCACCATCAACGACAGGGGGCCATTCGTCAAGGAGAGGGTCATCGATCTGTCCTACGCGGCGGCCAAGGTGCTCGACATGGTGGGCCCCGGCACGGCCCGGGTTCGAGTGGAGATCGTGGAGGGGCCTAGAGGTGGCCCCATCGCGGACTTCTCACTCAGACCGTTTTACACGCTTCAGCTCGGCGCATTCAACCAGAGGGGCAATGCTGAGGCCCTCCAAGGTGAGTTGGACTCATTGCTCGGCAAAGGGAGCGCCCAGATCGTGCCTGCCAAACTAGGGACCCAGGAGGTCTTCCGAGTGCGCGTGGGGAGGTTCTCCCAGAGGGATGAGGCAGTGGCCAAGGGCGAGGAACTGGCCAAGAAGGGGTTCGTGGTCTTGGTCTTGGCAGAATATCCCGCGCCTTGAGGAGGGGGCGGGCCTGGCGTCTCAATGGGTGCCTGCCCCCCTGGAGCCCTCCGGGGATGAGGATGCCTTGTGAAAGAGTAGGTGGACGATCAACAGACCGACCCCTATGGTGATGGCGGAATCCGCGACATTGAATGCCGGCCAATGATAGCTTCGCCAATGCACGTCAACGAAGTCGATCACCTCTCCGAGCCGGATCCGATCGATGAGGTTCCCGACGGCGCCCCCCAGGATCAGGGCCAGAGAGGAGATGAAGAGCCCAGGGGCGGGTCGGTTCCTGACCCATACCCAGAGGATGACCCCGATGGCGATGGCGGAGAAGGCCGCCAGGGTGGCCGTTCGAAGGCCGGGCGACGGGGTCGCCAGCAAACCGAAGGCCGCCCCTGTGTTGCGTACATGGGTGAGGTTCAATAGCCCAGGGATGACCTGGGTGCTTTGATGGAGATCCATCCCCTGGTGCACGAGCCACTTCGTCGTCTGGTCCAGAGAGATGACGCTGGCGGCCAGGACGATACCCACTCGGTCAGCAGCGTTCACGATGACATACCCTTCAGGCGGCCGAGGACCTCCACACACCTCTGGCACGCATCAGGATATCCATGATCCATGCCCACGGATTCGTCCCACTTCCAGCATCGGGCGCATTTTTTCCCTCGGGCGGTCTCCACCCTGATCCTCAGACCCGGTATCTCGGTGCTATCGAAGGCCTCCCCTGTGATCCCGTCCCGCGAGATCTCTACCTGAGACACGATGAAGAGGTCCTCCAACAGACGAGTATTGCCCTCCAAGGAGGGAAGGAGATCAGGGGGCGGGGCGATGACCACCCTGGCATCCAAGGCCAGCCCTATCACCTTGGCCTTCCTGGCGATCTCCAAGGCCTTCGTCACCTCTGCCCGCACGCTCAGGAGACCTTCCCATCGCTTGGTCAAGGGGTCCGCGATCCATTCCCCTCGCGCCTCGGGAAAACGGGTGAGGTGAACGCTGGTCTCCTTCCCTTCCCAGGTGGGGAGGTGGTCCCATATCTCCTCCGCGGTGAAAGGCAAGATCGGGGCCATGAGGCGTGTGAGGTCGCGGAGGGTTTCGAACAGGACGGTCTGGGCCGAGCGCCTCACCGCGTCGGATGGGGCCGAGATGTAAAGGGTGTCCTTGAGGATATCCAGATAGAGGGCGCTCAGGTCCAGGACACAGAACTGATGCAATGTGTGAAAGACGGTGTGAAAGGAATATGCATCGTAGGCCTTGACCACCCTCTGGATGACCCAATGGAGGCGGGCGAGGGCGAAGCGGTCGATCTCGGTGAGATCGCCATACGGGACCCTATCCTTGGCAGGGTCGAAGTCGAAGAGGTTCCCTAGGATGAACCTTGCGGTGTTTCGGATCCTCCGGTAGGCATCGCTCAGCCTTTGGAGGATCTCTGTGGAGATGCGCATGTCATCCTTGTAATCCTCGGCCGAGACCCAGAGGCGGAGGACCTCCGCCCCGTACCTTTCGATCACCTCTTCCGGTACAACCACGTTGCCCTTGCTCTTGGACATCTTCTTGCCTTCGCCATCCACCACGAACCCGTGTGTGAGGACGCTTCGGTAAGGGGCCTGGTTGCGGGTCCCCACGGATGTGAGCAAGGCGCTGTGAAACCAACCACGATGCTGATCGCTCCCCTCCAGGTACATGTCTGCCGGGTAAGAGAGCTCTGGGTCTGGCTCCAATACTGCGGCCCAGCTCACCCCCGAGTCGAACCAGACGTCCAAGATGTCGGTTTCCTTCCTGAACTGGTCTCCCTGGCACTTGGGGCATCGCGTCCCTTCCGGCAGCAGGAAACTGACCTCCTTCGAGAACCAGGCGTCGGCCCCCTCCTTCTCGAAGATGTCAGAGATGCGCCTGAAGGTCTCTTCATTGGCCAGGACCTCCCCGCACTCCTCACAATAGAACACCGTGATGGGCACACCCCATGCGCGCTGGCGGGAGATGCACCAGTCTGGCCGGTGTCGGATCATGTCATGGATCCTGTCCCGGCCTTGGGGTGGGATCCACCTCACGCGTTCGATCTGCTTCAGGGTCCTCTCCCTGAAACCGTTGGCCTCCATGGAGATGAACCATTGCTCCGTGGCCCGAAAGATGATGGGGTTCTTGCATCGCCAGCAGTGGGGATACTCGTGGGTGAGCTCCTCCTCCAGGAGGAGGCGGCCGACCTCCCTCAGTTTCTCGGTCACGCGCGGATTGGCGTCGAAGACGAACTGACCGGCGAAGTACTCCACTTCGTCGGTGAAGCGACCATCGTCGTCCACAGGGGCGTAAGCCGGGATGGAGTATCTGACCCCGATCTCGTAGTCCTCCTTCCCATGTCCTGGGGCGATGTGGACGCATCCTGTGCCGGCGTCAAGGGTCACGAAATCGGCCAGGATCACCACGGATTCCCTTTCCAGGTAAGGGTGTCTGCACCGGATCCCTTCAACCAGCCGTCCCTTGAAGCTGGTCAGGACCTTCGCCCCGGACCAATGGAAGCTGGCCAGGACATGGGGCATGAGGTCCTCGGCCATGATGTAGAGCCCTCCCTCGTGATCCACGGCCACGTAATCGAACTCGGGGTGGAAGGCGATGGCGAGGTTCGCAGGGATGGTCCACGGTGTCGTGGTCCAGATGATCACCTGTGAGGCCCTGCCCTTCAAGGCCGGGAGCCGCTCCGAGAGATCCGAGATCACGGGGAAGGAGATGAAGATGGAGGGAGTGCGATGTTGCGCGTACTCTACCTCTGCCTCGGCCAGGGCCGTCTTACACGAAGCGCACCAATAGACTGGTTTCTTTCCCCTGTAAACGCTGCCCTGAAGGTAGAACTTGGCGAACTCCCTGACGATGGCGGCCACGTAAGGGAAGGCCATGGTTAGGTATGGGGTCTCCCAGTCCCCGAAGACCCCCAGACGCTTGAACTCTTCCCTCTGGATCTCGATGAACCGCTCCGCGTAACTCCGGCACTCCCGGCGGACCTCCACGGTGGAAAGGCTCATCTTTCGCTCCCCGAGCATGAGGTCCACCTGGTGCTCGATGGGCAGACCGTGGCAGTCCCAACCCGGTACGTAATGGCTGTCGAACCCGGCCATGAACTTGGACTTGACGATGATGTCCTTGAGTATCTTGTTCATGGCCGTGCCGATGTGTATGTGCCCGTTGGCATAAGGGGGGCCGTCGTGCAGGATGAACTTCTCCCTGCCCCTGGAGGCGGCCTTCACCAGCTCATAGATCCGCATGGACTCCCAGCGCCTGAGGATCTCGGGCTCCCGCTGAGCCAGGTTGGCCTTCATGGGAAAAGTGGTCCGAGGTAGATTAAGGGTGTCTTTGTAGTCCATTGACTCCTCCAGCCTCCATCCGCTCAGAGGTAATTAAGCTAACAGACTGCGCGGTCTTGTCAAGGGAAACAAAAAAAAACCCCCGCCCCGAGGGCGGGGGTTCAAGAAGATGTTGACGGATCTCAGTACATCCCACCCATGCCACCACCAGGCGCGGGGGGCATCTTCTCCTCTTTCTTCGGTTTCTCTGCGACCACGGCCCCTGTGGTGAGGAGCAGTCCTGCCACGGAGGCGGCGTTCTGGAGGGCGAGCCTGGTGACCTTGGTGGGGTCCACGATCCCGGCCTTCATCAGGTCCTCGTACTGCTCGCTGGCGGCGTTGAAGCCAAAGGCACCCTTCTCCGCCTTGACCTTCTCCACCACCACGGAGCCCTCAACACCGGCGTTCTCCGCTATCTGACGAATGGGCTCCTCCAAGGCCCTCTTGACGATGTTCACACCGAACTGCTGATCCCCCTCCATCTTCAACTTCTCCAGTGCAGGCAACGCCCTGATGTAGGCCACACCGCCCCCAGGGACGATGCCCTCCTCCACCGCAGCTCGAGTGGCGTTCAAGGCATCCTCGACCCGAGCCTTCTTCTCCTTCATCTCCGTCTCGGTGGCAGCACCTACATTGATCACCGCCACCCCACCAACCAACTTCGCCAACCTCTCCTGCAACTTCTCACGATCGTAATCACTGGTGGTCTCCTCGATCTGCGCCCTGATCTGCTTCACCCGACCCTCAAGGGCGGCCTTGTCCCCCTGACCCTCAACAATGGTCGTGTCATCCTTGGTGATCGTCACCCTGCGCGCACGACCCAGATCCTTGACCGTCACGTTCTCGAGCTTGATCCCGAGATCCTCACTGATCACCTGACCACCCGTCAAGATCGCGATGTCCTCCAACATCGCCTTCCTGCGATCGCCGAACCCAGGCGCCTTCACCGCAGCGCACTTCAAAGTGCCGCGGATCTTGTTCACCACCAAGGTGGCCAGGGCCTCTCCCTCCACGTCCTCGGCAATCAACAGCAGGGGCTTGCCCTGGCGGGCGATCTGCTCCAGGATGGGCAGCAGGTCCTTCATGCTCGATATCTTCTTCTCGTGCAGGAGGATATACGGATCCTCCAAGACCACCTCCATCCTCTCAGGATCCGTCACGAAATAAGGAGACAGATACCCCCGGTCGAACTCCATCCCCTCGACGATGTCCAGGGTGGTCTCCATCCCCTTGGCCTCCTCCACCGTGATCACACCCTCCTTGCCCACCTTGCTCATGGCCTCGGCTATGATGTTGCCGATGGTGGGATCGTTGTTGGCAGAGATGGTCCCCACCTGGGCGATCTCCTTCTGATCCCTGGTGGGCTTGGAGAGCTTCTTGAGCTCCTCCACGGTCACCTCCACCGCCTTGTCGATACCACGCTTGAGCTCCATGGGGTCGGAGCCAGCAGCCACGAGCTTGAAGCCCTCCCTGTAGATGGCCTGGGCCAGGACAGTGGCAGTGGTGGTGCCGTCACCAGCCACATCAGAGGTCTTGCTCGCCACCTCCTTGATCATCTGGGCCCCGATGTTCTCGAACTTGTCCTCCAGCTCGATCTCCTTGGCCACCGTCACCCCATCCTTGGTGACGTTGGGGGAGCCGAAGGTCTTCTCCAGGATCACGTTTCGCCCCCTGGGGCCCAATGTGAGCTTCACAGTGTCAGCGAGGCGGTTGACGCCCTTGAGGACCTCCGCCCGTGCCACCTCTTGAAAACGAATCTCCTTGGCCATTGGAATCTCCTCCTTTCCGAATCTCTATGTTTTATATCGTAATGTCGGTCGCTTCTCACATCCCACCGACCTGTCCCGCGCCAACGTCCCTGGCACTCGCTCCCGAGTGGGACAGGGGCCTCCTCCCAGGACAGGGGGAGCATCTGGGCCGCCGCCACAGGATCGTCGCCGTTGACATGGAGAGCAGGTCTCAGTCCTCAATGATGCCGAGGACATCGTCCTCGCGCATGATGAGATGCTCCTCGCCTTCTATCTTCACCTCTGTGCCCGCGTACTTGCCAAAGAGCACCTTGTCACCGGCCTTGACCTCAAGCGGGATCAGCTTCCCCTCCTCGGTCAGCTTCCCCTTGCCGACCGCGATCACCTTGCCCTGTATCGGCTTCTCCTTGGCCGTGTCGGGGATGATGATCCCACCTTTGGTCTTCTCCTCTTCCTCCAGCCTCCTGACCAAGATCCTGTCTGCTAAGGGCTTCACTTTCATGGGCTCATCTCTCTCCTTTCTCCCTCTGGATTCTAGGTCCACTGCGACGACGCATGGGACCAGACGAACGATTAGCACTCTGCGTCGGCGGGTGCTAACAACAGACTACTATAACCATCGTCCGGGACCTTGGCAAGGGGGCCCACACAAGGGCCATGTCCTCAAGGACAGTGGCCCTCCATCTGCAGCCGGCGGGAGGGCATGGCCAAGGGGAGTTTTTCCTTGACATAACCCTTCAAGAATTTTTACAATTTCCGTCAACTCGATTGATTCGACAGAGGGCCTCTTTCGAGGGTTTGCCCATGGCACTGCGCATAGGTGAGTTGATGGTCAAGGCTGGTCTCATCACCATGGACCAGTTGACCCAAGCCGTGGAGGCGCAGAAGAAGGGGGGAGGGAGGATAGGGCAGATCCTTGTCAAGATGGGCTACCTCTCCGAGAAGGATCTGGTGGACTTCCTGAGCCGGCAGTTCAGGATTCGGTCCGTGCCCCTGAAGGACATGACCATATCGCCAGAGCTCATCAAGCTTGTCCCCGCACCGCTGGCCAAGAAATTCCTCATGATCCCGGTTCAGAGGGTAGGCTCTACCCTGACCATCGCCATGAGCGATCCCACCCACATGGTGGCCCTGGACGACGTCAAGTTCATGACGGGCTATAACATCGAGCCGGTGTTGGCCCCGGAATCCGCGGTCGTGGACGCCATCAAGAGGCACTACGGTGTCACCGCGGAGGGCGGGTCTCGGCCGGTCTCGTTGGAGGCCAAGGACTATTCGGAGGAGGAGTCCGAGGATCGTGAAGACATAGAGGATGCCGACGAATCTCTCATCGGGGTTGCGGACGAAGACTTCGACAGCCTCGTCAGCGGTGCGGTCGAGACGGTGGAGGTGGTCGAGGAACCCAGAGAGGATCTGTACACGGCAGAGGTGGAGGCCCCTATCGTCAAGCTGGTCAACGGCGTCCTTCTCAAGGCGGTCAAGCTTGGGGTCAGCGACATCCACTTCGAGCCCTATGAGAGATCGTTCCGGGTGAGGTACCGGCTGGACGGGGTCCTCAGGAAGGCGATGGGCCTTCCCCTCAAGATCAAGAACGCCGTGATATCCCGCATCAAGATCATGTCGAACCTGGACATCGCCGAGAGGCGCCTGCCCCAGGACGGAAGGATCAAGATGCGCATAGGCAAGAGCAGGGAGATGGACTTCAGGGTCTCGGTCCTTCCCACCCTTTGGGGCGAGAAGGTCGTTTTGCGACTCCTCGACAAGTCCAACCTCCAGCTGGACATGACCAAACTCGGTTTCGAGGAAAGACAGCTCAAGGATTTCAAAGAGGCCATACACCGGCCCTTCGGGATGGTACTGGTCACAGGCCCGACCGGCTCGGGAAAGACCACCACGCTTTACTCGGCCCTGGCCGAGCTCAACACCGAGGCGGATAACATCATGACCGCCGAGGACCCTGTGGAGTTCAACCTCCCCGGCATCAACCAAGTGCAGGTGCACGAGGAGATCGGTCTGAACTTCGCCGCTGCGCTTCGGTCGTTTCTCAGGCAAGATCCTGACATCATCATGGTGGGGGAGATCCGAGACTTCGAGACCGCCGAGATCGCCATCAAGGCCGCCCTGACAGGCCACATGGTGCTCAGCACCCTCCACACCAATGACGCCCCGAGCACCATCAATCGCCTCCTGAACATGGGCATCGAGCCGTTCTTGGTGGCATCTGCCACGAACCTCATCCTGGCCCAGAGGTTGGCCAGGCGCATATGCCCGAGGTGCAAGGAGGAAGTGACCGTCCCGGTCAAGGCGCTCATAGATCTGGGAATACCCGAAGAGGACGTAGGTGGTATCCATGTATTCAAAGGGAGGGGGTGCGAGTACTGCCTGGGCACGGGATACAAGGGTCGGATAGCCCTTTACGAGGTCATGCCTGTCGGGGATGAGATAAGGGAGCTGATCCTCATCGGGGCATCAGCCAATGAGATCAAGAAAGAGGCCATCAGGCTCGGGATGCTGAGCCTGCGCCAAAGCGGTATCCTGAGGATGAAGGAGGGGATCACCACCATCGAGGAGGTGATCAGGACCACGGCACCAGACTGAGCTTGAAGAGGTGGATCTATGGCATCCTTGCATCAGCTACTCAAGGCGACCATCGAGAAGGGGGCATCGGACCTGCACATCACCACGGGAGTCCCTCCCCAGCTCCGGATCAACGGTTCCCTGATCCCACTGGACCTGCCGCCGCTCAGGCCTGCAGACACCAAGCAGTTGATCTACAGCATCCTCACCGATGCCCAGAAGCACAAGTTCGAGGAGAACTGGGAGCTGGACCTCTCCTTCGGGGTGGAGGGTCTCAGCAGATTCCGGGCCAATGTCTTCATGCAAAGGGGGGCCATCGCAGCGGCCTTCCGCGCGATCCCCAACCGCATCCTCTCCTTCGAGGAATTGGGGCTGCCGCCCACGGTCTCTGACTTGGCCAACAAACCAAGGGGTCTGGTCCTGGTGACAGGTCCAACAGGGAGCGGCAAGTCCACAACCCTCGCGGCCCTTATCGACAAGATAAACAGCGAGCGACACGTCCATGTGGTCACCATAGAGGATCCCATAGAGTTCGTACACCACAACAAGAAGGCCATAGTGAACCAGCGGGAACTGGACGCGGACACAAAGAGTTACAAGAACGCCCTGAAGTACATCCTCAGACAGGACCCAGACGTGGTCTTGATCGGCGAGATGAGGGACCTGGAGACCATCGAATCGGCCCTCATAGTGGCAGAGACCGGGCATCTGGCCTTTGCCACCCTCCACACCAACTCCTGCGTCCAGACCATAAACAGGATCGTGGATGTCTTTCCCGCGTATCAGCAGCCTCAGATCCGGGCCCAGCTCTCCTTCGTCCTCGAGGGGGTCCTCTCCCAACAGCTCTTGCCGAGGGCGGACGGCAAGGGCAGGGTCCTGGCCCTGGAGATCATGATACCCAATGCGGCCATACGCAACCTCATCCGGGAGGACAAGATCCATCAGATATACTCCCAGATGCAGGTGGGTCAGGCAAAGTTCGGCATGCAGACGATGAATCAGTCCCTCCTGAGCCTGTACATGAGGCGTTACATAACCTATGAGGAGGCGATCAGTCGATCCTCGGACCCGGAAGAGCTCCGCAACATGATGGCGGGCGCCACGGTGGAAAGGCCTTCGAAGATGCAGAGGCCTTTGAGGTAGGTCCTTGAGGACGCGAGGAGGGAAAGCCTGAGGCATCCACTCGAGACAGAGGGGAAAGGAGAATGGCATGCCAGTTTACCGGTGGACTGGGACCAATCGGGCTGGGAAGAAGGTCAAAGGACAGATGGAGGCCCCTGACGCCGAGGCGGTCTCCCTGGCCCTCAGGCGTCAGAGGATCGAGCCGATAAAGGTCAAGGCGGCGCCCAAGGACCTCTTCGAGAACGTCGCCTTCATGCAGCCCAAGGTCAAGGAGAAGGACATCGTCCTCTTTACCCGCCAGTTCGCCACAATGATAGACGCAGGCCTCCCCCTGGTGCAGTGCCTGGATATCCTGGCAGGGCAGACGGACAACAGGACCTTCAAGAAGATGCTCAGGCAGATCAAGGGGGACGTGGAGGGCGGCTCCACCTTCGCCGATGCCCTCAAGAAACACCCGAAGACATTCGACGAGCTCTTCGTCAACCTCATCGCCGCTGGCGAGGTCGGTGGGATACTCGACACCATCCTGAACCGGCTCTCGGCCTATATCGAAAAGGCGATGAAGCTCAAGAAGAAGGTCAAGGGGGCCATGGTCTATCCCATGGTGGTCATGGTCATAGCGGTGGCGGTCGTGGCCGTGCTGCTCATCTTCGTCATCCCCATTTTCCAGAAGATGTTCGAGGACTTCGGAGGGGCTCTCCCTGCCCCTACCCAGTTGGTAGTGGACATGAGCGAGTGGTTCCGCAGGTGGGTCTTTCTCATCTTCCTGGTGGTCATAGGGATCATCATCGGGTTCGGCCGCTTCTACAGGACCCGAAGGGGCAGGGTCATCGTGGATGACCTGATGCTGAAGATCCCCGTGTTGGGGGACCTGATACGAAAGGTGGCCGTGGCCCGTTTCACCAGGACGCTGGGCACCATGATCCAGAGCGGGGTGCCGCTCCTGGACGGACTTGATATAGTGGCCAAGACGGCCGGGAACAAGACCATCGAGGCCGCCATCTTCAAGACTCGGGCGAGTATAGCCGAAGGGAGGACCATCGCAGAGCCGCTCGGCGAGAGCGGGGTTTTTCCATCCATGGTCGTTCAGATGATCGCCGTTGGAGAGTCCACCGGAGCGCTGGATACCATGCTCAACAAGATCGCTGACTTCTACGACGAGGAAGTGGATGCCGCGGTGGAGGCCCTGACCTCTCTCATCGAGCCATTCATGATGGTTTTTCTCGGGGGCACCATCGGCGGCCTTGTGGTGGCCATGTATCTCCCCATATTCAAGATCGCCGGGGCCGTTGAATGAGTTCCTCGCCAGGCGGGGGGACGTCTGTCTCCGATGACGTCCTGCGCGGCCGCCTGTACTGGCTCATGTTCCTCCGCGTGGTGGTGGTGACCTTTCTTCTCGGTGCCACCGTCCTGCTTCAGGTCCGTGAGACGAGAAACCTCCTCACCCCGCCGCTGATCGGGCTATACGGGCTGATTGGGGGCATATATCTACTCACCCTGCTCTACGTCTCCCTCATGAGAAGGGTGGGAAACCTCAAGGGCATGGCCTATGCACAGGTCGTTGTGGACATACTGGCATCTACGGCCCTCGTCTACCTCACAGGGATGGAGGAAAGCGTATTCTCTTCCATCTACAACCTGTCGATCATAACGGGGAGCATACTGCTCTACAGGCAGGGAGGCCTGACCTCGGCCTCCTTGAGCGCGCTCCTGTACGGCGGACTTCTGGACCTGCGCTATTACGAGGTCATACCGCCCTTGGCATTGGGGCCCCACAGGGCGGCGGCCAGCCCGGGGAGCGATCTCTTCTATACGATCTTGGTCAACATAAGCGCCTTCTTCATCGTGGCGCTCCTGAGCAGTTACCTGGCCGAACAGGCCCGCAGGACCCAGCAGGAACTGAAGGAGACCCAGTCAGACCTCTCCAGACTGACGGCAGTCCACGAGAACATCCTCCGGTGCCTGCACAGCGGGCTCCTGACCACTGACCTCCAGGGTGAGGTCCGATACGCCAACAGGGCCGCGGAGGAGATCATGGGGGTCCCGGCTGCGGAGGTAGTGGGAAAGGAGCTCTTCGAGCTGTTCCCGGAGTTGACGCCCGGTGCACTCAAGGACGCTGATGACGAGACTTCGTCAATAGAGGGCCGCAGAAGGACCATGACCTACCAACGCCCCGACGGAGCGCGGATCCATCTGGGTTTTTCCCTTGCGCCCCTCAGGAGCGCCGACGGCACCCGGATAGGCACTATCATCCATTTCCAGGACTTGACCCAGACCATCTCCATGGAAGAGCATCTGCGGCGAGTGGATCGGCTTGCGAGTGTGGGGGAGATGGCGGCCCGGCTGGCGCACGAGATCCGCAATCCCCTGGCCTCCCTGAGCGGCTCCATCCAGTTGTTACAAGACGAGCTGAGCCTCGACGGGACAAACCGCAGGCTGATGGAGATCGTTGTCCAGGAGACCCAGAGGCTCAACGCGCTTCTGACCGACTTCCTGCTCTTCGCCAAGCCCGAGAGACCCTCCCTCCAGCCGCTGGATCTCTCCTGCGCCCTCAGAGAGACCCTGGATCTCATCGCGGATCAGAGGCGCCAAGGGGTCTCCATCAGGGTGGTCTCCCAGATAACGCCGGGCCTGATGGTGGAAGCTGACCCGAAGAAGATGAGCCAGGTCATCTGGAACCTCCTCAACAACGCCATTGAGGCCATGCCAGATGGGGGGGAACTCAGGGTGCGGGCCCGAAGGGTCTCGAGGTCGCGGGGGACAGACCCCCCTCAAGAGGACTCCTGGGTCCACCTGGAGATCGAGGACACCGGGGTGGGGATCCCCAAGGAACTGCAAACCCGCATATTCGATCCCTTCTTCACCACAAAGGATCGCGGCACAGGGCTCGGTCTTTCAACGGTTCACAGGACCCTGGAGGGCATGGGAGGGCGCATAGAGGTCCAGAGCGAGCCGGGCAAGGGGGCCAGGTTTTCGGTGTGGCTCCCCTCTGGCCTTTCCGCTGACAGCCAAAAGGGCCGGTCCAGTGCCTGACCAATAGGTGATGGGAGCGGCCTGCCCCTTCGTGCCCCTTGGCTTCGAGTGGAGGATGGGTGCCACGCCGCTGGTGTGGCGAAACGGAGGACTGCGGGACACAGGCCCGCCAAGGCAAGACTGGAACTGCTCCATCCGTCCAAGCGCCTGGTAGTCTTGACGCCCCCTATGTCATCGGCTATAAATGGTTTTTCGTTTTGGATCGATCGGGGTCGCATGATGAGTCCTGACCGGGAGGAGAAGGCCTCGGGGCCAATGGGGGATCGAAGGAGGAAGCTCGAGAGGCTCCGTGGGCTGGGCGTCGACCCCTTTTCTCAAGACTTCTGCGTGGGACAAGACGTCGCCTCTTTGACCTCCACGTATGGGGCATGGGAGGGGGGAGAGCTCGAGCGCCTCGAGGGCAAGTTCTCTGTGGCCGGTCGCGTCATGGGGAAGCGCGACTTCGGGAGGGCCAGCTTCCTGGACCTCAGGGATAGGACCGGCAAGATACAGTGCTTCGTCGAGTCAGCCTCCCTCAGCCCACAGGACAAGGCGATCTTCGGTTGTCTGGATGTGGGGGATCACCTCGGAGTAGTCGGGGGGATCTTCAAGACACGCACCGGAGAGCTGACCATCCGCGTGGAAAGGCTCCGCATCCTCTCCAAGGCCCTGCGTCCTTTGCCCGAGAAATGGCATGGCATACGGGACGTGGAGGCGCGCTATCGAAGACGCTACCTGGACCTCCTCATGAACCCTAAGGCTAGGGAGTGTTTTCGAGTCCGCACCCAGGTGGTCCGGGAAATTCGGGACTTCCTGGACAGACGCGGATTTCAGGAGGTAGAGACCCCTATGATGCAGGCCCTCCCGGGGGGGGCGGAGGCCATGCCGTTCGTGACCCATCACAACGCGCTGGATATGGATCTCTACTTGAGGATCGCCCCTGAGCTCTATCTCAAGCGCCTGGTCATAGGCGGGATGGAAAGGGTTTATGAGATCAACCGGAATTTCAGAAACGAAGGGATCTCCACCCAGCACAATCCCGAGTTCACGATGTTGGAATTCTATCAGGCGTACGCCACATTCGAGGACCTGATGGTCACCACTGAAGAACTGTTCGAGGCCCTTTTGGAGGGCCTCCATCTGGGCCCAGTGCTGTCGTTTCAGGGAAATCAGATAAACATGTCGCGCCCTTGGCGAAGGATCCGATTCTTGGAAGGGATGGTAGAGGTGGGCAAGGTCCCTCCCGAGGCCCTAGAGGATCTGGAGGACCTGCGGGCGCTCGCAATGGACAGAGGAGTGAACATCGAGGGGCGCCAAAGCAGGGCAAAGATCCTGGCCAAGTTGTTCGATGCCTTGGTTGAACCGCAGCTTCAGGATCCGACCTTCGTCACCCATCATCCCGTGGAGATCTCTCCCCTGGCGCGTCGAAACCCAGAGGAGCCGCACTTGGCAGACCGCTTTGAGCTGTATATCGGGGGAAGGGAGATCGCCAACGCCTTCACGGAGCTCACGGACCCGGACGATCAAAGGGAGAGGTTCATGCAACAGAAGGCGCTGAGAGAGGCCGGAGATCCCGAGGCCCATCCCTTGGACGAAGATTTCCTGAGGGCCCTGGAGCACGGTATGCCCCCTACTGCGGGGGAAGGGATTGGGATCGATCGGGTGGTGATGCTATTGACGGACTCCCCTTCCATCAGGGATGTCATCCTGTTTCCCCTCCAGCGAAGGGAGACGCAGTGAGCCAAAGGGACGCCGGTGGTCCCACGGTCATGACGCGGCCGAAGGCCAAAGATGAATTATGAGCTCTGGATCGGCCTGAAGTACTTGAGGGCCAAGCGGAGGCAGACGGCTGTCTCCGTGGTGACGTTTCTGTCCGTGTTGGGAGTTGGAGTAGGGGTCATGGCCCTCATCGTGGTCATCTCGGTCATGACGGGCTTCGCGGAAAACCTCAAAGAGAAGATCCTCGGGTTGACCGCCCACGTAGTGGTCTTGCAGCGAGGCCAGGAGATGAGGGGGTACGAAGGGTTACTAGATCGCCTCCGGTCGTTTTCCGGGGTCACTGGGGCCAGCCCGTTCATCGTCAGGGAGGTGATCCTCCAGGGACCCAGCAGGGCCGCTGGGGCCGTGGTGAGGGCCATAGACCCTGCGACCGCTGGCAGTGTGCTCCCTTTGAAGAGGATCTTGAAGGCCGGGACCATCAAGGAACTCGATCCCCCTCCGGGAGGGGGGGCGCCCGGGATCCTCTTGGGCAAGGAACTGATGAACTACCTAGGATGCGGGGTGGGAGACACCGTGGTGCTGGTCTCCCCCCTGGGCACCTTGACCCCTTGGGGCAATCTCCCGAAGTGGAAGAGGTTTCAGGTCAGAGGGTTCTTCGACTCAGGATACTGGGAGTTCGATTTCAAGCTAGCCTATCTCTCCCTGAGCGTGGCCCAGGAGGTCTTCGAGATACCTGGGAAGGTCACAGGCGTGGAGCTAAAGGTGGAAGACGTCTATCGGGCAGGGGAGGTGAGAAGGCAGATCCAAGGCTCGGAGATCGGGACAGAGTATCTCGCAGAGGACTGGATGCAGAGGAACCGGAACCTCCTCTTCGCCCTGGGGATGGAGAAGAAGGTCATGTTCGTCATCCTCTTTTGCATAGTCGGGGTAGCGGCCCTCTTGATCATCAGCATCCTCGTGATGATGGTCATGGAGAAGCAGAAGGATATCGCAATCCTGAAGGCCATGGGGGCCCGCTCAACGGAGATCATGAGGATCTTCGTCTTCCAAGGCCTGCTGATCGGTCTGGTGGGCACACTGCTCGGCTGCACGGGTGGCCTGCTCATCTCCTGGAACCTGGAGCGCATCGTGGGCTGGATCGAGCGTGCGTTAGGTATCCAATTTCTCCCCGGAGACGTGTATTATATCAGCGAGCTGCCCTCCAGGGTCAACCTAGTGGACGTAGGGATCATCGTGGGGGTGACCCTCCTCATCAGCCTTGTGGCCAGTGTCTACCCTTCTTGGAGGGCAGCGAGGCTTGATCCAGTAGAAGGGCTTCGTTATGAGTGAGCCCTGGATAGTCGTCTCCATCGTGTCTCCCGAACGGGGAGGCAACCCCTGTGCCTCACCCCTGCCATGCCGAGGCCCGGACAGGTCATGGGCAAGAGGGTGTCCGTCGAAGGCTGCTGACCACGGGGTGATGCCTGATGGGTGAAGGCTTCATCAGCGTCCAAGGGGTGACGAGGAGGTTCGTCAAGGACTCGCAGGTGATCGAGGTCCTCCGTGGGATCGATCTGGATGTGCAGAGGGGGGAGGCGGTATGCATCGCAGGCGCATCCGGGGTCGGCAAGAGCACCCTCATACATATCATGGGGACGCTCGATCGGCCCACTACCGGCCGTGTGCTCTACGATGGTCAGGACGTTTTCCGGTTGGATGAGCGGGGCCTTTCCAGGTTTCGCAACAGGGCCATCGGTTTCGTCTTCCAGTTTCATCATCTCCTGCCGGAACTCACGGCCTTGGAGAACGCCATGATGCCCGCCTTGATAGGAGGGATGTCGCGGCCCCAGGCAGCGACCGCGGCGCGGGAGATGCTGGCGCAGGTACGGCTTTCCCATCGCCTGAGGCATAAACCAGGGGAGCTTTCCGGGGGCGAACAACAGAGGCTTGCCATAGCCAGGGCCTTGGTCCTCAGGCCTCAGGTCGTCCTGGCCGATGAGCCCACCGGAAACCTCGACAGGCGCACGGGGGAAGGGGTGGAGGATCTCCTGTTGAAGATGCAAAGGGAACTGTGTGCGACATTGGTGGTGGTCACCCACAACCCGGGCCTGGCGCAGAAGATGGACCGCAGGATGGAGCTGGTGGATGGGCGGTTCACGGAAGGCAACGCGAAGGTGACGAAAGGAGGGGAGACGCGATGAGACGCCCTTGGGAGTGCCTCCTGATGGGAGTGGCCTTTCTTCTGGCCGCGGCCTCGACGGCGCGGGCAGCCGGCGATTCAGGCATCGAGCTTCTCCCCCTCCAGGTCTTCAGCGGGGAAAGAGACGCCGAGGATACGCGGATCCTCATAGAGGGAGTGATGGCAGCGAGGCTCCAGGGCGAGGAGGGCCTGAAGGTCATCCACAGGACCGGCGAGAAGGCCCCTCCGGAGGGGTACAGCGAGGAGCAGGCGAGGGCACAGGGCGAGAGGGACGCGGTAGGGTGGGTCCTGTGGGGGAGCCTCACCCAAGCCGGGAGGCTGCTCAGCCTGGATCTCCGCCTGCTCTCCGTCGCCGGGACCAAGCCCGTGAGCACCATCTTCGTTCAGGCATCGGACCGCGAACAGCTCCTGGCCCAGATCGATGCAGAGATGGAGAAGCTCTTATCGAGGATAATGGAAAGGAAGAAGGTGGTGGAGATCCGGGTCGAGGGGAACCGCCGTATCGGGGTGGACGCGGTCTTGCTCAGGACCAAGGTGAGGGTGGGGGACGATTTCTCCCTCCACCGTGTCCAGGCGGATATCCGAGAGATCGACAAGATGGGCTATTTCGAAGACGTGCAGGTGCACGTGGAGGACGCCAAGGGCGGTAAGGTCGTGGTCTTCCTGGTGAAGGAGAAGCCGACGGTGCGCGAGGTGGTCATCACCGGAAACGACAAGATAGACACGGACAAGATACTGGAGGTGGTGACCATCCAGCCCCAGAGCATCCTGAACTATCAGGCCCTTGGGGACACCGTGCAGAAGATAAAGAAGCTCTACCAGGAGAAGGGATTCTACGGGGCCCAGATCTCCTACGAGCTCAAGGAACTCGAGGGGAACCAGAAGGGGGTCGTCTTCAGGATCCAGGAGGGGAAGAAGTTCTGGATAAAGACCATATCCTTCGAGGGAAATGAGCGTTTCAGTGACAAAGAGCTCAAGAAACAGATGAAGACCAAGGAAAAGGACTGGCTCCACTGGTTCACGGACTCAGGGGTCTTGGATCAGGAGACGCTGAAACAGGACGTGGAGCGCCTCTCCAACTTCTATTACAACCAGGGGTTCCTCAAGAACCGCATAGGCACCCCGAGGATCGAGAACGACGAGGAGTGGATCTACATAACCATAGCCGTGGAGGAGGGGGACAGGTACAAGATCGGATCCTTGAGACTTGAAGGGGATCTCTTGGAGCCGGAAGAGGTGATGCTGAAGTCCCTCAAGGTCCGACAGGGGGACTTCTTCAACAGGGATCTCCTTCGCAGGGACATCCTGGATCTGACCGAGCGTTACGCCGACCGCGGTTATGCCTATGCGGACGTCAAGCCCACCACCCAGGTGAACGACGCGGAAAAGACAGTGGATATCGTCCTGAGGGTTCAGCAGAAGCAGAAGGTCCACATCGGGAGGATAAGGATCACCGGCAACACCAAGACCAGGGACAAGGTGATCCGGCGAGAGCTACAGCTCAACGAGGGGGACACATTCAGCAGCACCGCCCTCAAGAAGAGCAACGAGAGGCTCAAGGCCCTCAAGTATTTCGAGGAGGTCAACGTGACCACCACCCCGGGTCCCACCGAGGACGTGGTGGACCTCAACGTGGAGGTCAAGGAACAGCAGACAGGGAGCTTCTCTGTGGGCGCTGGCTACAGCTCCATCGACAAGCTCGTGGGAGTGGCGGAGATCACGCAGACCAATCTCTTCGGCCGCGGGTACAAGGTGCGACTGAAGGCCGAGGTGGGCAGCAAGAGGCAGTACTACGATTTCTCCTTCCTCGACCCGTATCTCTTCGACACCCGCGTGGCCATGAGGTTCGACCTCTTCAACATCGAAAGGGAGTACGTGGAGTTCACCCGACGGGCCCAAGGCGGGGATCTCCTGTTCGAGAGGCCCTTGGACTTCATCTCGCCCCGGTTGAGGGGGTTGATCGGTTACCGAGCCCAGGAAGTGGAGATGAGGGACATAGACAAGGACGCTGCCCAGATCTTCAAGGAACAGGAAGGGCGCTACCTAACCAGCGAGATCCTGGCCAGTCTCACTTGGGATACGCGAAACCACCCGCTCTATCCCTCCCGTGGCACCAACACGGCCTTGACCACGGAGTTCGCCGGGCTCGGGGGTGACACCCAGTTCGTGAAGCACGTGATCTCCTCGGCCTGGTACTTCCCTGTGGTGTGGGATACGGTCTTCATGGTCAGGGGGGAGTTCGGGACAGGCTATGGATGGGGGGGTAAGGAGCTCCCGGTGTTCGAGAGGTTCTTCCTGGGAGGGCTCAACTCCATACGCGGTTTCAAGCCTGGCGGAGTGGGGCCAAGAGACCCCAAGACCGAGGAGATCATAGGTGGGGACAAGGAGCTTTTCTTCAATCTGGAGTACATCTTCCCCATCCTGAAAAAGCTCGAGCTCCGTGGGGTGGTCTTCGCTGACATCGGCAACGCCTACCTCGGCTCCATCGACATCACCAACATGCGCCGTACGGTGGGCACAGGCATCAGGTGGCAGTCTCCCCTCGGCCCCATAAGGGTCGAGATCGGATACAACCTCAAACCGGAGTTCGATGAGAAGGCCTTCGAATGGGCCTTCGGGATGGGGGGAGGGTTCTGAAAAGGCATGCACGGTACAGGACAGATGTCCAGCGATACATGAGGTTGGACCCAGCGGGGGCGCCCCGCTGAGAGGACCTGTGCGTCCTGGGGCATACCCATCCCATAGGGGGTCCGAGGAAACGCGGGCTGCAACAAACAGAAGGAGGATGAGATGAGAAGATCGGTGGTCGCGTTGGGGGTGTCAGTGTTGACCCTGGGGCTGTGGCTGGGCCAGGCGTGCCCTGCACCGCCTGCAACGGTGAAGATAGGGTTCATCGATGTGCAGCGGATCCTGGAGACATCGGAAAAGGGCAAGGAGTTCCGGGACAAGATCTTCCAGTTGCGCAAGGACAAGGAGAAGATCCTTTCGGCGAAACAGGACGAGATCATCAAGGCCAGACAGGATTACCAGCAGAAGGCCTTGACCCTGAGCGATCGTGCCCGCCTGGACAGGGAACAGGAGCTGCGTCAGAAGGAGCTGGAGTTCCAGACCTTGTCGGAGTCTTACAAGCAAGAGGTGCTGCTTGAGGGAAGAAAGCTGCAGGCCCTGATGCTCAAGGACCTCAGCGACATAGTCCGTCAGATCGGACAGGCAGAGGGCTACACCATCATCGTGGAGAAGGATGCGACCCTTTATGCCGCTGAGGCCATAGATATCACCGAGAAGGTGATCCAGCAGTATAACGCCCTGTCCAGAAAGGCTGGGTCGGCAGGGGAGAAGAAGTGATCGCTACCCTAGGGGAGCTCGCTGCCTTAGTAGGGGGAGAGGTGATAGGGGATCCCTTTCTCGAGATCGAGGGGATCTCCTCTCTGGAGCTCGCTGGGCCCAGGCAGATCACCTTTCTGGCCCACGCCCGACATGCGGGGAGGTTGAAGGATTGCCGGGCCGCCGCTGTTGTGGTCGCCAGCCCGGACCTCGGAGGTGACCGACCCAAGCTGGTGGTCTCCAACCCCTATCTGGCCTACGCGAGGATAGCCAGCTTCTTCCACCCTGTCTCTCACCCCAGGCTCGGGGTCTCTCCTCATGCCTTCGTGCACCCCGAGGCCACCGTCGGGGCCGAAGTGACGATTCACCCCCTCGTTTGGGTCGATCGTGGCGCTCACGTCGGAGACCGCGCGACCCTCTACCCGGGTGTATGCGTAGGTGAGGATTGCATCATCGGAGAGGACACCGTCCTCTATCCAGGGGTGGTCCTCTACCCGAGGACTCGCGTGGGCAAGAGGGTCATAATCCACTCCGGGGCTGTGATAGGCAGCGATGGCTTCGGATTCGTCAGAGAGGGGCAGAGGGCGGTGAAGATCCCTCAGCTAGGGATCGTCACCATCGAGGACGACGTGGAGATCGGGGCCAACGACACCATAGATCGGGCCTCCTTCGGCTCCACTACCATCAAGAGGGGGGTGAAGACCGACAACCTGGTCCAGGTCGGTCACAACGTGGTCATCGGGGAGGATAGCCTCCTGGCTGGTCAGGTGGGCATAGCCGGCAGCACGGAGCTCGGCAGGGGGGTGACCCTCGCTGGGCAGGTGGGAGTGGCCAACGGGCTCCGCATAGGGGATGGCGCAGTGGTCGGGTCCAAGTCCGGGGTGGCCCAAGACGTCCCCCCAGGGGCGGTGATCAGCGGGATCCCGGCCATCCCTCACAGGACATGGCTTCGCAATGCCCAGATCATCCAGAGGCTTCCCGAGTTGGTCAAGAGGCTCAGGTACCTGGAGAAGAGGGTCGAGGAGCTGGAGAGGGAGGTCCATGGAAGGAAAGACGGATAGGGTCCTGGAGATAGAGGATATCATCAAGGTCCTTCCACATGGGTTTCCATTCCTGTTCGTGGACAGGGTCCTGGAGTTGGATCCAGAGAAGAGGATCCTGTGCCTCAAGAACGTCACGGTCAACGAACCGTTCTTCCAAGGGCACTTTCGGGACAAGCCCATCATGCCAGGGGTCTTGCTGGTGGAGACCATGGCCCAGGCAGGTGGGGTATTGGTCCTGCATTCCCACGGGAAAGAGTACGTGGGCAGGGACGTCTACTTCTTGGGAATGGACAAGGTGAGATTTCGAAGAGTGGTCAGACCGGGTGATCAGTTGAAGGTGGAGGCCAAGGTCCTGAGACATCGAGGCACAGTATGGAAGTTCGGCTGCAGGTGCATGGTGGAGGGGGAGACAGTGGCCGAGGCGGAGCTGCTGGCCATGGTAGAGTGATGACGGGGCCGAGGCACTGCGCGTTGATCATGGCTGTCCTGTGTCGGGCTGAGGCGAGGAGGGAGAGGTGAGCGGCCCCAGGATCCACCCGACCGCCATAGTCCACCCCAGTGCCGAGCTGGGAGAGGATGTGGAGATCGGTGCATACGCCGTCGTCGGGGCAGGGGTTAGAATCGGCAAGGGGACGCGCATCGGGGACCACGCCCGTGTAAGCGGCCCTACACAGATAGGGGAAGGGAGCCGGATATTCCCCATGGCGGTCGTGGGGGAGGACCCCCAGGACCTCAAGTACCGTGGGGAGCCTACCGAACTCGTGGTGGGGCAGCGATGCATCTTCCGTGAGTTCTGCACCATCCACAGGGGGACCGTTCAAGGGGGTGGGCGTACAGTCATCGGCTCCCACAGCTATTTTATGGCGTACAGCCACGTGGCCCACGATTGCATCATCGGGGATCATGTGATCATGGCCAATGGGGCCACCTTGGCTGGCCATATCGAGATCCAGGACCACGCCATCCTCGGGGGATTGGTGGCGGTGCATCAATATGTGCGCATCGGCTGCTATGCCATGGTGGGAGGCTTCAGCGGTGTGGCGCAGGATGTCCCGCCTTACACCTTGGTCGCTGGCGATCGCTCCAGGCTCTTCGGACTCAATATGGTGGGGCTTCGAAGACACGGCTTCTCCCAGGAGAGCATCAAGGGGCTCAGGAAGGCCTATCGTCTACTGTTCCGGTCCAACATGCCTCTCCAACAGGCGATGGAGAAGGTCCGTGAGGAGGTCCAAGGATGCGCTGAGGTGGAGACGCTCCTCAGGTTCTTGCAGGGCTCCCGCCGGGGGATCTGCCGATGATGTCGTGGTCAGCTTCGCTCCGTGCCTCTTCCCGTGGTTGAACCAGCTTGCCCTCGAGGGCCCCTCGATTCCCATGAGACTCCTGTGCTCTTTGTAAAAGACTCGGATGGATGCTAAGATTCGTTGGGCCCACCGGACGATGGGGGGCTCCCAATGGGCGAATCTGCAGGCCGGAGCGGGCTGGGATGGCGCGACGAACTCCAGGGCTGTCTGAGGGTCCCGCAGGGAGGATAGGCCTGATAGCGGGCAGTGGGCCGTTGCCGGTATTGTTCGCCAGGGAGGCGCTTGCCCAAGGCTTCACCGTCGTCGCGGTAGGACACCAGGGGGAGACCTCTCAAGAGCTGGAGGGATTGGTGGCGAGGATGGAGTGGGTCCGAGTGGGTCAGCTCGGTGCGTTGATACGGTTCCTGCGAAGTCACGGGGTCACGCAGACCGTCATGCTCGGGGGGATAGACAAGAGGAGGGCCATCGCGCGGCTCTCCCTGGACGAACGGGCAAGCAAGCTCTTGCAGGACATGGCATCCAGAGGGGACGATCGATTGCTGTCCGCCTTGGCCAGAGAGCTGGAGGGGGAAGGCATTGAGGTGAAAGGGTTCAAGGAGTTCGTGCCTTCATGGATCGCACCTCCCGGATGTGTCAACGCGCGGCGACCGACGGCGAGGGAGCTCCTGGACCTGAAACTTGGGGTAAGGGTCTTGACCCATCTGGGCCCCATGGACATCGGGCAGACGGTCGTGGTCAAAGAAGGGGTAGTTCTCGCGGTGGAGGCCTTGGAGGGGACCGATCAAACCATCTCAAGGGGGGGGCAGTTGGGCGGGGTCGGGGCAGTGGTGATAAAGGGGAGCAAACCCGCCCAGGACCTTCGATTCGACCTTCCCACAGTCGGGCCTGAGACGATCAAGACCATGTCCTCTGTGGGTGCTACGCTCCTGGCCGTTGAGGCGGGGTGCACGGTGATGGTGGATAGGGATGAAATGGTGTCCACAGCGGATCAGCGGGGGATAAGCATCCTGGGCTGGTGTCGCGAGGAGATCCATGGGTAGGCTCAGGGCAGCGGTGATTGGGGCAGGGTACCTGGGGCGTTTTCACGCCATGAAGTACAAGGACCTGCCAGGTGTGGAGCTGGTAGGGGTGGCCGATATCAACGCTCAGAGGGCGCAGGAGGTGGCCAAGGAGCTGGGGGTCAGGGCATACGCGGGACACGGAGAGCTCATGGGCCTGGTGGATGTGGCCACTGTCGCCGTTCCCACTACCGAGCATTACGCGGTGGCCAGCCAACTGGTTTCGGCAGGGATCCATGTCCTGGTGGAGAAGCCCATCGCCGCCACTTTGGGCGAGGCCAAGAGCCTGGTCGAGAGCGCGGAGCGCCAGGGCCTCGTCCTCCAGGTGGGCCATCTGGAGCGCTTCAATCCCACCGTACAGGCCCTGAGGAGGAGGCTCAGGGAGCCGCTATTCTGGGAGTGCCACAGGATCAGCCCATTTCCTGGCAGGGGTGGGGATGTGGATGTGGTGCTGGACCTCATGATCCACGACATAGACCTCATCCTGGACATCCTCGACGTACCCGTGGCTCAGGTGGATGCCGTGGGCGTCCCGGTATTGACGAGCCGTTACGACATCGTCAATGCCCGGATCAGATTCGCCAACGGCTCTGTGGCGAACCTCACCGCCAGTAGGGTTTCGGCCAAGAGCCTTCGAAAGATAAGGGTCTTCCAACCCGATGCCTATCTCTCGGCCGATTCGGCCAAGGGGGAGCTCATAGAGTACCGGAGACTGCCCCCCGAAGGCCCTGGTGCGCCCCCCAAGATCGTGGCGCAACGGGTTGACGTAGAGGAGAAGGACAGCCTGATGGAGGAGGTCCGATCCTTCGTCGAAGCGGTGGCTTCCCACACGGTTCCGGTCGTGGACGGCAAGGCAGGGCTTCGCGCCCTGGAGGTGGCCCTGCAGGTCATAGAGGGGATAAGGCAAGGTGTCACCGATGCCCAGGGCAAGGAGCTGGTGCGGGGGTTGAGGTGAGCGGGATCCTCATGGTGGCCGGCGAACCCTCGGGGGACCGCCATGCGGCAGACCTCGCCCGTGCCCTTCGTTTGCTCTTGCCCACAGTGAGGCTCTGGGGGATGGGCGGGGAGCATATGGCCCGGGAGGGGGTGGAACTCCTCGTGGACATAAAGGGGTTGTCCGTGGTGGGGATTTCTGAGGTCCTGGGGCACGTTGGATCGATCCTGTCTGCTCGCAAGGCCATCCTCAGGGAGGTGGATCGGGACCCGCCCCTCTTGGGGATACTGGTCGACTTCCCCGACTTCAACCTCTGGTTGGCCCGTGGGCTCCGTGGCCGGGGCGTCCCATTGCTGTATTACATCGCCCCCCAGGTCTGGGCTTGGCGCAAAGGGCGCCTCAGACTGATGGCACGGCTCCTGGATAGGGTCGCCGCGATCCTTCCCTTTGAGGAGGAGATCCTTCGCGGGGCTGGGATCGCGGCCGAGTACGTGGGGCATCCTCTCCTGGAACAGGTGAACGGGAGGATATCGAGGGAGGAGGCACGAACCCTCCTCGGTTTCCCTCCAGACACACGGATACTGGGGTTGTTCCCCGGGAGTCGGCCCGGAGAGGTCCACAGGCTTCTTCCCATCATGCTCAGGGCCGTCAAGCTCGCTTTGGGCGAGCACCCCGACATGAAGCCAGTGGTGGCCCTCTCGACACTAGTGCCTCTGGAGCGGGTGGAGCGGCCCATTCGAGACTGCGGGGTCGACGTCGAGGTCGTCGCCGGTCAGGCCCACACGGTGATGAGGGCCTCGAAGGTGGCCGTGGTCGCATCCGGCACCGTGACCCTGGAGGCCGCCATCCTGGAGACGCCCATACTGGTCATCTACCGTACCTCTTGGATCACCTACTTCGTGGGGAGGCTTCTCGCCACGGTCCGACACATGGGTCTGGTGAACGTCTTGGCAGGGGAGAGGATAGTCCCGGAGCTACTGCAGTGGTCCGCAAACCCGAGGACCATTTGCGCCAAGCTGGTTGACCTTTGGGATGACGAGGGGGCTCGCAATCAGATGGTTGGCAGGCTCCGTGAGGTTGCGGCTTCACTTGGCTCGAAGGTGGCCAGCCGGAGGACCGCTGAGATGGTCATGGAGATGTTGTCCAGCGAAGGAAACAGCGGGTCATGAAAGAATACCGTCGTCTTCTGAGCTACGTGATTCCTTACTCGAGACGGCTCGTGGCGGCCGTGGCGTGCATGTTGGCCTACTCCGCCCTGTCGGGGGCATTGGCTTGGCTCGTCAAGCCTGTGGTGGATCGAGTATTCGTGGAGCGGGACCTGGTCATGCTTCAACTGTTGCCCGTGGCGCTGATGTTGGTGAGCGTCGGCAAGGGCCTGGCTGATTACGGCCAGTCATACCTCATGGCCTACGTAGGGCAACGCGTGATCACAGATATCCGCGATCGGCTCTATCATCACCTCCAGGACCTGTCCCTCTCTTTCTTCCACCGTACCCCGACGGGCGTCCTCATATCTCGGATCAGCAACGACGTCACATTGGTCCAGGGGTCGGTCACAGAGGCGCTCACCGGTTTGTTGAAGGATTCGTTGACCATAGTGGCGCTGGTGGTGGTGGTCTTCTACAACGACTGGTTCCTGGCTACCATCGCATTGCTGGTCTTCCCCTGGGCGGTGATCCCATTGATGCGTTTCGGTCGAAGGGTCCGACGCTTCAGCCGCAGGTCTCAAGTCCAGATGGGGTCGATGACGAGCATCATTCACGAGACCATCTCCGGCCAGCCCATCGTGAAGTCCTTCTGCCAGGAGGATTACGAAAAGGAGCGTTTCCGCAAGGAGAACCGTACGCTCTTTCGGACCCTCATGAAACGATACAGGGTGAGGGCCTTGTCATCGCCGGTCATGGAGACCCTCGGAGGCATTGGCGCTGCAGCGGCCATCTACGTGGGAGGTTATCGGGTGCTCCATGGGCTCATGAGCCCGGGGGAGTTCTTCTCCTTCGTGGCAGCCCTGGGCATGCTCTACGAGCCCATAAAGAGGCTCAACAAGGTGAACCTGCTGATCCAGGAAGGGATGGCTGCAGCGGTGCGTATCTTTCAGGTCCTGGACGAGATCCCAGAGATCCAGGATCGGCCTGGGGCGGTCCCGCTCCCCCCCATTCAAAGAGGCATCTCCTTCCGAGGGGTGGGATTCAGTTACGGGGAGGGGATGGTCCTGAAGGGGATAGAGCTCGATATCCGCAAGGGGGAAGTGGTGGCCCTTGTGGGGGAAAGCGGCGGGGGGAAGACCACCATGGCTCACTTGATCCCTCGTTTTTTCGACCCGACAGAGGGGGCCATATTGGTGGACGGGATCGACACGAGGGATGTGACGGTTCGTTCCCTGAGAGAACAGATAGCGTTGGTGACCCAGCACGGCGTCCTGTTCAACGACAGCGTGAGAAACAACATCGCATATGGCAGACCAGATGCCAGTCTCGAGGATATCAAGAGGGTCGCCAAGGCCGCCTACGCCGATGGATTCATCCAGCAGCTGCCGCAGGGATATGACACGGTGATCGGCGAGGCCGGGGTCAAGCTCTCAGGAGGGGAGAGACAGAGGCTGTGCATCGCACGGGCGCTCCTCAAGGACTCCCCCATCCTGATCCTCGATGAGGCGACCTCCTCCTTGGATTCCGAGTCCGAGGAGGAGGTGCAGAAGGCCATAGAGGTCCTGATGAAGGGGCGCACGGTCCTGGTCATCGCCCATCGACTCTCCACCGTGAGGAACGCCGACAAGATCGTGGTCCTGCGCCAGGGCCGCATCGTCGAGATGGGATCTCACGAGGAGCTGATGGCCATGGCAGGGGAGTACCGTCGCCTCTACGAGCTGCAAAGCGGCGAGGCTGCCGGACATCGCCACCGCGAAGCCATGGCCTGAGGAAGTGCCCCTGCTCGAATGCGGCTGTTGTTGGTCCATCGGGCCCCTTTGCGAGATGCCGGCTGCCGCAACGACCGAAATGCGGGGACCGAGGACCAGGCGGGAGCTAGGCCGTACATCTCCGGCAGACTTGGGAGCGCACAAGGGGTTGTGAGTTGGGTTCGAGGGTCTTGAGATCCCTGACGCTGCGTCTTGCCCCCCCACTGATATACCGGTTCATGCAGTTCCTCCAGCGGACCATTCGATGGACAGAGCTCAATGCGGATGTGGCGCGGGGGGTTTGGGCGCAGGGAAGAGGGGTGATAATCGTTTTTTGGCACAACCGTATGCTCATGCCGCCTTTCTTCTACAGGGGGAGACGGTTGAAGATACTGATCAGCCAGCACGCGGACGGAGAGCTGATTCGTCGGGTGATGGGGCGTTTCTCGTTTGACAGCGTCAGGGGCTCCTCCAGAAGGGGGGGTGCCACGGCCTTTCGGGAACTGGTGAGGCGCTCGAGGGAAGGCTGGGACATCGCCATCACCCCAGACGGGCCGAGGGGCCCGAGGTACAAGGTGCAGCGAGGGGTCGTAGAGCTGGCCAGACACACCGGGCGTCCCATACTACCACTGGCTTACAGCACGAGGCGTCGGTTCCATTGCCCGAGCTGGGATGGCTTCCTCATACCTCGGCCTTTCACCAGAGGGGTCTTCATCTGGGGAAGACCTATCGTGGTGGACGCACGATCCCAGCCTCAGGAAATGGAGGAGTGTCGCCTGAACCTCGAGGAATTCCTGTGCCGTCTCACCGAGGAGGCGGACGGTTTCTTCCGATACGAAGACTCGAAGGGGACAAGGTGAGGCCGCTTGAACACGCTTACAATACACTCCTCACGCTAGGGGCGGTGGGGACGGTCCCGTTGTGGGGGGCCTTGATCGGTGGGAGACGGAAACACAGGGCCGGCTGGGTCCAGAAGGTCACGGGGAACATACCCGTGAGGGACCCCTCTTCGGGGCGGGCCATATGGTACCATGCCGTCTCCTTGGGGGAGGTCATGGCCTCCCTGCCACTGATGAACGCGCTCTCCGATGCCTTGCCGGCGGTGTCCCTTTGGATCTCCACTGTGACCCCCACTGGGCAGTCCACGGCCCGATCCCGCGTCCCTCGTGCCGCGGGTACCTTCTACTTCCCTTTCGACCACCCGTGCATCGTGGACAGGGTGATCCGCAGGCTGAGGCCAGGGCTCTTCATCACCATGGAGACCGAGATCTGGCCCAACTGCGTCTGGGGGCTGCGCCGTAGGGGCGTGCCAGTGGTCCTGGTCAACGGGCGCATCTCCAACGGCTCTTTCACCTGGTACAGGAGGTTTCGGTTTTTCTTTCGAGATGTGCTCGCCTGCTTCGATCTCCTGTGTGTCCAGTCGGAGCTCGCAGCGGAGAGGCTCTGCGCCATTGGAGCCCCCCCAGGGCGCATAGTGGTGACCGGGAACATGAAGTTCGACCAGGAGCTGCCCCAACCGGTGGACCGCAGGTGGTGGCGGCAAGAGCTGGGACTGGGGCAGGAAGGCCCGGTCTTGGTGGCAGGGAGCACCCACAGGGGCGAGGAGGAGATGATCCTTGGGGCCTTCGGGAGGCTGCGTGCCAGTTTCCAGGGACTCCAACTGGTGTTGGCCCCTCGTGCACCGGAGCGCTTCGACGAGGTGGAAAGGCTCATAAGGGGAGCGGGCCTGAGGGTGCTGCGACGCAGCCTGGCCAAGACCGCGAATCCCCAACACCCCCCTGAAGTGGTACTGCTCGATTCCATCGGTGAACTGGCGCGGGTCTATGGCGTGGCTCAGGCGGGGTTCGTTGGCGGGAGCATGGTACCGCACGGCGGCCACAATCCGCTGGAGGTGGCGGCCCACGGGTGCCCGGTGTTGTTCGGACCGCACATGGAGAACTTCCCCGAGATCGCCGCGATGCTGCTGCGGGCTGGAGGTGCCAGGGAGGTCTCGGACAAAGGGGGCCTGTTCGAGGCACTGCGGGATATCCTCGCCCATCGCGAGAAGGCCCATGAGATGGGGGCCGCGGCATACAGGACCCTGATCTCCCAGCGCGGGGCAGTGAAGAGGACCATGGATGCCCTGATACCGTTCTTGGAGCGAGCGCGGTGGGCTTGAGGGCCTCCCTGGAGAGGATGATCTGGGATGAAAGGCCTGTGGCATTGCCTTGGGGGGCACCCTTGAAGGCTGCCTCCTGGGCTTACGGGATGGGGGTGCGCCTCCTGTGGTGGTCCTTGGAAAGAGGTCTCAGAAAGGCTCTTCGCCTCCCTGTCCCCGTGATCTCCGTAGGAAACCTCACGGTGGGGGGGACAGGCAAGACCCCTTTGGTGATTCTCATCGCTGAGGCCCTCAGGGACTCCGGCCGGCGCGTCGCCGTCCTCTCAAGAGGTTACGCCAGGAAGAGGAGGCGAGCCGTTCAATGCGTCTCCGACGGGAAGAGGATCCTGGCTGGCCTGGAGGAGGCCGGGGATGAGCCCTTCATGATGGCCCATCGCCTCCCAGGGGTGTGCGTGTGGGTCGCGGCAGACCGAGTACGGGCAGGAAAGACCGCCTTGAGGGAAGCCCCCTCGGATGTCCTCATCCTGGATGACGGTTTTCAGCATCGGATGCTCCACCGTGACCTCGACCTAGTGGTGGTCCGAGGCCCCCGGCCCTTGGGCAATGGGAGGCTCCTCCCATACGGTCCGCTCCGTGAGCCCCCGGCGGCCCTGAAGAGGGCGGACCTGGTGATACTGGTGCTCCAAGGCGACTCGACATCGAAGGAGAGGTCCTTGGAGGAGATTCGAAAGGTGACGGACTGCCCTCCGGTGATCGGGGCTGGGTACAGGCCACGGGGACTCTGGGGGATCAGAGAGGGCAGGCCGCTGCCGCTTCATGTCCTGTCGGATAAGAGGCTCGCCCTGGTGTGCGCCATCGGGCGGCCTGATGGATTCATGGACACTGTGGCCTCGTTGGGTGCGAGGGTGGAGGCCTTGCTTTCATTCCCGGACCATCACTGGTATACTTCCCGAGATATAGAGCGAATTCGCAGGATCCGAAGGCAGGTTGACGCCGTGGTCACCACCGAGAAGGACTCGTGGAAACTACGCCGCGTCGGTGCGCAGGACATGGATCTTTGGGTCCTTGGGGTGGACCTGCAAGTGGAGGAGCCGGAGATCCTGCGCCGGCACCTGGCGGGGGTCTTGTGAGCCGGCCCGCTGCGATTGCCGGCGTCGGTTCAAGAATTGAGCCGGATGAGAGACAGGAGATGGGGAAAGAAGTGCCCCCGAGGGCGATGCCTCGGTTTCATCTCCCTGGCGTGGGAGGACCCCATGTCCCTTCGTTTGCGCGATGACCCATTGCCGAATCGGCCCGGGGCAGGCTGGGGCCACTCTCCTTGCCCCGGGATCGAAGGCTGGGACTCGTTGCCTTTGCACGGACCCGCTCGGTGCTCGACCGCCAGGGCACGGGGGGCGGGGTTCGAGGCCCGCCTCCACCGGAGAGTGGCTCCTCCACACGACACGTAGTCGAAGGATTGGACCCAGGATCCAGGGGCCGGCTCTCACGGCCGGCATCTGAGGTCCAAGGAGCTCATCTCGTGCGTGATGTATCCTGGATCCTGTATCGTCGGGCATGATGGAATGGAAGGATCGAAGGGGCTACGTTCTGCGGCTTGATGGATATCCTGATCATCAAGATGAGTGCCTTTGGGGATGTGATTCAGGCCCTCCCGGTGGTCCGGGCTCTGAAGCAGGGCTTCCCTGGGGCGCGCATTGACTGGCTGGTGGAGGATAGTGCCGCCCCCATCGTCAGGTCCCATCCTGGGGTGGACCGTGTGGTCGTGTGGCGAAGGGACGCCTGGAGGAGTCCAGGGAGATGGCCAGGGGCGGTGCTCGGGATCAGGAGGACAGCCGCGGAGTTGCTCAAGAGGCGCTACGACCTGGCCCTGGACCTCCAAGGCCTGCTCAAGAGCGGAATCTGGGTGGGACTCTGCAGGGCCCGAAGGAAGGTCGGATACCATGATGGCCGGGAAGGCAGTCACCTCTTCCTGACGAAGAGGATCCAGAACTGGGATCGGGACCTCCATGCGGTGGAACGGTATCTCCTCTTGGTGGAGGAGATAGGGGGAGGGAGGGGAAAACCGGACTTCGGGCTCGCCCCGTCGAAGGAGGGCACAGAGAGACTTCGGGGGCTCCTGGGCAAAGGGAAGTGGGAGGCAGGCGTGCCTTACGCAGTGCTGGTGCCCGGGGCCAGGTGGGAGACAAAGCAATGGGACTCCGCCAGTTTTTCCCAGACCGCTGAAGGCATAGTCAGGGATCTCGGATTGCAGGTGTGCATCAGCGGTGGGCATCGGGATCGGCCGTTGGGGGAGGTGATCATCAAGGGGATGAGATCCCCAGCGTTGAATCTCGCTGGCAGCACCGACATCCCAGCCCTCATGGCCCTCATGGCCGGTGCCGCGGTGGTGATCTCCACCGATTCCGGGCCGATGCATCTGGCGGCTGCATTGGGCACACCGGTGGTGGCCCTATTCGGCCCGACGGCCCCTTGGAGGACCGGGCCGTACGGCAAGGGACACAGGGTCCTGAGGGCGGCCGTCTCCTGCAGCCCCTGTTTTCGCAGGAAGTGCCAAACGAGGAGGTGCATGCGGCAGATAAGGCCCGAGCAAGTCCTCGATGCGGTGAAGGATGTCATCGGGGATAGGGCCGAGGCCGCAAGGTGACGGGAAGGAGCAGGGGATGGAGGGCAGGGCGGGGTGGGCCTCCGGCCCGGCCCTTTGTCCCTGGCTGGGCCTAGGAGCTGAGCATGAAGTGCCTGGTCACAGGTGCCGCCGGGTTCATTGGGTCCCATCTGGCCGAACGGCTCTTGGGCGAGGGGCACCGTGTCGTCGGAGTCGATGCACTGACCGACGCATACCCGGTTTCCTTGAAGGAGGCGAACTTAGAACGCGTGCATATGGTGGGGGATTTCCACCTCATCCGGGGCGATCTGGTGGATTTGAACCTGGAGGAGGTGATGGATGGGGTGGATCTGGTCTTTCACCTGGCGGCCCAAGCCGGGGTGAGGTCGAGTTGGGGACGGGACTTCCAGCTCTACGTGCGTCGCAACGTCCTGGCCACACAGCGGCTCCTCGAGGCATGCAGGGACAGGCCTCTGCGGAGATTCGTGTATGCGTCTTCTTCTTCTGTTTATGGGGAACAAGATGTGTACCCCACGTCGGAAGAGGCCCTTCCGCGGCCTCTCTCTCCATATGGAGTCACCAAACTGGCGGCCGAGCACCTCTGCCTCCTGTACTGGAAGAACTACAAGGTGCCCACCGTAAGCCTCAGATTCTTCACGGTCTACGGGCCCAGACAGAGGCCCGACATGGCCTTCTACAGGTTTCTGGAGTCCTCGTTCAGGGGACAACCAATAACCCTTTACGGCGATGGTCATCAATCAAGGGACTTCACTTACGTCGCGGACATAGTGGAGGCCAACTTGAAGGCCGCCCAGGCAGGACGAGAGGGGAGCGTATACAATATCGGGGGAGGGACCCGCGCTACCCTCTTGGAGGCCTTGGACATAGTGGCCGAGGTCACCGGGTGCCGGCCAGGGGTCGTGTTCCAGGATGCCCAGAAGGGGGACGCCAAACACACATGGGCGGACCTGAGCCGGGCCAAGGACGAGCTCGAGTACCAGCCCAAGGTGGGGCTTAGGGAGGGGATTGCCAAGGAGTTCCAATGGATGGTTGAGATGATGGGGAGTGGAAGATGCCCCTGGAGTTGAGTCACCAAGGCCGCCGATTCGCCCCTTGGGGCCTTCACGTCTTTGACGATGCATCGGGTGGAGGGCGGCTGACCGGTATAAGGACACCGCGGACTTGGTGCGGGGGACAAGGGTTTCTCGGCCAGAGGGTGGCGCCTGGAGCGCCCTTACTGAACGCAGGAGGTGGGAGAGATGGCCTTGCCCAAAGACCTCTTGGAGATCCTGGCTTGTCCCAAGTGTGTGCGGGACCCCGGTTGCACGGGTGAGCTGGAGTACAGGGAGGCCTCGAATCAATTGGTGTGCCACCACTGTCGTCTAGTCTATCGCATAGAGGACGACATACCTGTGATGCTCATCGATGAGGCGACGCCGTTGACTGAATGAGGGCAAGAGATGGGCGGCCGTGGATGGGATTCAAGACCTCCCCGCACGGTGGTGATAGGGGCCAACTGGCTCGGCGACACCATCATGTCCTTGCCCGCCCTTGCGGCGCTGAGGGAGCACCTCAGGGGTGAGGAGATGCACCTGGAGGCCCCGGTCTCTCTGAGCGCCTTGGTCCGTCTGGCCATCCCCGTCGACGGTGTCCTGGACAGGGGCGATGGCGTCTCCACGACCACGCGTATAAGGCGACTGCGCGAGGGGCGCTACCATAGGGCGGTCCTGTTTCCCAATTCCTTCCGGGCGGCCTGGATCGCATGGCGTGCCCGCATACCCGAAAGGTGCGGTTACTCGGGACAATGGCGTAGATGGCTCCTGAGTGGCGGCGTCCCTCGCGAGAAGCCAGGCAACGGGATGCATCACTCGGAGTTCTACTTGGGGCTGGTGAGGTCCTTGGGTTGGAGGGGTTCGGTAACCCCTACAGTGAGGCTGACCCTGCGGGAGGAAAGCCTCGGGTGGGCCAGGGAGGTGCTCGGGGGTGGCTCCAAGGGGAGGCCCTTGGTGGGGATCTGCCCGGGGGCCACGTATGGGCCTGCCAAGCGTTGGCCCATGTCCGGTTTCGTGGAGGTGGCCTCCGCATTGCGAGAAAGGCACGGTGCGAAGCTCCTCCTCATGGGGAGCGCCGAGGAGGCGGCATCCATCCGGGGGATGTCAGCTACGCTGGGCGCAGGGGTCTTGGACATGAGCGGGCGCACCGACACAGAGCAGCTCGCTGCCCTCCTGTCCCTGTGTGACCTGGTGATCGCCAACGATTCTGGACCTATGCACCTGGCCTCTGTCCTCGGTGTCCCTGTTGTGGCCCTCTTCGGGTCCACGGATCCCCAGGCCACAGGGCCCATGGGTCCCCATCGCATTGTCAAGGCCCCCGTGGAGTGCTCTCCATGCCTCAGGCGGACATGTCCCGAAGGTTCGTACAGATGCCTCGAGGCCATAACGCCAGCGCAAGTCCTGGCTGCGGCGGAGGACCTCTTGGAAGGGGCCGTGTCAGTCCCTGGAAGCCTCCCATGAGTCGCCCCACCATCTCCGCTACTGTGCTGACCTTGAACAACGCGTCTACCCTGGAAAGGTGCTTGGAGGGCATCAAGTGGGTGGATGAGATAGTCGTGGTGGACTCCTACAGCACGGACGATTCAGTGGAGATCGCCAGGCGATATTCCAGTAAGGTCTTTCGACGCCCGTGGGACGGATTCATCCCTCAGCGCAACTTCTCCAAGAGCCAGGCCACAGGGGAGTGGATCCTCTGGGTGGACGCAGATGAGGTGGTCTCCGATGCCTTGCGTCAGGAGATCGAAGAGACCTTGTCCGGCGGCCCGGGCGAGACTGAGGGGTACCTGATCCCGAGATTGACCTTCTATCTGGGCCGATGGATCAGGCATGGGGGATGGTACCCAGATCTCTCGGTGAGGCTCTTTCGCGCTGAGGGGAACTGGTGGGGGGGTGAGGAACCGCATGCGTCAGTGCGGGTCAAGGGCCCAGTGGAGAGACTGCGCAATGACCTGTGGCACTTCAACTATGCCTCTTTCGGCCAGCAGATACGCACCATCGATCGTTACGCGGAGATGTCAGCAGAGGAGCTCCATAGACGGGGTGAGAGGTTCCGTCTTCGGAAGATGTTGCTCCACCCCCTGGGTAGGTTTCTGAAGGAGTACCTGATCAGACAAGGTTTTCGGGATGGCATGCCAGGCATCATCATAGTGGTCTCCACGATGTTCTACGTCTTCGCCAAATACGCCAAGCTCTGGGAGCTGGAGCGGGGCCGAGAGAGGCCCAAGCCTTGAGGATCGCCCTGATCATCGATCGGTTCGATGCCGCCAGGGGAGGGGGGGAAGGTTACGCGGCGTCCCTGGCGAGGGGGTTGTCGCTCAGGGGACACCAGCTCCACGTCTTCTCTCATGACTGGGCTCGACCCCTCCAGGGGGTTCGATATCACCGCCTCCCCATGGTGCCGTATCCCAGGTGGCTCAAGGCGCTCTCCATGGCCTGGTACGGCAGCAGGATCCTCCCTTCGGGCGATTTCGACGTGGTCCAGGGATTCGGTGGGGTGCCCGCCGTCAACGTGCATAGGCCCGGGGGCGGTACGGAGTTGGACTGGCTGGGGCAGGAGATCCGCTCCAGGGGGCGGGGGCTCCCCAAGGTGGTCACCGCACTGAACAGGACGATTAGCCTCAAGCTGGCGGTGAACCTCCTCGTGGAGAGGGCCCTCTACGGAAACAAGGGGGGCCCATCGGTCATAGCGAACTCGCAGAGGGTCCGAGCGGACATCCTTCGCCGTTACGGCAGGATGGACGCTGGGAAGATCCATGTCATATACAACGGGGTGGATCTGCAAAGGTTTCATCCCAGGAACAGGGAGCTCTTCAGGAGAAGGGTCCTAAGGGAACTCCTCATCGATGATAAGACGGTTGTATTGCTCTTCATGGCCCATAACTTCCGACTGAAAGGCCTCCATTGCCTCATGAAGGCCTTGCAGAGGTTGGACCGTTACGATAGGAACTGGACCCTGCTGGTCGGGGGGCGGGGCAGGAAGGCCCCCTATCTGAGGTTGGCGGAGAAGCTCGGGATAGAGGAGCGTACACTCTTTCTGGGACCGGTGGAGGCACCGGAGGCCGTCCTGGGGGCATGTGACGTGGTGGTACATCCCACTTTTTACGATCCCTTCTCCAATGTCTGCCTCGAGGCGATGGCATGCGGGGTGCCGGTCATCACCACCCGACAGAATGGGGCAGGGGAACTCCTCCAGGAGGGGGTCTCGGGCTATGTGGTCCCGTCTCCGGAGGACTCGGCCCTCCTGGCAGAGGGCATCATGGCCCTCATGGACCCCGGTTCTCGGGAGAGGATGGGCCAGCAGGCGAGGCGTGTGGCAGAGGGGTTTTCGTGGGAGACACACGTGGAGGCTGTGGAGGGAGTCTACCGAGGGCTCCTCGATGCGAGGCGAGGCCAGGGCGGATGAAGGGGGGGCCTCGCCATCGTAACATGAGGGTCTTGTTCCTCATACTAGGGGCCCAGGCGCCCAGTAGTAGATATAGGGTGCTCCAATACCTTCCCTACCTCAGGGGCGAGGGTATAGAGCCTGTGGTGAGGGACCTACAAGGGGGGGGCGCCAAGACATGGGGCACCCTTTGGGGGGCTAGAAATTTCTCGATGGTCTTCCTGCAAAAGAAGCTCCTCCGCTGCCCTCACCGGGCCATCATCAGATCCTTGTCACCCAAGATGGTCTTCGATTTCGACGACGCCATAATCTACCGAGACTCGGCCAAAGGGGCGGGCCTCTCTCCGGGACGCCTGAGGAGATTCAGGAAGACGGTCAGGTCATGCGACCTGGTGATCGCGGGCAATAGCTACCTTCGGGGCCTGGCCGAGGGGGAGACAGCGAGGGTCCTGACCATCCCGACCCCCATAGACATGGAGCGGTACACCGAGAAGAGCCACTTCGATTCTCGGACCGTTAGGATAGGATGGATCGGAGGTCAGGGGACGCTCTTCTACCTGGAGGGGCTGGGGCCGGTCCTGGAGGAGGTCTCCCGGCGGATGGGAGGGGTGAAGGTGAAGGTGGTATCGGATGCCTTTCCCAAGTGGGTCGGGGTACCTCTGGAATGCAAGCAGTGGTCCTATGAAGATGAGATAGAGGACTTGCACAGCTTCGATATCGGCATCATGCCGTTGACGGACGACCCTTGGAGCAGGGGGAAGTGCGGGTTCAAGCTCCTGCAGTACATGGCTGTGGGGCTGCCCGTGGTTTGTTCGCCGGTAGGGGTCAACGGTGAGATAGTCAAGGACGGCGAAAATGGCCTGCTGGCACGGACCCCGCAGCAGTGGGCGAGCTCTCTGGAGCTCCTGGTCAGGGACCGCGTGATGCGGAGGAGGTTAGGGGAGTCCGCGAGGAAGACCGTGATGGAGGGATACAGTCTGGACAGATGGGCGAGGCGCCTGGCCAGTGCCCTTTGGGAGATCTCGGGTCTCTCGAGGTAGGCCGCCGTGGTGGGGCAGGTTGAAAGCTGCATGGTAAGCCCTGGAGGCTATGAGACCCTCGAGCTGGAAAACGGCTGGCGCTGGAAGGTGCTGGCCACCCATAGGGAGAGGCTCATGTCCACCATGGCCGGCATCGAGGGGGTGGAATCCCTGCCTGGATTCCGGCCCCTGCGATCCTCTGTGGTGAGATGCGTGGGGGCACTGGCCCTGGAGGATGGGGGCCAGGTGGTGGTCAAGCGCTATCGACCGAAGGGCCGAATGAGGGTCCTCAACATGAACGTGAGAGGGCCTCAGTGGATGAGGGAGTGGAAGGCTGCCCAAGGGATCATGGATCGTGGGATCCCCACCGCCGTTCCCTTGGCCCTGGGCGAGAAGAGGCGCTTGCTCGCTGCGACCTCAGGTGCGGTGATCACCTCTGCACTGATGGGATGCCTTTCTCTCGTCGAGGCCTTCTCCGCGGGGGGACCCGATGCCCAAGGCCTCGAAAGGGGCGGGCTACCCGAGGCGGTGGGCCGGTTCGTGTCCATGCTCCATGAAAGAGGAGTCCTTCACAGGGATCTCCATGGGGAGAACATCTTGGTGGCCTCGCGGGACGGCTCGACGGCCTTGTTCCTGTTGGACCTACACCGGCTCGCATTTTCCCGGAGGGTCCCCCTGGGGCGGCGCCTCTGGAACATGGCCCAACTGCTCGGTTCCTTGCAAGGACGGATCTCGCAGCGAGAGGAAAGCGGCATAATGATGGGGTATCTGGAGTCCAGCGGTCTGGGGGTCTCGCCGCGAGAGTTCGCCGAGGGGGTGGAGCGCCTGAGAGAGAGGCTCGCGCGCAGACACGAAAGGAGCCGCAGCAGGAGGTGCCTCGTTGAGAGCAGCTCCTTTGTCGTGTGCCGGCAGCAGGCCCTGAAGGTCAGGGCCAGAAGGGGTTTCCCCGTGGAGCGGCTGGCGGACATACTCCATGAGGCGAGATCGGTGACCGAGGCCTCGGATCCCAGGGCCTTGAAACTTTCGCCCGAGAGCCGTGTCACGCTGAGTCGCCTGCCTGACGACCGGGAAGGGGTGTTGCTCTGCGTAAAGGAGTATCCCTTCAGGGGCCTCTCCCGGGCCCTGAGCCATAGCCTGGGGTCATCCCGCGCGAAGGCCTTCTGGAAGGGGTGGTGGGGCTCCAAGGTCAGGGGCATCCCTGTCCCCGAGGCTTACCTCATGTGGGAGGAGAGCAGGCTCGGTCTCCTCGTGGGCTGCGGTGTGGTCATGGAGGCAATGGGGCGGGCCTCTGGACTCGACAGGTACCTATCCGAGCATTTCTCGCCTCCCCTGGACGGTCCAAAGCTGGGCCTGAAAAGGAGGCTCAACTCCCAGATGGCCGCCCTTTTGGCCAAGATGCACCGCAAGGGGATGCTCCACAAGGACCTCAAGGCAGGCAACATCATGGTGGAGGATGGCCTGGACGGGCCCCGCCTCCTCCTGCTCGATCTCGACGCAATGCGGTTCAAGAGATCCATATCCAGGCGAGACATGATCCTGAACCTGGCCCAGCTAGATGCCTCCATGCCGAGCTGTGTGGGGCGCTGGGACAGGCTGAGGTTCCTGGTGAGTTACTGGAGAAACAGCGGCAGGGGCGAGGGGATCAGGCAGGTCGCTCGAGAGGTCGAGGCCCTGAGCCTCAAGAGGTGCAGGGGATGGGGGTGAGGGTCCTTCACCTCTTCAGTGACTGGAAGTGGACCGGCCCGGCTGAGCCCACACTAGGCCTGTGCAAAGGGCTCATGGGACAAGGGGTGTCGGTCACCCTCGCCTGTAGGAGGCCTCTGGAGGGCTACCCCCAATCCATGTGGGGCAACGCGGTCAGCAATGGGGTCCCTGTGACCACGGCCTTGCAACTCAATCGATATCTCAACCCCATGGAGACCGTCAGGGATTTGAGGGACCTGGGTCCCTACGTGAGGAGCAACGGGTTCGACCTCATCCACTGCCACCTCTCCCACGACCATTTCCTGGGGGGATGGGCCTCGAGGCGGCTCCGGCCAATGGTCCCAGTGGTGAGGACCAACCACAAGGCCAGGCCTCTCAAGACATCCATGGGGAATCGCTGGCTTTTCCAAAGGTGGACGGATGGCCTCATCGAGTTCTCCAATGCCTCCCGAGAGGCGGATATCCGCGCCTTCGGCCTCAGCCCGGAGCGTGTCCTCAGGGTGGAAGGCGCGGTGGACCTAGAGAGGTTCGATCCGGCTAGGGTCAGGGCGGATGTGAGGGGGAAATTGGGAGTGGGACAAGGCGATGTCCTCGTAGGGGTTGTGGCGAGGATGCAGAGACACAGGCGCTTTGACTTGATCCTGGAGGCGATGGCCATCCTCAAGGGGAGGGGGGCCCCGGTGAAACTCATGGTCCTGGGGAGGGGCACTCATATGAAGGAGGTGGCGATGGAGCCTGCCAGGAGGCTCGGGATTCAGGATAAGGTCATCTTCCCCGGTTATCGTGGAGAGGACTATGTGGACTACTTGGCTGCTATGGACATGAAGGTTTTCCTGGTTCCTGGCTCGGATGGGACTTGCCGGGCTGTGAGGGAGGCCATGGCCATGGCCAAGCCCGTGGTGGCCTCTCGAAGGGGAATGCTCCCGGAGATCCTGGAGGGGGGACGATTGGGGCTTTTGGTGGACGAAGACCCGAGGGCTCTGGCAGAGGCAATCCTGAGATTGGCAGTGGACAGGGATCTTCGGGTCTCCATGGGGGTAGCCTCCAGGGAAAAGGCCCTTCGGGACTTCTCCCTGGAGGCACAGGCCTCTTCCGTGGCGTCTTTCTACCGAGCCTTGCTGACCATGGGACCGCTGAGGAGGAGGGTTGCTATGAGGCCCCTTTCCGAGTAAATAGACCACAGGCCGGGTGAGATCCCTCGATCCCAGGGGCCTTGAAGGCCCCATGGCCCCAACCGGAGTTGAGGACTCGGCCTCCAGGATGAGGTAAACGGCACAAAGAAAAGACGGCTTCGAGAAGTGGGAGGGGCGATGAAGAGAGAGGACTTCGTGGTCTTCGGAAAGCCGCGCATCGAAGAAGAGGAGATCGCGGAGGTGGTGGATTCGTTGCGCTCGGGGTGGCTCTCAACAGGCCCCAAGGTGGCACGATTCGAGGAGATGTTCAGGCAGTACGTTGGTTGCCGCTATGCTGTTGCCTTGAACTCTTGCACCGCCGGGCTGCATCTGTTGTTGCTGGCTGGAGGCGTCGGGCCACAGGACGATGTGATCACTACCCCGCTCACCTTTGCCGCGACGGCCAACGTCATCGTGCACGCAGGTGCGAGACCCGTGTTCGTGGACGTCGACTGGGACACCATGAACATCGATGCGCAGCAGGTGGAGTATGCCCTGGAGGCCGCTGCTGGCCGGGTGAAGGCCCTGATGGTGGTGCATCTCGCAGGGCGACCGTCCGCCATGAGGCCGTTATGGACACTGACCGAAAGGTGGGGATTGATGCTCTTCGAGGACGCAGCGCACGCCACAGAGGCATGGTACGAGGGGAAGAAGGTCGGGACACTGGGGGACGGCGCCGCCTTCAGCTTCTACGTCACCAAGAATCTAGTGACCGGAGAGGGCGGCATGGTGACCACCGATAGGGAGGAATGGGCAGACAAGATCAGGATATTGAGCCTGCACGGGATGACCAAGGGGGCCTGGCGCAGGTACTCGGAGTCGGGTTACTCGCACTATCAGATCCTTTACCCAGGATTCAAGTACAACATGATGGACTTGCAGGCGGCCATCGGCATGCACCAGCTTCCGCGTCTGGGCAGGTATCTCGAGCGTAGGGAGGAGATCTGGAGGGCCTACGACCAGGCCTTCCAAGACCTGCCGGTTCGGCTCCCAGCCCCGGCTGGAGAAGGTATCGTCCACGCTCGTCATCTTTACACGCCCCTGCTGGACCTCGATCGGCTCACGGTGGATCGCGATACCGTGATGGAGGAATTGCGAGAGGAAGGGATAGGCACAGGGGTGCACTTCATCTCCCTGCATTTGCAGCCCTATTACCAGCAGGTTCACGGGTACAGGGAAGGGCAGTTTCCGGTGGCTGAGGAGATCTCCCGGCGGACCATCTCCTTGCCCCTCTCAGCCCAACTCAGCGACCTGGATGTGGAGCGTGTCATCGAGGCGTTCCGGAAGGTCCTGCTCCGGCATGCCAGGGACTAGGGCCCCCTGTTCGGGAGAAAAGACCTCCCTGCGACCCGCTGGTCATGGAAGGCGAAACTCACATGCCCTGGCCCTGAGGCCACCTATTATGGGCAGGTGACGCCTCGGCCGCATGGCGAGGCCGGAGGAGAGGGTGAGAAAGCTCATGCTCGCACAAAGGGGAATGAGGGAGAGGGCTTGGAGCTTTCTGTCATAATAGTCAACTGGAATACCAAGGGGTTGGTCCTCCGTTGCCTGGAGCACTTGACCGGCCTGGATTTGCCGTCCGAGACCGAGGTTTGGGTGGTGGACAACGGGTCCACTGACGGCAGCCCGCAGGCCATTCGATCTCGCTTCCCAGGCGTTCACCTCCTGGAGAACAGCCGAAACATGGGATTCGCCAGTGCCAACAACCGAGCCCTGAAGCGGGCGAAAGGAAGGTACGTGTTGCTCCTCAATACGGATTGCTTCCCCCAAAGAGGGGCCGTCCAAGCACTGATCGAGGCCATGGAGTGTCACTCAAAGGCCGGCATCGCGGGCGGGGCATTGCATCACCCGGACGGAAGGCCCCAAAACTCATTCGGAGTGGCCCCAACCTTGGCGACTGAATTGATCCCCAAAGGGCTGCTTCAGACGCTCTTGCCGAGACGTTTTCCCAGCAAACGGAGACCCCCGGATGTGCCCCTGGAGGTGGAGGCCGTCACCGGGGCCTTTCTGCTGGTGCGGAGAGAGGCCTGGGAGTGTGTCGGGGGGCTGGATGAGTCCTATTTCTTCTTCTTGGAGGAGACGGACTGGTGCCTGCGCATGCGCAAGGCCGGCTGGATGGTTCTCCACGTCCCAGGGGCCAAGGCCCTGCACCTCCAAGGCCGATCCGCTGCCCAGGACCTGGCCAGGGCCAGGGTGGAGTACTACAGGTCCCGTTATCGCTTCTTCGCCGTTCACAGGGGTCGTGCCTCCTTGGCCTTGCTGAAGTGGGGGCTGATGCTCAAGGGCCTGGCCAACTGGACATCATCCGGACTCCTGGCCTACCTCTGGCGGGGCAGGGGCAGTGGCTGGAGGGAGAGGCACGCTGTGGATAGGTTCTTGCTGAGATGGCACTTGAGCGGCTGCCCCGAGGACTGGGGGCTGTCAGGGGGCATCGCCTGCAAGTGAGGGAGAGATCATGAGCGGGTCAGCAGAGTCGCCGCGGAGGATCGCCAAGGCCTACATTCGGCGGATGCAACAATGGCCCCGCAAGTTCGGGCAGGTGAAGGTGTTGGTGATAGGCGATTTGATAGTGGACGAGTTCGTATGGGGTAAGGTGAATAGGATCTCCCCCGAGGCCCCTGTGCCTGTGGTCCAGGTGACCGATCAGAGCCTGCGCCTAGGGGGGGCCGCCAATGTGGTCAACAACCTCCAAGCCTTGGGGGCACGGGTCCTGGTGAGCGGTGTGGTGGGACAAGACGAGCCAGGGCGTTGGCTCATCCAGGAGCTCGAAAAAAAAGGCATCCCGACGGCTGGCATCCTCCGCGACACAGGGCGCTCCACCACCCTCAAGACGCGGATAATAGCGCACAGCCAGCAGGTTGTTCGTATAGACCGCGAGCAGCCCGTTCCCGTCTCGGCCTCGCAGCAGGAGGAGATCTGCGAGTACCTCAGAAGAGAGGCCCCTGGGGTGGATGGGATCATCATCTCCGACTACGGCAAGGGGGTGGTGGGAGATGCTGTCATGGAGACAGCCAGAGAGATGGTCCAGGCCCACGGCCGAACCGTTGCGGTGGATCCCAAGGTGAGCCGCTTCTCGCTCTACCGTGGGGTGACGGTTGTCACACCGAACCATAAAGAGGCAGGCCAGGCGGCTGGTGTGGAGATCACCTCCGAAGAGACCCTGATGGCAGTGGGCAGGAGGCTCCTGGCAGAACTGCAATGCAGGATACTGCTCATCACCCGAGGGGAGGAGGGGATGAGCCTCTTTGTGGACGACGGGGATCACTTGCACATCCCCACAGTGGCTCGAGAGGTTTACGATGTCACAGGGGCCGGAGACACAGTGGTCAGCGCCTTCACCCTTGGCCTGTGTGTGGGGGCACCTCCCGAGGAGGCAGCACTCATAGCCAATCTGGCCGCAGGAATAGTCGTTGGGGAGGTGGGCACCGCCACGGTGAGTAACCAGCGTCTCCAACGGGTCCTCCGCGGGGTGGAGGGCATTCCTTGACTCGATCCACGTGACCGGGGGAGTCATGACGGGCGACCCGACGGAGACATGGACCCCTTGGGGCTTTGTTGCCCATAGGACCTGGGGGCGGTTGGAGAAGAACCCCATCGGTCACGGGAGGACTCGGCAAGAGGATCTCCAAAGCCGGAGGGCTTGAAGATCGCGCGCTTTTGGCGTATGCTCTACGGCCGAGAAACGGCGTTCGTCGCCCGATGTGAGTAGTGACGAGCTCAGGGCATCCAAGCAAGGAAGGCTTCGGGTGACGAGGACGACTTAGTCCTCTGGTTCTTGGTTTCCCTTCAAAAAAAGAGACGCCTCATGAACGCGTTGCATCAGCCTGGGAAGGTGCAGTGGCCCTCTCCGCAGGTCAAGGTGGTGATGAGCGCCCTGTTTTCTGACGCTGGGCTGGAGGCAGAGGTGATAAGGACCCTGGAGGGGGAGTTGGGGGGGGTGGACTTGGTCAGTGAACGTTTGCCGTTCGAGCATACCAGGTACTACGAGCGGGAGATGGGCGCTACCCTTCATCGCCGAGTGATCTCCTTGCGCGATCTCGTGGCGGCCGATTCGTTGGTGCAAATCAAACTCAAGGCCCAGGCCATGGAGGTCTGCTTTGCAGGGAGTTGCGGCCGCAGGAGGGTGAACCTGGACCCGGGGATCCTAGGGCTCGGCAACTTCGTGCTGGCCACTCACAAGGGGTATGCCCACAGGATCTATTTGGGAAGGGGGGTGTACGGCGACTTGACCCTGATCTATCACAAGGGCGCCTTTCGTCCGTTGGAATGGACATACCCGGACTACGCCTGCGCCTCCATGCTGAAGCTCCTGGGCCAGATCCGTTCTGTCCTGGTCTGGCAGAGAAGACATGCCAGGGGAGGGGACTCGGATGCTCTGTAGCATGACAGGGTATGGCCAGGCACAGGTCGATGGGGTGCGTAACCGCATAGCGGTGGAGGTCCGAGCCGTAAACGGTCGACACCTGGACCTGAATCTGAGGCTGCCCCCCGGGGGATGGGCCCTGGAGCACAAGATCAGAAAGGGCATCGCAGAGAGGCTGCGCCGTGGACGCATCGATGTCCAGGTGAGGTGGGAGCCATTGGACCCCGAGGAGGAGCCGCCCATAGAGCTACACCTGGGGAGGGCCAAGGCATATCGAAAGGCCCTGGAGAGGCTTCGCGAGGCCCTCGGTATCGAAGGGGCGGTGGACCTGGCCTTGATGGCCTCTTTTCGGGATCTGATCTCGTCTCGGGAACCTTCCATCGAGGCGGAAGAGGAGGCGCTCCACGAGGCCCTCGGGCTGGCCCTCGACTCATTGGAGGCCATGAGGATCGCAGAAGGCAAGGCCATTCAGTCTGATATAGAGGAAAGGCTGGCCTGTATGGAACAAGGGATTGTAGAGTTGGAGATCTTGGCCAAGCAGGTGGTGGAAGGCCATCTCTGTAGATGGAGAGAGAGGCTGAAGCTCCTCACGGGGGGGCAGCACCTGGATCAAGGAAGGATCGAGCAGGAGATGGCCATCTGGGTGGACAAACTCGATGTCACCGAGGAGTTGGTGCGTTTGAAGAGCCATCTGCAGCAGTTTCGTAATCTGATGGCGGGACATGACCCGGTGGGCAGGAAATTGGAGTTCCTCCTTCAGGAGATGCATAGAGAGGCCAACACCCTGGGGGCCAAGGCCAACGATGCCGAGGTCTCCCAGAGGATCGCCGGATTCAAGGCGCAGATCGAGCGTCTGAGGGAGCAGGTCCAGAACGTGGAGTGATCTCTGCGTGGGCCGCGATGCCACTGATCTCTCGGAGATTGTCTTGTCGTGAGGTGTGATGCCCTTGCGTAGCATCTCGAAGTCCCCGACCAGGGGGCGGCCCGTTGTCTTGTGAAGGAGGGTTTCAAGACCGCCCATGCATGCCGAGGCAATCGGGCACGGATCGCGCGCCATCAGGCAGCCGCGCGGTCCGTGGGAGTGGGCCCATGTCCTCATGCGATGGTGAGGGGGCCTGCCACCGCGGCCTGGGAGTTCGCCAGGGACGAGTGGTTGACAGGGGACGAGGGGAAGGGATACGTGCTACATCTCTGCGACAAGTCAGTCCTTTCTGTGGGTTTCCTAGGGTGGGCTAGATAGGTAGGAGGTGAGGAGTGGACAACCGTCTTCTCAACATCGGATACGGACACGTGGTGGTGGCCGCGCGTGTGGTAGCCATACTCAGCCCAGGCTCTTCACCCATGAGACGACTCAGGGAGGAGGCCAGGGATTCGTCCAGACTCATCGATGCGACACAGGGCAAGAAGACGCGCTCCATCATAGTGACCGACAGCAATCATGTGATCCTCTCGGCCTTCATGGCCGACACCATCGCGCAACGGTTCGCGGCCGCGGATAGGCGCAGGTCCAGCCACGATGGGGGGGGCTGAAATGAATGGTGTGAAGGCCACAGGTGAGCTCTTCGTGGTGTCGGCCCCTTCAGGGGCAGGCAAGAGCACCCTGTGCCGCTTGGTGTGTCAGAACGTGAGGGGGGTGGTCTACTCTGTCTCCCACACCACCCGACCTGCCCGCGTGGGGGAGGTCCACGGCCTGGACTATTTCTTCTTGGATGACCAGTCCTTCCAGGAGATGGTGGATCGGGGGGAGTTCCTGGAATGGGCGTGGGTCCACAAGCACAGGTACGGGACGGCAAGGGCCTGGCTGACGGAGCGGCTGGAAGAGGGTCTCGACGTCATCCTGGACGTGGACGTCCAGGGGGCCGAGCAGATTCGCGCCAGTGACCTACCGGCACACTTCATCTTCGTCCTACCCCCTTCCGAAGAGGTCCTGAGGAGACGCCTCCGGGCCAGGGGGACTGAGACCTCCGAGGAGATAGAGAGACGCCTTTCCTGGGCGCGGGGGGAGTTGAGGCAGTGGGAGAGATTCGAGTTCATCATCCTCAACGACGAACTGGCCGATGCCGCCAGGGATCTGGAGTCGGTGATCATGGCACAGCGCTGCCGAGTGGAGAGGAAAAAGGCTTGGGTGAAGGAGAGGTTTCGGCATTGGATCCCGTTGGGAGGATAATCCTGGCACTGGACACCGACTCCTTGGGGGAGGCGTGCCAGTGGGTCGACCGGTTCCGGGAGAGACTGGGGCTCTTCAAGATCGGCAGTCAGCTGTTCACCAGCGTGGGCCCGGCGGCGGTGGAGGAGGTGAAGAAGAGGGGAGGAGGGGTGTTCCTGGACCTGAAGTATCACGACATCCCCAACACCGTCAGGGGTGCTGTTCGGGCTGCAACACGCCTTGGGGTTACCTTCCTCGATGTCCACGCATTGGGGGGGGCAGCCATGATCAGGTCGGCAATGGAGGCCGCGGCGGAGGAGGCGCAGCGCCGTGGTGTGGACCCTCCCAAGATCCTTGCTGTGACCATCCTGACGAGCCTCGACGAACCACAGTTGAATGCCTTGGGCCTTCACGGCGGGGTGCACTCTTCGGTCCTGCGGTTGGGGGAGATGGCGGTGGAGGCCGGGGCTCACGGCCTAGTGGCCTCCCCTAGGGAAGTGAGTGCCTTGCGCAGGGCCCTAGGGGAAGGGGTCATATTGGTCACCCCGGGGATACGAGCCGAACATCAGAAGAGACACGACCAGAAGAGGGTGATGGGGGCCAAGGAGGCGCTGGAGGCCGGGGCGGATTACCTCGTCATGGGCAGGAGCCTGCTGGAGGCCGAGGACCCGATGGAGATACTGGCTGGGCTTTCGATCTGAGGTGATACAATGTATCTTGGTGTGAGATCTCTTGCTTGGGAGCTCCGAGTTTGTCCTGGGATCGAATGGTCCGAAAGCCTTGGCTCCCAGGTCATGAACGAGCGATGAGGGTGAGGTGATCTCGGCCATGTCCACCGATGCGGCTGAGTGGGTTTACGGCATCACTGCAGTAACCCACGCCCTCATGAGCGGCCGCAGGACGGTCATGGAGATCTGGACGGTCCCTAAACCCCGCAGCGCGAGGCTGGAGGCCCTGATTTCCTCGGCCGGCAGGGTACCTGTAAGGGAGGTCTCCTCCAGGGAGCTGGATCGGATGTGCCGGGGCGGGGTTCACCAGGGGGTACTGGCCCGTGTCAGTGCCTTCCCGTGGAGCGAACTTTCTACCCTCATGGAGGGAGAAGGCCCGCTCTTGATGCTGGACGGGATCCAAGACCCCCACAATCTGGGGGCCATCATCAGGTCGTCGGTGGCCTTTGGAGCCAAGGGTATTGTGATGGAGAGACGCCGCAGTGCCCCCCTGAGCCCGGTGGTGGCCAAGTCAGCCAGTGGTGCCCTAGAACACGTGAGGCTCTGCAGGGTGTCCAATCTCCCGAGGGCGATCAGGGATGCGAAGGACGCAGGGCACTGGGTCATCGGGGCGAGGCAGGAGGGAGGGATGGTATCGTGGGACGCCGACATCCCCACGCCTGTGGCCTTGGTGGTGGGAGGGGAAGGCTCTGGCATAAGGCCCATAGTGCAGAAGGGGTGCGATCTTTGGTTGTCTATACCGTGCCCCGGCCAGTTGAGGACTCTGAACGCATCGGTTGCCGCCGCAGTTCTCCTGTACGAGCTGATGCGCAAGGGGCAGCGAGCCCACCCCGCCCGTGGAGCGGCCTTGGAGTGCATGCGAGTGGAAAGGCGGTGGGGATACGAGGGTAATGGGCGGAAGACATTGAGGTGATGGCTGGGTTGGGCCTGCGAAAGGGTTGGCGTGACCGGCCGAGGTCGTGCTGGATCGTGGCATGGGCGGGGGGTGCCGCGGGACCTTGAGCAAAGCGCTGGGAGATGAGGCTTGGCCGTGACCGAGACCTTACCGGGGGCGCGACCAAGCGGTTGACAGTGCCATCTTGGATCGGTAAAATAAGTAATTCTAAACGCTAGGCAGGTAAGGGCAGGGGATGCCTGGGCCGGAGGGCTGGCGTAGCTCAACGGTAGAGCAGCTGATTTGTAATCAGCAGGTTGCGGGTTCGAATCCCATCGCCAGCTCCAATCAGTGGA
>FWPV01001616.1_pt1 | contig 61449 bp, 53 predicted proteins | sample 2228371 | NCBI WGS metagenome assembly FWPV01 (sample SAMEA103939776, study PRJEB20133) | metagenome
GAGGGCCGCCGCCGTCCGGATCGAAGGTGATGCTGGCAAGCGCGGGGGCCGATGCGCTGCCCAGGGCAAGGGCTGCGGCCAGGGCGATCTTGTTGAACTTGAACATTGCACTTCTCCTCTTGGTTTCCTGGGTCGGGCTTGCGCCCAAAAATCTTTCCGCCCAAAGTAAAGCAACCCACGTGCCAGGCCCGGATTCAAACTGACAAGTCATTGTTCAACATGGACAAACAAAAAATTGCCGGGCCGATGGGGAGGGCGCGTCTGGGCTGATGTGTAAAAAATACCGACACGCCTCCGACGCGCGAACTTCATTGAAACATATAACAAAATCAATATCCTACCATAATTTTGGGCGCCCTTTCCGAAGCAATGGCGGCGTACGCCCGTGGGAACGGGTCAGGCCGCCTGAAAGGTGGGGGCCAAAGGTGTAAGTTTTGCCGACACCTCAAGCAGGGTGGGGGCAAGCCTGGGCGAGCGCCTGGCCTACTTCCGCCTGCGGGCTGAGTGCCCCGATCGCCGCCTTCAGACGCGCGGCGTTGGTGCGGAAACTGCTCTCGCCGATGAGCCGCCGGACGGCGGCGGCGATGGCGGGCACGCGGGCGCGGTCCGCGCGCAGCAGCAGCCCCGCGCCGGCACGGACGAGGCAGCTCATGTTGAGGTACTGATCCAGGTTGCTGGGCAGGCCCAGCACCGGCACGCCGGCGGCAAGGGCCTGGTAGCAGGTGGGGCTGCCGCCGTTGCACACCACGAGGGCGGCACGGGCGGCCGCCTCCTCGCCCGGGAGGTAATCGGCGCGCAGCGTAGCACCATGTTCCGGGCGCCCGCCGTCGGCCACCAGCGGCGTGATACCGACGGAGGTGAGCGCTTGCACCACGGGGGTGAGGAGCGCGGCGCGGCCAGAGCTACCCAAGGTCACGTAGGCGAACGGTCCCGGGCCGGGCAAGGCATCCCACCATTGGGGCGGCTGCACTTGGGGGCGCCACAAAAGCGGCCCGATGAAGCGCTCATGGGCGGCACGCGGCTCCATGTCCACCAGCTCCGGCAGACCGGGGTAGAGGAGGCAGTCGGCGTCGGTGTAAACGTCGCGCACGTCCCCCGCGAGGGCGGGCAGACCGAAGCGGCGACGCACGATGTTGTAAGGTCGCGCGTGGAGACGGAAGGCGATGGGGCGCACCAGGTCGAACACCCCCTGGGCCAGGGGAATCGGCAGGAAGCGGGTGAGAGGCAGCTCCGGCACCGGATAGTCGAGCCGCGCGCGCGGACTCCAATAGGGGTCGGCCAGGCTGAAATAGGACACGTGGCTCAAGCGCGCGCTGATGCCCAGCGAAATGCGGAAATCACCCACGAGGACGTCCGGACGCAGCGCCCCGATGAGGCGCAGGTCTTCTTCCACATAGCCCTCGAGGGTGGCGGCATCATAGACCGGCTCACCCCGGGCGAGCGCGCGCGCAAATTGCGCCGAGGAGATGGAGCGGATGGGGTGGAATTCCACGCCGTGCAGGGCGTCCAGGCTACGGTAACGCGGATCGGCCGCGACGATCACCCGATAGGCGTGGGCCGGCAGCAGGCGCGCGAGCACCGCGATGCGGGCGTAGTGGGCCAGGGTGACGGCCTCGGCCACCAAAAGGACGGTGCGGGGGGGCTGCGTGATCGCCATGAGTGGAAAAACCCTGCACAATACCCGGACAGCATGAGTCATTTCCGCCGTTTTATCCAGCCGACGCGCAAGGCGCGGGGGAGGTGCCGGTGAGCGCCGGCCTCGCCGTCGCGCTTCGCAACGTGACACGCAACCGGCGCCGTTCCGCCACGGCGCTGTTCATCATCGTCGCCGGGGTGGTCTCCCTCATCCTGGCGGAAGGCTTCATCCAGTGGATTTTCTGGGCGATGCGGGAATCCACCATCCACTTCCAGTCCGGCCATGTGCAGGTGGTGCGGCCAGACTATTTCACCAAGGGGGTGGCCAACCCGCTCGCCTACCTGCTGCCGGACCAGTCACCGGTTCCCGCGGCGATCGAGGCCACGCCGGGGGTGAAGCTGGTTGCGCCGCGCATCAAGGCGGCGGGGCTCGTCAGCCACGGTGACACCACGGTGGCCTTCCTCGCCGAGGGGGTGGTGCCGGCGAAGGAAGCGGATCTGAGCCTCGCGCTCAAGATCGTGGAAGGCCGCAACCTCAGCGACCCACAGGCAGCGGAGGTGATCCTCGGGCGCGGGCTGGCGCGCACCCTGGGGGTGAAGCCGGGCGACACGGTGGCCCTCCTCGCCACGCCCGCGGGCGGCGGCATCGGCGCCATCGAGGCCCAGGTGGTGGGCCTGTTCGTGAGCACGAGTCAGGCCTACGACAACGCCGCCCTGCGCCTGCCCATCGCCCAGGCCCAGTCGCTCCTGCGCGCCCGGGGGGCGCACGTGTGGATCGTGCTGCTGCACGAGACCCCGCGCACCGATGAGTTCGTCGCCCGTTTTCAGGCGCGCTTCGCTGCCGAACGCCTGGAATTCGTGCCCTGGCATGCGCAGGCGGATTTCTACAACAAGACGGTGGCGCTGCTCACCCAGCAGATCAACGTGCTGCGCGCCATCATCGGTGCGATCATCGTGTTGAGCATCCTCAACATCCTCACCATGAACGTGATGGAGCGCACCGGGGAGATCGGCACCCTGCTCGCGGTGGGTTTCCGGCGCAAAAAAATCCTGGGGCTGTTCGCTACCGAGGGCGTGGTGCTGGGTCTGATCGGCGCGAGCCTCGGCGTGGTGCTCGGCTGGGGACTCGGCGCGCTCATCTCCCACATCGGCATTCCGATGCCGCCGCCGCCCGGCATGGACGAGGGCTACACCGGCGAGATCCTCATCACCCTTCCCCTCCTCGTCACCGCTTTTTCGGTGGGCTTCCTGACCACCGTGCTCGCGGGTCTTTACCCGGCGTGGAAGGCCTCGCGCCAGGAAATCGTCAACGCCCTGCGGCACAACATCTAGGCCATGTTCACCTTCGCCTTCCGCAACATCTTCCGCAACCGGGGCCGCACGGCGCTGACCCTCGGTGCCGTCGTCACCGGCGTCGTCGCCATCATTCTCGCCGGCGGCTTCGTGGAGGACACGTTCGTCCAGTTGCGTGAATCGACCATCCACTCCCGCCTCGGGCATCTGCAGGTCTACCGGCAGGGGTATCTGGAATTCGGCCAGCGGGAGCCGCTGCGCTACGTGATCCAGGCGCCCGGGCAGGTGCTCGATGCGCTCGCACCCGTGCCGGAAGTGAAGGAGGCCATGGCGAGGCTCAATTTTTCCGGGCTCGCCAGCAACGGCCAGGCGGATCTGCCCATCCTGGGCGAAGGCGTGGAGCCCGACAAGGAAGCCCGGCTTGGGACCGCGATGATGATGGTGGCCGGGCGCAACCTTGCCGATCGGGACGCCATGGGCGTGGTGGTGGGCGAGGGCGTGGCAGCGGCCCTGCAACTTGCGCCCGGCGGCCATCTCACGGTGATGGTGAGCACCGCGGAGGGCGCCCTCAACACCCTGGAATTCGAGGTGGTGGGGGTGTTCCGCACCTTTTCCAAGGATTACGACGACCGCGCGATCCGCATTTCCCTCGCCGCAGCGCAGGAGCTGATGGCCACTCCGGCGGTGGACAGCGTGGTGGTGCTGCTCCATGCGACCGAGGCCACCGACCGGGTGGCGGCGCGTCTCGAGGCCGTGCTTGCGCCCGCAGGCTACCAGGTGCTGCCCTGGCATGCCCTGGCGGACTTCTACAACAAGACGGTGGCCCTGTACGAGCGCCAGTTCGGGGCGCTCATGCTCATCATCCTGATCATGCTGGTGTTGAGCGTGGCGAGCACCATCAACATGGCGGTGTTCGAACGCACCGGGGAGTTCGGCACCCTGCTTGCGATCGGCCAGCGCCGGTCCCACGTCTTCGCCCTGGTGGTGCTGGAGAACGCCCTGCTGGGTGTGCTCGGCGCCACCCTGGGCGTGGGCATCGGCGTGCTCATCGCTGCGGCCATTTCCGGCATCGGCCTACCCATGCCGCCCCCGCCCGGCTCCAACATCGGCTATGTGGCGCACATCCGCATCGTGCCCTGGGTGCTCGGCGCAGCGGGCGCGATCGGCGCCACTGCCGCCCTCGCCGCTTCCCTGCTGCCCGCGCGGCGCGCGGCTAGGCTGTCAGTGGTGGAGGCGCTGCGCCACAACATCTGAACTCAAGGAGCGGGATGACCGGTCGGATCCATCCCTGCAGATGGGCCGCCGGTGCCGCAGCACCCAGCCCGGGAGCGCGCCCTCAAAGGGAGGCGAAGAGCCGCTCCGCCGCCGCCTTGCTGCGCAGGCCCTTGCCGTTGCGCAAGACCTCGCGCAGCTCACGCCGGGCCTGCGCCTTGTCGCCAGACTGGGCCAGGGCGGCGGCATAGTGGTAGCGGATTTCGCCATTGTCGGGCGCTGCCGCCACCGCCTCGCGGAGCAATTCGAGGGCGCGCGCGACCTGCCCCTGCTCCAGCAGGATCCACCCCAGGGTGTCCTTCACCGTAGGACTTTGGGGCACGATGGCCAAGGCACGCTCGGCAGTGGCGGCGGCGCGCCCATCCCGCACTTGCTGGTATAGCCAGGCCAGGTCGTTCAAAAGCATGGCGTTGCGCGGATCGTCCTGGATCAAGATCTCGTACTGGGCGATCGCCTCCGGGTAGCGGCCGGCACGCACGCGCGTGGCGGCCCAGTAGGCACGCACCAGCGCGTCCTTGGGGTGTTGTATGAGCCAGTCGGCCACCAGCGTGTCGGCGCGCTCGCGCTGGCCGTTCTGGATCATGGCCGCGTGCAGTTTCGTGAGGATGAACCCCTCTTGCGCCTTTTGCATGGCGGCGGCGTAGGCTGCGGCGGCGGCGGCATACTGCTTGCCCACCATGTGGGCGTCGCCCTCCTGCACGAATCCGGCGGGCGTATGGGGCGCCAGCCGCTGCGTTTCCTTGGCGGTGGCCAGCGCCGCCGCCACGCGACCGGCGGCGAGATCCAGCGCCACCAGCTGTTCACGTGCCGGCAGGTAGGCGGGTTGCAGCGCCAGCGCCTTCACCAGGGAGGCGCGCGCTGCGCTTTCCCGGCCATTGGCAAGCTGGGCAATGGCCAGGCGATGCTGCGCCAGGGCAGACTTGGGCGCGAGCGCGGCCGCGCGCTCGTAGGAGGCGAGCGCACTCTCCTTCTGGCCTGCGGCGAGTTGAATACGCGCCAACAGGTCGGCTGCTTGCGGGTTGTTCTCGTTCTGCGTCTGCGCGGTGCGCGCCACCACCAGGGCCTTTTGCGCATCGCCCTTCGCCACGTGGTAGTCGGCAAGCAGGCTGGCGGGCTCGATCCGGCTTGGGTCGGCCGCAGCCGCACGCTCGAGCCAGCGCACGTAGTCCTGCTCCTGCTTCTCGGCCCGGGCCAGGTTCGCGAGCGCGAGCATCACCGAAACGTTCTTGGGATCCTTCTCCAGGGCCTTGTCCAACAACGCACGCGCCCTGGCGGCCCGACCCTCCTTGACCTCCAGCTGGGCGTAATTGAGACTCGTGGCCGCGTGGCCCGGCTCGAGCTTGAGCGCACGCTCGAAGGCCTCGCGCGCGCGGGCGGGGTCCTGTTTGCCCAGATAGGCCACGCCGCGGAAATTCCACGGCGCCGCGCTTTTGGGCGCCTTCTTTTCCATCGCCGCGGCAACCCCGATGAGCTTGTCGTACTCGCTGCGATTCAGGTAGGCCATCGCCAGCAGGAAATCGGGCGCGGTGCCGCCGACCTCGAGCTCCGCGGCACGCTGGAGATCGGCGAGCGCACGTTCGGTCTGCCCCAGGGCGAGTCGGCTCATGCCGAGCTGGGTCAAGGTCTGGGCCTCGTTGGGCTGCATGCGCTCGGCACGCTCCACATAGGCCACGGCGGCCTGGGCATCGCCGGCGGCGAGCGCCGCCTCACCGGCAAGACGCAGGGTTTTGTGATCGGGGTTGTTCGCGAGCAGGGGCCGCAGCGTCGCGTGCGCCTCCCCCGGCTGGCCGCGGCGCAGCTGCGCCGCGGCCAGCACCTGGCGCGCGTACACGTTGCCGGGCTGCCCCTGCAGGAAACGGGCAAGCTGGCTTTGCGCCATCTCGAACGAGCCCAAGGAATAGGCAATGGCGCCGGACAGCAACAGGCTGGGGGCATGGTCCGGCAGGACCTTGAGCACACGGTCGATGCTGTCGCGAGCCTTGGCATACTGGCCGCGGCGGAAATCGAGCAGGCCTTGCACGTAGTCCGCCACCGCCACCCGGGGCGCCACCTCGCGCAGGGCCTGGATCCGCTTTTGCGCGCTGTCGAAATCGCCGCGCTCGATTTCCAGGGAGATTTGCGCAACACGGGGTTCGAGGCGGTAGCCGTTGGCTTCGATGGCCTTGCCGTAGGCGGCATGGGCGCCTTGCGGATCACCGGTTTCACGCAGCAAGGCGCCCATCAGTTCCCAGCTCACGCTGTTGTTGGCATCGATCTTGAGCGCCTGATCAAGCCACGCCCGGGCGCCCGTGAGATCGCCCTTCCATGCATCGCAACGCGCGAGGCCCCAATAGGCGGGCACGTAGTCGGCATCCTTTTCCCGCGCCTGGGCGATCGCCGCGCAGCCCTCGTTCGGCTTGCCGGTATACATCAAGGCCTCCCCGCGCAGGGCGAGGATCTTCGCGGCGTTCGCGGTGCTGGTGGCGGGGCCGAGCTGGATCTCCTGCAAGACTTGGGCGTACTTGCCCTGCAACAACAACGCGCGGCCCAGGAGGGGCTTCAATGCCTCGTCTCCCACCCCCAGCTCCCGGGCGCGTCGCAACTCCTTTTCCGCGTCGGCACCCATCTCCTGTGCCAGATAGACTTCGGCCAAGGCCAGGCGCGCCTCGGCGTTGCTGGCATCCTTCTGCACGCTGTTCTTCAGCTCGATCGCCGCAGCGCGGAAATCGCCCTTCGCCTGGGCCGCGCGGCCCCGTTCCAGGTGATCGGTGGCGCTCAGATGGACCTGGCGGTCGCAGGCGGCAAGACTCAGCGCGAGCGCAAAGAGCGTGCCCACGGACCAAGCGGACACTCGCCGCGTTTTGGACATGATGTTTCCTCTCATCTCGGTATCGTGGGGGGTCGCCTTCACGGCTGCGCGGCCGGTTCGCCGCCGCTCTCGATGCGCCGCGCCGGCACCCCGCCCCAGGTTTCCCCCGCACCCACCCGGGTGCCGGCACGCAGGAAGGAATTGGCGAGAATGGTGGCACCCGCGCCGATCTCGCACAACGGCGAGATGGTGCAATGGGGACCGATGAGGGCGCCTTCATGCACGGTGACGCCGGCCCCGATCAGAGCAGCACCGCCGATGGTCACGCGATCGCCGATGCGCACACGGCGGTGCACGAGACGGTCTCCGACGATGTGGTGGCAGGCGATGATCGCGCCCTGGCCGAGCACGCAGTGTGCGCCGATTTCCGTCAGGGGGGGATCCACGATCGAGGTGGGGCCATAGCTGCCGGGGCCGATGCGGGCGCCCAGGGCCATGTACAGCCGCCGCGCGATGGGGATGGGCAGAAAGCCCGGGAACAGCACCGGGTAGAACACCATCAGCAGGAACAGGATGTACACGTGATAGATGAATTCCCCGCGTGAGCCCTCTGGCTTCTTGCCTTCGCTCAGGGGAAAGAGGCGCAGAAACAGCCGGTAGACAAGGATCGCGAAGAGGAAGCTCGCAACCAGCGCCCCCAGCACCAGCACCAGGGGACGGAAATCGCCGAGCGGCAGGCGGCCGAGCAGCCCCCACGCACTGCCGATGCCCAGGACCAGCGCGATCCCCAGCAGGGCGAAGAACACCGTGATCTGAGCGCCGGTGATCTTGCGCATGACGGCTTCAATGCCCCTTGGCCTTGAGTTCCGCCAGCAGGCGCCGCGCCTCGGCCTCCGCCCCGAAGGCAAGGCCGGAATGGAGGAGCCGCTCCAGCTCCTGCCGCGCCCGGGCGCCATCCCCCGACTTGTGCAGCGCGTAGGCCAGATGCCAGCGGATTTCCGCCGCGTCGGGCGCCGCGGCAACCGCCTTCTGCAACAGCTCGAGGCCGCGCTTGTAATCGCCCTGCTGAACCTGGATCCAGGCCAGGGTGTCCATGACTGCCGGCTCGTTGGGCTTGAGTGCGAACGCCCGCTCGGCGGTGGCGAGCGCGCGCCCATCCTTGAGCTGCTGGTACACCCAGGCGAGGTTGTTGAGCGCCAGGAAGTTTTCCGGTGACTGCTTCAGAATCGTCTCGTATTCCGCCGCCGCGGCCTTGTATTGCCCCTGCCGGAGCAACAGGTCGGCAAGCTGGGTGCGTACCACCAGATCCTGTGGCTGGCGCTTGAGGGATTGCTGCAGGACCGTGACGGCTTCTGCACTCTTGTTGTCGCGCATCAGCGCGCCGGCGAGCTTGAGGGCCAGCGGGCCGCTGGGTTCCAGCGCATGGGCGGCACGGTAGGCCGCCGCCGCCTGGCTCCATTGCTGCTGGGCGGCGGCGAGATCGCCTTCGAGGGCCGGCCCCAGCGCCGACTTGGGCGCGCGCTGCTTCACGTCCTCCACCAGCCTGGCCGCCTCGGCATAACGTTTCTGCTCCAGATTGAGTGCGAACAGGGCCACGCGCGCATCCAGATCATCCGGCTTCAGCGCGAGGGCGCGCTCGGCCGAAGCCCGTGCCGCGGCGAAGTTCTTCGCCGCCGCCTGGGCTTGGGCGAGGCGTAGGTGTGCGCCGGCATTGTCCGGCGCCGCCGTCACCAAGCGCGTGTAGGTGGCGAGTGCGGCATCGGTTTCGCCCGCCGCCAGCTGCACGCTGCCCAGCAGGTCGAGGGCGGCGGGATCGGTGGGGTTCGCGCTTTCCGCCTCGCGCGCCAGGGCAAGCGCGCGCTGGGGCTCGCGCTTGGCCAAGTGGTATCGGGCAAGCGCCGCACGGGGGGCCACCGCCTTGGGATCGGCGCGGGCGGCGCGCTCCAGCCATTGGAGCATTTCCTTCTCCCGCTGGGCGCCACGTTCCAGATCGGCGAGGGCCATCATGGCGCGCACGTGGTTGGGCTCTTTCGCCAGCACGCCTTCGAAGCGCTTGCGCGCAGCAGCGTCATCCTTGTCCTGCAGGTCGAGCCGGGCAAGATTGACGGCCGCGGGAAAATAGGTGGGCTCAAGTGTGAGTGCGCGCTCGAAGGCGCGCCGGGCGCCGCCCCGGTCGCCCTTGGCCATCAGGACGCCGCCCTTGAGATTCTGGGTCAGGGGATTGTCCGGCTGCTTCCTTTCCAGCGCTCGCACCGCGTCGAGCGCCTTGTCGTATTGCTGCTTTTGCAGGTAGGTCATCACCAGCAGCACGTCCGCGCGAATGCCCTGGGTGTCGAGTTCGGAGGCCAGTTCCAGATCGCTCACCGCCGCGCCCGCATCGCCGCTCGCAAGGCGGCTGACGGCAAGCCCCGTGCGCAGGGCCGCATTCTGCGGCCGGGCTTTGGCGGCGCGGTCGAAATATTCGGTGGCTTTGGCATATTGGCGCAACTGCAGATGTGCTTCGCCCGCCAGGGCCAGCAGGTCGGCATCGGCATCGGGCTTGGACGCCGCGCTGGCGAGCACCTCCGCCGCCGCCTGGGGCTGCCCGGCCCGCAGATAGGCCAGGGCAAGCAGGCGCCGGGCACCAGCATCCTCCGGCGCGGCTTCGACCACCACCTTGAGCTGGCTGATGGCCTGTTCGTTGGAGCCGAGGGCCAGATTGGCGGCGCCGGCGAGTCGCAGGGTCGGAACATGGTTCGGCGCGAACTTGAGGATTTCCTGGGTGCGGTCACGCGCCTGCTCCGGCTTGTTGTTGCGCAGGGCGATCAGCGCCTCGAAGTAACCGACCATGGGGTTCCTGGGTTCGAGCTTCTTCGCCTCGGCCACGCTGGCGGTGGCGGCATCGAATTTGCCACTGGCCACGTACAGCATGGCGAGCCGCACATGCCCATCGATCTTGCGCGGCTCGGCCTTGAGCGCCTGCTGGTAAGCCAGCTCGGCAGCGGTGAGATCGCCCTTGGCACGCAAGAGATCGCCTGTCAGGAGGAAGGGTTCGCTGCGCTGCGGCGCGGCCTCCGCCGCCTCCCGCAGCAGCGCGAGCGCCTCGTCATTCGACCCTGCCTGGGCCGCCACCACCGCCAGCCCCATCAGGGCATCGGCGGACGCGGGGTCGAGACGGCGCGCTTCCTCGAAGTCCTGGCGGGCCTCCTCGACCTTGCCGAGGCCGAGCCAGGCATCGCCCCGCAACGCAGCCAGACGCGCCTTTTCCCTGGCATCGAGGCCGGCGTCCACCTGGATTTCCTCGAGCACACGCTTGAACTCCCGCTGTGCGAGGAGCGCACGCGCGAGCAGGGGCTGCACCCGGTCGGCAGACACGCCCAGCGCCCGCGCCCGGCGCAGCTCTTTCTCGGCCGCCGCCCCTTCGCCCTGTTCGACGTAGATGCTGCCGAGCAGCAGGCGCGCATCCCGGTGGTCGGGATCCTTCTGCAGCACGGTCTTGAGCTGGATCACCGCAGCGTCCGCATCGCCCTTGGCATGGGCGGTCTGGGCCGCCTGATAGAGGTCGGCGGTGCTCTTGCCACAGCCGGTGAGGCCGCCGGCCGCCACCAGCAGCAGCGCGACGAGCACGCCATGAATTAGTCGGTCAAGCATGTCGTTCACCTCGATGAGTCGCATCCATCCGGGTGCGCCGGGGGCCGCAGGACGCCGTCCCCCGCCGCGCTACTTGGGCTGCAGGCCAAAGCGGCTCAAAAGATCGTACAGGGTCGGCCGGCTCACACCGAGCAGATCGGCCGCCTTGGCGACATTGCCGTTGACCCGCGTCATGGCCTTGATCACCGCCTCGCGCTCGGCCTGCTCGCGCACCACCCGCAGGTTGAGCGGCTCCGCCTCCGCTGCCGGCACGGCTAGATCGAGGTCGGCCGCGCCGATGCGTGGGCCATCCGCCATGATCACCGCGCGCTTGATGCAATTCTCCATCTCGCGCACGTTGCCAGGCCAATCGTAGGCTTCGATCGCCGCCACCGCTTCCGGGGTGAGGCCTTTCACCGGCTTGTTGAATTGCAGCGCGTATTTTTCCAGGAACACGCGCGCGAGCAGCACCGCATCGCCTTCCCGTGCCTTGAGTGGCGGAATGTTAACCGTGATTTCGCTGATGCGATAGAACAGATCTTCGCGGAAGCGCCCTTCCTCGATCAGCCGCTTGAGGTCCTGGTGGGTGGCACAGACCACGCGCACGTCCACCGGAATTTCCTCCCGCCCGCCCAGCCGCTCCACCACCCGCTCTTGCAGGAAGCGCAGCAGCTTGGCCTGGAGCGCAAAGGGCAGGTCGCCCACCTCGTCGAGGAACAGGGTGCCGCGGTCGGCATACTCGATCTTGCCCTTGGTCTGCTTGGCCGCGCCGGTGAACGCGCCCTTCTCGTAGCCAAACAGTTCGCTCTCGAGCAGGTTGTCGGGGATCGCCGCGCAGTTGATGGCGACGAAGCGCTGCGCGGCGCGGGGACTCAAATCGTGCAGGGCGCGGGCAAGCAGCTCCTTGCCGGTGCCGGACTCGCCGAGCAGCAGCACGGTCGCGTCCACGGGCGCCACTTTTTCCACGGTGCGGCAGATTTTCTGCATGGCCGGGCTGCCGGTGACGATGCCGGCGAGCGGCGAGCCGACCTGGTGGCGCTGTAGCTGGCGGTTTTCTTCCTCCAGCTGGGCGAGATGAAACGCGCGCTTGACGATCAGCCCCAGCACCTCCGCCTCGAACGGCTTCTGATAGAAATCATAGGCGCCCATGCCCACCGCCTTCACCGCGTTGGCCCGGTCCTGGTTGCCGGACACGACGATCACCTTGGTGTGGGGTGCCACGGCCAGGATCTGCTCCAGGGTGGCGAGCCCTTCCGAGGCCCCATTGGGGTCGGGCGGCAAGCCGAGGTCCAGGGTCACCACCGCCGGCTCGTGACGGCGCACGGCAGCGAGGGCGCTTTCCCGGTCGCCCGCGATCACCACGTCGAAATCTTCAAAACCCCACTTCAATTGCTTCTGCAGCCCGGGATCGTCCTCGACCACCAGCAGCACACGGGTGGGGGACGTTTTCGGCTCGACTTGCTTAGCCACCTGCCGCTCCTTGCCTGGGTAGGATTGCCATGGTTTCGCTGTGACGGGTCGCGCGCGGCAGGGTAACACGAAAGGTGCTGCCCTGCCCCGGCGTGCTCTCGACGAGGATGTCCCCCTTCAGCTCGCGCACGTATTCGCGGCATTCATAGGCGCCGATGCCCATGCCGGAGGGTTTCGAGCTGGCGAAGGGTTTGAACAGCTGCTCGCGCACGAAGGCCGGGTCCATGCCACAGCCGGTGTCGCGCACCATGATCACGGCGTGCCCGTCTTCGGCGGCCAGGCTCACTTCGACCTCACCCTGCTCGGGCGTGGCCTCGATGGCGTTCTGGATCAGGTGGCCAAGCACCCGGGCAAGCCGTTCCCGGTCCGCCAGCACCCATGTCGGCTCGGGCGCAGCCGTGAAGCGCGGCGCCGGCCGCTGCCGCGCCTTCTCCCGTACCAGCTCGGCAAGCAGCTCGCCGAGATTCACCAGGGTGGCGCCCTGGGCATTGGCGTACCCGGCGCGCAGCTGGGACAGGAGGCGGCTCATCTTCTCGGTGGCATGGCGCACGGTCTCCAGCATGTCCGCCTGGAACTCGGGCTTGTGCCCATGGCGCTCCGCGTTCGTGAGCATCAGGGAGAGCTGAGCGATCACGTTCTTGAGATCGTGCACCACGAAGGTGGAGAGGCGGTTGAAGGATTCGAACTGGCGCGCCTCGACCAGCGCTTCGTTGGCTTCCGCCTGGGCCAGATGCCCCGCGGCCTGGCGCCCGGCGGTCTTGAGCAGGTCGCGGTCTTCCCAGTTGATCTTGCGCCGGCTGACGGAGCGGGAAAGAACCGCAAAGCCCAGCAGCCGATCGTGCAGGATCAGCGGGGTGATGAGCCAGGCGTTGGGCAGCGCCTCCACCCAGGCGGGCAGTGCGAGCCCCCCGTAGAAATCCGGCCGTTCCCTGTACTCGGGCAGATCGATGACCCACTGCTGTTCGGCGAGGAAGCGCGCAAGCGGTGCATCGGCGGGGAGGGTCGCGTCGATGGGGGGCCAGTTGACGCGCGCCACCTGGCGATAGGCGCCTTCGGCGTTCGCCACCCACAGACAGCCGGCGGGGCTGTCCATCAGGGCCGCCAGCGCCCGCAGAGAGCGCTCCCGCACCGCCTCACCGCCCTCGCCGCGGGAGAGCTGTTCGGTGAACTTGAGCCACTCCTCCCGGTAATCGTACTGATAGTGGAAAAAATGCTTGGAAAGAAAGACCCGCAGCCGCGCGCGCAGCGCGCCCGAGAACAGCACCGCCAGCAGCACCAGCGCCGCGCCGAACAGGAACACCGCCTGCGCGATGCCACCCCAGCTGCCCCCAAAGAGGCGAATGTAATAGCCTGCTGCCGCCATCAGCAGCAGGTAGGTGCCCGCCCCCAGCAGCGCCGCGGTGTGGAACACGAAGCGGCGCGAGACGTGCACTTCCACCGCCCAGTTGGGGTTGCGCGCCGCCGATACCATGATGAGGGGCGTCACCAGGGCGTTGACGAGGCCGCGCGCCTGCCACAGCTGCGGATCGATGCGCTTGAACAGCATCGCGTCGGCATAGAGGTAGAAGTCAAAGGCGAACAGCCCGCCGATGCCCAGGCAGAAATACTTGATCGCCCAGCGCTGACCTTCGTCCGCGTTGCGGTACAGCTGTTCCACCAAAGCGATGCCGAGGATGGCCAGCACGAGCGGTGCCAGCACATAGGCGGTGAACTGCGCACTGCCCGACCACGGCAGCCAGCCCAGGTGAAAGGCCGCGCTGGCGCCGACCATGAGGGCGAAGGCGAGCTGGCCGGCGTAGGCAAAGCGCTTCAGGCGCGGCAGTGGTGCATCAGCCGTCGTGCTGTCCTCCCGCTCGGCCCGCGCCTCTACCAGCTTGAACAGAAAGGCGACCCACGCGGCAGAGCGTGCGAGCTCCAGCAGATTGGGCAGCAAGCCACCGGCAAGCCCCAGGGCGGCGCCGTAGGCGAACAGCGCAGCCCAAGCCGTCGTGACCCAGGCCGCCGTCGCCAACAAGGCGCCGTGGAGCTTGCCGCGCCAGCTCAGGGTGAGCAGCAAGGCCAGCACGCCGAAGGCGAGCGCGGCGACGGTGTAACTGACAGCGGCGACGTTCACGCCATCCCTCCCTGGCCCGGGGCTATCGCGCGCCCTTGCCGAACAGCACGACCTGCGCAGTCTGGAACAGGATCAGCAGATCGAGGAAGAAAGTGTGATTTTTGACATAGTAGAGGTCGTACTGCAATTTTTCGATGGCGTCCTCGAGGGAGGCCCCGTAGGGGTAGCGCACCTGGGCCCAGCCGGTGATGCCCGGTTTGACGCTGTGGCGCGCGGCGTAGTAGGGGATCTGCTCGATCAGCTGGTCGACGAAATAGGGCCGCTCGGGACGCGGGCCGACGAAGCTCATGTCGCCCCGCAACACGTTGACGAGCTGCGGCAGCTCGTCGATGCGGGTCTTGCGGATGAAGCGGCCGAAGGGGGTGATGCGCGCATCCCCGGCCTGGGCCCAGCGGGGCCGACCGTCCTGTTCGGCGTTCTGCACCATGCTGCGGAACTTCAGGATGCTGAAGATGCGCCCGCCCTGGCCCACCCGCTCCTGACGGTACAGGATCGGCCGGCCTGATTCCAGAAGGATCACCACGGCGGTGACGAGCATGATCGGCAGCGTCGCGGCAAGCATGGCGAGCGAAACCGTGAGGTCGAAGGCGCGCTTGACGCTGTCGCGCAGAACGCCTTGGCGAAAGCCCTCGCTCAGAACCATCCAGCTGGCGTTGAGGGATTCCAGCTGCATTTGCCCGCGCTCGCGCTCGAAGAAGGTGGCGAGTTCGACCACCTGGATGCCCTTGAGCCGGCACTCCAGGAGCTCCTGCACCGGCAGGCCGCCGCCGCGGCGCTCGCGCACGGCGATCACGATCTCGTCGATCTGGTAGCGGTCCACGATCTCGGTGAGCGGCGCCCGGTCCGGCAAAATGAGGCTGTGATCGACGAAATGGTGCGTGCCCTGCAGGGGCAGAAAACCCACCAGCTTCATGCGACGATGGCCGTCGCCCTCCCGCATCAGCGCCATCACCTTGGCGGCACGGGTGCCGGTGCCAAGCACCAGCACCCGGTGCTTGAGGATGTCCAAGTCCACCCAGCGGAAGAACGTGGTGCGCAGTAGCACGACACCGACTAGAGCGAGCGCGGAAGCGATGAGCAGCACGCCCCGACCAAGAAACAGCTCCGGGACCAGGTAGAACAGGGCGGCCATGCCCAGCAGCAGCAGCAGAAAGCTCGCCCCGACGCGAAACACCATGCTGGTGAGCCCTTCCACCGAGTCCCAGCGGTACAGTCCGAACGCCGCCATGAAGGCAAGCCCCCCCAGGGCGAACAGGCGGGTGTTGTCCCAGATCAGGGCCGGCGGCGGCGCCAGCGCCAGGTCCGGAAAACGGATGTGCACCGCCAAGGGTATCGCCAGCAGCAAGACGACGATCTCCAGGGCGAGGAGCAACAGCATGCCCTTGGAGACGTAATAGGAAAAGACGCGAATCATGGAGATGGCTTGGGTGTCGCAGCGGCACCGGGCCGCCTCTTTTGCTCGGACCAGCCTTGCAAAAGCACCATCCATGCCACACCCATGCCTTTGGCATGGGCCGGATATGGCATTGTTCTAACGCGCTTTTCTGCGCCGGCCCCGGGGCGGGAGCAAACTCTGGACGCGCGAGCGTCAAGCCTGCGACTGTCCTGTCGAGGTTTTGCCAGGCGCCAAGTCACGGTCAACCCAGGGCTTGGAGCAAAGCCTCCACCTCTGCAATGCGTGCCTTGCTGAGCACACGCCCCTCCGCCGTGCTCCGCGGGCTGTGCCGCAGATCCCGCGGGCTGAGCACGGCGATCGCCACCTCGGCATCGCCGCTGTCGGTCAAGGTGAGCTGCGGGACGGCGCGGGCGGTGTCGCCCAGGAACAGTCGGCGCTCGCCGCGGCGAAAGCGGATGTTCCGGTTGAGCAGGAACAATTCCACGTCTTTGGCGCTGTCGGCGAACAGCATCAGATTGATGTCGGAATAGCGCGTGGCGGTGCCATCCAGCACCGAGCCGGTGAGGTGGGGATCGAATTCCGCCAAGAGGCGCATGGCCGCCAGAGCCTGGGTCCGGAGAGCACGCAGGCGGGCGCGCTGCTCTTCCTGCTGGTAGATCGCATGATAGTCGCGCAGGGCCTGTTCGACCTCGGCATTGGTGGGCAGGTGCTGGGTGTCGTCAGCCCCCAGTTGGCGCGCCGCCTTGCGTTTGGCAAGGGCATAGTCGTCGATACCATCTTCCGCCATCAGGCGCGCGGCGAGCTGCGCGAGCCGGTTGCGCATGTGGTCCCGGGGATGAGGATTGCCGCGCGCCATGGGCTAGAAGATCTCGTTTTTCGCCTCTTCGCCGCCGCCCGCTTCCTCGCTGAAGGTCGGCGCCTCCGGCGGCAGATACTCGCGATAGAACCATTCGGGGATGCCGTCGGCCGCGCGGCGCCCGCTCTGCGGGTTGATCCTGACGCTCACCACCCCCTCCGGCGGAGTAGGCTGGATTTCGGGCACCCCGGCCAACGCCTTGCCCATGTAGCTCATCCAGATCGGCAAGGCAGCCTGGGCGCCGGTTTCGTTGTGCCCCAGGGAACGGGGCTGGTCGTAGCCGATCCAGGCCACGGCCACCAGGCTCTGGTTGTAGCCACAAAACCAGGCATCGACGTGGTCGTTGGTGGTGCCCGTCTTGCCGGCGAGGTCGTTGCGGCCGAGCTGCATGGCGCGTGCGGCGGTGCCGGCGCGCACCACATCCTGCATGATGGACGTCATGATGAAGGCGTTGCGCGGATCGATGACCTGTTGCGCCGACTCACCCGCGCGCACCGGACGGGCCCGCGCCAGGACCCGGCCGCTGGCGTCCTCGATGCGCTCGATGTAATAAGGCTTGAGCAGGTAGCCGCCGTTGGCGAACACCGCATAGGCCGTGGCCATCTGGAACGGCGTCACCGAGCCTGCGCCGAGCGCCATGGTGAGGTAGGGCGGGTGCTGCGCGGCCTCGAAACCGAAGCGGGTGATGTAATCCTGTGCATAGCGGGTGCCGATGGTCTGCAGGATGCGAATGGACACCAGGTTCTTGGACTTGACCAGGGCGGTGCGAAAGCGCGTCGGGCCCCCATAAGTGCCGTCGAAATTCTTCGGTTCCCACAGCTTCCCGCCGGTGAGCGCCGGGTCGAGCACGATGGGTGCGTCATTGATGATGCTCGCCGGCGTCATGCCCTTTTCCAGGGCGGCAGAATAGATGAAGGGCTTGAACGCCGATCCCGGCTGGCGCCAGGCCTGGATGACGTGGTTGAACTTGTTGAGATTGAAGCTGAATCCCCCCACCAGGGCGCGGATGGCACCGTCCGCGGGAGAGAGCGACACCAGCGCGGCCTCGGCCTGGGGAATCTGGCTGATGATCCAGTGCCCCTTGGCATTCTTGGTCACGCGGATTATGGCACCGCGCTTGAGGGCGGACTTGCCACTCTTGTCGGCGAGCATGCGTTGCGCGGCAGCCAGGCCGTCGCCAGACAGCTCCAGGGCGCCGACAGTCTTGGCGTGGACCCTGACCATGCGCGGTTCTGCAGTGAGCACCAGCGCGGGCACGAGACCATTCACCTCATCGAACTCCGCAAGCAGTTCTTCGTATACCGTCGCGGGATTGTCTCCTGCAGGTGGAATCTCCACGGTGGCCTCCGGCCCCCGGTAGGCACGGCGCCGGTCGTAGTCGAGCAAACCCTGGCGCACCGCCTGCACCGCCGCCTCCTGATCGGCACGGCGTATGGTGGTGACGATGCGGAACCCGCTGGTGTAGGCCGCCTCCCCGTAGCGCTCGTACATCAGCTGGCGCGCCATTTCCGCCACGAAACTCCCGGGTACCTCCGCGACTGCCGCGACCCGACGCGGATGCGGCTTTTCCGCCAGGGCCTCCCGGTATTCCGCTTCGCTGATGTAATTGAGGGCACGCATGCGCCCGAGCACATACTGCTGGCGCTGCCTGGCCAAGACCGGGTTGGCCACAGGATTGATGCGCGAGGGGGCCTTGGGCAAGCCGGCCAGCATGGCCATCTCCGCCACCGTCAGGTTGTCGAGGGGCTTGCCGTAGTAGATCTGCGCCGCGGCGGCAAAACCATAGGCGCGCTGTCCGAGGAAAATCTGGTTGGCATAGAGCTCCAGGATCTGGGTCTTGCTCAGATTGCGCTCGATCTTGTAGGCCATCAGCACCTCGTTGAACTTGCGCGTCAGGGTTTTTTCCGGGGTCAGGAAGAAATTGCGCGCCACCTGCATGGTGATGGTGCTGGCACCCTCGTGGGCGCCGCCACGGCTCAGGTTTGCCAGCGCCGCGCGCACGACCCCCATGTAATCCACCCCGCCATGCTCGAAGAAGCGGTCGTCTTCCGCCGCCAAAATGGCCAGCACCATTTTCTTTGGCAGCGCGTCATAGGCCACCACCGAGCGGCGCTCTTCGCCGAATTCGCCCAGCAGGTGACCCTCGGCGGTATAGATGCGCAGGGGCAACTTCGGCTGGTAGTGCGTCAGACTGTCCAGCGCGGGGAGGCTGGGATAGGTCAGCACGGCAGCCAGAGCGGCGACCAGAACCCCTACCACGAACACGAACAGGAGGAATTGGATGGGCCAGAGCCACCAGCGGCGCAGATTCATCGGGAGATTTGCTTCATCGTCGGCGGCACCATACCGCCCGAGGGGATGTGCAAAACTGCGAGTGTAAACCGGAACCGTTCCCTGGGCCATGCTTGACCCGACACGAGCGCCGTCCCGGCGTATCCATCCAGCATTAATTTTTCTTCAGGCTGAAAATCTGGGCTTAAGAACGGTTGAAATCGTCCGCTAAAAACCCGGACGGGGCCCCAAAAAATTCGCTTTACATCCTAAATGCTTGTTGCTAGGATTTAACGTAAATTATACTAAGATTGCCTAACCAGCGCAAAAAGAAAGGGATTTCCACTTGCTATCCAAGCTTTTGCGAGCCAAGTCGCCACCGCTCATCGGCGTGGACATCAGCTCCTCGGCGGTGAAAATGGTGGAAGTGGAGGAGGCGGGGAAAAATTTGCTGCGCGTGGAACGCTACGTCATCGAAAGCCTCCCCAAGGACGCGGTGGTCGATGGCAACATCATGAATCTCGAAGCCGTGGCCGAGACCATGAAGCGCGCGTGGAAGCGCATGGGCACGCGCATCAAGAACGTCAGTCTGGCCTTGCCCGCGGCAGCGGTGATCACGAAAAAAATCATCCTCCCCGCCGGGTTGAGTGAAGACGAGCTGGAAACCCAGGTCGAGGCCGAGGCCAACCAATACATCCCCTTCGCCCTCGACGAAGTCAATCTGGACTTTCAGGTGCTCGGACCGGCACCCAGCGGCCCAGAGGACGTGGAGGTGCTGATCGCCGCCTCACGCAAGGAGAAAGTCGAGGATCGGGTGGCGGTGGCGGAAACCGCCGGGCTCAAGGCGGTGGTCATGGACGTGGAGTCCTTCGCCACGCAGACGGCCACCGAATTGGTGGCGCAGCAGCTGCCAGACGGTGGCCGCGATCAGGTGCTCGCCGTGGTGGACATCGGCGCCTCCATGATGCACGTCAACGTGCTGCAGAACGGTCAGTCGATCTACATGCGCGAGCAGACCTTCGGCGGCAACCAGTTGACCCAGGAAATCCAGCGCCGCTACAGCCTCTCGGCGGAGGAGGCGGAAATTGCCAAGCGCCAGGGCGGACTGCCGGAAAACTATGACAGCGAGGTGCTGCAGCCCTTCATGGACACCCTGGCCCTGGAGGTGGCGCGCGCCATGCAGTTCTTCTTTTCCTCCAGCCAATTCAACCGGGTGGATCACATCCTGCTCGCCGGCGGCTGCGCCATGATCCCCGGGCTGGACGAAATCGTCGCCAGCCGCACCCAGACCAGCACGATGATCGCCAATCCGTTCGCGAGCATGGCGCTGTCCTCGCGCATCAAGCCCAAGCAGCTCACCCAGGACGCGCCCGCCTTGCTCATTGCCTGCGGCCTGGCCATGCGGAGGTTCGACACATGATCCGCATCAATCTCCTGCCGCATCGTGAAGCGCGGCGCAAGGCGCGCCAGCAGCAGATGGTGGCCATCGCGGGACTCACGGCCGCCCTCGGGGCGCTGGTCGTGTTGTTCGGCTACATGACCATCGGCGGCATGATCGAGCGGCAGAACGCGGACAACAATTACATGAAATCCGAAATCGCCAAGCTCGACAAGGAAATCGAGGAAATCAAGGCGCTCAAGGAAAAAACCAAATCCCTGCTGGACCGCAAGAAAGTGGTGGAGGACCTGCAGGCGAACCGCACCGAAACCGTGCATCTGCTGGACCAGTTGGTCCGGCAACTGCCGGAGGGCATTTATCTGAAAGCGGTAAAACAAACCGGCAAGATCGTGAACATCCAGGGCTACGCACAATCCCCGGCGCGGGTGTCCACGCTGATGCGCAACCTCGACGCCTCACCCTGGCTCGCCAACCCCGACCTCAAGGAAATCAAAGCGGTGACCGTCAACAACCTGCGCGCGAACGAGTTCAATCTCAACGTCCAGATCTCGCCGGCGCAGGCAGCCCCCGGCGCGCCCACCGCGAAGGACAAGCAATCATGAGCCTGGCGGACGACCTCAACAAGCTGACCCTGAACAACATCGGCACCTGGCCGGTGCCGTTCAAGGTCGTGGCCATGGTGCTGCTGCTCGGCGTGATCGTGGCCGCCGGCTATTGGTTCCTGTGGAAAGACCAGTTGGCCGAGCTCGACCGCGCGCGACAAAAGCAGCAGCAACTGCGCAACGAATTCCTCGACAAAAAGCGCCAGGCGGTCAACCTGGACCTCTACCGGCAGCAAGTGAAGGACATCGAGGAAGCCTTTGGTGCCCTGGTGCGTCAGCTGCCCAACAAGTCGGAAATGGATGCGCTGCTGACGGACATCAACCAGGCCGGGCTGGGACGCGGCCTCGAATTCGAACTGTTCAAGCCCGGGCAAGAAACCCCCAAGGACTTCTACGCTGAACTGCCGATCGCCGTGCGGGTGACGGGCAGCTATCACGACCTGGGCCGTTTCGCCAGTGATGTCGCCCAGCTGCCGCGCATCGTCACGCTCAACAACATTTCGATCGCGCCGGGCAAGGACGGCGGGAATCTGGTGATGGACGCCACGGCGATGACTTACCGCTACCTGGACGAGGAAGAGCTGGCGAAGGCACGCAAGCCGGCCAGAACGCCAGCGAAAGGGGGCAGGAAATGAGTCGCGTGCTCATCGTTGTCCTCAGCCTCGGGATGCTGGCCGGGTGCGCCGACGGCGACGATCCGCGCGTGTTCGTGGCGAATGCCGGCAAGGATCTGCGCGGCAAGGTCGACCCCCTGCCCGAGGTCAAGCCCTATGAGCCTTTCGTGTATGAGGCCATGGATTTGCCGGATCCTTTCCGGCCACGCAAGCTCTCGCCGGCTGCAGGCAGCGGCAAGGGCAGCGTGCAACCGGCGTTCGACCGGCCCAAGCAACCCCTGGAGAACTTCCCGCTCGAATCCTTGAAGATGGTCGGCACCCTGCAACAGGGCAAGCTGACGTATGGCCTGGTGCGCGCGCCCGACAAGACCCTGCACCGCGTCAAGCCAGGCAATTACATGGGCCAGAACTTCGGGATCATCACCGAGATCACCGAGACCGAAATCAAATTGACCGAGGTTGTCCAGGACAGCGCCGGCGATTGGACCGAACGCTCCACCGCCTTGACCCTTCTGGAAGAAGGTGCTCAGCAGACTCAAAAGAGGTAGAGGTGTCGCATGATGAATAGCAAACTCTGGTTTTCCTTCGCTCGCCTGTCTGCCATGCTGGCCGCCGCGCTCGTGATGTCCCCCGTCTGGGCCGCCAGCAACGCCATCACCGACGTGAGCTACACGCTCCAGCAAGGGGGGCGGGTCGTGGTGAAACTCTCCCTGAAGCAGGCGCTCGCCGGCACCCCGGCAGGGTTCACGGTGAACAATCCACCCCGCATCGCCCTGGACTTTGCCGACACCGCCAACGAGTCCGGCAAGAACAGCGTCGCCATCAATGAGGGGGCGCTGCGCAGCGTGAGCCTGGTCCAGGCCGGCGAGCGCACCCGCGTGGTCCTGAACCTATCCCGCAACACCGCCTACGAGACCCGCACGGAAGGCAACGCGTTCATCATTGCCGTGCAGGGCGGGCCGACCACCTCTGCTGTTGTCAACGCCACCGCCAGTTTTGCGGAGCCCACCGACACGAGCGCCCGCCACAGCCTACGTGACGTGGACTTCCGCCGCGGCCGGAATGGAGAGGGACGTATCATCGTCGACCTGTCGGACAGCAACACCGGCATCGACATCCGCCCGCAGGGCAAGACGCTGGTGATCGATTTCACCAACACCTCCGTGCCGCGCAACCTGGAGCGCCGCATGGACGTGACGGATTTCGGCACGCCCGTGCTCACCGTCGACACCATGAGCCGCGGCCCCAATGCACGCATCGTCATCGAGCCCAAGGGCGAGTGGGAGCACTCGGCCTATCAGAGCGACCGGCAATTCATCGTCGACATCAAGCCGGTGGTGCAGGATCCCTCGCGCGTGTCGCTGACCAAGAAATATACCGGCGAGAAGCTCTCGCTCAACTTCCAGAACGTCGAGGTGCGGGCGGTCCTGCAGGTCATTGCCGATTTCACCGGACTCAATATCGTCACCAGTGACACCGTCACCGGCAGCCTGACCCTGCGCCTCAAGGACGTGCCCTGGGACCAGGCCTTGGACATCATCCTGCAAAGCCGCGGGCTTTCCATGCGCAAAAACGGCAACGTGGTCTGGATCGCACCGTCCGACGAGCTGGCCACCAAGGAGAAGCTGGAACTCGAGGCCAAGCAGCAGATCCTGGACCTGGAACCCCTGCAGACGGAAACCTTCAACCTGCGCTTCCAGCGCGCGGAGAACTTCGTCAAGGTGCTGACGGACGAGAAGCAGCGCATCCTGTCCAAGCGCGGCAGCGCCGTGATCGATCCGCGCACCAACACCCTGTTCATCAACGACACGCCGACGAAGATGGAAGAGATCCGCCGCCTCATCGCCCAGGTCGACGTGCCCGTGCGCCAGGTGATGATCGAGTCCCGCATCGTCGAGGCAACGGATGACTTCGCGCGCAATCTCGGCGTGCGCATGGGGCTTCTGGATGGCAGCCCCAACACACGCCCGCCCGGCGGCTGGCCGGTCAGCAGCGGCGGCAGCACACGGGTCACCGTGGGGGGCGAGATCGAAACGCCGATGTACATCACCGGCCAGTACGCCCAACAACCGACCCTCGCGCAAGGGATGAACGTCAACATGGCTGCGAGCGCGCTGGGCGGCATCCGTCCGGGCGCCCTGTCCCTCGTGCTCTTCAACGCCTTCCTCGATAAGTTCCTCAATCTGGAGCTGTCGGCCCTGCAGGCGGATGGGCGTGGCAAGGTGATTTCCAACCCGCGCGTGCTCACTGCGGACCAGGTGGAAGCCACCATCGAGCAAGGCACCGAGATCCCCTATCAGCAGGCCACCAGCAGCGGCGCAACCAGCGTTTCATTCAAGAAGGCGACGCTTGGCCTGAAAGTCAAGCCGCAGATCACGCCCGACGACAACGTGATCATGGATCTCAAGGTCAACAAGGACAGCCGCGGCACCGATACCATCGCGGGCCCCGCCATCAACACCAAGCAGATCACGACCCAAGTCTTGGTGGAAAACGGCGGCACCGTGGTCATCGGTGGCATCTACGAAGAGGATGAGAAAACCACGGTCACCAAGGTCCCCTTCTTCGGCGATCTGCCCTTCGTCGGGTGGGCTTTCAAGAACACGCAAAAACGCGACAACAAATCCGAGTTGCTGATCTTCGTCACGCCACGCATCGTGAAAGACTCGCTCAACGTCCGCTGAGCGCCGCGTCGCGGCAGGACCGCGAATCGGCTAGAATGGCCCGTCATGCAGGTGACGGGCAATCTTTTTCTGGTGGGCCTGATGGGCGCGGGCAAGACCACCGTCGGCAAACTCCTGGCCAAGCATTTGGGCAAAACCTTCATCGATTGCGACCATGAACTCGAAGCGCGCACGGGGGTCAAGATTCCGCTGATTTTCGAGCTGGAAGGCGAAACGGGTTTTCGTAACCGGGAGGCCGCGCTGCTCGACGAACTCACGCAACGCCACGACATCGTCCTCGCCACCGGCGGCGGCGCAGTGCTGCGGCCCGAAAACCGCGCCGCCCTCAAGCGCGGCACCGTGATCTATCTCGATGCCGCCGTGGAGGATCTGTGGCGGCGCACGCGTCACGACAAGAACCGCCCCCTGTTGCAAACCGCCGACCCCCGCGCCAAGCTGGCCGAGCTTTACGCCCAGCGGGACCCGCTTTATCGCGAGGTGGCCGACATCATCGTTCCGTCGGGACACCAGAGCGCGCAGCACGTGGTGCGCGAGATCGAACGTCGCCTAAGGGAGCGGGCGGCTTGAGCTATACTTGCAGCTTTGTCCTGCCGCGCCATGCAAACCCTGACCGTCGACCTGGGCGACCGCAGTTACCCGATCCACATCGGCAGCGGACTGCTGTCGCGGCCTGAGCTCATCCTCCCCCACCTGGAACGCAAACAGGCAGCGCTCGTCACCAACACCACGGTTGGGCCGCTGTATCTGGACAAGGTGCAGGGCCTGCTCGAAGCCAGCGGCGTCGTCACCGTCCCCATCGTCCTGCCGGACGGGGAGCAGTACAAGAACGCCGAAACCCTCAACCGCATCTACGACGCACTGCTCACCCACCGCATCGAACGCAAAGGCACGTTGATCGCCCTTGGCGGCGGGGTCATCGGGGATCTCACTGGGTTTGCCGCCGCGACCTATTTGCGTGGCGTGCCCTTCATTCAGATTCCGACCACCCTGCTGGCGCAGGTGGATTCCTCGGTAGGTGGCAAGACCGGTATCAACCACCCCCTGGGCAAGAACATGATCGGCGCGTTTTATCAGCCACGCCTGGTGCTCGCCGATACGGACACGTTGAACACCTTGCCCGACCGCGAGCTGTCGGCCGGGCTCGCGGAGGTGATCAAATACGGCTTGATCCGTGATGGCGAATTCCTCGATTGGTTGGAGGGGAACATCGACCGCCTGCTCGCCCGCGATGCCGAAGCGCTGACCTTCGCGATCCATCGTTCGTGCCGGAACAAGGCGGAGGTCGTCGCCGCGGACGAACGCGAGAGCGGCCAGCGCGCCCTGCTCAATTTGGGCCACACCTTCGGCCATGCGATCGAAGCGGGCCTGGGCTATGGGGAATGGCTGCACGGCGAAGCAGTGGCCGCCGGGATGGTCATGGCGGCGGAGCTGTCGCGGCGACTGGGCTGGCTGGGCACGGAGGACGTGGCACGGGTGCGGCGGCTGATCGCGCGCGCGCGGCTGCCGGTCACGGCGCCGGCCTTGGGCGTGGAGCGCTATCTCGCGCTCATGGGGCTGGACAAGAAAGTCGAGGGCGGCCGGATCCGCTTCGTGCTGCTCAGGCGCCTGGGCGAGGCGGTGATCAGCGCGGATGTGCCCGCCGCCGCGCTGCAAGACACCCTTGCCGCCACCACCCATGGCTGAGCGTGCGCCCTACGCCGCCGACCCTGCCCGAAGCCGCGGCCGTCGGCACGCGGAGCCGCCGCCGGTCGGGCGCAGCGAATTCCAGCGCGACCGCGACCGCATCATCCACTCCACGGCGTTCCGCCGCCTCGAATACAAGACCCAGGTGTTCGTCAATCACGAGGGGGATCTGTTCCGCACCCGCCTCACCCACAGTCTGGAAGTGGCGCAGATCGGTCGCGCCATCGCGCGTAGCCTGAAACTCGATGAGGACCTGGTGGAAGCGATCGCGCTGGCGCATGACCTGGGCCACACGCCGTTTGGCCATTCGGGCCAGGATGCGCTCAATGCCTGCATGAAGGACCATGGTGGCTTCGAGCACAATCTGCAGTCGCTGCGGGTGGTGGATGTCCTGGAAGAGCGCTATGCCGAATTCGATGGCCTCAACCTGACGTTCGAGACGCGCGAAGGCATCCTCAAGCACTGCTCACTGGCCCACGCACGCCAGCTGGGCGACGTGGGCGAGCGCTTTCTGAACCGGCACCAGCCGTCGCTGGAGGCCCAGGTGGCCAATCTGGCCGACGAGATCGCCTACAACAATCACGATGTGGACGATGGCCTACGCTCCGGGCTGATTACACTCGAGCAGCTCTCCGAAGTCACCGTGTTCGCGCGGCACCTGCATGAGGTCAGGATGTGCTACCCCCATCTCGCCGGGCGCCGCGTGATCCACGAGACGGTGCGGCGCATGATCAACACCCTCATCACCGACCTGGTCGCCGAGAGCAGCCGCGCGATCGCCGAAGCGGCGCCCGCCGATATCGACGCGGTGCGCACCTGCCCGCCGCTCATCGGCTTCTCCGCCCCGGTGCGCAGGGAACAGCAGGAGCTGAAACAGTTCCTGCGGACTCACCTGTACCAGCACTATCGCGTCAACCGCATGAGCCGCAAGGCGCGGCATATCATTGCCATGCTGTTCGAGGCCTTCATGCAGGATCCCAAGCTGCTCCCACCCCAGGATCAGGTGCGCGCGCACAGCGATCGGGCCCGTGCCATCGCAGACTATATCGCCGGCATGACCGACCGCTATGCGATGAAGGAATATCACCGGCTGTTCTCGGTAGAGGACCTGTGACCACCACCTCCCTCCGCTGGCCCTCCACCGTACACAGCCACGACACCCCCGAACCGGGCCTCGCGGATCAGGTGGCAAGCCTGCTCTGGCTGGAATCCAACGTGGTGCTCGTCATCACGGGACGGCCAGGCGGGCGCACCAGCGGATTCCTCGCCGATCTCACCCACGCCGTGTCGCAACGCGCGACGGTGCTGCGCATCCGCACGCCCGTGCAGCCCGAGGAACTGGTTCAGGCCCTGGCCGGCCAGCTGGGGGTGCCGACCGAGCACCTGGACCCGACCCGCACCGCAGCCCGCGTGGGCGAGCGCCTCACCGAGGCCGGGGCGCGCAAACGCCACGTCCTGATCTGCGAGGAGGCACAGCGCTATCCCGAGCGCACGCTCGAAGCCTTGCGCCAGCTCAGCAACCATCCGGTGAATATCGTGCTGTGCGGCACGCGGCAGCTCTTGCGGCGGTTGGCCTCACCGTCGCTTGCCGCCTTCAAGCAGCGCATCAACTACCGGCTGGACCTGGACGCAGCCGGATTTTCCCGCCACGCCCGCCCCCTCGGCATCGGCCTCTTCCTCGCCGCGCTCGCCTACGCAGCCACGCTCTGGTGGACACCGCAGGCGCCGCCGGCCGACGACGTGGTGCATCCCATCACCCGGCACGCAGCGGCGCCAGCCGGACCCGAAGCAGACGGGCTCCACCTCATCCTGGAGCGTAGCCTCAAGCAGCCGCCGGCCGCCGATTAGCGCGTTTGCCACTCACATCAGGATGATGTCGTACTGTTCCTGGGTGTATTCGCTCTCCACCTGGAGCGAAATCGGCTTGCCGATGAAGTCCGCGAGCTGGGCAAGGCTCTGGGATTCCTCATCCAGAAACAGGTCGATGACGGGCTGGGAGGCGAGGATGCGAAACTCCCGGGCATTGTATTGGCGCGCCTCGCGCAAGAGCTCACGCAGGATGTCGTAGCAGACGGTCTGCGCGGTCTTGAGCTCGCCACGCCCCTGGCAGACCGGACAGGGCTCGCACAGCACGTGGGCGAGGCTTTCGCGGGTGCGCTTGCGCGTCATCTCCACCAATCCCAGCGGGGAGAAATCGTTGACCGTCATGCGCGTGTGGTCGCGGGCGAGCGCACGCTTGAACTCCTCCAGCACGGCACGCTTGTGCTCAACGTTGTCCATGTCGATGAAGTCGACGATGATGATGCCGCCCAGGTTGCGCAGGCGCAGTTGCCGCGCGATGGCATGGGCGGCCTCCAGATTGGTCTTGAAGATGGTATCGTCGAAGTTGCGCCCACCCACGAAGCCACCGGTGTTGACATCGACGGTGGTCAGCGCCTCGGTCTGATCGATGATCAGGTAGCCGCCGGATTTGAGCTCCACCTTGCGGGAAAGAGCCTTTTCGATCTCCGCTTCCACCTGGTACAGGTCGAACAGGGGCCGCTCACCCTGATAGCGCTCGATGCGCGAGAGCGCATTGCTGACGTAATCGCGTGCAAAGCTCTGCATGCGCGCGAAGGTTTCCCCGGAATCCACCAAAATGCGGTCGGTGTCCTCGTTGACGAAATCACGCAGCACGCGCAGCGCCAGATCCAATTCCTGGTACAGCAGGGTCTGCGGCGGGGCGCGCTTGGCCTGCTCCAGGATACCGTTCCACAGGCGTTGCAGATAATCCAGGTCGGCGCGCAGCGCCTGCTCGCTGGCCGTCTCCGCGCTGGTGCGCACGATGAAGCCGCCACTGCAGCCCGCGGGCAGCAGCTGCTGCAGCTTTTCGCGCAACAGCTCGCGCTCGGACTCATCCTCGATGCGCTGGGAGATGCCGATATGGGTTTCCTGCGGCAGGTACACCAGCAGCCGCCCGGCGATGCTGATCTGGGTGGACAAGCGCGCGCCTTTGGTGCCGATGGGATCCTTGATGACCTGGACCAGAAGGCTCTGGCCTTCGAACAACAGCTTTTCGATCGGCGTGTCCGCATGCTGCTTGTGTTGCCAGATGTCACCCACGTGCAGGAACGCGGCACGCTCGAGCCCCACATCGACGAAGGCCGATTGCATCCCAGGCAGCACCCGGGCCACCCGGCCCTGATAAATGTTTCCCACCAGGCCCCGGCTGGAGGCGCGTTCGATATGCAGCTCTTGCACCACGCCCTGCTGCATCACCGCGACGCGTGTTTCCTGCGGTGTGACGTTGACGAGTATCTGTTCGCTCATATCACCCTGATGCCGAATCGGGCCAACAGGCGCGCGGTCTCGAACAGGGGCAGGCCCATCACCCCGGAATGGCTGCCCTCGATGCGGGCGACGAAAGCAGCCCCATGCCCCTGGATGGCATAGGCGCCCGCCTTGTCCAGGGGCTCGCCGCTCGCCACATAGCGCTCGATTTCCGCCCCACTCAGCACGCGGAAGCGAACCGTCGTCCGTGACAGCGCCACACGCACGCGGCCCTGGTAAGCCAGCGCCACCGCGGTCAGCACCTCGTGCCTGCGTCCTGACAGGGCCGCCAGCATGCGCCGTGCGGCGGCAGCACTGGCGGGTTTGCCGAGCACGCTGCGCCCCAGTACCACGGCGGTGTCGGCGGCCAGCACCGGCGCAGGCGACAGGCCCCGCTGCATCACCCGCCGCCAGCCCGCTTCCGCCTTGAGTCGGGCCAGTCTGCGCACGTAGGCGGCCGGTGTTTCCCCGGCGAGCGCGGACTCGTCCACGCGGGGCACCAGCACGCGATGGGCGATGCCGATCTGTTTCAGCAAGGCCCGGCGGCGTGGGGATTGGGAGGCGAGGTAGATCTGCACCCTGTATCCAGCCCGTTGACGACGCGCCACTTTACCATAGGGCCGGCTGTCATTCGCGGTGATAGGGGTGGCCCTGCAGGATGGACACGGCGCGGTAGAGTTGTTCTGCCACCACCACGCGCACCAGCGCATGGGGCAAGGTCAGTGGCGAGAGGGACCAGACGAAGTCGGCCCCCGCCTTCAGCGCCGGGGCCAGGCCATCGGCACCGCCGACGATGAAGGCCACGTCCTGCCCGAGACCTTGCCATGCACGCAAGTGCTGCGCCAGGTCGGCGCTGGACAGGAGGGTGCCGTGCTCGTCGAGCACGATGCGCCGGGCACGCCTGGGCAGCGCCGCTTCGATGCGGGCCGCTTCCGCCGCCAGCGCCTGCGTTGCGGTGCTGCCGCCCTCACGTCGCGCCGGCTTCACCTCGACAAGCCGCAGCCGCGCCTCGCGCGGCATGCGCTTGGCGTATTCGCCAAAGGCACGCTCCACCCACGCAGGCATGCGCGTGCCGACGGCCACCAGCACCAGCTCCATCTAAGAGGCTTCGGACGCCCGCTTGCGTGCCGGTCTGGGGGGCGTCCAGAGTTCCTCCAGGTTGTAGTACTGGCGCACCGCCGGGTGCATGATGTGTACCACCACGTCACCGAGATCCACCAGCACCCACTCGCCGGCCTCCTCGCCTTCCACGCCCAGGATGTCGGCACCCGCCGCCTTGAGCTTGTCCACCACGTTGCGCGCCAGCGCCTTCACCTGCCGCGCCGATTCGCCGCTGGCGATGATCATGTAATCCGCCAGCGAGGTGAGCTTCTTCACGTTCAGCACAGTGATGTCGCGCCCCTTGATGTCCTCCAGTGCCGCCACCACGGCACGCTTGATGGCTTCGCTCTTCATGTCCTAGGCACCGTAGAGGTGATGTTTCGAAATGTAGTCCAGCACTGCGTCCGGCAACAGATAGCGCGGACTTATGCCACGCTTGAGGTCGGCGCGGATGTGCGAGGCCGAGATGTCCAGCGCGGTGATCGTGAAGGTGAACACGCCGCCGGCGGGGGCCTCTGCCAGCCGTGGCGCCTCCATCACGCGGCGCTCGGCGAGGTGCTGCTGCAGTGCCGGCGGCATGCTGTCCGCCCAGGCGGATTGCGGGAAACCCGGACGATGCGCCACCGCGACATGGGCGAGTTCGAACAGGGTCTCCCAGTGATACCAGGTGGTCAGACCGAGAAAGGCATCCGCACCGAGCAGCAGGCACAGGGGCTGCGCGGGCCCGATCTCCGCGCGCAGGGCGCCCAGGGTCTGCGCGGTATAGCCGGGGGCACCGCTTCTGACCTCGCGTCCATCGACCACAAAGCGGGGATTGTCGGCGCAGGCCAGCCGCACCATCTCCAGGCGCTGACTCGCCGAGGCGCACGGGGTGGCACGGTGCCAAGGCATGCCCGCGGGAATGAAGCGCACCTCGCCCAGGCCCAGGATGTCCACGGCCTCCTGCGCGAGGCGCAGATGACCATAGTGGATCGGATCGAAGGTGCCGCCGAGGATGCCGATGGGGTTCAATGGGGAATCCACCACGCAGACGCGGGGATACGATGGCACCAGGCGGACCAGGCACCGTCTGCGTCCGGAGACACAGCACGCAAAGCGCCCGCTGGGTCGCCGGGCGTCCTTTGCGTCTGCCGTTCGCGCAGACCTGCTGTACCTCCGGGGCGCAAGCGCTCAGACCCTCACCTGCCCGTCACCCAGCACGATGAATTTCTGCGAGGTGAGGCCCTCCAGCCCGACCGGCCCGCGGGCGTGGATCTTGTCGGTGGAAATACCGATCTCCGCGCCCAAGCCATACTCGAAGCCGTCGGCGAAACGGGTGGAGGCATTCACCATCACCGAGGCCGAATCCACCTCGCGCAGGAAGCGCCGCGCCCGGGTATAGTCCTCGGTCACGATCGCATCCGTGTGCTGCGAGCCATAGGTGTTGATGTGCTCGATGGCGGCGTCCATGTCCGCCACCACGCGAATGGAGATAATGGGCGCGAGATATTCCGTGCTCCAGTCTTCCTCGGTGGCGGCCTTCATGCCGGGAACGATGGCACGCGAGGCTGCGCAGCCGCGCATCTCCACCCCCTTCTCCGCGTAGATCCGCGCAATCCTCGGCAACACCTCCTGCGCCACGCCTTCTGCCACCAGCAGGGTTTCCATGGTGTTGCAGGTGCCGTAGCGGCTGGTCTTGGCGTTGTCGGCGATCCGCACCGCCTTGTCCAGATCGGCGCGGTCGTCGATGTATACATGGCATACGCCATGCAGATGCTTGATCACCGGGATCTTCGCCTCGTTGATCAGTCGTTCGATCAGGCCTTTGCCGCCGCGAGGCACGATCACGTCCACGTAGTCCTTCATGGTGATGAGTTCGGCCACCGCCGCCCGGTCGGTGGTTTCGATCACCTGCACCGCGGTCTCCGGCAGGCCCGCGGCCGCCAGCCCTTCGCGCACGCAGGCGGCGATCGCCTGGTTGGAGTGGATGGCCTCGGACCCGCCGCGCAGGATGGCGGCATTGCCGGATTTCAGGCACAGCCCGGCCGCATCCGCGGTCACGTTGGGGCGCGCCTCGTAGATGATGCCGATGACGCCCAGGGGCACGCGCATCCTGCCCACCTGGATGCCGGAGGGGCGGTAGTTCATATCGGTGATGCCACCCACCGGGTCCGGCAGGGCCGCTATCTGGCGCAGGCCCTCGGCCATGGCGGCGACGGTTTTCTCGGAAAGCGCAAGACGGTCGAGCAGGGCGGCGTCGAGGCCCGCACTCCGGGCGTGTGCCATATCCTGGGCGTTGGCCGCGAGCAGCGTGTCCGCCTCGCGCTCGATGGCGGCGGCCATGACGAGCAGCGCGCGGTTCTTGGCATGGGTGTCGGCACGGGCCATGGCGCGGGAAGCCGCACGCGCCTGCTGGCCGACTTGCTTCATGTATTGTTTGACGTCCATCAATTCGTTTCCCAAAAATCCAGAACCGCATAGGACGCGAAGGAGGACAAGACAAGGCTTGCCTTCGCGTCCTTTGCGGTCAATGGGGCTTTGCGATGCGCAGGCACAGCTGCAGCAGTTCGTCCCACACGTCGCCGGCCTTCAGGCCCTTGCTCATTCTATCAATATCCGCCGCGTGCCTGAGGGCGGCGCTCAGGGCTTCCGCGCTCAACTTCGGCAGCGCGCGCCGCGCCCAATTCTGGCGCTCGCCCCAGAAGCCGCCCTCACGCAGGGCCGCCCCCATATCCAGGCCCCGGCTCAACGCGGCTTTCGCCTTGTTCAGGCCGCGGATCAGCCAGGCGAGCATGCCCAGGACCGGAATGGGCTTCACGCCTTCGCCGCGCAGACCATCGAGGATGCGCGCAAGGCGCGCGACATCGCCCATAAGCATGGCATCCCCCAGCTGGAACACGTCGAAGCGGGAGACGTCGAGCACCGCCTCGCTCACTTCTTCCAGGCTCAGCCTGCGCGGCGGGTAAAGCAGGCCCAGCTTCTGGATCTCCTGGTAGGCGGCAAGCAGGTTGCCTTCCACCTGTTCCGCCAGGAAGCGCAGGGTTTCGGCATCCGCGCTCTGGTTCTGGCGCGCGAGCCGCTCGCCGATCCACGCGGGCAGCGCGCCGAGTTCCACCGGCGCCACGTCGACCACCACACCGGCACCGGCCAGCGCCTGAAACCACGCCGCCTGCTGCCCGCGCCGGTCCAGCCGCGGCAGGATCACCAGACTGACGGTGTCGGGCGGCAGGTCGGCGGCAAAGGCCTCCAGGGCCCGCCCCCCTTCGACGCCGGGACGCCCGCTGGGCAGGCGAATCTCGAGCAGCCGCCGGCTGGCGAACAGGGACAGGCTGGCGCCGCTGGCGCGAAGCCGGTTCCAGTCGAACCCCCCTTCCGCCACCAGCACTTCGCGCTCGTCGTAGCCCTCGGCGCGGGCTTTGGCGCGAATGGCATCCGCTGCCTCCAGGGTCAAAAGCGGCTCATCGCCGCTCACCACGTAAAGCGGCGCCAGGCCGCGCTTCAGGTGGGCAGGCAATTGCGCGGCTGGAACGGCCATCAGGCGGGAATACGGACCGCGTTGAGGCGACGCACGATCTGCTGCGCCGCGTCGTTTTGCATGTCGCGATAGAGCGCGGCTTCCTCCGCCTCTTTCGCGAGCCGCTCCGGGTCGCTGTAGGTCATCTCGCGTCGAAGCTCGATCTGCTGCGGCAGCAGCAGATCTCGCCCCGCCGCATCGCGCAGCCGGTAGTTCACCCGGTATAGAAGCTCGAACTCGCTGACGCGGCCCGCCCGGTCGAGGGACAGGATGCGCTTGTCGCGCGCTTCGCTGAGGATCTGCAAAATCGCCTGCGCCTCCTGGGGTCTTGCCACCACCCGGGTGGCGGAAGGGCGAATGCTACGCTCCAGCATGACCGTGATGTCCTGCCCCCCCTCGATGTAGAGCCGCTCGAACGGCAGGCTCGCCGCACCGCGCAGCTGGAAACCGCAGCCGGCGAGACTCAGGGTCAGAACGATAGCCACCATGCGCACGAACATACCTACCCCGCCACGATGTTGATCAGACGGCCCGGCACCACCACCACCTTCCTGATCGCCAGGCCATGGATGAATTTCTGCACATTGGGATTGGCGCGGGCCAGGGCCTCGATCGCCTCCTTGCCCGCGTCCCTGGGCACCCGGATCTGGCCTCTGAGCTTGCCGTTCACCTGCACCACCAGTTCGATCTCCTCCTGCACCAGGGCGGATTCGTCCACCTTGGGCCAGCGGGCATCCATCAGTTTGGCGCCCGGTTTGAGTTCAGCATAGATCGCCTCGCAGATGTGCGGCACGATGGGCGAGAGCACCAGGGTGATGATCTCCAGCGCCTCCTGCATTACGCTGCGCGCAGCGGCGGAATCGTCGCTGACCTTGCCCAGGGCGTTCATCAGCTCCATCACCGAGGCGATGGCGGTGTTGAAGGTCTTGCGCCGGCCAATGTCATCGGTGACTTTTTGCAGGGTGGCGTGAATCTGGAAGCGCAGCGCCTTCAACTCCGGCGACAGCGCGCCGCCGGCATAGGCTGGCACCACGCCCTTTTCCACATGGGCATGGGCCAGCTTCCACAGGCGGTTGAGGAAGCGCCAGGCGCCCTCCACGCCCGCATCCGACCACTCCAGCGTATTCTCGGGCGGTGCCGCGAACATCATGAACAGGCGCGCGGTGTCGGCACCGTATCGCTCGATCAGGGCTTGTGGGTCGACGCCGTTCTTCTTGGACTTGGACATGGTGCCAATGCCGCCGTATTCCACCGGCTGGCCGTCGGCCTTGGACTTTACGGAGACGATGTTGCCCTTGTCGTCGCGGGAGACCTCCACTTCGTCCGGCGCGAAATAGGTGATGCCGCCCTTGTCGCCCTTGCGGAAGTAAATGTGGTTCAGCACCATGCCCTGGGTGAGCAGGTTGGCGAAGGGCTCGGACACCTTCATCAATCCAAGATCGCGCATCACCTTGGTCCAGAAGCGCGAATAGAGCAGGTGCAAGATCGCGTGCTCGATGCCGCCGATGTACTGGTCCGCCGGCATCCAGTAATCAGTGCGTTCGTCGATCATGGTGGAGGCCCCAGGCGAGCAGTAGCGCAGGAAGTACCAGGACGAATCCACGAAGGTGTCCATGGTGTCGGTTTCGCGCCGCGCCGGCTTGCCGCACCTGGGGCAGGTGCACTGGAGGAACGCCTCACAGCGGGCGAGAGGATTGCCGGAGCCGTCCGGGATCAGATCCTCCGGCAGCACCACCGGCAGCTGATCGTCCGGCACCGGCACTTCGCCGCAGATCTCACAGTGGATGATGGGAATGGGCGTGCCCCAGTATCTTTGCCGCGAGATGCCCCAGTCCCGCAGACGCCAGGTGATTTTCTTCTCGCCCAGGTTTTTCGCCGCAAGATCGGCGGCGATGGCATCCACCGCCTGCTCGAAGTCGAGGCCGTCGTACTTGCCGGAATGGATGCACACGCCATGCTCGGCGTAGGCCTCCCGCCACGGCGCGGGCGTCGCATCGCCGGCAGAGGTGCGGATCACGGTCTTGATCGGCAGGCCGTATTTGTGTGCGAAGGCAAAGTCCCGCTCATCGTGGGCCGGCACCGCCATCACCGCGCCTTCGCCGTAGCCCATGAGCACGTAGTTGGCGACCCACAGCGGCAATGGCTCGCCGGTGAGGGGATGGGTCACGGTAAGCCCGGTGGCCATGCCTTTCTTCTCCTGGGTGGCGATCTCGGCCTCGGTGACACCGCCCTTCTTGCATTCTTCGATGAAAGCCGCAAGCTGGGGGTTGCCTTGCGCGGCGAACGTCGCCAGCGGATGCTCGGCCGCCACGGCCACGTAGGTCGCGCCCATCAGGGTGTCGGCGCGGGTGGTGAACACCCACAGGATGCCCCCGCCGTCGATGTCGTGCGGGAAGCCCACGCGCACCCCAAAGCTCTTGCCGATCCAGTTTTTCTGCATCAGCTTCACCTGCTCCGGCCAGCCGGGGAGATGGTCGAGCTCGGCGAGCAGCTCTTCCGCATACTTGGTGATCGCCATGTAGTACATGGGGATTTCGCGCTTTTCCACCACCGCGCCGGTGCGCCAGCCGCGGCCGTCGATTACCTGCTCGTTGGCGAGCACGGTCTGGTCCACCGGATCCCAGTTCACGATGCCGGTCTTCTGGTAGACGATGCCCTTTTCCAGCATGCGCAGGAACAGCCACTGGTTCCAGCGGTAGTAGTCCGGCTTGCAGGTGGTCACCTCTCGCGCCCAGTCGATGGCGAAGCCCAGCGACTTGAGCTGCTTTCTCATGTAGGCAATGTTGTCGTAGGTCCACTTCGCCGGCGCGACGCCGGATGCCATCGCCGCGTTCTCCGCCGGCAGGCCGAAGGCATCCCAGCCCATGGGCTGCATGACGTTGTAGCCCTGCATGCGATGATAGCGGCTCAGCACGTCGCCGATGGTGTAGTTGCGCACGTGGCCCATGTGCAGTTTCCCGGACGGATAGGGGAACATGGACAGGCAGTAGTACTTGGGCTTGGACGCGTCTTCCCTGGCGGCGAAGACGCCAGATGCCTCCCAGGCGGCCTGCGCTTGAGCTTCGATCTCGCGTGGGGAATAATGGGGCTGCATGCAAAAAATCTCTGTGGAAACCGTGAATTATACCCGCGAAACGGCGTCGGTTTCAGCTTTGCCATGAGCGCCCCGGTCCTAAAAAACCTGGAGAACATGCTCGCCGCCGGCAAGGACAACGCCCTGCTGCGGTTCAGCCTGGGCAATGAGTACCTGAAACTCGGCCAGGTGCAGACGGCCGTGACCCACCTGCGCGTGGCGGTCGCACAGGATGCGCGCTACTCGGCGGCGTGGAAACTGCTCGGCAAAGCCCTCAATGAAGCCGGGCTGCCAGCGGAAGCCCTGGAGGCCTACCGCAGGGGCATCGAAGTCGCGGAGCAGAAAGGGGACAAACAGGCGGCGAAGGAGATGGCCGTGTTCGCCCGGCGCATCGAAAAACAACTCGCGGGCGAATGATGCCGTGTGCGGTCGCTATGCCCTCGACGCGACCCCGGCCGCGCTGATCGAATCTTTCGGCCTCGCCGCATTCAGGGGCGAATTCGCGCCCCGTTTCAACATCGCGCCGCAAACCGAGATCCCCGTGGTGTTCCAGCACCGCGAGGCCGGACGCGTGGGGCGCCTGGCACGCTGGGGGCTGATTCCCCGCTGGGCCAAGGACAAGGGCATCGGCCAGCGCCTCATCAACGCCCGCGCGGAGTCCGTGGCGGAAAAACCTGCTTTCCGCGCCGCTTTCCGGCGCAGCCGCTGTCTTATCCCCGCAAGTGGCTTCTACGAGTGGCAGACCACGGCCCACGGCAAGCAGCCCTTTTATTTCCATCCCCGCCAGGGGGGGTTGATGGCCTTCGCCGGCCTCCTGGAGCATTGGCAGTCGGCGCAGGAAGACATCGTGTCCTGCACCATCATCACCACAGAGGCGAATGCGCTCGCCCGTCCCGTGCACGAGCGCATGCCGGTGATCTTGGCGCCAGCGGATTATGCGCGCTGGCTCGATCCCGACACGCCCCTCGATGAGGCCCAGGCCCTGCTCGCGCCTTGTCCGGAAGACACCCTGAGCCTGCATGCGGTGACGAAGCAGGTGGGCAACGCCGCAATCGACACGCCCGCGTTGATCGAGCCCATCCCGCTCAAGGAGCCGGATTGAGTCCGAACGGTCACGCGGCATTGCGATGGGCGATGTGCCCGGCCGCCTCCCGCGGCAGTGCGGAACAGCTGCACCAGCGCCGCCTCGTTAACGGGCCCATGCAGTCGCAGGCGTGCGCCGGGTGCGCCAGGGCGGTCACCACCAGGACGAGGGGGTGCGCATGATCCCTCCCAAAGGCATCCTCACTCGCCCGATGGACAATGGGCGACACAGACGGTTTCATGGACGATGCGGCCGCCGCAGGCCAGAAAACAGCCGTCGTAGGTCGCCTCGCAGCCACAATCGCGGTCGCAGCGCGCGGCGATCACGGCCGCGGCCTCACGGTCCGGATTCGGCGGCCGCGGCGGGCGCGGCGGTGGGTACATGGGAAACCAGCCCCAAGCACCCCAATCGGGATGGCCGTAGCCATACCCCCAGCCCAGCATGAGGTCCATGCGGTAGCGATCCAGTTCCCAACGATAGGCGGCGAGCGCCGCTTCGTATTGCGCGATCGCCTGTTCGTAGCGGGCGCGCACCTCGGGCCCGGTGTCCTGCACACATTGCTGGTAGCGCGCCTGGCACACGCTGCGGCAGGCGTGCGCGCGTCCGTCACATTCGGACAGACAGGCCTGGGCACCGGCAGGGGGCTCATAGCGTTTCACGCTCTGGTAGCGCGGGCTCGCGCAGGCACTCAAAACGAGCGGGAAGAGGGCAATGACCAGGAACTTCATCAGGCGGGCGCAGCGCACGCCGCCACGGTCGCACCGATTTGGGCCTGGAGGTGCGCCAGTGCCTGCTCGACCTGATCCACCAGGATCAGGCACAGATCGCCGGGTTCGAGGCGCGCAAGCGCGGTATCGATGGCCAGGAATTCGCCACGGATTTCCTCCACGCGACGCGCGCGGCGCGCATGCGCGAGTCCCTGACGCAGCAGTGCCAGCACTTCGCCGTCGGCGCGTCCGCGCTGGCAGGCATCCTGGAACAGGATGACCTCATCAAACACCTCGCCCATGATCTCGGTCTGCTGGCGGATGTCCTCGTCGCGGCGGTCACCCGCGGCGCTGATCACGAGCAAACGGCGTCTCGCCGGCATCGCCTCCACCGCGCGCGCGAGCGCCGCCATCGCATCGGGGTTGTGGCCGTAGTCGGCGATCACCGTGGCACCGCCGTGGTCGAAGACGTTGAAGCGCCCCGGCACATGGTGCACATCGCTGTCGAAGCTGCCGAGGCCGCGCCGGATCACCTCCCATTCCAAACCCAGGGCCCACGCCGCCGCGACGGCGGCCATGGCGTTCTCGATCTGGAAAGGAATGCTGCCATTGCGTGTCAGCGGGACCGCGGCGAGCGGAATGCGCTGCTCGAATGCCCCCTCCACCGCGACGAGGTGACCGTCCGCGTGGTACACGAGGCGTTTGCCCTGGGCGCGCTGAGCCGCCGCCACCGGATGATGCACGTCGCAGGCGAAGTAGGTCACCGCGCCCGGGCAGTGGGCCGCCATCTCCGCCACCTTGGGATCGCAGGCGTTGAGCACTGCCATGCCGTCGGGAGCAACGTTCTGCACGATGACGCGCTTGAGCACCGCCAACTCGTCCACGGTGTTGATGTAGTTCAGACCGAGATGGTCTCCCAACCCGATGTTGGTCACCACGGCCACCTTGCAGCGGTCGAAGGCCAAACCTTCACGCAGGATGCCGCCACGGGCGGTCTCCAGCACCGCCACATCCACGTCCGGATGCTGCAGCACGCTGCGCGCGCTCTTCGGTCCGCTGCAATCGCCGGTGTCGATACACGTGTCCTGGACCCATACCCCGTCAGTGAGCGTCATGCCCACACGCAGGCCGCTGGTGCGCACGAGGTGCGCGATCAGGCGCGTGGTGGTGGTCTTGCCGTTGGTGCCAGTGACCGCCACCACGGGGATGCGCCCGTCGTCACCCTCGCGGAACAGGGTGGAAACGATCGCCTCGCCCACCGGACGCGGCTTGCCGAAGGAGGGCGCCAGATGCATGCGCAAGCCGGGCGCGGCATTCACTTCCACGATGCCCCCGCCCTGCTCCTCCAGCGGCTTCATCACGGTTTCGCACACCACATCCACGCCGCAGATGTCCAGCCCCACCATTTGGGCCGCCTCCACCGCACGCGCAGCCACTTCCGGGTGCACGTCGTCGGTCACGTCAGTGGCGCTGCCGCCCGTGGACAGGTTGGCGTTGTTACGCAACAGCACCCGCGCACCTTGTTTCGGCACCGAGTCGGCAGCAAGCCCCTGGGCCGCAAGCTGGGCCAGGGCGATGTCATCAAAGCGGATCTTGGTCAGCGAGGTCGCATGCCCTTCCCCGCGGCGCGGATCGGCGTTGACCTGTTCCACCAGTTCGCGCACGCTGTGGATGCCATCCCCGATGACATGGGGCGGCTCACGCCGTGCCGCCGCCACCAGCTGACCGCCCACCACCAGGAGGCGGTGGTCGTGGCCTGGGATGAAGCGCTCGACCATGACTTCAGAGCCGAACTCGGCCGCCACCGCGAACGCCTTCATGAATTGTGCGCGCTCGGCGACGTTGACGGTGACGCCCTTGCCCTGGTTGCCGTCCCGCGGCTTCACGACCACCGGCAGGCCGATCGCCAGCGCCACCGACCAGCCGCTTTCCGCGTCGCTCACCGGCTGTCCGGCGGGCACCGGCACGCCCGCCGCCTCGAGCAGCATCTTGGTGAGCTCCTTGTCTTGGGCGATCTCCTCGGCGATGGCGCTGGAGCGGTCGGTCTCCGCCGCCTGGATGCGGCGCTGTTTGGCGCCCCAGCCCAGTTGCACCAGGCTGCCGGTGGTCAGGCGGTAGAAGGGAATGCCGCGCGCAACGGCCGCCTGCACGATGGCGCCGGTGGAGGGACCGAGTCGCAGATCCTCGTCCAACTCGCGCAAGCGGGCGAGCGCCTGGCCGAGATCGAACGGCGCATCCGCGAGCGCGGCACGGATCAAGTTTTCGGCAAGTTCCAGCGCCAGGCGGCCCACCGCCTCTTCCGAGTATTCGACCACGATCTGGTACACCCCGGCGTCCCCCGTGGGCGCCGTATGGCAGAAGGTCACCGGGCAGCCTGCCTGGGCCTGCAGGCCGAGCGCGGCGAAGCTCAAGGCATGGGCGAGCGAAATGTCGCCCTCGAAGCCCATGGGACGCATCGCACCGATGTCCGGGAAACGCGCGCGCAGCCGCGCCTCGAAACCCTCGAGGCGACCGATCTCGCACTCCTGCCCAATGCAGCTGACCACGGCTTGGAGGGCGGTATGGCGGCTCCACAGGTTGGGGCCGCGCAGGGCGCGGATGCGGTAGATCTCCATGTCAGCCCATCACCTGTCCGGCGGTACAGGTTTCGATGCCGGTACAGATCAGTTCCTGCGGAATGTCGAGGGCGATCGCCGCCGCCACCGCGGCCAGCACGTGTTCCGGCGCCATCACCGGCGTCTCGCCGGCAAGCAGCGGCATGGTGGAAAGATGCGCGAGCACCTCATCCTGAAGGCCAACGGCGCGGACGACGGCGCCATCGCGCAGGAACAGCGCCTGGCCACCCTTGGCACGCTGAGCGACGATTGGCGCCAGCCCCCCGTGCGAGCCGTAAAACATCACCGTACCGTCGCAGAGCTCGGCCATGCGCGCGGCCAGCGGGTCATCCGCGTTGAGCACCGCCACCCCCGTGGGCAGGACCACGTCCACCTGGGTGCGCAGCACCGTGTAGACCTGCTCCGCATCGTCGATGTAGTAGTCGAGCAGGCCTTCGACCCCGCTCACGTCGGTGACGATACCGACGCTGCAGCGGTCATAGGCCAGCCCCTCGGTGAGGATCTGCTCGGCGCAATTCTCGAACACCGCTGCCTGCGCCATGCGGTTCATCAACAGGCGGCGCCCATCCAGCCAATGGGCACAGTCGCCGCGCTTGACCTGTCGGCCGTCGAAGAACAGGCCGTCGCGACAGGCAAGGCCGGTGCGCTTGCCCGACAATTGCAACAGCCAGGCCACCAGGCGTGCGATGGGAGTGGTGCCGCGGGTGCCGGTGATTCCGACCACCGGGATGCGCCCGCAAGCTTCCACGTCCGGGAAGAGGTGATCGACGATGGCGCGGCCCACCGGGCGGGGCGTGCCTGCTGCGGGCTTCAGGTGCATGAGCAGGCCAGGGCCTGCGTTGACCTCGACGATGGCTCCGCCCTGCTCCTTCAGCGGCCGCGAGATGTCTTCGGCGACCAGATCGATCCCCGCCACGTCCAGGCCCACCACACGCGCCGCCAGACAGACCGTGGCCGCCACCTCCGGGTGGACGCTGTCGGTCACGTCGAAGGCGACGTTGCCATTGCGCTGGATCAGCACGCGCGCCCCGGCGGCAGGCACCGAGTCAGCGTCCAAGCCTTGGCGTTCCAGCTCGAGCCGCACCGCCGGGTCTTCCTCGATCACGATGCGGTTCAAAGGATAGTCCTCGGTGGTGCCGCGGCGCGGATCGCTGTTGATCTGGCTATCGATGAGCTGCGCGACGGTGGAGCGCCCGTCTCCGGTGATCCAGGCACTCTCGCCTTTCGCCGCGGCAACGAGGCGCCCACCCACCACCAGCAGGCGGTGTTCGTTTCCCGGGATGAAGCGCTCCACGATCACCTCGCTGCCTTCCTTCTCCGCCACCAGGAAGGCCGCCTCGACCTCCTCGCGGGTCTTGAGGTCGAGGGACACACCGCGACCGTGGTTCGCGTCGATGGGTTTCACCGCCACCGGCACCCCGATCTCTTGCGCCGCCTCCCAGGCATCGGCGGGACTTTCCACCGCACGCCCTTCCGGCACCGGCACCCCGCAGCCGGCCAGCAGGCGCTTGGTCAGGTCCTTGTCGCCGGCAATGCTCTCCGCGATCGCGGGGGTCTGGTCGGTCTCGGCGGTCCAGATGCGACGACTCTTCTCCCCGTAGCCCAACTGCACCAGGTTGCCCTCGGTCACGCGGATATGTGGAATGCCGCGGTCGGTTGCGGCCTCCACGATGCAGGCGGTGCTGGGGCCGAGGCAATGGCGGTCGGCGAGATCTCTCAGCCGTGCCACGGTGTTGGCCACGTCGAAGGATGTGTCGTCGATCGCCGCCATCACCAGATCCCGCGCAGCGCTCAGACAGGCGCGACCGACTTCCTCGTTGCGGGTGCGCACCACCACCTTGTAGATGCCACGAACCCCGGTGCTGCGCGCCTTGCCAAAACCCACCTTCATGCCGGCGAGATTCATGAGCTCGATGGTGACATGCTCGAGGATGTGCGCCGGCCAGGTCCCTTCCTTCAAGCGCAGCAGGAAGCCGCCGCGCTCGCCAACGCCGCAGCGATGCTCGATCAGGCCCGGCAGCCATGAGGAAAGACGCTCATGGAATCCGGGAAGGGTGTTGGAGGGACTATCCTCGAGTTCGCCGATGTCCACCCAGGCCTCCAGCACGGGGCGGTAAGTCCACATGTTGGGACCGGCGAGGTGCATGATGCGCAGGAATTCGATGGATCGGTGTTTTGGCATGCTGGCTGCATCGGGTGGGCGCGCCCCCTGCGGTCCTCCACTTGCGCGCCAGGGCCCGGCATATAATGCGGCGCTCGGCCGCTCGTGGTTTTTGGTGCGGAGCATATCTTAAAATCGCCTCGCTCGCGTGATGAGTCTGTCCGGATCGCCCGACAGGCGCCGGTCAACCGCCGCCGCGCCACCGCGTTCGAGCCTTTAACGCGCAGGTGCGCTTTCCGATGACAATGACCCCTTCACCCCCATCCGCCCTTCCGGCCGACTTTCCCCCCGACTGGCAGGAAGCCTTGAAACCCGCGCTCGGTCATGATGAACGGGTACGGGCCTGGCTTGCCCTGGATCTGGATGCGCGCCTCCATTTCGGCAGCGGCCTGGTGGTGCTCACCGGGCAGCGGCTCCTGGCCCGCGCGCCGGGGGAGGCGCAGTGGCAGGCATGGCCGCTGCAAGCCGGACTGTCGCTGCGCCAGCACGACCACGCCGGGGTCGGGACGCTGGAGCTCGTGGATGCGAGCCGCTGCCTGGCAAGCTGGCGCTACACCCTGGGGCAAAATCTGGCGGCAATGCGCCTCATGCGAGCATTCGAGCGGCAGCAGGCAAGCCTGGTGTCCGGCGTTACGCCGGCTTTGCCGACCGAGGCAATCTGCCCTGGCTGCAAGGCACCGCTGCCGCCGGACGAGGACGAATGCCCGGTCTGCGCCCGCGAAACCGAACAGCCCCCGTCCACCTGGACGCTGCTCAGGTTGTGGCGCTTCGCGCGGCCGTACAGGACACAGCTGGTGCTGGCATTCATCCTGACCCTGGCTTCCACGGGCGCGGCAATGGTGCCCCCCTATCTCACCATGCCGCTGATGGACGACGTGCTGATCCCGTTCCAGAACGGCCAGCCCATCGACGTGAACCGGGTGCTAATGCTACTCGGCGGCCTGCTCGCAGCGGCGTTCGCGGCCTGGGGGCTTGGCTGGGCACGCACCTATATCCTGGCACTGGTGTCGGAACGCATCGGCATGGACCTGCGCACCACCACCTACGAGCATCTGCTGCACTTGTCGCTGGAATATTTCGGCAGCAAGCGCACCGGCGACCTGATGGCGCGCATCGGCTCAGAGACTGATCGCATCTGCGTCTTCCTCTCGCTGCACCTGCTCGATTTCGCCACCGACGTGCTGATGATCACCATGACGGCGGTGATCCTGTTCTCCATCAACCCCTGGCTCGCGCTGGTGACGCTCCTGCCCCTGCCCTTCATTGCCTGGATGATCCATCTGGTGCGCGACCGGCTGCGCACCGGCTTCGAGAAAATCGATCGCGTCTGGTCCCAGGTGACGAGCGTGCTGGCCGACACCATTCCGGGCATCCGGGTCGTCAAGGCCTTCGCCCAGGAGGCGCGCGAGGCGGAGCGCTTCCGCGAGGCCAATCGCCACAACCTGGCGGTCAACGACAAGCTCAACAAGACATGGTCGCTGTTCTCGCCGACTGTGACGCTGCTCACGGAAATCGGCCTTCTCGTCGTGTGGGCCTTCGGCATCTGGCAGGTGTCCCAGAACCAGATCACCGTGGGCGTGCTGACCGCCTTCCTCGCCTACATCGGTCGCTTCTACACCCGCCTCGACTCCATGAGCCGCATTGTGTCGGTGACGCAAAAGGCTGCGGCGGGCGCGAAGCGCATCTTCGACATCCTCGATCACGTCTCCACCGTCCCGGAGCCGACCCGACCCGTGCAGCTACCCCAGCTCAGCGGGCGCATCGAACTCAGCGCGGTGGGCTTTCGCTACGGCAACCGCGCCGTGATCCGCGGCGTGGATCTCACCATCCGTCCGGGCGAAATGATCGGCCTGGTGGGTCATTCCGGCTCGGGCAAGAGCACCCTGGTGAATTTGATCTGCCGCTTCTACGACGTGAGCGAGGGCGCAATCCGCGTCGATGGCGTGGATGTGCGCTCGCTGCCGGTGGCGGCTTACCGCCGCCACATCGGCCTGGTGCTGCAGGAACCCTTCCTGTTTTTTGGCACCATCGCCGAGAACATCGCCTACGGCCGGCCCGATGCCACACGGAAGGAAATCGTCGCGGCGGCCCGCGCAGCCCACGCCCACGAGTTCATCCTGCGCCTGCCGCTGGGCTATGACTCCCTGGTGGGTGAGCGGGGCCACGGCCTGTCCGGCGGCGAGCGCCAGCGCATCTCCATCGCGCGGGCGCTCCTGATCGACCCGAAAATCCTGATTCTGGATGAAGCGACCTCCTCGGTGGACACGGAAACCGAGCAGGAAATCCAGAAGGCGCTCGACAACCTGGTGGCAGGACGCACCACCATCGCCATCGCCCACCGGCTCTCCACCCTGCGCCGCGCCGATCGGCTCGTGGTCATGGATCGCGGCCGGATCGTGGAAATCGGCAGTCACGATGCGCTGATGGCGCGCCGGGGCCATTACTGGCGCCTGTATCAGGCCCAGGCCCGCAACGTGGACACGGAGCTCGACGAAATGGAAACCGAGCCCCCGGCCATCGGCAAGGCGGCCAGCGCACCATGAGCACCGGCTTCACGCTCACGCGCAATGCCTTCGGGCGCTTGTGCCTGCGCGAGGCCGGCGGTCGGTGTCACGAGGACGTGGTGCCCGTGCGCGCCTTCCCCATCGCCGCGCCGGAGGAGGGCATCGCGCTCGTGAGTGCCACCGGCCAGGAACTGGCATGGATCGAACGGCTTGGTGATCTCGCGCCGGAACAGCGCGCCTTGGTGGAGGACGAACTCGCACGCCGTGAATTCATGCCGGAGATCCAGCGCATCCTGGCCGTGTCCAGTTTCGCCACGCCGAGCACCTGGCGCGTGGCCACCGACCGCGGCGAGACCCGATTCGTGCTCAAGGGCGAAGAGGACATCCGCCGGCTGGGTGCGAACGGCCTCCTGATCGCCGACAGCCATGGCGTCCAGTACTTCGTGCGCGATCTCACCGCGCTCGACCGCGCAAGCCGCAGGCTGCTCGACCGCTTTCTTTGACCTGCGCCTATGGCGCCACGCCGAGGTACTCGCGTTCGGCGATCAGTCGTGCCCAGGACAGGGGGCTTGCGGGATGCTCCGCGTACACCGCCGCCAGCACCACGGCAGCGGCGGTGATGAGCGGCGGCAGCAGCAGAAGCCACGCGGTTTCTTGCAAGCCACGCTGCTGAATGTGCTCTGCGGGCCAGGCGGTCGGCGGACGCCGTACCCAGGCGCGCCACAGGATGGGCAGGAAATAGGCGGCGTTGAGCAGGCTCGATGCCCACAGCACCCACACCGCCCAGCCCATGCCCGCGGCGGCCGCGCCGTCCGAAAGCCAGGCCTTGCTCACCGCACCGGCGGTCAGGGGCACGCCCATCATGCCGAGGGCGCCGATGCTGAAAGCCAGCGTGGTGAGCGGCATGCGCCGCCCGGCGCCGTCCATTTCGCTCACCTTGTGGATGCCCAGGGTCTCGGCGTAATTGCCGGCGGCGAAGAAGAGCGTGATCTTCATGATGCCCTGGTGCACCAGGTGCACCAGCCCGCCCACGGTGCCGACCGGCCCGAACAGCGCGAGCCCCAGTACGATGTAGGACACCTGGCTCACGGTGGAAAAGGCCAGCCGCTTTTTCAGATCGTCCTGGAACAGGGCCCGCAGGGAGCCCCACAGGATGGTCAAGGCCGCGATGCCGGCAAGCGGCAGCAGCAGACCCAGGGACTGGGCGAATTCGACCCCGTAGACCTCGTACACGATGCGCACCACGCCGAAGGCGCCCGCCTTCACCACCGCCACCGCATGCAGCAGGGCCGAGACCGGCGCTGGCGCCACCATCGCCTGGGGAAGCCACCCATGCAGGGGCACGATGGCCGCCTTCACCCCCACACCGGCGATGAGCAGCAGGAAGATCCACCTGAGCGCCCCATGCTGCCCGGGCTCGAGCCCCGCGACGATGCCCCCGTGCAGGAACTCGCCATGCCCCAGCAGGCTGTGCAGCCACACGATGCCAGTGAGCAGCAGCGCGCCGCCGGCGAGGGTGTAGCCGAGATAGACGGTACCGCCACGCATCGCTGCGGCGGTGCCGCGATGCACCACCAGGGGGAAGGTCGACAGGGTCAGCAGTTCGTAGAACACAAAGAAGGTGAACAGGTTGCCGGCCATGGCAATGCCCATGGTGGCGGTGACGCACAGGCTGAAAAAGCCGAAGAAACGGCTGCGATGGGGCGCGCCCTCCAGGTAGCCGATGGCGTACAAGGTGGTGAACAGCCACAGCAGCGCGGACAGGGTGACGAACAGCAGCGCCAGCGCGTCCGCCTTGAAGGCGAGGTCAAGGCCCGGCAGCACGGCGCAGCGGAACTCATAGTCCTGGCCCGCCGCCACCCCGGCGAGCAGCACGCCGATCAGCACCAGCTTGGCCAGTGCCCCGAACAGATTGAGGGTGGTGCGCCAGCCAATCCGTGCTTCCGGCAGGGCGAAGATCAGAAGCCCCGGCACCAGGGAGGACGCGATCACCGCAAGGGGCAGGAGCTCGTTCACGCTCAAGGCACCGCCCCCGCTTCGAGCAGCGTGACGATCTCCATGCCACGCAGGCCGATCAACACGCTCGCCGCCGCCAGGAAGAGTGTGCTCAACTCGAGGGCACCAGGCGCGGACCGGCTGCACCCGTTGCTGCCCGCCGGCAGGAAGGCCTGGCGCAGCACGCGGAACACGTAGATCGCTGCGAGCAAGCCGCCGACGATGGCGACCGCTGCGATCCACCACAAACCCCGCTCCATCGCCGCCTCGATCAGCAGCCACTTGGCCAGAAAACCGCCCGAGGGGGGCAGACCCATGATCGCCACACCGGCGAGCCCGAAGGCAAACAGGGTGACCGGCAGCCGCGCCGCCGCGCCCGCCACGTCGGCGACCCCATCGCGCCCGGAGACCTTGATCAGCACGCCGGCGGCGGCAAACATGGCCGCCTTGGCCAGCCCATGGGAAACCGCGTGCAACACGCCCGCCTGCACTGCCACCCCACCCGGCCCGAGCAAGGGAAAGATCAGGAACAGATAGCCGAGCTGCGCGACCGTGGAGTAAGCGATGAGCATCTTCAGCCGCGCCGCACGGATCGCGCGATAGGAGCCCCACAGGATCGCAGCGGTGCCGAGCAGGGCGAACAGCGTCGACGCGGCTTCGGGAAACGGCGCGAACGGGCCGAGCGCCAGGCGCAGCAGGAGATAGAACGAAGCCTTCACCACCAGAGCCGAGAGCAGGGCCGACACCGGCGCCGCGGCACCGCCGTGCGCGGGTGGCAGCCAGTAGTGGAAGGGAAACAGTGCGGTCTTGATGAGCAGGCCGACCGCCATGAGCGCCGCCGCGAACCACACCGCCCGCGGCGCATCGGCGCCGATCGCCGCGCTCACCTCCGCGATGGCCACGTTGCCGTAGGCGCCGTAGATCAGCGCCACGCCCAGGAGATAGGCGCCGGAGCCCGCCAGGGTCGCGAACAGGTAACGCAGCGCCGCCGCCACTTGCTGCGCACCGCCTGCGAGCGCCACGAGGCCCACCGCGGTGAGCCCGACGATCTCGAGGGTGACGTAGAGGTTGAAAAGGTCAGCGGAGAGGAACAGGGCGTTCATGCCGGCGAGCAGATAGCCCGTAAGGGGAAAAAACCAGCCGCTGCCGCCCGGCTCGCCAAGCGGCCGGGCGAAATAGGCCCGGGCGTAGATCATGAGAGGCAAGGCCACCAGCTGGGTGAGCAGGAGCATGAGCGTGGCAAGACCGTCGGCGAAAAGCGCGATACCCAGCGGAGCCTCCCAGCCCCCCAGCGCCTGCCCCTGCGCGCCCGCACCCTGCACCCGCGCCGCGAGCAGCAGGGCCGCCCCGAGCTGGACGCCGACGCCCACGATGGCGAGCCAGGCGCCTCGATCACGGCCGAGCAGGAAGGCGAGCGTCGCCCACGCGAGGGGAAGCACGATCAGGACGGCGATCGGATCCAGAACGCTCATGGCCTCACTCGCCGTCGTCGGATGGCGGCAGATCGTGCCGTCCCGTGAGCGCATGGAGACGCCGCGCGAGCGCGAGCGCTGCCGCGGTGGCTGCCACCGCGACCACGATGCCGGTCAGCACCATCGCCTGCGGCACCGGATCGAAGGCCTCCCGCTGGGCGAGCCCCACCAGCACCAGGAAAGCGCCGCTGCCCATGACGTTGAAGGCGAGGATGCGGCGCAGCAGATCCTTCACCAGCATCACGCCGGCGATGCCGATGGCGAACAGCGCCACGCCCGCGAGGGCGAAGAGCAGGGCGCCCTGCATCAGCACACGTCCTCGCGCGACAGGAACAGGAACAAGCCGGCGAGAATGAGCCCCAGGGAGAGGGTCAGGCTCGCCTCGATCACCAGAATCAGCATCCCGGCGTACTGGGGTGGATAGGTGAGCAGCGCACCGTTGAGGGTGAGTAGGGCGGCAATCCCGAGGAAAACCGCAAAGCCGGCCGCAAGGCCAATGCGCAACGCCAGGTTGGGGTCGGACCAGGCCGGCAGGCGGCGGACCAGATGCAGGAGCACGGCGACTGCCGCGAGCACCGCGCCGGCCTGAAACGCGCCGCCGGGCCGGTGCGCGCCCGCCCACAGCACATACACCGCCGCCAATAGCGCGAGGGGGGCGGCGGTCGCGGCCAGTGTGGGCAGGATCGTTTCCGTGCGGGCGGACGCCGCCTCTGCGACACGACTGCCCGCGGCCGCGAGCACGATGAGAAGGGCGATGAGCAGCACGGCCACCTCCAGCAAGGTGTCATAGCCGCGGAAGTTGAGGAGCACTGCGGTCACGGGATGGGCCACGCCGCTTTGCGGAAGTAGCGCCTCCACCTGCGGCGCCAGGCGCAGCGGCGCCTGGGGCAGCTCGAGCAGGGCCGCGCCCAGACCCAGGGCGAACGCAATCGCCAGGATGATGACGACGAGAACCCTCACTCGTGCGCCCCCTGCCTGCGCGCGCGCAGGGAGCCCAGGGCGTCGAGCAGCAGCGCGCCGGTCAGGCCCGCACCGATGGCCGCTTCTGCCAGCGCAATGTCCGGCGCGGCAAGGCGCGCCCAGGCGAGCGCCATCAACAGTCCGAAGACGATGAACACCACCACCGCATGAAAGTTGTCGCGCACCGTCAGGACGCGCACCGCGCTCCACAGCAGCGATGCGATGAGCAACACATCCAGGGCGAGCGCGATGCTCATTCCTGCCGCCGCCAGGCTGCCACGCCCAGCCGCTGGGCGCGGCGTGCGATGGCGTAGCTGACCCCCGCACTCGCCGCCAGCACCAACGGCCAGATCAGCAACAGCTTCAATGCGGCGGCGAAGCCGTCCGCCTCAAGGGCGAGCCCGGCGAGCACACAGCCCAGCCCGAGATTGTCCGCCTTCGTGAGTGCATGCAGGCGCGCATACACATCGGGAAAACGCAGAAGACCCACGGTGCCGGCGAGGAAAAAGCCCGCGCCGAGGATCAACAACAGCGCGCTCGCAAACTCAGTCATCCCCACCCCCTTGCTCCAGCCACGCACGGCGCGCGAAGGCGATGCCGGTGATGGCGGCGAGCAGCGCCAGCACCAAGGCCACATCCACGAGCGGCATGCCGAAGCCGGCACCGGCGAGCAGCACCAGAATGCCCACGCCGGTGCTGCCGAACAACAGTGCGGCCAGCATGCGATCCGCCGCGGTGGGGCCCCGCTCCACGCGCAGCAGGGCCGCGATGAGATTGATCAGGAGGAACAAGGCGATGGCGAGCGCCAGCTGGCTCATGGCCGGACTCCGAACAGCCGCGCGATATGCCCCTCGAGGGCGCGCGTCTCCGCCTCCACCGGCGCGCTCCCGTCGAGAACGTGGAGCCGCAGACGATCATCGTGGAACCATATGCTGAGCGTGCCGGGCATCAGACTCAGGGTCGCGACGAGCAGCACCCGGGGCGCGCCCGGCGGCAAGGTGAGGGGCAGCTCCAACACCGCGGGCGCCAGACGGGATCGCGGCCGCAAGGCGAGCCACGCCACCTGCACGCCACCCACCAGGGACTGGCGCAGAAAAAATCCCAGGAAGCCCACGAGCCCCAGGGGCGAAAACCCGCGCCCACGCGGCGGGACCATCACGAGGCTCGCCGCCAGTGCCGCCATGACGCCGATGGCCCCAAGCAACCAACCGTCGGTGCGGCCTTCCGTGAGCACCCACCACAAAGCGGCGAAGGCCAGCCCGCGACCCAGGATCGCCGCGATCATCGCCACGGGCCGCCTTCCGTCACGGTGCCGTAACAAAGGACACTTAGCCTTCCGCCTTTCAGACGCACCGTGCCCCCTCGAGCACTCGACAACGACGCCATCCATCGGAACCCGATCATGATCATGCGCAAGCCTCTCGTTTCCACATTCTTCGCCGCGCTGCTACTCGGCGCGGGTTATGCCCAGGCCCTGGATTTCCAGCTCGCTGGCACCTACAGCACCGGCCTTGCCCGCATCGGCCAGGTCACCTCCGGCGAGACCGCCGCGCTCGCCGGCGACAAACTCTACGTCACCAATGCGGACGATGTCTCCCTCGACATCGTCGACGTTTCCGATCCTGCCCGACCCACGCTCAAGCGCCGCGTGAGCCTCGCCGCCTATGGTAGCTCAGTCACCAGTGTCGCGGTGTCCTCAAAGAATCTGGTCGCCGTGGCCGTGGCCGGCATGCGCAAGACCGATCCCGGCACGATGGTGTTCCTCACCCCGGCGGGCCAGGTGATCCGCACCGCCCAGGTCGGCGCGCTGCCGGACATGGTGACCTTCACCCCGGATGGGCGCAAGCTCCTGGTGGCGAACGAAGGCGAGCCCGATTGCTACGGCGCCGGCTGCATCGACCCGGAAGGCTCGGTGAGCATCATCGACGCGATTCCGATGAAGCCGAACCTGCCGGTGACCACCGTACGATTCGGCGACGTGCCCATCCCTCCCGGCGTGCGCATCTTCGGGCCCGGCGCGACGCCGGCCCAGGATCTCGAACCCGAATACATCACCGTCAGCCCGGACGGCAAGACGGCCTATGTCACCTTGCAGGAGAACAACGCCATCGCCGTGATCGACATCGAGGCCGCCAGGGTCACGGAAATCCGCCCCCTGGGCTACAAGAATTTCAACCTCGCGCCCACGATAACGACCTATGAACTGCGCGATCTTCCCACCATCGGCAGCACCGCCGCGGGACAACCCCTCTATCTGGGCGGGTTCTCCGGCCTGTTCTTCGAAGGGAAGACAGCGGAGGGCAAGCTAAAGTTCGTCACCCACACCGACCGTGGGCCCAATGGCGAGCCGACCGGTGCCCTGCGTCCCTTCCTGCTGCCCCACTTCGCGCCGGAAATCGTGCGACTCGAACTCGATCCTTCAAGCCGCGAGCTCAGCATCACCCAGCGCATCCCGCTGAAGCGCGGCGACGGCAGCCTGCTCACGGGACTGCCCAACACCGCCATTGCCGGCGGCAACGCCAGCACCCCCTACAACGACGAGATTCCGGTGGATCTCTTCGGCAACGTGCTGCCGCTCGATCCGCTCGGTGCGGACCTGGAAGGCATCGTGGTGGATGACCACGGCCACTTCTGGATGGCGGACGAGTACCGGCCGGCGATCTACCATTTCGATGCGAACGGTTACCTGATCGAGCGCTTCGTGCCCATCGGCACGGCGGCCGCCGCCGGGGCCACACCCGGCACCTTCGGCACCGAGGCGCTGCCGGCGGTGCTCGCCCAGCGGCGCCAGAACCGCGGCTTCGAGGCCATCGCATTGCAAAACGGCAAGCTCTACGCCTTCGTGCAGAGCCCGGCGCGCAATCCGGCCACGCTGTCCAACGCGACGGTCAACGGGATGCGTAACATCCGCGTGGTGGAGTTCGACCCGGTCACCCGCGCGACGCGCCAGTTTCTTTACGTCATGGACAATCCGGCGCCGCTCAATACCGACGATACCCGCGCCGACAAGATCGGCGATGCGGTCGCCATCCCCGGTGGCGGCTTCCTGGTGATCGAACGCGACGATGACGCGGTGCCCGACGATGCGCCCAATCAGATCACCAAAAAGGTGTACGCCTTCAATCTGACCGGCGCCACCGACATCACGAGCAAAGACATCCTGTACAACATCGGTGGCGTGATGAAGTCCCTAGACCAGATGACCCCCACCGAGCTCGCCAGTGTGGGCGTGACGCCGCTGGCCAAGGTGCTGCGCGTAGACCTCGCCGCCGCCGGTTACAACCAGGTGGAAAAGGTCGAAGGACTGGCCTTAATCGACGCCGAAACGCTGGCGGTGATCAACGACAACGACTTCGGCGTGGCAAGCATCTTCATCGACCAGGCCACCGGTACCTTCACCCTCGCGCCCGGTTACGAACCTGAGCCGGTGCTGCTCGGCATCGTCAAAACCCCGGGCCTGGACGCCTCCGACCGCGACAACGTGATCAACATCCGTCACTGGCCGGTCTATGGCATGTATCAGCCGGATGCCATCGCCCATTTCAGCGTCGGTGGCAAGGGCTACCTGATCACCGCCAACGAAGGCGATGCGCGCGCCTATCCGGGCTTCAACGAGGAAGTCCGCGCCCGTGACGTACGCAACAGCTATCCCGCGGACATTCGCCCCATCCTCGCCGACAACCTGCAGATGGGCCGCCTCACCGTCACCCGTCACCCCCCCGGCGGCGACATGAGCCAGCCCTACGTGTTCGGCACCCGCTCCTTCTCCATCTGGGATGCGGCGACCGGCGCGCAGGTGTACGACTCCGGCGCCGAGTTGGAAGTGCGCACCGCCGCCCTGGTGCCCAAGAACTTCAACGGCAACAACACCGCCAACACCTTTGATGACCGCTCCGACAACAAGGGGCCGGAGCCGGAGGGCGTGGCGGTGGGCGTGATCGACGGCCGCACCTATGCCTTCGTCGGCTTGGAGCGCATCGGCGGCGTGATGGTGTACGAGATCACCGACGTGCAGGCACCACGCTTCGTCACCTATCTCGACACGCGCCGCTACGACGGCACGACCGTCGGCCCCGACAGCGGGCCGGAGGTGGTGCGCTTCATCGAGGCGAAGGACAGCCCCACCGGCATGCCCATGCTGGTGGTGGCCAACGAAGTCACCGGCACCGTGAATCTCTGGCGCATCGCCCCCTGATCGCGGCGCAGCGCTTGAACGCCCCGGCGGCTTGAGCCACCGGGGCGTTTCGTTTTCAGCCCACGATCAGCGCGATCGAAACCATCGCCAGCGCGATGCCGAGCCACTGGCGCAGACTCACGGTCTCGCCCATGAACAGCCAGGCGAGCACCACGGTGAGCAAGGGATAGAGCGCGGTGAGCACCGACACCAGCATCGCCGGCCCGCGGGAGATGGCATACATGTACGCGATGCCGCCCGTCATGCCGAGCACGCCGGTCACCAGCGCGAGCGGCACCGCACGCGCATCGAGCTGAGGGCGGAAATTCAGGGTCGCAAGCACCACCAAGGCCACGCCAAAGGCTCCCAGCGCCTGGAAGAACAGGGCGCTGCGCGGATCGATATAACTCGTGGTGATCTTAGGGAAGAGTGCCCACAGCCCCCACAGGACGAAGGCGATGAAGGCGGGAAGCTGCCAGCTTTGCATGATCTCGCGGCTCGAATCGTGACAAGGGTATCGTGCGCCGGCGGCCTGATCGCGCACAGGCTTGGATGAGCCTCGTGCGCGGATGAAGCTCAGACCCCCGGCTGCAGGGTCACTATTACCTCGCGCGTCTTGCCGCCTCGTTGGACGGTCAGCCGCACGGTATCGCCCACCTTGAAGTCGTCCAGCCGTGCCAAGAGCCGCGGCACGGCATCCACCGCCTTGCCTTCCACCGCCGTGATGACATCCCCGGGCTCGATGCCCTGGGCGGTGGCGCGCACGCCGGCAAGCCCGGCCTTCTCGGCCGCCGAGCCGGGGGCCACGCGCAGCACGAACACGCCTGCCATGCCGGTGGCGGCGGCGAGCCGCCGGTTGAGGCCTTCGTCCACCTCGATGCCCAGCGCCGGGCGGATGTAGCGCCCGGTCTTGACGAGCTGCGGGACCACGCGCATGACGGTGTCCACCGGGACCGCGAAGCCGATGCCGGCGGAGGCGCCCGAGGGGCTGTAGATGGCGGTGTTGATGCCAATGAGCCGCCCGGCGGAGTCGAGCAGCGGCCCGCCGGAGTTGCCGGGGTTGATGGAGGCGTCGGTCTGGATCAGGTGCTCGATGGGCGGGCCGCCGCGCTCATTGGGCAGCGAGCGGTCCAGCGCCGAGACGATGCCGGTGGTGAGCGTCCAGTCGAGGCCGAAGGGGTTGCCGATGGCGAACACCTTCTGGCCCACCTTGAGGTCGTGGCTGGTGCCGATCGGCACCGGCGGCGGGCGCTTGAAGCCCACACCGATTCTGAGCACCGCGATGTCGTGGGCGGGCGAGGCGCCGACCAGCGCCGCCTGATAGTCGCGCCCGTCGGCGAGCCGTACCGTGGCGCTGGAGGCGCCCTCGATCACGTGGAAGTTGGTCACCACGTGACCGGCCTCGTCCCAGATGAAACCGGAGCCGGTGCCGCGCGGCACCTCGAACACATTGCGCGTCCAGAAGTCCCGCACCCGCTGGGTGGTGCTGATGTAGACCACGGAATCGCGCGCGTTCTCGAAGAGCTCGATGGTGGCCTTCTCGTCCGCTGCGAGGTCGCCGCGGGCCGTGACCGTGCGTGGCGTCCCTTCCGTCGGCGCGAACCAGGCCTCGATGGCCGGCAGGAACTGCCACAAGAGCATCAGCGCGGCGAAGCTGGCGGTGATGAAGAGCCAGCGGCGCAGGAAGCGGTCGGGAGTAGGCGGAGGATAGCTCATCGGGGGTCCTTGTCAGTGCTGGTCGGGGGCGTCGCAGCGGGGCGTAAGCCCTGGGTGAGGGCGCGGATGTCGCTCTCCTCCAGGGTTTCCTTTTCCAACAGGGCCTGGGCGCTCTTGTCCAGGATGTCGCGGTTGTCCCGAAGGATGCCGAGGGCGCGCTCGAACACGCCCATGACGATGCCACGGATCGCCGCGTCGATACGGGCCTGGGTGGATTCGGCCACGCGGCAGCCGCCGGCCACCTGCTCGGGCACGTCGAGGAAGCGCGGCCGCTGGGCCTCGAAGGCGATGTAGCCCAAATCCTCGTCCATGCCGTAGCGGGTGATCATGTCGCGGGCGATGTCGGTGGCGCGCGCCAGATCGTCGGCCGCGCCGGTGGAGAGTTCACCGAAGACCAGTTTCTCCGCCGCGCGTCCGCCGAGCAGCACGGCGATCTTGTTTTCCAGCTCGCGCCGGGTCATGAGATAGCGGTCCTCGGTCGGGCGCTGCAGGGTGTAGCCCAGCGCCCCCACGCCGCGCGGCACGATGGAGATCTTGTGCACCGGGTCGGTGCCGGGCAGGGCGAGCGCCACCAGCGCATGGCCGATCTCGTGATAGGCCACGGTGCGCCGCTCGTGCTCGTTGAGCACCCGGTTCTTGCGCTCCAGCCCCGCCACGATGCGCTCGAAGGCGACGGTGAAGTCCGGCATGGCCACGGCCTCGGCCTTGCGCCGGGTGGCGGCGAGCGCCGCCTCGTTCACTAGGTTGGCGAGATCGGCGCCGGAAAATCCGGTGGTGAGCGCGGCGATCTGGTCCAGGTCCACGTCCGGCGCGAGCCGCACCTTGCGGGCGTGCACCGCGAGGATCGCCTGCCGGCCCTTCTTGTCCGGCCGGTCCACCAGCACCTGACGGTCGAAGCGCCCGGCGCGCAGCAGGGCCGGGTCGAGGATCTCCGGGCGGTTGGTGGCGGCCAGGATGATGAGCCCCACCGAGGAATCGAAGCCGTCCATCTCGGTGAGGAGCTGGTTCAAAGTCTGCTCCCGCTCATCGTGACCGCCGATGATCCCCCCGGCGCCGCGCGCGGCCCAGGGCGTCGAGCTCGTCGACGAAGATGATGGCCGGTGCGCGGCCGCGCGCCTGCTCGAAGAGATCCCGCACCCGTGCGGCGCCGACACCGACGAACATCTCCACGAACTCGGAGCCGGAGATGGAGAAGAAGGGCACGCCGGCCTCGCCCGCCACCGCCTTGGCGAGCAAGGTCTTGCCGGTGCCCGGCGGGCCCACCAGCAGCACGCCCTTGGGTATGCGCGCCCCCAGCCGGCTGTATTCCTGCGGGTGCTTGAGGAAGTCCACCACCTCGGCGAGTTCCGCCTTGGCCTCGTCCACCCCCGCCACATCGGCGAAGGTCACGCCGGTGTTGCTCTCCACATACACCTTGGCGCGGCTCTTGCCGATGCTCATGAAGCCGCCCATGCCCTGCTTTTCGGCGAACTTGCGGAACAGGAAGAACCACACGGCGAAGAACGCCACCGCCGGCAGGATCCACGACAGCACATCGCGCAGGAAGGTGCTCTCCACCACCCGGGTGTAGGGCACCCCGTACTGGTTGAGGCGCGCGGCCAGGTCGGGCTCCACCCGGTTGGCCACGATCACGGTCTTGCCCTTGGCATCGGGGCTCCTGAGCTTGCCGGTGAGGACCTTGTCGCCCACCAGCACCTCGGCCACTCGTCCCTCTTGCAAGGCCTGCTCGAATTCGCTGTAGGGCACGGGCTGCACGGTGCTGGCGGCCTGCCACCAGTTCTGCAACATGAGCAGGAGCAGCAGGGCGATCAGCCAGTAGCCGAGGTTCCAGGTCTGTTGCTTGTCCAAGGGCGTCTCCTCGCGGGTGTGTTTCGGATCAGCGCCACCCGCCGCCAGGACACCGTCCTAGCAGCCCTTCAGTCATGGGCGTCACTTTGCATCTGACGCGCCAGCCGGTCATCGCGCTCGCGCAGCAGCCAGTAGGTCACCCCCAGCGCCAGGGTCGCGCCGGCCAAGGCGGCGATGCGGGCGGGGCTGATGTCCGGGTCGAGAATGATGAACTTGCGCGCCAGCGCCAGCAGCGCGATCAGGAGCACCGTCTTGACCTGGATGATGCTCTCGCGGCGCAGCGCCACCTTGAGGATGGAGTGCTTGAACTCCATGGCGATCAGCAGCGTCATGATCATGCCGAACACCGTCTGGAACACCGAGTGGTCGAGGGGGTTGAAGGCGTCCACCAGCAGCAGGGTAAACACCACGCGGATCAGCTGGATCAGCGAGATCACGATGATGACGGCGATGACGCCGGACAGCGCCAGCGCGATCACCTGCTCGAAGCGTTCGTAGAAACTCATCACCCGCCACTGGGCTTGCAGGGTTTCCCACGAGCTTTTGTTTTCTTGCATCATGGCAGTCCGCCTCAGTCGCCGCGTCCTTCGTAAAACGCGAGACGATCGCGCAGGCGCCGGATTTCCTCGCTCATGTCGACCACCAGCGCCGCCAGGGCCGGGTCGGCGTCGAATTGGCGCTCGATGGCGGCCATCTGCCGTGCGCGCCAGAGCGTGGCGCTGGAAAAGAAGCAAGCCCCTTCGCGCCAGGTAGCGGTGAGCAGCTCGTCGCGCACCCGCGCCAGCACCCAATCGGGGCTCACCGCGCACAGACGGGCGAAGTCTTCGATGCACAGCATGTCGTTCTCGATCAATTCAAGCGACAGCGGCACCGTGTCCGGATCATGCTGCATCATGACTGGCCTCCAGTATCCTGCATTACGGTTTCGTTGGCCGTGGATCGAAGCCGGGATAGGTCCGGGCGAGCTGCTCCCAGGCAGCCTTCTGCTCGCTCGTCACGGCGCTGGGCACGGCGATGTCGAGTTCCAAGTACAGGTCGCCCGCCTCCCGACCCGGAATGCCCTTGCCCTTGAGCCGCAACTTGCGCCCCGCCACCGAGCCGGCGGGAATGGTGACCGCGAGCGGACCGGATGGCGCCGCCACAGTGATGTTGGCCCCGAGCGCCGCCTCCCACGGAGTGACCGGCACGTGCATGTGCACATCCCGTCCCGAGACCCGTAGCTTACCATCGGTGCGGATGTGCACCCTGAGGTACAAATCGCCCGGCGCACCGCCGCCGATGCCCGGCAGGCCCTGACCGGCCAGACGGATCATCTGCCCCTGGGCCACGCCCGGTGGAATCTTCACATTCAAGGTGCGCACCTCCGGCACGAGTTGACCGCTCGTATCGAGCTTGAAACCCTGCAAACTCAAGGTGCGCTCGGTGCCATGGTAGGCCTCGGGAAGATCCAGGGTGATCTCGGCGTGCTGGTCCTCCCCCCGCCAGGCCTGGCCACTGCGCCCGCGCGCCCCGGCGTGGCGGCCGAACAGTGCCTCGAAGAATTCGCTGTAATCCTCCCCGAAGCCTGCGCCGTGGCTGCGCCGGTACGTCTGCCCAAAACCCTCATTCCAGCCGGGCGGCGGGCGCACATCGTCCATGCTGCGGGCACCGTGCGCCCAGGCCTGGTGTCCCACGGCGTCATACACCTTGCGTTTTTCCGGGTCGGACAGCACTTCGTTGGCCTCGTTGATGGCGGCCATGCGCTTGGCGGCATCCGGCTCCTTGCTCACGTCCGGATGGTATTTGCGCGCAAGACGGCGATAAGCCTTCTTGATTTCATCCTGACTGGCATCGCGGGATACGCCCAGCGTCGCGTAGTAATCTGGAAACTGCATCGATGGTCTCTGGAATCGAAGTGCGACGGCTAGTTTAGCCGATCGACCGGCAAGAATCCGGTCTTCGCAAACAGGGCATGGCAGCGGTCGTGCGCGGGCGAGCCGGCGTGTAGGCCAGCAGGCACGTGCTACGGGGATGGTCACCTGGGTTGGCTGGCTTGGCGAATGTGGTGGTGGAGTTCCACAGACAAATTAACCCGCGATCCGTAGGACGCTGAGCACTCTCCATCGAACACGGGCCGCGTGGAGAATGGCAGGGACCTATCCCTCCCCTCGAGCAGGTCCCGTTCGCCCGCCGCCAGTTCCACTAGGGACAACTTCGTCTTATTCTCCTTCACGGTCATGATTTGCCCTCCTTTGGGTTCAAGGTCGACTTCGCACATCAACCTCTTACCATGACTACCCCCCGCGTTCCCATACATAAACGCTTTTGCACACAAATCGGGACACTACCGCCACGCACCCGTCTGTCCGCGTGTGCGGCTGATCAACGTCAGGCTCACACAGTGAGCCAGTGACGCAGGCATATTTCCGGCATGGAAAGGCAAGCCTTACATTCTCCCCGCGCTTTGCCGCCCGACGTGCTCGCCCGCCGGTGGGTGTGGCCGGAGGAGCTTTACGAGACGACTGCACGCGGCTTCGGCGCACAGGATCGCCAGATGCGCGTCTGGCTGCATCTTGAGGATCGGCGCGTGCTCGCCTTGCGCTTTGCCGCTCTCACCGCGCCCGACGATCGCGCCCTCGCGCCGGCGGTGGCGGCGCTCGCGGGCGATCTGCGCGGCGCGCGCCAAGGGCTAGAGCTGCCCGGCGTGGGCTATGTGCATGTGCTCTATGCCGCGCCCGTCGCTCCGCCGCCGGCGATCTCCGCCTACAACGGTTGCATCCAGGGCAGCCTCCTCTGGACGCCCGGCCTCGATGGTGGAGTGCTGGAAGCCTTGATGCGCTTGCGCGGCACGAAGTTCTTCCTTTCCGTGCGCAACTACAACCGGCTCGCCACCCTGCCGGAACCCGTGCGCAGCCACCGCCTGCAGGCCCTGCGGCGGTTCCCGGCGCTTATCGCGCCGCTACTCCTGACGGCCCATCAGTACCCGAACTGCTTCGACGGCCAGCGCCATGCCTGGCGTCACCCCGATCCCGAGATCGAAGCGGCGATGGACGAGGGGCGCGACCTTGCCGGAGCGCTTGCCCGCCACTACGGCGTCAGCCGGGGACTGGTGCGCGCCGCCGTGAATGCCGAATACTGGGAAGCGAGTTATGAAGCGCGCCGCGGCGTGTTGCGCTTTCTCGATCATCTGCCCGCAAACAAACGGCCCGCCAACGCCGCGAGCCTTCAGCGCGCCATGAACGATCTTGCCGGCTACCTGGGCCTGTTCAGCGAGGACGGCGTCGTCCCCCAGGGGCTCATCACCGCGCCTGTCCACGCCCGCGCCTTTACCCTCGGCTGGGAAGAAACCTGGGACAGGCTCAACCAACGCCATGCACCCCTCTACCAAAGCCTCGCCGACGCCGGGGATTTCCTCGACGCGGCCAGCCGCGAGGCCGCCCGCCTGACGAAGCGCAGGCGCGGGCCGGAGCGAAGACGGCTCGCCGCCGCCTGGATCGCTACCCATGGCCTTTTGGGGCTGCTGCGCGACTCGGCCCGCTGGCACGCCTGGCGGCCCCGGCAAGCCGCGGCGCC
>FWPV01001617.1_pt1 | contig 61432 bp, 56 predicted proteins | sample 2228371 | NCBI WGS metagenome assembly FWPV01 (sample SAMEA103939776, study PRJEB20133) | metagenome
ATCTATCGCAACGATGATGCGCTGCCCCGGGCCTTTGTCGCGCCGACGGTCCGGCCGGCCCAGACCCGCGAGGACGCGCTGACGCTGCTGGCAGACCCCGCCTTTGACCCGCGCCAGGTGGCGGTGGTGGAGGGACTGGAGAACACCCCTCTCTCCATAGGGGAGAGGGGGAGGGGTGAGGGGGAATTCGCCCCGGCTTCCATCATAAGCTATCGTCCCAACGAGGTGATCATCTCCGCCACGGTCTCCGCCACGGCCACCCTAGTCCTGGCCGATTCGTACTTTCCCGGCTGGCGGGCGTATGTGGACGAGCAGGAGACGCACATCTACCGCGCCGACGGGTGCTTGCGGGCCGTGGTCATCCCAGAAGGCGCGCATACCGTCCGCTTCCATTATATGCCCGACTCGTTCCGCTACGGCCTCTACGTCAGCTTTATCGGGGCGGTGCTGGGGCTGTTGGGCCTGGGCTACTGGGCCTGGCGGCGGTTCTATCGCGGGATGGAAAACGCCGGCACGGTTCAGCGCGTCGCCAAGAACAGCCTCACGCCGATGATCGCGCAGCTCTTCAACAAAGGCGTGGACATCGCCTTCGCCATGCTCATGCTGCGCATCCTGGGGCCGGTGGACGCCGGCAAGTACGCCTTTGCCGTCATCGTCTTTACCTATTTCGACATCTTGGTGGGCTTTGGGCTGAACACGCTCATCATCCGCGAGGTGGCGAAGGACAAGGCCCAGGGGCCGCGCTTCCTGGCGAACGCGCTGCTGCTGCGGGCCGGGCTGCTGGCGCTGGCCGCGCCGGCGGCCCTGCTGCTCGTCGGGCCGCTGGCCGGGCCGATGAACGTGACGCCAGACACCGGCTGGGCCATCGTGCTGCTGCTGCTGGGCCTCATCCCCGGCAGCATCAACGGCGCGCTCACGGCCCTGTTCCAGGCCCACGAGCTGATGGAGTACCCGGCCGCCATCACCGTGGTCGCCAACGTGCTGCGGGCGGCGCTGGGGGCCGTCGCGCTGTTCGCCGGGCTGGGGATCATCGGCCTGGCCGGGGTCTCCATCGTCATCAACCTGGTGACGCTGGGCATCCTGGGCCGGCTGACGATGGTGATGCTGTTCCGGCCCCGGCTGACCGCCGATGCAGCCCAGGCCCGGTGGATGGCGAGCGAATCCTACCCGCTCCTGCTGAACGACCTGCTGGCGCGCATCTTTTTCCGGGTGGACACGCTGCTGATGAAGCCCATCCTGGGCGCCGGCAGCGACCTGGCGATCGGTTACTATACCACGCCGTACAAATACCTGGACGGGCTGAACATCGTGCCCAGCACGTTCACCCTGGCGATCTTCCCGCTGTTCTCGTCCTACGCGGAGTCGGCGCGGGAGCGGCTGAACCACGCCTACCACCTGGCGCTCAAGTTTCTCCTGCTCATCGCCGTCCCGCTTACGGTGCTGACGGTCTACGCGGCGCGCGATCTCATCTTGATCCTGGGCGGGGCCGAGTTCGTGCCGGGGAGCGTGGCCGCACTGCAGGTACTCATCTGGTTCCTGCCGTTCAGCTTTGTCAACAGCGTGACGCATTACGTGCTCATCGCCGTGGGGCAGCAGCGGTTCCTGACGCTGGCCTTCATCATCGGGGCCACGTTCAACGTGGTCGCCAACCTGGTCGCCATCCCGCTCTATGGCATCCTGGGCGCGGCCGTGGTGACGATCCTGAGCGAGCTGGTGCTGCTGATGCCGTTCTACTACGGGATTCGCAAGCACGTGGGGCCGGTGCCGTGGCTCGCGCTCTTCTGGCGGCCGGTCGTGGCGACGGCCATTATGGCGATAGCCCTGTTCCCCCTGCGTGACCAGAGCTTCCTGGTGACGATGCCGGTGGGCCTGGTCATCTATGTGGCGCTGCTCGTGTTGTTGCGCACCTTCACCGAGGAAGACCGGCAGGTGGTGCGGCAACTGGCCCGGCGAGGGCGGGGATAACCGGTATCGCGCACCGGTCTTTGACATTCCTGCCGGCAGCGTGTATAATCGAATCGTAGGGCAGGCTTTCTAGCCTGCCAACCCGCAGGTTAGAAAACCTGCGCCACGCCACGATGTAGGCTTTCCAGCCTGCCAAACCGCAGGGAGAATCATGTCTCAAGAGGACCTGACCGCAAGGCGCAGATTTGCCAACCGCTACGAGGAGAGCCTGGCGCACCTGGAAGAGGGCCTGGCGCGCCTCGAAGCCGGCGACGTGACCGGGGCCATCGAGAAGCTGGAAACGGCCTTGCGCTATGATCGGGAAAACACGCTGGCCCATGGCAACCTGGGGTTGATCTACCGCCAGTTGGGGCAACTAGAAAAGGCGGAAGATGCGTATCGGGTGGCGCTGGACCTGGAACCGGCCGATCCCTGGCTGCACCGGGGGCTGGCCGTGGTCTATGAGGCCCAGGGCCGGCGGGAGCAGGCGCAGCGAGAATATCGCCGGGCCATCGAGCTGGACCCCGCCGACGCCGAGGGCCGCTACGAGCTGGGGAACCTGTTGCTGGTGGAGAGAAAGCTGGAGGAGGCGGTAGACGCCTTCTGCGATGCGTTGGAGATTGACCCGACCCTTGATGCTGCGCGCAACCGGTTGGCCGCCATCTACCGGGGCCGGGGGATGAACGAGGCGGCCCTGGAGCAATACGGCATCGTAGCCCAGCGCAACCGGGGCAACCAGATCGGCGACGTGGCTACACAACGCATGGCACTCATCGGGCACCCCCAGTGGCCCATGGCGCGCCGGGACCCGGCCCGCACGGCCCACGAGCCATCGCTACTGACGCCGCCGGCCGCCACCCAGAGGCAATTCGACACGCCAGGGGAGATCGGGGCCGCGCCCATCCTGTTCAATGGCGTGGTCTATGTGGCCTGCCAGGCCGGCCGCGACGGCGGAGGGGTGCTGATCGCGTTGGACAACGTGACCGGCGAGGAATTGTGGCGGTTTGCGGTGCCGCGCGATGCGCAAATCTCCACCACACCGGCCGCGCACGATGGCCTGGTGTTGTTGGGGGCCAGCAACGGCGTCCTCTATGCCCTCGACGCAGCCATCGGACGCATCGCCTGGCAGTTCGAGACCCGGGGCGCGATCCGGGCTGCGCCCGCCCTTGTTGGCAACGTCGTTTATGTGGGCTCCGACGACCGACACCTGTATGCGCTGCACTTGCTCACCGGCCGGGAGCGCTGGCGCGTGGAGACCGGCGGCGCAGTGGCGGCGCCGGCGGTGGATAAGGGGCGCGTCTTTGTGGGCGCCGGCGATCGCCGTTTCCGGGCGCTGGATGCCAAGACCGGCGCTGAGCTATGGTCTGCCACCATCGGGCAGCCCGCGCGCATGCCCGTGATCGTGGGGCCGACCGTGTTCGTTCCCACGGCCGACTGCCAACTCTATGCACTGGTCGCGGATAGCGGCGCACGACGCTGGATCGCCCGCTTCAAACCGATGCGCGATGGGTTCTCCGATATGGCGGCCTGGGAGAGCCGGCTCTACCTGTCCTACGGCCATGTGCTGGCTGCCCTGGACATCATCTCCGGCCAGATCGAGTGGGAGGTGCCGGTGACTGACGTGGCGGCCCTGAGCGCCCCGGCCCTGGCCGGCCAGATGCTCTACGTGACCGCCACGAACCCGGGGCGGCTCTATGCCTTTGACACCGCCCGGGGCCGAAGGCGGTGGGAATATGCGCTGCCCTATCCCCTGACCACCTCGCTCGTGGTGAGCCATCGGACGATCCTGGTGGGTGGGGCTGCCTCGCTGCGGGAGACCATCCCCGGCCGACAAACCTGGGCCGGCACCCTCTTTGCCCTGGGACCTCTATAGTCGCCAGTCCGCAGTCGCCAGTCCGCAGTCATCAGTCCACAGTCGTCAGTCCACAGTCGTCGGCCCGCCATCATTGCCCTCTCCCCCTCTCCCCTGTTCCTCCGCTCCCCTGCTCCCTTGCTCCTCCGCTCCTCAGCCCCTCAGCCCCTCCGCTACTCCGCTCCCTGGCGCTCCGCAACTCGGCCACGGCCCACACGGGCACATCCACCGACCCCAAATCCCCATCGGCGGTCACCGGTGTGCCGTGGAAATCGCTGCCCCCCGTGGCGATGAGGCCATATTTGCGGGCCAGGCCCACCAACTCTTGCATCACCGGGGGTGGATAGCCCCGGTAGTATGCCTCTATCCCGGCCAGCCCCTCCGCCATCAGCTCGGCCACCAGGTCCTCCAGGCCCACGATGCCCCAGGGATGGGCCAGCACCGGCACTCCACCCGCTGCGATGACGGCGCGCGTCGCCTCCACCGGCGTGAGCTTGTAGCGGGCCACGTAGGCCGGCCCCTGGGCGCCGATGTATTGCGCGAAAGCGTCTGCAGTGCTGGGCACGAGACCCAGCTCTACCATGACCCGGGCGATGTGCGGCCGGCCATATGCCCCATCGCCGGCCAGGTCCGCCACGCGCTGCCAGGGCACGTGGACCCCCAGCTCGGCCAGGCGGTCCACCATGCGTTGGGCGCGCGTGCGCCGGGCGTCGCGCAGCCGGTCCAACAGGGCCAGCAAGTCGGCATCCGCGATGTTCACATAGTATCCCAGGATATGCACCTCGCCGCGATGGGTCTCGGTGCTCATCTCCACGCCGGGGATCACCTCCAGCGTCGCGTGACCCTGGGCGGCGGTCGCCAGCGCCTCTGGCACGCCAGCCACGGAGTCGTGATCCGTGATGCCCAGGGCGCGCAACCCTCGCGCCACGGCCAGGTGCACCACCTCCGCGGGCGTATACCGCCCATCCGACGCCGTGGTATGAACGTGCAAATCCACTTTCGACACGTGACCACCTCATAGAAAAGGCCGCCCTGACCGGTGCCGGCAGGGCGGCCGGGCGAACCCTCGGGCCGCGCTCAGATCTCGTCTGGTGTAGCGTCCGGCCACGGCCCGCGAATGTCCGGGATGGGGCCGGTCGGCGCGTGGCGCGGTTCCACCACCAGCCGGATGGCGGTGCGCACCACGCCGTTGATGAGCACGTCGGTGAACTCCGGGATGCAGACCAGCTCCACCCCGGCCGGGGCCAGATAGCTGTGGGCAATGGCCACCGCCTTCACAGCCTGGTTCACCGCCCCGGCACCGATGGCCTGGACGTCCGCGCGCTTGCCGCCGCGGATGACGCCCGCGATGGCCCCGGCGACGGCAGTGGGACGAGACGTGGCAGAAACCTTCAGTACTTCCATGGCGTTTGTCCCTCCCCAAGATGCGGCCCAACAAGCCGGCGGCTACACCTGGTCACCGTCTTCCGCCGGTCGTTGACCACCCTCGACCAATTCGTCCAGCCGAACGATGTGTTGCGCCTGTCCCGAACGGAGGTCGGCCTCCACCAACACGGCATTGAACTGCACGGGGCCACCGGCCACCTGGAACCGCGCTGGCAATCGGGTGCGAAAGTGCTCCACCACGTGGCTGGTGCGCACGCCCAGCACCGAATCTCTCGGCCCGACCATGCCCACGTCGGTCACAAAGGCGGTGCCCTGGGGCAGGATACGGGCATCTGCCGTGGGCACGTGGGTATGTGTTCCCAACACCGCCGTGGCCCGGCCATCCAGGTGCCAGGCCAGGGCGGCCTTCTCCGACGTAGTCTCGGCGTGCACATCCACCACGATGCACGGCGCCGTCTCCCGGCTCAGCAGCGCGTCTATGGCGGCGAAGGGGCAGTCCACGTGATCCAGGAACATCCGCCCCATCAGGTTGACCACCAGCACCGGTCCCCAGGCCAAAAAGCCCCGACCCGGCACACCGGCGGGATAATTCAGGGGCCGCAAGACGGGCGCGTCGGTGTCTAACAGGGGCAGGATCTCTTTCTGTTTCCAGATGTGGTTCCCTGAAGTGAGCACATCCACGCCACTGTGGAGCAACTCCTCCGCGGTCGCTGGGGTCAGTCCCCGCCCGCCAGCGGCATTTTCCGCGTTGGCGATGACCAGGTCCACCTGGTGCCGCGCGCGCAGCCGGGGCACTATCTGGGCCACCGCCCGCCGCCCCGGTCGCCCCACCACATCACCGATCATCAAGATGCGCATATCCTCTGGCCTATTTGGCGTAATCCACGGCCCGGGTCTCGCGGATCACCGTGACCTTGATCTGGCCCGGAAACTCCAGGCTCTCCTCGATCTTTTTGACCACGTCCCGGGCCAGGCGTACCGTCGCCAGGTCATCAATGGCCTCGGGCTTGACGATGATCCGCACCTCCCGGCCGGCCTGGATGGCATAGGACTTGCCCACCCCCTGGAACGAGTTGGCGATTTCCTCCAGCGCCTCCAGCCGCTTGATGTAGCTTTCCAGCGTCTCGCGCCGGGCGCCGGGCCGGGCGCCAGAGATGGCATCTGCCGCCTGCACCAACACCGCTTCCACGGTTTGGGGGTCCTCTTCCCCGTGGTGGGCGGCAATGGCATGGACGATGGCCGGCGAACGTCCATACCGCCGGGCCAGGTCCGCGCCGATAAGGGCGTGCGGCCCATCTACCTCGTGATCCACGGCCTTGCCGATGTCGTGGAGCAGGCCGCCGATCTTGCAGATGTTCACGTCGGCGCCGATCTCGCTGGCCATGATGGCCGCCAGCCGGGCCACCTCCATGGAATGCTGCAACACGTTCTGGCCGTAGCTGGTGCGGAACTTGAGCCGGCCCACCAGCTTGATCAGATCGGCCGGCAGGCCGCGAATGCCCAGGCTATACATGGCCTGCTCGCCGGCCTCGCGAATGACCGTCTCCACCTCCTCGCGCGCCTTGTCCACCACGCTTTCGATGCGCGCCGGGTGGATCCGGCCGTCCATGATCAGCTTGGTCAGGGCGACCCGGGCGATCTCGCGGCGCACCGGGTCAAAGGCCGAGATGATGACCGCTTCCGGCGTGTCATCCACGATGAGGTCCACGCCCGTGATGTTCTCCAAGGCGCGGATGTTGCGCCCTTCGCGGCCGATGATCCGGCCTTTCATGTCATCGGAAGGCAACGGGACGACGCTGACCGTGGTCTCGGCCACCTCGTCGGAGGCCAGGCGTTGGATCGCCAGGGAGATGATCTCCCGGGCCTTCTTATCGGCCTCCTCACGGGTCTCCATCTCCACCTCGCGGATCACCCGCGCGGCATCCTGGCGGACCTCCTGTTCCACGCGCTCCAGGAGCAGGTTCTTGGCCTCTTCCTGCGACAGGCCAGAGAGCCGCTCCAGTTCCTTCAGTTGTTTCTCTCGCACGGCCTCCACCTGGTTACGCTTCTCTTCCAGCTCCCGTTCGGCGGCCGCGAGCTTGCGTTCGCGCCGCTCATACGCCTCGAACCGTTGATCCAGGTTCTCGCTGCGTTGTTGCAGTCGGCGCTCCTGGCGTTGTAGCTCCGCGCGACGTTCTTTTTCCTCCTCCTCGATCTCCTGGCGCAGCTTGAGGGCCTCATCTTTGGCCTGCAGCAGGATTTCTTTGCTTTGAGCCTTGGCTTCTGCCAGGGTTCGTTCAGCTTCCAGGGTCACTGACCGCATCTGGGCCGTGACCAGGTATCGCTTGAGCAGATAACCAATAGCCAGCCCAACGAGCAGCGCAATAACCGACGAAACGGCCGCAAGCGCGATGGTATTTGGGTGTAATGGTGGCATGGCTTCACCTCTCTTTTCGCAAAAGATCGGTGAAAGCCTTTCCGGGACCGAACCGGGTTCGGTGTTCACTGGGCAGATGGATGGCCGGGCCTCCATCCCCACCGCTGAAACGACCGCGCGGCACACCGCTGCGATGCGCAGCCCATCGCGGCCGGGGGCCAGCCACGGGACTCCAGCATGGCCGGTTCAGGGCATCACCAGCGATATGCTCCTCCTCCACAGCGTATATCACACACCGGTTGACCTCCCGCCTGGCTCAGGCCTGAAAGAACGAGCCTCAGTAGATGGAAATTGATGCGCCCAGGCGGTCTGTCAGACCCAGGCCTGACGAGGAACGCGGGTCGCAGACCCCCAGGAGCCGCAGCTTCATATACTGAGTCTAACCAGCAGAGGGACATTTGACACCCCCATCGCGGCCCACGGCCGGCTGCTCATGCGCCACCCGATATACGACAGTGGACGGGCGATCCGGGATGGAAATGGGTTCAGGCACGCGGACAATGCTGACGAGAGGCACACAGCCGCGCCCGTGAAAGGCTCTCACCAACAGACATTCCCGGCGCGGACTGAAAGTCGCATTTCAGTGCCGCCCAACGGATCGTCTGATTCACACCTCTATCATAAGCCTTTTCGGGCTGCATGTCAAGAGCAAAATGGCCCGGCACACCGATTCGCGAGACCCTGTGCCCGCCGGCGGTTCGGGGCAGGGTAGGGCGAGCGGTACCCATCCGTGCCTACGAACGAACGATCATTTCAGGGGAGATCAGCGTGGTCATCAGGGGCCAACTCACGCCACAACCGGGCCACAAGCTCTCGCGTGATCTCGGGATCGAAGCCTTGCCGGTGCAAAAAGCTGCTCAGCTTGCGTTGGAACTCGGGCTGGGTGATGGGCGCAGCCAGGAGCCGTTCGGCCCGAGACCGCGCGACCTGACAGGCCAGGGCCTCTTCGTCAAAAGCCAGGTCTTCCAGAACCCGGTCCACGGTCTCGGCTGCGACACCCTTCTGGCGCAGCTCGTAGCGCAAGCCGTAGGCGCCGCGTGGTCGAAAGCTGCTGCGGTTCTCCACCCAAAAGCGCACAAAGGCCGCATCGTCCACCAGCTTTAGCTCACGCAGGCGTGCCAGCACCTCATCCACAACGGACGGCGCAAAGCCCTTCTCACCCAGGCGTTGCCGCACCTCGGCCTCGCTGCGGGGCCGGCGGGCGAGAAGCTCCAGGGCCAGGGCGCGGGCTTTTTCCACGGTGTCCTGGTCGCGCAACCGCGCAAGGTCTTCCTCGGTGAGCGGCTGTCCCACCTGCAATGCCGCAGCCAGCACGCCATCCAGGCCCAGGGCAAATCGGCCGTCCACGTACACGTTGACGCGCCGGGGGTTCTTTTTCTGCCTTTCCAGGGCCGTGATCGTCGGCATCGGAGCACCTCTGACCTATCAGGGCTTCACCCACATCCGTCGCCCGCCTCTCGGCGATACAAAAAAGGCGTCCTCCCTGGTGAACCGGGAGTCCGCCTGCTCGTCCTTCCGTTGGAGTGGGTCGCCCTAAAGCTCGTCTGGCGGGAGGTCCTCTTCGTCGGCCGCCATCGCCACCTGCAAGGCGGGAGCGGCGCTCCGGATCTCTTGTTCCAGCCGGGCCGCGAGCGCCGGATTGTCGCGCAAGAATTGCTTGGTATTCTCACGCCCCTGGGCCAGCCGCTCCTCGCCATAATAGTAGAACGCCCCGCTCTTGCGGATGATGCCCATATCTACCGCCATGTCCAGGATGCCGCCTTCCTTGCTGATCCCCTCACCGAACATCATATCGAATTCGGCCTGGCGGAATGGGGGAGCCACTTTGTTCTTGGCGACCTTGACGCGCACCCGGTTGCCAATGATCTCGCCGCCTTCCTTGATGGGGCCGATCCGGCGGATCTCCAGGCGCACCGAGCTGTAGAACTTGAGGGCGCGCCCGCCCGGCGTGACCTCGGGGTTGCCAAAGACGATGCCCACCTTTTCCCGGAGCTGGTTGACAAAGACCACGGCGGTGCCGGTCTTGGAGATAGCCCCGGAGAGCTTGCGCATGGCCTGGCTCATGAGCCGGGCCTGCAAGGCCATGTGCGCATCGCCCATCTCGCCCTCGATCTCGGCGCGGGGCACCAGGGCGGCCACCGAGTCTATGACGATGATGTCTACCGCCCCACTGCGCACCAGGGCCTCGCAGATCTCCAGGGCCTGCTCCCCGGTGTCCGGCTGCGAGATCAGCAGGTTGTCAATGTCCACGCCGCACTTTTTGGCATATAAGGGGTCCAGGGCGTGTTCTACGTCAATGTACGCGGCCACGCCGCCCAGTTTCTGGGCTTCGGCGATCATGTGCTGGGCCAGGGTGGTCTTGCCGGCCCCTTCCGGGCCATACAGCTCCGTCACCCGGCCCCGGGGGATGCCCCCCACGCCCAACGCAATGTCCAGGGCGATGGACCCGGTGGGGATGGCTTGCACGTCCAGTCGCGCCGACTCGCCCAGCTTCATGATCGCCCCCTTGCCATACGCTTTCTCAATACTTCCAATGGCAGCACTCAGCGCCTTCATCTTCTCTTCGCCGGTCCTCTGCTCGACCATGTCTAGTCCCTCCTTATCGTATTGGGGCGCGCCCGCGTCCCGAGACAGCCAGCCTTATTATAGCACATTTGTTCTAAACCGGCAAGGGCGTTTCGGCTTGCGTTCATCCCATGTAGGTCACGACCTGTCCCACGGGTCGCCGCGCCGGCCGCCGGGGCGTTTCGGCGGGATGGCCCACCGGGATGAGTGCGACCGGCCGCAGCCGGGCTGGCAGGCTCAGTGCTTCGGCCGCGTACCCCTCATCGAATGCTCCCACCCAGCAGGTCCCCAGGCCCAATGCGGCTGCCCCCAGCAGGATGTACGTGATGGCGGCGGCCGTGTCCTGCAGGCAGTAGAGGTGCGCCCCCCGGTCGCCATAGCGCGCGGCGGACTGGCCCGGCTCCGCGCAGACGACGATCACCACCGGGGCCTGGGCCACAAAGCCCTGCCCGTAAGCGGCCGCGGCCAGGGCCTGGCGCACGGCCGGGTCTCGCACCACGACAAAGTGCCACGGTTGCCGGTTCCCCGCTGACGGGGCCAGCACGGCCGTCTCCAGCAGCCGGCGCACCTGTTCGTCTGTCACGTTCTCAGCAGTGAAACGCCGCACGCTATGTCGCGCCGCCACCGTTTCCCAGAAATCCATCGCGCCTTCCTCCCGATCCATGATCCGACGGTGACTATTGTACCACAATTCTGAGCAAATGAGAAGTCGGATGCATGTAGCGCGCACTCAAGTGTGCCAATCGCCGGGGTATAATTCAGAACTGTCGGGGGCCAATGCCTCGACTCTGCCCTTTCAAAAATCCGGCCTCTGGTGTATACTCGGTAATGGAAAATTGTGCTCCTCGGCGGTTTGCCAGGCCCAGGCCTGACTGGGCAACCGCCGACGCGAAGCGCGCGGGTCGCACTCCCTGCGGTCGCCGCGTTGAGCCACATTTTCCATGTACCGATACTTGCGCGGGAGGTGTTATCTTTGTCCGATCGGAGTAGACGGCTGGCCGGCGCAGCCGTGCTGGTGATGTTCGGGTTCGTGCTGAGCCGCGCGCTGGGGCTGGTCCGCGAGATGGTCATCGGCGCGGCGTTCGGCACCAGCGGCGCGCTGGACGCCTACCGCACGGCGTTTCTGTTGCCGGACATCCTGTTCACGCTCTTCGCCGGGGGCGCGCTGGCGAGCGCGTTCATCCCCACGTTCACGTCGTACCTGGCGAAAGGCGATGAGGCGACGGCCTGGGAAGTCGCCAGCAGCGTGTTCAACCTGGCGGCGGTCGCGCTGACGGCGGCGGCCGGCGCGCTGTTCGTGGTCGCGCCGTGGGTCGTGCCGTGGGTGGTGCCGGGCTACGGGCCGGCGAAGCAGGCCCTCACCGCTGATTTAGTGCGAATTATGCTGATCTCGCCGGTGGTGTTTGGGTTGAGCGGCATCCTCATGGGGGTGCTGAACTCCACCGGGCGGTTCGCGCTGCCGGCCCTGGCCCCGGCGGCCTACAACGCGGCCATCATCGGCGGCGCGCTCGTGGGGATGCAGCTCTTCCCGGCCGAGGCGCAGGCCGCGCAGCGGGCGCAGGTGCTGGCGGCCAGCGTGAGCCTGGGGGCCGGGGCGCACCTGCTCATCCAACTGCCGGGCCTGTTGCGCCAACGAGTCCCATACCGCCTGGTGCTGAACGCGCGGCACCCCGGCGTGCGCGAGGTGGGCCGGCTCATGGCCCCGCGCGTGCTGGGCCTGGGGATGACCCAGCTCAACTTCCTGGTGAACAACGTGTTGGGGTCGCTGCTGGTCGAGGGGAGCGTGGCGGCGTTGGGCTACGCCTGGCTGCTGACCATGATGCCCCTCGGCGTCTTTGCCATGGCGATCGCCACGGTGGTCTTTCCCACGATGGCGGAGCTATTCGCCACCGACCGGCTGGATGAGCTGCGGCGGACGCTGCGCCGGGGCCTGGCGCTGATCCTCTACCTGACGATCCCGGCCAGCGTGGGGCTGGTGGTCCTGAGGGAGCCGCTGATCCGGCTCTTGTTCCAGCGCGGCGAGTTCACCGCCGCCTCAACCCAGATGGTGGCCTGGGCGCTGGGGTTCTACGCCCTGGGGCTGTTCGCCCACGCCACGCTGGAGATCGGGACGCGCTGTTTCTATGCCCTGCATGACACCTGGACGCCGGTGCTGGTGGGCGTCGGCTCCGTGGTCGTGAACATCGCGCTGAGCTGGCTGTTGCTGATCCCGCTGGCCCACGGCGGGCTGGCCCTGGCGAACTCCCTGGCGACGGCCGGCGAGGCCCTGGTGCTGTTGATGCTGCTCTCGCGTCGTCTACGCGGCATCGAGGGGCGCGCGCTGGCCTTGTCCGTGCTCAAGTCCACGGGCGCGTCGCTGGCGATGGGGATCCTGGTGGCCGGGTGGCTGGGGCTGGCCGGGCCGTACCTGCCGGCGGGCCTGGTGGGCGATGGCGTGTTGGTGGCCGGGGGCGTTGTGCTGGGCGGGTTGGCTTACGCCGGGCTGACGTGGGGATTGCGGATTTTGGATTGCCGATTGCGGATTGCGGATTTTGGAGGGGCAGGGGAGCCGAGGAGCGGGGGAGCCGGGGGGCGGGGGAGCCGAGGAGCAGGGGGACAGGGGAGCGAAACGGGATAGCTGATGGCTCAAGACTGCCAACTGCCGACTGGCTACTGTGGACTGGCGACTGCCGACTGCCGACTGACGAACCAGTCCACGAACCGGCGCATCCCCTCCTCCAGTTGCACCGTTGGCTCGTAGCCCAGCAGCCGGCGCGCCTTGCTCACGTCCGCGTAGGTGGTCATGGGGTCGCTGGGGGGCAGCGGCGCGGTTTCGATGATGGCCCGGCGGCCGGTGTACTCCTCGATCAGCTCCACGAACCGGCGCATGACCACCGGCCGGGAGCAGCCCAGGTTAAAGATCTCGTAGCCCAGCGGCGTGTCCAGCGCGGCGAGGACGCCCCGCACGGTATCGTCAATGTAGGTCCAATCGCGCCGGGTTTGGCCTTCAGCGAAGAGGGTGATGGGCTGGCCGCGCAGGATGCGCTCGGTGAACAGGTAGGGGGTCATGTCGGGCCGGCCGCGCGGCCCGTAGACGTTGAAGAAGCGCAACACGGCCACGGACAGGCTGTGGAGATGGTGATAGGTGTGCGCCAACAGTTCGCCCGCCTTTTTCGTGGCCGGGTAGGCGGCCAGGGGCCGATCCGTGGGGTCGTCTTCCTGGAAGGGGATCTTGTCCGTCTCTCCGTAGACCGACGAGGTGGACGCCAGCACGAACTTGCCTGCATCGAAGCGCCGGGCCAACTCCAGCAGGTACAGCGTGCCGCGCACGTTCACGTCCTCGTACAGGAGCGGGTGCTGGACCGAGTAGCGCACGGCGGCCATGGCGGCCAGGTGGATCACGGCGGCCGGGCGCTCGCGCGCGAAGAGGGCTTCCAGGGCCGGCAGGTCACGGATGTCGCCCTCGTAGAACGTGCAGGCCGGGTGGTTCTGAAAGGCGGCGGCGTTGGCGCGCTTGAGGGCGGGGTCGTAGTAGTCGTTAAAGTTGTCCAGCCCGACGATGGCGTCGCCCCGGGCCAGCAGCGCCTCAGCCACGTGGCTGCCGATGAAGCCGGCCGCGCCCGTCACCAGGATGGTCATCCAATCTTCTCCGCACTCGGATAAGCCGAAACTAAAAGGTCTGTGGACAAGATTTACATGATTCACAGGATTTTTTTATCATACATCCTGTAAATCGTGTGAATCCTGTCCAATTTTCTGTCAGTTGCCAATCACACACCACCGACTCGCGGCGGGATCGCCACCACGTACCGATGGTGCGCCCAGAGGGCCTTGAGCGGCCAGGGCAGGGGCAGGCGGTCCAGCAGGGCGTAGCGCATGACCCGGTCGCGGAGCTCCGGCTGTTCGCCCAGGTAGTAGGCCATGGTGCTCCACTGCCAGCCGTCGCCGGTGAACTGCTCATCTAGCTTTTTGGAGCGGATGCCGAGCCGCTGGAGCACCTGGGCGGCTGGCATCACCGTGTCCGGCCACGGCGGCGTATCCAGCACTCCCTGTTCCACGATGCGCGCGCCGGTCGCCCGCAACGTTCGCTTGATGCGGCCCATGTCTGCCCAGCGTTCGTCCACTTCTTTGACAAAGCCCCGATCTAGCACATATTTGCGCAGCCAGTAGCCCACCTGCAGGCGGTTCGGCATGGCGACAAAGACGGCCTGGCGGGCCACGCGGACGAGTTCGGCCAGGAGCGCGGCCGGGTCGGGCAGGTACCACAGGCCGGCCCATTCCCAGGCCAGGTCAAAGGCGTCGTCGGGGAAGGGCAGGCGGCCCCAGTCCGCGTGCTCGACGAACGTGGCCGGCAGGTGTAGCTCACCCCAGATGCGCCGGACGCCGGCCAGGCGGGCCGGCTCGTCGTCCACCAGGGTGACGGCGCAGCCGGCCCGGGCCAGGGCCACGCTGTTGATGCCGCTGACGCCGGCCATGCCGTAGAGCGGGGCCTCCAGCACGGTCTGGATGCCGTAGCGGTCCTTGAGCTGGAGCAAAAAATCGTTGAGCACCAGCCGCTCGTAGACCAGGCCCAGGCCCTCGTTATAGTCGGTGAGGTAGTGCTGCCAGACGGGGATGTTCATTTGGGATATGAGCTTACAAACGTTCCGCTCGATAGTTGGCGATCATTTTGATCACGTCTACGCAGTTAAAGATCGCCTCCTCGATGGTTTCTCCCTCGGCAAATGCACCCTGGATATCTGGGCAACGCGCGAGGAACCCATCGTCTTCTGCCTCAACGACCAGCGCGAGCCACAGCGCTTTTTTGTTCATGCCTTCGCCTCCTTGCGGCGATACTGGCCCCGGTCTAGAAAACCAGAACGACCTCCTTGATGCACGGTTTGCCGCCCAAAATGGCCGGGTCAGTTGTGATATACCGAAACGTGACCATTTCCTTGAGTTACCGCTCAGGCAGGGGGCGTTGTCGCTATGGGCAATGAGGTTAAACGCACGAGGCGCGGATCAATTGGACCAACTCCCACGCTTCACGAAGCACCGCGTCAATATGTGCGCGATCGTACATTGGCGGTGGCCCAGGCGGATACCGATCCTCAAGGTAGAAGCGCGTAGCCCGGATGCACAAATCCAGATACGGCTCAAAGCGCCGATCCAGAACGATTAACTGGTTCAGCAGCAGTTGGAGGTCGTGGGTCCGGGGCGGACGTATGCCATGCCAGGCGAGGTAGCCCTTCAGTTGTTTTTCCAGCCCTTGTTGCGTCAGGTAGGCCACAGTATCCAGGTACCCTTGCTGGTCGAACAGCAGTTGCGCCATCTCCAGGTCGTGGTCGCCGCGCTGGAACCATTCCCGGGCTTGGATGTGATACTCCTCAGCCATACAGTCGCACCCCCGTATCCAATATTTCGCGCAGAAACCAGTCATGGATCCGCAGCCGCGCCTCGATCTCCTGGGGTGTGTAGACCAGGGGTGATACAGCTACCGTATGATGGACTGCGTTCAACAGGCGTTTGACCCTGAACCAGCGTTGCTCGGGTGTTTCATCCGTGTCCTTGATCACCAACAGGTCAATGTCGCTATCCTGGTGGGGAGTGCCACGGGCATAGGACCCGAACAGGATGATCTGTTCCGGTTGATACTCTTGAGCAAGGATGTTTGTGATCTCAGCCAGGACTGCTGCAATTCGTTTGTCTCTAACTGTCTGTTTCTTTCTGGACATGGCCTATCCCTCACCTTCCGCTCGCTACTATACACGATTTTCCGTGGCCTGTCTACCGCCCCCCAAACGTCACCGTCAGCACGTCGTCGTCCAGCCGGGCCTCCTGCACGTCCAACGTCGCCAGGGTGCGCGGCAGGATCAGGTTGCGCTTGTGGTTGCCGATGTGGATGATCAGCTCGTCGGCCGCGCTGGTGAGCTGCAGGGCTTCTTTGGACGCGAACGGCAGCCGGATGCGCAGCCGGTAGGTCCCATCCATCTTTTCCACCTGTTGGGTCTGGCCGACGTAGAACACGGCCGTGGGGTCCTGGTCGCCATAGATGCTCTCGGCCATGCGGCGCAGCATCGGCAGCCCCACCACCTCCTGGTCGAACAGGGGCACCGAGAAGATGGGCAGCGGCGCGAAGGCTTCCTCCACCTGCTGGGAATACCGGGCCTGGATGTCGCGCCAGGCGGTAAAGTAGGCGTCGCGGACCTGGCTGGGGATGAGGCGATTCGAGATCACCAGGTCCACGGGGTAGCCATAGAGGCACAGGTAGGTGTAGGCGCGCTGGCTTTCCTTGATGACCATCTTCTCTGGGTTCAAGACCAGCCGGGTGGACGAGAGCTGCGGGTCGGAGAGGAGTCGCTGCATCCGGTCCAGTTCCTTGATGAGCGATTCCGCCGTGTCGAATAGCTTGTCGTCGGGCAAGGGCATGTCCAGCACGGCCTTGGCGATGGGCCGGACCAGTTTCATGGCCTGCCGCTCGATGGGAAAGATGCGCTGCAGGTACCAGCGGCCGATCTCCGGGATGGTGAGGAGTTGGAGCGTGGCCCCGGTGGGCGCGCAGTCCACGATGATCACGTCGTAGGCGCGGCTATCGTAGTGGCCCACCACCTGGAGCAGGCTGGCGAGTTCCTCCATGCCGGGGAGCACGGCCGTCTCCTCCGCGATCAGCTCGTCCATGCCCCGCCAGGCCATGAGCGTGGTGAGATACTCCTGCACGGTGTTCCAGTATTTCTCCATCTGGTAGAGCACGTCCAGTTCCTGGCCCCAGAGATGGTCTGTAACCTGAACCGGCTCCGGCCCCAGCGCCACGTCGAACGAATCGGCCAGGGAGTGAGCGGCGTCGGTGCTCATGACGATGGTGCGATAGCCCAAATCGGCGCAGCGCAGGGCGGTGGCGGCCGCGACGCTGGTCTTGCCCACGCCGCCTTTGCCGGTGTAGAGAAGAATGCGCATGAGATACAACCTCGTTTGGTGTTGGTGAGAGTAAAACGTGAAACGTAAAGAGTGATGCCCAACGGTTACGTTTTACGTTTGACGCATCACGCGGTACTATACACCACCCCACGCACCCTGTCAAACGTCGGTTGACGCAAGGGGGGGAGTGGGCTATAATGGCAGGGCGGTGAGAACCGCGCCAGAAACGTGGATAGAGGGGCCGATGGGCACGTGTCCGCTATGTGATAAGGATGTCGAAAACCACCTGGGCGCGCATATCCGCCAGAGCCACGGCGAGGAAGCCTTCCGTCAGGCCATTCTGGATGCCAAGGCGCGTGGCTTGTCCGATGCCGAGATTGGCGCCCGCTATGGCGTTGCCTATCACGCGCTTCAGCAGATGATCACGGCCGCCTGTGGCGCCAACGTCAGCGTGCTCGCGCGGCCTAAACGCATCAAACAATGGCAACCGACGAGTTTCCGCGAGGAAACCACCACGGTCTGGAGCTTCAAACAGCGCGGTAACTGGGCCACACATGACGGCCGCTACCGGGGAAACTGGTCGCCCTACATCCCGCGCAACGTGATCCTGAAATACTCTCAACCGGGCGACATCGTGCTGGATTATTTCGTGGGCGGCGGCACGACCGCGGTGGAGGCCAAGCTGCTGGGGCGCCGATGCATTGCCCGGGACATCAACCCCGACGCCGTGCGGATTGCCGTGGAGAACCTGTGCTTTTCGCCCCCGCACTGGCTGATGGGTGACATGGTCGGCCCGATCTATGAGCCGGTGGTCTCCGTGGGCGATGCCCGGGATCTAGCCGACATTGCCGACGCCAGCATTGACCTGATCTGTGCTCATCCGCCCTACGCCGGGATCATCCAGTATAGCACTCACGTGGCTGGCGATCTGTCCGACCTCGCCGTGCCCGAGTTTCTGACCGAGATGGGCCGGGTAGCCAGGGAAAGCCTGCGCGTGCTCAAGCCGGGGGGCAAATGCGCCATCCTCATCGGCGATGCCCGCAAAGCCAAACACGTCGTGCCGATTGGTTTCCAAACGATCCGGGTTTTCTTGGACGCCGGGTTCATCCTGCGGGAATTGGTGATCAAGCGCCAACACAACTGCAAGACCACCGGCTTTTGGTACACGCGCAGCATCCAGTACAATTTCCTGTTGCTCGCTCACGAGTATCTGCCCCTCTTTGAAAAGCCGCGGACGGGCCCCCTTGCCAGGCCGTTACCGCCCGGGGGGCCGGCGTATCCCTACACAGTGAACGCGGAACTGGTGCGGCCGGCCGGGGGGAACGAGGCCGAGACCACCACGGTTTGGATCTTTCCACCGGAACAGCTAGAAACGGCCATCCGACGCAATCTGAAGCGGCGGTTCGCCGTGCCAGATACCCCGATGGTCGAGGTTGTGGTAGGCGGGGAACAACAGGTTCGGCCTTGTGGCGAGATCACCGGGGCTTCCGTCATATACGTTACCCCAACCCATAGCCTGGATAGTGACGAGGCCATCGCCAGCTACCGCACCACCGTGCAGACGATAGCCAACCGTGCCCGCCAGGTCCTCCTGGAGCGCGGTTTTCTGGTTATCGAGGCTCAAGACGTGCGGGTGGGAGATACGTTGCGGCCGGTCGGCCTGCTGCTGTGGGAGGATCTATCTGCGCAACCAGGATTCGCGCTGAAAGAGATCATCGTCGTTGTGCCAGAAAATGCGACGCCGGAGATCGTGAGCAATGCGCACGATCTCCTCATCACCCATCGCTACCTGTTGATCTACGCCGGATAATAGGATGAACGATGGCCGTGCAACAAGCCCTTTTCCCCGATTTGGTGACCAGCTTTCCTTCCACCCGCTACCAGGGCAGCAAGGCCAAGCTGGCCGATTGGATCTGGGAACAGATCGCCGACCTGGATTTTCACACCTGCCTGGATGCCTTTGGCGGCACCGGCGCGGTGGCGTATCGCCTCAAGCAAGAGGGCAAAGCCGTCACGTACAACGATAACCTGCGGTTCAACTATCACATCGGCCAGGCGTTGATCGAGAACAGCCGGGTTCGCTTGAGCCTGGCGGACGTGGACTGGCTACTGACCCGGCACGCAGATGTCGAGTATCCCACATTCGTCCAGGACACGTTTCACGATGTCTATTTCACCGATGAGGAAAACGCCTGGATTGACCAGACGTTCACCAACATTCGTCAACTGGCCGATCCGCACCAGTTCGCCCTGGCGTTCTTCGCCCTGTGCCAGGCGTGCATCATCAAACGCCCGTTCAACTTGTTTCACCGTAAGAACCTCTACATCCGCTTTGCCGAGGTGGAGCGGTCATTTGGGAACAAGACCACGTGGGACCGGCCTTTCGCGGAGTGGTTTCGGGAGTTCGTGGCGGAAGCCAACCGCGCCGTCTTTGACAACGGCCAGGCGAACCGGGCCTTCAATCGGGACGCCCTGGATGTGCCCGGCGAGTATGATCTGGTGTACATTGATCCGCCATATATCTCCCGGCGGGGTGTGGGCGTAGACTATCACCACTTTTATCACTTCCTGGAGGGCCTGGCGATGTACGACGAGTGGGCTCAACACATAGACGCCCGGTCGAAGCACCGCCGCCTGAAAGTGCAGCCGTCGCTGTGGACGGATAAACATCGTATTCATGCCGCGTTCGATCATCTATTTCAACGCTACGCGGATAGCATCCTGGTAGTATCCTATCGGAGCGATGGGATCCCATCTGAAACTGAACTGGCGTCTATGCTCAAAAAATACAGACGCCATGTGCACCTGGTGCACTATGGGCAGTATCAGTACGTCCTGTCAACCAACTCTCAGTCAAAGGAAATCTTGTTGATCGGGGCGTGATGAGGGGGCAACATGGGCGATTTTCGAGAGGATTTGCTGGCTCACGTAGACGATTTTCAGCGAACACTGGCTACTGACGCTGGCGATTGGGTCGTCAAGGGCTTTATTGACGTCTACCGCAACATCTACACGGTATCTGTGGACACGAAAGTGGTGTCCAAGATCATCGAGTTATTGTTGTTCCCTGTGCTCTCTCGCTTCGCGGCCAAATGCGGCTATCAGATGGTGTTGAGCGAGTACCAGAACCACTACCCGGACATCAGTTTCGTTGCGCCGGATGGGACCAAGATCGCACTGGATTTGAAGAGCACATACCGTGTAGATGCGCACAACGTCAATGGATTTACACTGGGCGCATTTACCGGCTACTTCCGGCAGCGGCGATCCACAAAAAATATCACCTTTCCCTACGCAGAGTACGCCAAACACTTTGTCCTGGGCGTGATCTACAGCCGCAACCCCGACGCAACGGACGAACACCGCGTCTATACGCTGGATCAACTTCAGGACATTGTGTCAGTGGTCAGGAATTTCTCATTTTTGGTGCAAGAGAAGTGGCGTATCGCCGGGGAGCAACCGGGCAGTGGCAACACCAAGAATATTGGCTCAATCAGGAGCGTGTCAGACCTTGTAACAGGCAATGGCCCGTTTGCTCCTCATGGCGAGGCTGTATTCGATGACTACTGGATGAACTACCTGACCCAGGACATGGCCCGGGCCATTGACTCTGAGGTTCCATATCGCAACCTGGCAGAATACTGGCGGTGGCGGCAGCGATGAAATGTTGTCTTCGACTGTGCGCAGTCCTCGCCATCCTCGCCGCCACACTGGCTGGGGGATGCGACCCCGGCGTGGCCCCCACGCTGTTGCCCACACCGGGGTCCAGCACGCCCACACCCGGCGACGCCGGCTCCCCGGCCAGGCCCTCTCCCACACTCTCACCCCCCCCCACACCTTCCCCCACGCCGGACCCCGCCGCCCTGCTCGCCCAGGCCCGCCGCGCCCTGCACAACGGCGACTATGCAGCCGCCATCGCCGCCTACCGCGCGCTATTGAGCTTTGCGCCCGCCCCTGATGCCCTCTACGGCCTGGGCGAAGCGTACCTGGGGAACCGGCAGTACGCCGATGCCGCCAACACATTCGGCGAGTTTGCCCAACGTTACCCGGCGGATCGACGTGCCGGCCGGGCGCTCTTCCTCCAGGGGGCCAGCCTGCAATATGACGCCCAGTGGGAGCCGGCCATCGTCGCCTACCACGGCTACCTGAGCGTCACCCAGGTCATCAGCCCCCACGTCTGGTCGCGCATCGCCACGTGCTATGAGAAGGCTTTTCCCCCTGAACGGGGGACTGAGGGGAGTGACGCAGCTATCGCCGCCCTGGAGCGCATGGCGGCCGGGGCCTGGGACACCAGCATGGCCGCCGACGCCCTGGAGCGCATCGCCGACCATTACAAGACGAAAAAAGACTATGCCGCCGCCATCGCCGCCTACGACCGTATCCTCGCCATCGCCAAGAGTGAAAGTTACATCGCCCAGATCATGTATCTCAAAGGCGCGGCCTACCGGGACTGGGAAAAGCCGGCCAAGGCCACGGCCCTGTTCCACCAGGTGGTGAAAACGTATCCCACGGCCCCCCACGCCTACTGGTCGCTGCTCGCGCTCCTGGACGAGGGCGACGAGACCGTGCCCCTCTACGACCGGGGCGTCATCTACTATCACGGCGACGACTATAACGCTTGCATCCAGGCCATGTACGCCTACATCGAGGCGAACCCGAAAAAGCACGCTGGCGCCGCGCACTATTACGTTGGCCTGAGCTACCGCGCCCTGGGCAACCATGCCGCCGCCGCCCGCGAGTTCGACGTGCTCATCCGCACCCACCCGGAGTACACGAACCTGCCGGACGCCTGGTGGTGGAAGGCGCGCAGCTTGGCTGCGGCCGGGAACACCGCCGAGGCCTTATCCGCTTATCGGACGCTGGCCAAGACCTACCCCAAGAGTGAGCGCGCCGACGACGCCCTGCGCAACGCCGCCTATCTGCTCAAGAACAACGGACAATACGCGCGCGCGGCGACGGCCTTTGAGGAAGTGCAGAAAACGTATCCGGGCAGCGAATATGCCGCCGATGCGCTCTGGGAGGCCGGCTATTGCCGCTACCTGGCTGGCGACTATGCCCAGGCCGCCGGGCCGTGGGAAAAATTGCTCCAGGCGCACCCCCAAGCCGGCGAAACCGCCACCCAGAGCCTGTTCTGGCTGGGCAAAACGGCGCAGAAACGTGGCGACGAGGAGGCCGCCCGGGCCTGCTGGCAGCGCGCCGTGGCCGCCGACCCCCATGGCTATTACGGTCTGCGCGCCCAAGACCACCTGAGCGGGACGGAGGTGCTCACCGGCACGCCGGGCCTCACCTACACCCTCACCATGCCCACCCGGGCCGAGCAAGTGGAGTTCGAGGAGTGGCTGGCCGGCTGGACCGGGCAGCCCCGCTACGATTACGCCACCCGGGGCCTGAGCGAATCCATCACCAGCCACCTCGCTTTCCAGCGCGGCGACGAGCTGTGGGCCGTGGGCTGGGCTGAACGCCGCGAGGCCAAGGCCCAGTTCGCTGCCCTCCGTGCCGCCTTTGAGCGCGACCCGGTGGCCCTGTATCAGCTCGCCATGTACTTCCAGGAGATCGGCGCCTACGGCGAGAGCATCCGGGCCGCCGGGCGCATCATCACCCGCTCGCCGGCCGGCACGTCATACACCTGCCCCATCTTCCTGCGCAAGCTCTTCTATCCGGTCTATTACGCTGACCTCATCGTGCCCGAGATGGCGCGCTATGGCATGGACCCGCTGTGGTTCTTTGCCCTGGTCTTTCAGGAAAGCTATTTTGACCGCTACGGCCGCTCCTGGGCCGACGCCCGGGGCCTGACCCAGGTGATCCCCTCCACCGGCGAGTACATCGCTGGCCGACTCAAGGTCAGCGACTATCGCCTGGAAGACCTCTACCGCCCGGTGGTCAGCGTGCGCTTTGGGGTGTGGTACTTTGCCGAGGGGACGAAGGACTTTGACGACCGGGTGTTCTACGGCCTGGCGGCCTACAACGGCGGCTATGGCAACGTGCAACGTAACTGGAGCCAGGGCGCCGCCGCCGCCGACCTGGACATCTTTGTGGAAACCATCCACCTGGACGAGGCGTATCGTTACGTGAAGCGGGTCTACGAACACTATCGCGTGTATCGGGACATCTACGCGGGGAACTGAGATGAACGCAGAGGTACAGCAATATGTAAACCTCATCGCGCTACGTGCGCGGGAAGCCGGGACCGCCTTGGATGAGGGGCGAGCAGATGACGCCATTGAGGGCCTGGCGCAGGCATTGGGTATCGCCTTGCAACTGCATCCGCAACTGGGCCTGGAAGTCATCACACAGGCCATCGCCGCCGGCAAGCGACTGGTGGCGGCCGGCGATTATCCGGCGGCCGACCGGCTGGCCCGGTCGCTGCACGAGGTGGTGGATGAGTTGACGGAGCGCGGCTGGCGCAGCGAGGAACTGCAAATGACCGGCGAACTGGGTCGGGAGGCCATCAGCGTGATCGGTCTGGTGGGGCTGGACGCTGGCCGAAATGAGCTAAACTGGCATACGGCCCTGGAGCGCGCCGCCGAGGTGGACGAGGTGGTGGGCGGCGGCTGGAACCTGCACGATTGGGTAAAACGAATGGCCGAATCTACGACATTGACGAACGACGCATGACGCATGACGCATGACGTTTGACGTACCACGCATCACGAATCACGGAGGAAACATGTCAAATTCAACCAAGACCATCGGCATTGTGGTGAGCGTGATCCTGTTCCTCGTGGCGGCTTTGTTCCTGGGTTGTGGGGCGCTGTTTCTGCTCTCGGCGTTTTCGGCCCAGGCGACGGACCCGGGCGGCCGGCTCTGCATCGGCGGCATCCTGGTGCTCATCGCGCTGGCCGGCGTGGCCGGGGGCATCTTGCTCATCGTGCGGGCGCGCGCGGCCGAGCAAAAGATCACGGTCGAGCAAAAGATTGACCTGACCGGCGACGTGCGGACCCGGGGCCTGACTTGCGAGAAATGCGGGGCCACCCTGGACGAGAACAGCGTGTCCATCGCCGGGGGCACTGTCTTTGTGAAATGTCCGTACTGCAAGGCCACGTACCAGATCGTCGAAGCGCCCAAGTGGTAGCCGCGTTCTTTGACCTGGACGGCACGCTCTACGACGGGCGCATCTGGCAGGTGCTCGTTCGGACGCTGCGCGCACGCCGGCTGAACCGGCGCTGGGTCTACTTTTTCCTGGCGACGCATCTGAGCCTGTGGCTGCCCTACACCCTGCGGCTGATGAGTCGAGTGGCCGTTTACCGGGCCTGGACTGAGCACATGGCCTGGCTGGTGCGCGGGGTAGAGGTGGGCGAGGCGCAGGCCATCTGGAATGCCATCGCCGACGCGGTGATGGGGCATCTGCGGCCGGCCGTCGTGGGCCGTTTGCGGGACCACCAGGCGCAGGGGCATCGGGTCGTGCTGGTCTCCGGCTCCTTCCGGCCCATCGCCGAGGCCGTGGCGGCCCGGCTGGACATCCGGGACGTGCTGGCGACGGCGTTGGAGACGCGAGAGGGCCGCTACACCGGCCGCATCGTCCCCCCGCTGTGCCAGGGGCCGGGCAAGCGCGTCCACGTGGAGGCATTTCTGGCCGGGGCCGGGGCCAACGTGGACCTGACCGCCAGTTACGCCTACGCGGACAGCTTTGTGGACGAGGATCTGCTATCGTTGATCGGGCATCCCGTGGCCGTGGCCCCAGACGCCGACCTGGCGGCTATGGCCGCGGAACGTGGCTGGCCGGTGTTGGAGACCTGAGCGGTTTCGGAAACCCGTCAGGTCTAACTGCTCACCCTTGCGAAGGTTTGAGGCCGATTCGCCGGCAAAATCGGCTTGGTTCGGTGGGACTATGCCCAATCACACACAAGCGCACTTGGAACCTTCGCAAGGGTAGGCTGAGCGGAAACCCGTCAGGTCTGACCGGCCATCAGCGCGTCAATCCGGTCGGCGTAGAGCTGGATGAGGCGATTCACCCGGGCCGGGTCCAGCCGCCCGTGCATGGTGGGTGTCTCGTAATAGCGCGCCGGGACCTGTAGCGCGCGATAGTCAAAGCCAAAGGCCCGTTTGATGCGGATGCGTCGCTGCATCGCCTCGCGGGCCAGGCGGTCCAGCCCGGCCTCATCCATCTCGATGCCAACAGCGCGCAATGCTGCCAGAACGGTGGGCCGGTCGTAGATCTTGCGGGCAAAGAGGCAGATGCACAAGCTGTTCAGGATGCAACGTTCCATCTCCTCGTGCAGCAACCCGTCCACGATCTCCGCGTCGCTCATGGCGACGCCCTGCTGGTCCAGGCCATAGCCGGCGTTGTCCACGTGAGAATGGCGCATCCCCACGAGCTGGCCCACCAGGCTGCCGTAGCCGGTGTGGTAGCCGGCCATGGGGTTCCCGCCCAGGGCCAGCACGAACTCGCTGCCCCCGTAGCGCGCGGCGGCGACCACCGGCCCCTGGGCCAGCATTCGCGTCAACTCGGTTTCCTGGCGCACGATGGCCTTGACGGCGGCGATGTAGCCGGCCACGTCGCCCCAGCGCAACGCCGTCCCCAATTCCTGGGCCGGGATCAAGCCCCTCTCCAGGGCCTCGGTGGCCCAGGCCAGGGTCACGCCGGTGGCGATGGCGTCCAGCCCCCGGTTGCTCACCGTGTCAATCAGGCCCAGGATGGCGTTGCGGTCGCGCAGGCCCAACAAGGCCCCCAGGGCGTAGAGTAGCTCATAGTCATAGGCCACCAGGGCCGATTGAAGCTCGTATGCGTCGGCCGCGCCAAAGCTGCGCCGGTGCAACGCCACATGGATGCAGCCGATGGGGCAGCCGGCGCAGGCTTGTTTCCGCACCAACTCGTGCTCGGCAAAGGCCACGCCGCTGATCTCCTCCGCCCCCTCGAAGGAGCCGGCCTGAAGATTGCGCGTGGGCAACGCCCCCATCGCGTTCAGGGCCAGCACGTTGAAGGGCGTGCCCTGCTCGTGGTACTTTTTCATCGCCTCGGTCTCGTTCACCCGGCGATAGATCTCGGTATAGACGCGGTTGTACTCCTGGACGTGGGGGATGGGGATGAGCTGATCGCCAGAGATGAACACGGCCTTGAGGCGTTTGCTGCCCAAGACGGTCCCCAGGCCCAATCGCCCAAAGTGCCGATAGGTCTCGATGTTCACCATGGCGTAGCGGACCAGGTTCTCGCCGGCCGGGCCAATGCGCATGATGGTGCGATGGCCGCGTCCCCCCTCCCGTTCGCGCAGGATGCGGCCGGCCTCATCGGCCTTGAGGCCCCACAGGGGCGTGGCATCGCGGAACTGGACCTCATTGGAGTCAATGTACAGGTACGTCGGCCGGGGAGCCTGGCCGGTGATCACCAGGGCATCGTAGCCGGCGTAGCGCATGGCCAGGCCGATGCGCCCGCCCGCGTGGCTCTCCCCCAGCTCGCCGGTCAGGGGGGATCGGAACATCGCCACCGCTTTCGTGACCACCGGGAAGATGGTGTTCAGTGGCCCAATCGCCAGGACGATGGGCTGGTCGGGATCGAGCGGGTCCAATTCGGGCCGCAGGCCCTCCTCGTACAGCGCCGAGGCGACCCCCACGCCGCCCAGCAGGTCATACAGGTCCGCGCGCCGGGCGATGCGCACTCGCTGCGTCGTCAGGTCAACGTGCAGAACCTTGATGTATGATTCGTTGAGCATGATCGCTCCATTCTGAGTTTCGAGTTATGGATACCTGCGCCAAGTATACCACATTCCTGGCCGAGTGAGCAAGGCGGGTCGTTGGACACCAGGGAAGGTGAGCGGCCGAGACGGTTGAACCCGGCATTCGCCCACTTGCTGGCAGGATGCGGGGGTTTCGTGTATACTCTGGGGGAAAAACAGGCTCAGTTTCCATGTGCTGAGAATGTCCACGTATTCGTCGAGGAGACATTCGCGTGCCTCGGTACACCCCCGGATACGAAAATACCCCCGGCGCGGGTTTTAACCTGCGCCGGGGACGGCGGGTTACACCTCCCTTCGACAGGCTCAGGGCAGGCCTGGGGGGAACTGTCGCGCTCCCCGGCTTCGCCGGACTATAGCCCCAGAATTGGGGGCCGGGGGGCTATTTACGGAAGGAGTGTCGGCCATGCGCAAACTGGGCAGCGTGATATTGCTCCTGATGCTCGCCATTGTCCTGGCGGCCTGCGCCTCCGTGGACACGACGATAGAACTGCGCAAGGATGGCCGGGGCACCCGCACCGTGGTCGTATGGGTGGACGAGACCGCCTATAACCTGGCCCGGATCAGCGGCCTGGGTGATCCCCTGGCCCAGATCGCGGCCGAGGCCAGCCAACGGGGCGCCACGGTGGAGCCATACGCCGAATTCGCGCGCAAGGGCTTGCGGATCACCCAGCCCTTTGGTCGCCTGAGCGACATCCCGCCCTTGCCGCCCCTGGACGAGGTGACCGCCGCCCGCCGGTCGGATCTCTGGGGCACGTATTATGCCGTGACCGTGACGGTGGACACTGCCCAGATCGCCGCCCTGACGAAAGGGATGGAGCAGTGGCCTCTCCGCTCATTGGAGCTGACGTACCACGTCACTTTGCCGGGCCGGATTCGGGCGCACAATGCCCCGGCCGTGGCCGGCAATACCCTCACCTGGACCCTGGACCCGGCAGCCGGAGACGTCCAGACCCTGACCGCGACCTCTGAGGTCCCTCACGACTTGACTGCTCCCTACATGGCTGTCGCTGGCGCATTGGGCGTTTCTCTGCTGGCCGTGATCGGCGGGCTGGCATTGCTCAACGTGTATCCGCGTCGCCGGCCGGAGCGTCCCAACACCATCCTGTCCGGCTGCCTGGGTCTGGCTGTGTTCCTGTCGCTCGTGGTCTGTCTGACGTTGGCCCTGCTGGCTGGCTACCTGGCCCTGGAAGGTCGCATCTTTTCGATCTCGCCCACTCCGTCGGCCGCAGGGACCGCGTTGTTTGGCTGTTCCAGCCCCTGGATGGCCTGCTGGCGTGCGCGCTTTCACCAGATGCCGGGCATCGGGCTGGAGCTGGAGGAGATCGGGCAAGTCCACGGCGGTCGGCTGGAGGTATCCAGCGAGGTGGGGCGGGAGTCGGTTCACCGTGACTGTGCCGGTGGCCGGCCCATAGGCGGCCATTGAGCAAAATCATAGGAGCAGGTCTGGGACCTGCTCCTGCGCTGATACGGCGATGGGGTTTCTTACTTGCGCTTGACTTTCGAAGCGCCGGTGGCATCTATCGTCCCCAACGTGGGACTGCCCAGGTAATAGACCTCGGAGGCGCCACTGGCGTTCGCGTTCAGTTTGCCACTCAGGTTCACGGTGACCTGGCTGGCCCCAGATGCCTTGATGGTGGCGTTGACCACGGAGAAATCCGCCAGATTCACCTGGCTGGCTCCCCGGGCATCAATGGTCACATCTTGCCCCGAGCCTTTCAACGTCACCTGGCTGGCGTCCGCGATGTCAAACCGGCTGTCGCCCGTCTTGATGTCGCCCGTTAAATAACTGGCCCCAGACACCGCGACATTCAGTGACTTGGTAGATTTGAAACCGGAGACGGTCACGTGGCTGGCATTGCTCACTTCCAGGCCGGCCAGATCGGGCATAGAGACCTCCGCTTGCAGCGTGGCCGCACTGATGCTGTATCCGCCTTTCAAACCGATCTTCAAGGTGTTCCCTTCCTTGGTGGCCTGGAGGTGCTGAATCAGGTCCTCGTTCACGCGAATGACCACGCGGAAGCTATCGCTCTGGCGGATGTCCACGTGGAAGGCATCGCTGACCGCCACCTTGTCGAACCCGGTGATGGGCATCTGTTGGGTCACCACATTGCCCGCGCCACTGACGGGCACGAAATCTTGCACCTGACAGGCCAATATACTGAAGGCTACGACGAATGCCACGATCGCTACGAACGTATGCTGTCTCATGTCTGCCTCCTTTTCTTCTTCATCGCTGCTATTGCTTGCTGTGCAAACTTGCGCTTCCGGTCACTCCCCTCTTTTATCATACCACATTGTCTTTCGGTCGTCAATGCTTTCCTGCGCCGAGCTAGGGTTCTTTTTGTGAGATACTCTCGGATATGCAGGAAAAACCAATCAGCCGCCGATGGAAAGAAGGTCTCTCCCGTTACTGTACGCCCCAGAAGCGGACCGTGTCATCCTGGCCGCCGGAGACCAGGAGCTTGCCATCCTGACTGAAGGTGATGCTGTCCAGCCACCCTTTGTGGCCGTAGAGCCGGTGCAATAGCGCGCCGGTCTCCACATCCCACAGGCCGATGCTGGCATCGGTGCTGCCAGAGGCCAGGAGCGTGCCATCTGGCGTAAAGGCCACGCTGAGCACGTCACCATCGTGGCCGCGCAGACGGGCGCGCTCCTTGCCGGTTGCCACGTCCCACAGTACCACGGCCTTATCCGGCCCCCCAAAGGCCAGCAGTTTGCCATCCGGACTGAAGGCCACGTTCTCGGCGGCACCGGCCGGGCCATCCCATCGTCGCAAGAGCGCGCCAGTGGCGATGTTCCACAGCCGCACCGTCTGGTCCCAACTGCCGGTGGCTAACGTCTTGCCGTCGGGACTGAAAACCACGCACCACACCCGGTCGCGGTGGCCGGTCAGGCGACGGATCTCCTTGCCCGTGGACACGTCCCACAGCACCACGTCTCGCCCGCCGTAGGCCAGGGTCTTGCCATCCGCGTTGTACGCCACGCACTCGATGTCGCGTGGCTCCCAGAGCTGATGGGTTGCCTGGCCGGTCTCGGCGTTCCAGAAACGCACATAGTTGTCGTCCGAGCCGGCGGCCAGGGTCCGGCCATCGGGGCTCCAGGCCACGCTGTTGATAAAGCTGGGGGCTTTGAAGGCGCGAGACAGGCTCAAGTCCGCAGCCCGGTAGAGGTTCACGCCGCCGTCGGTGGCCACGGCCAGCAGGGAATCATCCGGCGACCAGGCGACCTGGCCCACCTTGACCCGGCTCAACCGGTGCACCTCCCGCACGCGCGTGGCATTGCCCACGGTGATGGCCTCCACCGGCGGGAAGACCGGCGTGGGCGTGGCCGTGGGGGCCGGGGTGGACGTGGGCACCGGGATGCGCGTGGCCGTGGCAGAAGGGGTGGGGGTGTGAGTGGATGTGGGTATGGGAGTGGGCGTGGGCGCAGGCAAGACATCACAGCCGGTCAGGCCGGCCAGCAATAGACCTGCGATAGCGAGCAAGGTCAGTCGGTTCATGCGGTCTCCATTGTCCCGTATTTCGTATTCCGTTCGGCGGTCCGCTCGTTGGTGAGACCCTGGACCAGCAACTCGGCCACCTCTCACGATGGCAAAACGGCCCGGGTCCCTGTGGGGAACCCGGGCCGTTTGGCATTCCGGGGCCTCTCTAGGGGTTATACACGAACTTGACCGCGCTGTAGGCGATCTCCCGCGACAGGTACGGCTCGTAGGTGATGTCGCAAAGGTAGACGTACTCGCCGCCCTGGGCCGTAAAGTAGTACCGGCCGATGGAGACCCACTGGTCAAAGTAGACCGCCTGGTTGACCCGGTAGGAGTTCCACTGGCCGTTGTGATAGACCTGGTAGCGGGCGTTGGTGGTGGTGCCGTGCATACGCGGCACGAACACATAGACCTGATAGTAGCCAGGATAGGGCAGTGCGGGCGTCCACCGGCCCCAGTTCTCCTGCGTGGAATAAGCATTGCGGGTATAGAGCATACGCCCCTGGTAGCCATAGGGCGCCCACTGCCAGGCGCTGGCTGGGCCACCCCTGGTGAAACCGGCCGACACGACGTCCACGATCACGGTCTTGGCGGGCTGGGGTGTGGGGGGCTTGGGCTCGGGACCAGGCCCTGGCTCCCAACGCAACTGCGCCACGGCGTACCACACGTTCTCATAGTATTCCATCTTGACCGTGTGATAGCCCTGTTTCAGGTGCATGGTAGCCTGGTAGGTGGTGACCGGCTGATCGAACCACTTGTCCAGCAGCTTGACCCCGTCCACCCAGAGCCGGCCACCGTCGTCCACGGTCATGTAGAATGTGTAGAGACCGGCATAGGGGGCATAGATCTCACCGGTCCAACGGACGGAAAAGTGATCCGGCGGGATCGCCGGGTCCGGCGAGCCGGTGCCCCAGTTAAAGTTGATGCCCGGGTCCCAGCGGGTCACAGTGGGATTGCCTTGCAGGTATTGGTTGGCCCAGTATTCGCCCTTGAAGGCCGTGCCCGGCGGGGGCGGCGGCGCGCCGCCGGCCTCCCAGAAGAGCTTAGCCACCGCGTTGCCCGTGGCTTCGTAATACTCCATGCGCACGGTATGTACGCCGGCCGCCAACTCCACCGTGCCATTGTACGTGACCACGTTGCCGGTATGCCACTCATTGATGATCAGCTTGTTGTCCACGTACAGGCGCACGCCGTCGTCCACTGTGGCGTAGAAGGTGTACTTGTTGGTGGTGGGGAAATCAATCTGCGCGGTCCAGCGCACGGAAAAATGGTCGAACGGGATGGAGGGGTCCGGCGAGCTGGTGCCCCAGTCAAAGTTGATATAGTCATCCTTGCGGGTGAACGTGGGGGTGCCGGCCAGGTTCGGATTGGAGAAATACTCGCCGATCCAGGCGCCGCCATACGGCTCCGGGCCTTCCGGCGGGTCCTCGATGATGTACGCATAGTCCTCGGCCAGATCGGTCACATAGACGCGGTTGGTGCGCGGGTCCACGGCGATGCCCTCGCGCAGCAGGCGGCCCACTTTCATGGTGTGCAGGACCTTGTGGCTGCTCCCGTCAATGACCATCAGGTTATAGGCCGTGTGGTCTGGCGTCGTCACGTAGATGCGGTTGTTGGTGGGATTCACCGCCAACACCCACGGCTTGGTCCCCAGGCCAATGTTGGCGACAATGGTGTTCGAGTTGCCGTCAATGACGGTGATATTATCCGAGTTGCGGTTCGCCACGTAGATGCGGTTGGTGGTGGGGTTCACGGCGATGCCGTAAGGTCCGGTGCCCACCTTGATGGTGCCCAGCGTCACGTTGGTGTGGCCGTCCACCACCGTCACCGTGCCATCGTCATAGTTGGAGGTGTAGACGCGGTTGGTGGCGGGGTTCACGGCCACGAACTTGGGACGGCGGCCCACGCCCACGTGGGCAAAGGCCCCCACCCCCTCGCCGATGACGTGGAGCCGGTTCGTCTCCTCGCAGACCACGTAGCAGGTGCCGGTGTTGGGGTTCACGGCCACGCCCTTGGGGTGCACGTCCACGTTCACCTGCTCCACCATGTTGTCGTTGGTGCCGTCCACGCCGATGACAATGCCGCTGGACCACTTGGTGATCCACACCCGGTTGTTGGTGGGGTTCACCGCGATCTGCTCGTCGTGCATCCCCTCGGTGACATAGTGTGGGTTCAGGATGCCGCCACCCGCCGTGTCCAGATAGATGGTGACGTTGTGGCTTTGCTGGTTAGCCACGTACACCTTGTGGTTGGAGGGGTTCACGGCCACGCCATGCGGCTCCGACTTGGTGGGGAACCGGGCCACCACGAAGGGCTTGGCCGCTGGGCGACCCTGGACGGCGGCGGGGAACATCGCCAGGAGCAGGAACACGATGCACAGGATCGGGAGAACAGATAGGTGCTTTCTCACGGCGAACTCCTTTCTCTTCTCTCCTCAGAGATGAACGTATGGCCCGGTAGAGCACGTTTCTATACGCGCCGACATCAGGCAGCGCTGGCGGCCGCCCTCCGACTTGCACCTCACACAAGGTGCGCTCATTACCAATTATAGCACATTCATCGCTATTTTACAATACCTTACAGGACTATTTTACCACAATATGTAGTAGTTATCCAGCCTTAAACCACCATATATGGGCATCTGTTGAGGTCAAAAGCACATCACGGCGCGCGAGCATAGCCTTGCCGGGCTTCCGAGGTTGGGGTATAATTCACCGTGAAACGTCAAGCGTCAAACGTCATCCCTGCAGCATCGCGCATGTTCCCTTGACGCATGACGTATGACGCATGACGAGGAACCATGCCCCACGCCACCCTCATTCTCCATAACGGGTATTTCTACACGATGGACCCGGCCCGGCCCCGCGCGGAGGCCCTGGCCGTCTATGGCAACCGCATCGTGGCCGTGGGCCGCCAGGCGGACGTGTTCGCCCTGCGCGGACCCCACACCGCCGTCATAGACCTGGCGGGCCAGACGGCCATCCCCGGCCTCATTGACACCCACGTGCATTTCGCCAGCTATGCCCTGATGCGCCGGTGGGTGATGCTGGATGGGTTGCCGTCGCTCCCGGCCGTGCTGGAGGCCGTGGCCCGGCATGTGGCCGTCACCCCGCCGGGCGAGTGGGTGCACGGGTTCGGCTGGAATCATAACTTGTGGCCGGAGAAGCGTTTCCCCACCCGCCACGACCTGGATGCCGTGGCCCCGGACCACCCGGTGGCTCTCCGGCGCAAGGACGGTCACTCCCTGTGGGTCAACACGGCAGCGTTGGCCCGGGGCGGCCTGCTGGATGGCGCGCCGGAGGTGCCCGGCGGCCAGTTTGACCGCGCCGGGGATGGCGCGCTCACCGGCATCATCCGCGAGACAGCCGTGGACTGGTTCAAGAAACACGTCATCGGGCCGCCATCAGCCGCCGAGACCCAGGCCGCGCTGATCGCGGCCATGCCCATCGCCCATAGCCTGGGCTTGACCTCGGTGCAGACGCCGGAAGAGGCGGACAAGCTGGCCGCCTGGCTGGCCCTGCGCGAGCGCGGCGAGCTGCGATTGCGGGTCTGGGCCATGCTGGAAAAGGATGACCTGGATGCGGCCATTGGGTTGGGGTTGCGGGCCGGCTTTGGCGATGACTGGGTGCGGCTGGGGGGCCTCAAGCTCTATGCGGATGGCGCCCTTGGCTCCCATACCGCCGAGATGCTGGAGCCTTATGCCGATGACCCGGCCAACCGGGGTATGCCCACCCTCGGCACGGAGGAGCTGCGTCACCTGGTGGAGCGGGCCAGCCGGGCCGGCTTCCCGGCCTGCGTCCACGCCATCGGCGACGCGGCCGTGCGCCGGGTGCTGGATGTGCTGGCGACCCCCTCCCCGGCCCTCCCCCTACGAGGGGGAGGGAGCACCTCCTCCCCGGCCCTCCCCCCATCGGGGGGAGGGAGAGTGCGCCACCGCATCGAGCACGTGCAGGTGATCCACCCGGCGGATTTGGGCCGCCTGGCGGAGTTGGGCGTGATCGCGGCCATGCAACCCCTGCACGCGCCGTCGGACCGGGAGGTGGCGGAACGGCTCTGGGGGGCGCGGTGCCGGTACGCCTATGCCTGGCGCAGTCTGCTGGATGCGGGGACCCGGTTGGCCTTTGGCAGCGACGGCCCGGTAGAAGACATTGACCCCTTTGCCGGCATCTATGCCGCCGTGACGCGCCGACACCCGGACCCCACCGTGCCGCAAGCCCGGGGAGAGCCGGTCGAAGGTTGGTACCCGGAGGAGTGTCTCACCGTGGAGGAAGCTGTGCGCGCATACACGCTGGACGCCGCATATGCCGCCAGCGAGGATCATCTCAAAGGCAGCCTGACGCCGGGCAAGCTGGCCGACATCGTGGTGCTCTCCCGCAACATCTTTGCCGAGCCGCCCGAAACGACGCGAAGTGGTCAGATGTGCGTGGTGATGACGATCCTGGACGGACAGGTGGTCTATCAGCAATGAAGCGACGGGTCGTGCTGGTCGTGCCCCTGGTCGTCTTGATCGCGGCCGGGACGATCTGGCTGGCCGGGGACAGCAGGCCCGGCGCGCCCACCCCCTCTCCCACGATTGCCCCATTGAGCCAGGCCACCATCTATCGGATGCAGGTGCGCGTCTACCTGGAGCCGGGCGCCATCGTGGCGGCGCAGGACGCTTCGCCAGCGGCCCTGGACCGGGTTATTGCCATACTGGAAGCCCTGGAGCCGCCGGCCGAGCTGGCCAAAGTCCATCAGCAGATGCTGACCGGCTACCGCTATATCCGCGATGGGCGGCAAATCCTCGTCACCGTGCCCCGGTCGGATGGTGCGCTGCGTTCGGAAGGCGAGTTCCTGGTGGCCTGGGGGGTGAGTCGCCTGCTGGAAGCCGCGCGCTGGCTTGCAGCCGAATAAGCAGGGGGGCTTTCGCGGACAGGCCGACGATGCACTCTGGGGGTGATTGCTTTCTGTCCCCCTTTCCATGCCGCCGCGCGGCGCATGGGAAGGGGGACGGTTGCTTTCTGGGGTCAGGACACGGCCATGTCCACCGGGGCCTGGATCGTGGATAGGATCCGGGCGGCGGTATCCAGCCGGCGGATGTGCGCGCCCAGGGTGCGCAGCTTTTCGTCCAGCCGCTCGAATCCCCGGTCCAGATGTTCCAGCCCCTCGATGTGCGTGATGCCCCCGGCGCACAGGGCCGCCAGCACCAACGTGCAGCCAGCGCGCAGGTCCGGCATCGTCACATGGTGGCCGTGCAGGGGGGTGGGGCCGCGCACGACGGCGCTATGGTGGTAGCCCTGGTCGGCGAAGCGGCAGGGCGATGTGCCCAGACACGCCGTGCTCACCTGGATGTCGGCGCCCATCTTGTTCAGTTCGGCGGTGTAGTGCAGTCGGTCCTCGTAGACCGTCTCGTGGATCGTGCCGACGCCCTCGGCCTGTGTGAGCAAGGCCACCAGTGGGGATTGCCAGTCGGTCATAAAGCCCGGATGCGGGGCCGTTTCCTGCGAGATCATGCGGTAAGGGGGGTGGTTGTCACAGAAGCGGATGCTGTCAGCCAGGACCTCGTAGTGGATGCCCATGCGGTCCATCGCGTCCAGGAAGGCGCGCACGTCGGCCGGGCGTGCGCCGGCCAGGGTCACGTCGCCGCCGGTGATGGCGGCGGCCACGGCCAATGCCACCACCTCGTTGCGGTCCGGGATCGTGCGGAAGGTCACGCCATGTAGGCGCTCGACACCCCGGACGATCACTGTCCGCGGCGGATGATACTCGACGTCGGCCCCCATCTGCCGGAGCATCTCAAAGAGGCTGAGCACCTCTGGCTCGCAGGCGGCGTTCTCGATGACCGTGGTGCCCTCGGCCAGGGTGGCGGTCATCACCAGGTTCTCGGTGGTCATGACGCTGGGGTAGGGCAAGGTGATGTGCGCGCCGTGTAATCGTTTGGCGCGGGCGTGATAGACGCCGGGGCCGCACTCGTAGGTGATCTCGGCGCCCAGGGCCATCAGGCCGTCCACGTGAAAGTTGACCGGCCGCCGGCCGATGCGGCAGCCACCCAACTGCGGCACGTGGGCCTCGCCGAAGCGGTGCAACAGCGGCCCCATGGCCATGATGCCCAGGCGGTTGCTCTGTCCCAGCTCCAGGGGGATCTCGCTGGTATGCAGGTGCGCGGCGTCCACGCGCACCCGGCCGGCGTCCTCGTGCGCGAGGCGGACGCCCAGGGCCTCCACGATCTGCTCGGTGAAGAACAGGTCCTGGATGGCCGGGACGTTCTCCAGCACGCAGGGTTCGTCGGTCAGGAGCGCCGCCAGGAGCATCTTGGTGGCGGCGTTCTTGGCCCCGGCGATGGGGACCACGCCGTGCAGGCGGTGGCCCCCTTCGATTTCTAGAATCTCAACCATTTGTGCCTCGGTGGTGCGTGATGCGTCGTTCGTCAAGCGTCATTCGTCATTCGTCAGGCGTCAAACGTCAGGGCATTGCCCAGAATGACGTTTGACGTTTTGACGTTTGACGTTGGTTATGATACCACATTCTCACGCGCCATGCTGTACGTTCTCCCCATCTTGCGCGCACAGCCAGCCAACGGCTACCCTACGGGTCAGCCACGCTCGCCGGGCGGCCGGGGCCGGCGGCGGGCGCGCTGCTGCTCGGCCACCTTGAGGCGGACCAGGGAGCGGCGCAGGGCGGCCTCGGCCCGGACAAAGTCCACCTCGCTGAGCTTCTGGCTCATGAGGCGCTCGGCGCGCCGGCGGGCCTCCTCGGCCCGGGCCTCGTCAATCTCGTCGGCCCGCTCGGCGCTGTCGGCCAGGATCACCACTTTGGTCGGGGTCACGTCCATGAACCCCCCGCCGATGGCCATGAGGATCTCCTCGCCGCCTTTTTTCAGCCGCAGCACGCCCACCTGCAGGGCGGTGAGCAGCGGTGCGTGGCGAGGCAGGATGCCCAACTCCCCGTCTATGCCCGGGGCGATGACCATCTCCACCTCGTCGGAAAAGACGGTGCGTTCGGCGGTGACGATGTCTACGTGGATGGTTGCCATACGGGTTTCCTATAACTCCGCCGGGCCGGCGCTCATCCGCCCGGCCTGGGCCACGGCCTCGTCGATGGTCCCCACCATGCGGAAGGCCTGCTCCGGCAGCGCGTCGTGCTTGCCGTCCAATATCTCGCGGAAGCCGCGCACCGTCTCGTGAACCGGCACGTATTTGCCCGGCAGGTTGGTGAACACTTCCGTGACAAAGAACGGCTGGGTGAGGAACCACTGGATGCGGCGCGCCCGGGCCACGGTGAGCTTGTCCTGCTCGCTCAACTCGTCAATGCCCAGGATGGCGATGATGTCCTGCAGGTCCTTGTACCGCTGCAGCACGGCCTGGACGCCGCGCGCCACGTCATAGTGCTCTTGGCCCACCACGCGCGGGTCCAGGATGCGCGAGGTGGACGACAGCGGGTCCACGGCCGGGTAGCGCCCCTGCTCCACGATGGCCCGGTCCAGGGCCACCACCGCGTCCAGGTGCGCGAACGTGGTTGCCACGGCCGGGTCGGTATAGTCGTCGGCCGGCACGTAGATGGCCTGCATACTGGTGATGGAGCCGCGCTTGGTGGACGAGATGCGCTCCTGCAGCTCGCCCATCTCCGTGCCCAGGGTGGGCTGGTAGCCCACGGCCGAGGGCATCCGCCCCAGCAGGGCCGAGACCTCCATCCCGGCCAGGGCGAAGCGAAAGATGTTGTCAATGAAGAGCAGGATATCGCGGCCTTCCTCGTCCCGGAAATACTCGGCCATGGTCAGGGCGCTCAGGCCCACACGCTGGCGCGCGCCGGGCGGCTCGTTCATCTGCCCAAAGACCAGCACGGCCTTGTCAATGACGCCGCTCTCCTTCATATCCAGCCAGATGTCATTGCCCTCGCGGGAGCGCTCGCCCACGCCGGCGAACACGGAATACCCACCGTGCTGGGTGGCGATGGAATAGATCAACTCCTGGATGATGACGGTCTTGCCCACGCCGGCCCCGCCAAAGACGCCGATCTTGCCGCCTTTGGTGAACGGGCAGATCAGGTCAAAGACCTTGATGCCGGTCTCGAACATCTGCGGCGTGGTCTCTTGCTCCTCGAAGGGGGGTGGCTCGCGGTGGATGGGCCAATAGGCGGCAGCTTCCACCGGTCCCAGGTCATCCAGGGGCCGGCCCAGCAGGTTAAAGATGCGGCCCAGCGTGGCGCGGCCCACCGGCACGCGGATGGGCTGGCCGGTGGCCAGGGCTTTCATGCCACGTCGCAGGCCGTCGGTGGAGTCCATCGCCACGCAGCGCACCCAATCGTTGCCCAGGTGTTGCTGGACTTCCACCACGAGGGGGTATTCCTGATCCGGTCGCGGTATCTCCACCGCGTCATAGATGTGTGGCAGGGCCTCCGGGGGGAACACGATGTCCACCACGGGGCCAATGACTTGCACGACCTTGCCCACTGCGTTCTCTGGCACGCTCATCCTCCTGGTTGGAGTGCAAGATGATTCTGGCGATCAAATCTCGAAAACCGCTGTCACCGGGAGCCGCAGGCCGGGGAGCACGGTCGAAGACGCCTCGTCCCCGGGACGGTACAGCCCCACCGAGCGCGCCCCGGCGGGGGACAGGGCCAGCACCTCGATGGTCTGCGCCTGGGGAGTCACCAGCCAGCACTCGATGGGCACTGGTTCCTCGGCCATGGCCGTCCCGGCTTCTGGTTTTACTCGAACAGGTCGGAATGCGACCCCGTACGTTCAAAAATGATCTCGTCGTCCACCAGCTTGTAGATCAGCAGCCAATCGGGTTCGATGTGGCACTCCCGCCTGCCCTTGTAGCTGCCCACCAAGACGTGATCGCGGTATCGTTCTGGCAGCGATTCTTCGTTGATGAGTGCAGTCATCACTATCTTCTTGACATCCTGGCCGCGCCGCTGCATTCGCCGCAGGTCTTTCTCGAATTGGTTGGTATAGGCCGGGATCCGCATCAAATCCCTAGTCGCTGGAACATATCCTGGACATTCTCGCAGCGCACAATGTTCTGCCCGGCGTCGGTCTCCTCGAATGTGCGCAACGTGGCCGCGTTAGGGATATGCACCTCAAAAGGCAATCCCCTGTGCAATCTGACTTGCTGATAGAACAGCGTGATAGCCTGAGTCGTAGACAGCCCCAACTTTTCAAAGATGTCCTCAGCTTCTTTCTTGAGGTCAGGGTCAATGCGTGCTCGAATCGTGGCGGACTTGTTCATGAGCACCTCCGCTCTGGATATACGAGACCGGGCCGCCGGGTCGTGCGCCTAGCCCCGGCTCTGCCGCAGCGCCTCAGCCCCGCCAGCGATCTCGAGCATCTCTTTGGTGATCCCGGCCTGCCGCGCCTTGTTGTAGCTCAACGTCAGGCTTTCCATCAGCTCGCGGGCGTTGTCGGTGGCGTTGCGCATGGCCACCATGCGCGCGCTCTGCTCGCTGGCGATGCTCTCCAGAATGGCCTGGTATAGCTGGACCTCCACGAAGCGGGGCAGTACCTCGGCCAGGATCGCGGCCGGGCCTGGCTCATAGATGTATTCGCCCAACCGGCGGGCCTCCAGGCGCGGATCGATCCAGATCGGCAGCACCCGGCGCAACGTGGGCCGTTGGACCAGCGTGTTCACGAACGCGCTGTACCCCACCCACAACTGGTCGAACTCGCCGCTGAGAAAATCGGCCATGGCGATCCGGGCGATGGGGGTGATGTCCAGCAGGGAGGGCTGGTCTGAGAGGCGTGTGAACTCGGCGCGGATGTCGTAGCCGTGCCGGGCCAGGAAATCGCGCCCCTTGCGGCCCACGGTGATGAGGCTCGTGGGGGTATCCGCGTGACGCTCGATGAAGTAGATGGTGCGGCGCAGCATGTTGTTGATCAGCGCGCCGCACAGCCCCCGGTCCGGGGTGATGAGCACCAGGCCGATGCGTTGGACCGGCCGTTCCTCCAACAATGGATGAATGGCTCTGCGCGCCCCGGGCTGGAGGGCCAGGTCCTGCAGCACCTCCCAGGCCTTGACCGCATACGGCCGGCTGGCCAGGGTCTGGGCCTGGGCGCGGCGCATCTTGGACGCCGCCACCATCTCCATAGCCCGGGTGACCTGGGCGATGTTCTGCACCGACTTGATGCGTCGCTTGATGTCGCGTGCGCTGGACAAAATACCTCCCTGACTCGTCAGGCGTCAAACGTCATTCGTCAGGCGTTATGGATGACGTTTTGACGTTTGACGTTTTGACGTTTGACGTTTCACGTTTCACGTTTGACGTTTCACGTTTGACGTTAGTACGTCACCGTGGCTTTGAACTCTGCAATGGCCTCCTTGAGCCGGGCCTCCGTCTCCTCGCTCAGGACGCCGCTGCGGGCGATCTCTTCGCCGATCTCGGGGTGAGTGGAGGCCATGAAGCGATGGAACGCGGTCTCAAAGGCCCGCACGCGCTCTGTGGGCACGTCGTCCAGGTAGCCATTGGTCACGGCGTACAGGATCGTCACCTGTTGCTCCACCGGCATGGGCTGATATTGGGGCTGCTTGAGCACCTCGGTGATGCGCTGACCGCGGTCCAACTGGTCCCGGGTGGCCTTGTCCAGGTCGGAGCCGAACTGGGCAAAGGCGGCCAGCTCGCGGTAAGCCGACATGTCCAGGCGCAGCTTGCCGGCCACCTGGCGCATGGCTCGCAACTGGGCCTTGCCGCCCACCCGGCTCACCGAGAGGCCCACGTTCATCGCCGGCCGGATGCCGGCGTAGAACAGGTCGCTTTCCAGGTAGATCTGCCCGTCGGTGATCGAGATCACGTTGGTGGGGATATAGGCCGAGATGTCACCGGCCTGGGTCTCGATGATGGGCAGCGCGGTGAGGCTGCCGCCGCCGTGCGCTTTGTCGTACTTGGCGGCGCGCTCCAGCAATCGTGAGTGCAGGTAGAACACGTCGCCGGGGTAGGCCTCGCGGCCGGGCGGCCGGCGCAGCAGCAGCGACACCTGCCGATACGCCCAGGCGTGCTTGCTCAGGTCATCGTAGACCACCAGCACATCCTGGCCGGCGTCCATGAACTCCTCGCCCATGGCGCAGCCGGCATAGGGGGCGATGTACTGCATGGCCGCTGGCTCGCTGGCCGAGGCCACCACCACGATGGTATGATCCATCGCGCCGTGCTCCTCCAACGTGCCCACCACCTGGGCGATCTGCGCCAGCTTTTGCCCCACCGCCACGTAGATGCAGGTCACGTCGCCCTTTTTCTGGTTGATGATCGTATCCACCACGATGGCCGTCTTGCCGGTCTGCCGGTCGCCGATGATCAGCTCACGCTGGCCCCGGCCGATGGCGGTCATGGCGTCAATGGCCTTGATGCCGGTCTGCAACGGCCGGTTCACCGGCTCGCGGACGGTGACGCCGGGGGCGATGCGCTCGATGGGGCGGAACCGGTCAGTGCGGATGGGGCCTTTGCCGTCCACCGGCTGGCCCAGGGCATTGACTACCCGGCCGATCAGGGCCTCGCCGACCGGCACCTGGATGATGCGGCCGGTGCTGCGCACCTGTTGGCCCTCCTCGATGCCGGTATACTCCCCCAGGATGATCACGCCCACCTGTTCGGCTTCCAGGTTAAAGGCGATGCCATAGACGCCGTTAGGGAACTCGACCAGCTCGCTGAGCATCACGCCGGCCAGCCCCTGGATGCGCGCGATGCCGTCGCCCACCTCCACCACGGTCCCCACATCCACGGCCCGCAGCGGCGCGGCGAACTCGGCGATCTGCTGGCGGATTTGGGCCGTGATCTCGTCTGCGCGCAGGGTATACTCGCTCATCCCGGCTACCCTCCTCCCCGGAGCAACTGGTCCTGCAGGGCGTCCAGCTTCCCGGCCAGGCTGCCGTCAATGACCACGTCACCCACCTGGACGACGAGGCCACCCAGGATGCGCGGGTCCACGGTGAGCGCCAGAGCCAGCTCCTGTCCGAATCGCCGTTTCAGGCTGGCCTTCAGGCGACCCTGCTCCTCGGCTGTGAGGGGTGTGGCGCTGGTCACCCGGGCGGTAGTCGCCAGAGCTTCGGCCGTCCCGGTCATAGCTGGCCCTCCCCGATCCGGCGGATCACCCGGTCCACGAGTTGGTGTTGGTCGGCCTCGCCCAACGTCTCGGCCAGGACTTTGCGCGCCATATCGGCGGCCAGACGCACGGCTTCGTCTCGCAACTCGGCCTGCACCCGTCGGCGTTCCAGGTCCAGCTCCTCGCGGACGCGCTGTTTGACCAGCTCGGCCTCCTCCTTCGCCCGGGCCAGGACTTCCTGGCGAGACTTTTCGGCGGTCTCGGTGGCCTGGGCGATGATGGCCTGGCCCTCCCGGCGGGCCTGCTCGATGCGTTCCTGGTAGGCTTGCTCCGCTTCGGCGGCGCGCTGGTCCGCGACCCGGGCCTTTTCCAGGCCCTCGGCAATGAGGGCCTGGCGCTCGGCCAGCTTCCGGCTCACCGGCCGATACAACAACAGCGAGAGCAGCGCGAACAGCAGGCCAAAGTTCACGCACTGCGAGAACAGCAGGGGTACATTGATGCCGAGGTGCTGCAATACGTCCAAGGCTGCTTCCCCCCTTCCTCGCCTAGACGAACTTGATGATGAGGGCCACCACCAGCGCATAGATGGCGATAGCCTCGGCGAACACGATGCCCAGGATCATGTTCGTCTGGATGGACCCGGCGGCCTCCGGGTTCCGGCCGATGGCGTTCATCGCGCCCATGGCCAGTAGCCCGATGCCGATACCCGGGCCCAAGGCCCCCAGCCCGATGGCCAATCCGGCCGCCAGCGATGTGATGTCCAGTGCTTGCACGTCCATGTTGTTTGCTCCTCCTCGATAGGAATTAGAGATGAGAATCCACGTGAATCTGCGTTTATCCGCGTCCAAAAAAGGGCGAATCAGTGGCTTTCTCCGCCGTGATGGGCCGTGGCCGTGGTCATGAACAGCAGGGTCAGAAAGCCGAACACAAAGGCCTGCATGGCCCCCACAAAGATCTCCAGGCCGTAGAATGGCAGGGGGATCACGTGTGGGACCAAAAAGATCATCACCCCCAACAGCACCTCGCCGGCGAACACGTTGCCAAAGAGACGGAAGGAGAAGGAGATGATCTTGGCACACTCGCTGACCAGCTCCAACGGCCCCACGATGAGGTCCATGCCCTTCATCGCCTTGCCGCCCAACAGGTCCCAGAAGGACTTGAAGGGGATGAAGCGGTTCACATAGTCCAACCCCAGGGCTTGCAAGCCAAATATCTGGGTCATGAGCACCGAGATGCAAGCCAGGGCCAAAGTAAAGCTCAAATCCGAGGACACGGAGCGCAGAAAGGGGACCAGCGCGTAACCGTGCTCCTCGTGGCCGTGCTCGTCCTGGGCGCCGGGTTCCACCACCTCGTTCGTGAGGCTATAGAGGTGGATCGGCCCGGCCTGGACCAGCGTCTCGGCTTTGTAACCGGCCTTGTCGCCATGCACCTCGTGCAGATAGCCGATGCTGCCAAAGCCGGGGAGCAGCCCCATCCAGTTGGAGAGCAGCACCCACAGGAAGATGGTCATCACCCAGGGGAAGAATTTGGCCGTCCGCTTCCCGGCGATCCCCTCGAAAAAGCGGAACGCGGTCTCGACCATCAGCTCGGCCAGGTTCTGCAACCCGGACGGCACCAGCTTCATGTTCCGCGTGGCCAGGAACGAGAAGCCGATCAGCACGATCATGGAGAGCCAGCTGGCGATGAGGGTGTTGGTGATGGAGAAGGGAAAGCCCAAGATGGGGATGGGGGTGGTGGGGATGACCGGCTCGGCGGCCAGCTCGATGGCCGGTAAGGGGACTCGTAGGGCGACGATCATCCATGTGGCAACAACCAGAACGACGATGACGATGAGCAGTCGGACGAGACGATTGCGGAGTATCCTGGACAAGATCAACCTCCTCTGCGCGACGTCGGGGCGGTGGTTCCACTGGGGGTTCTGCGGCAAATCATGCTTGCCAGGAGGCAACGGTCTGGCCTGCCCTCCCGCAGGTTGTTCGTCTGGAAGCACGATATTGCGTCGAGAAGATACCCCAATATACAGGTTGTGGTGAGCGGTCACGCTGAGAGTATATCATACAGCACGGTAAAAATCAACCCCTATGGTCAATTGACACCCCGGGTCTCCGGTGGTATAATCCAACCTGTATCCAAACCGCTACGGCAGTGAGAGACGGGTAGTTGGATGGGCGCAACCCAGAGTGCCGATAGAGGCCAAAGTCCCGTCCCCAGCCCCGGTCAGCATGGTACGCGCCCAAGACGGGGCCGGCCCCTCAGGTCGTCGAATCCGTCGGCGACGAAGTGGCATCACGAAAGCACGCGCTTCTCGTCTTTCCCGGCGAGAGGCGTTTTGTGTATCTGACTTGAAAATCGTGGCGCAGCCTTTCCAGGCTGCGGCAGGCTCGAAAGCCTGCCCTACGTTTTCATGCCTGGCGGTGAACGGAGTTCACGGAGACTGATCTGAAAATAGCATCGTAGGGCAAGCTGTCAGCTTGCCTGCCGCCCCCCATTTTCATACTTCGCGTCGCTTATGATGACTGATCTCAGGAGATACCCCCATGCTGGACATTCGACTCATCCGAGAGCACCCAGAGATCGTGCGCCGGGCATTGGAACTGCGCGGCGAACCGCCCACCATCATCGAGGCCATCCAGGCCGCCGACGCCGAGCGCCGTCGCCTGCTCCAAGAGGTGGAAGCCTGCAAGGCCGAGCGCAACGCCACATCCAGGCAGATCGGCCAGATGAGGGACCCGGCCCAACGCCAACCCCTGATCGAGGCCATGCGCGCCCTGGGCGACCGCATTGACGCCCTGGACGAGCAGGTGCGCGCCGTGGACGCGCGGCTGGAAGACCTCATGCGCCAGGTGCCCAACGTCCCCCACGCGAGCACGCCCATTGGCCGGGACGATCGGGAGAACGTGGTGGTGCGCACGGAAGGCGAGCCGCGCCGCTTTGACTTTGAGCCGCTGCCGCACTGGGACCTGGGGCCGACGCTGGGCATCCTGGACCTGGAGCGGGGCGTCAAACTGGCGGGCAGCCGGTTCTACGTGCTCAAAGGGGCCGGCGCCCGGCTCCAGCGTGCCCTCATCGCCTGGTTCCTGGCGACGCACATTGACCAGCACGGCTACACGGAGGTCTACCTGCCGTTCGTGGTCAAGGAAGCCTGCATGTGGGGGGCCGGCCAGTTCCCCAAGTTCCTCCCCAACGCCTACCGCGACGTGGAGGACGACCTGGTGCTGATCCCCACCGCCGAGGTGCCCATCACCAACCTCCACGCCGACGAGATTTTGGAGGCTGACCAACTGCCGCTGCGCTACGTGGCGTACACGGCGTGCTTCCGGCGCGAGAAGATGAGCGCGGGCCGCGACGTGCGGGGGATCAAGCGCGGCCACCAGTTCGACAAGGTCGAGATGTACAAGTTCGTGACGCCAGAGACCTCGTATGACGAGTTGGAGAGCCTGGTGGCCGATGCCGAGGCCCTGTGCCGTGCCCTGCGCATCCCCTTCCGGCGCGTGGCCGTCTGCACGGGGGACCTGGGCTTTACCACCACCAAGACCTATGACATCGAGATGTGGGCGCCCGGCTGCGGTGAGTGGCTGGAGGTCAGCTCGTGCAGCAACTGCGAGGACTTTCAAGCCCGGCGGGCCAACATCCGCTACCGGCCGGCGCGGGGGGCCAAGCCGCGCTTTGTCCACACGCTGAACGGCTCCGGCCTGGCCCTGCCCCGCGTGCTGATCGCCGTCATGGAGAACTACCAGCAGGCCGACGGCAGCATCACCGTGCCGGAGGTGCTGCGGCCGTTCATGGGGGGGCTGGAGGTGATTCGTTGAAGGATGAAGGTGGAAGGATGAAGGCGGAAGGATGAAGGCGGTGCAGATACGCGCGTATCAGCCTGGCGACCTGGACGCGCTGGTGGCCCTCATCAACGCCGCCGATGCGGTGGATCAGGCCGGCTTTACCACCACCGCCCGGCGCTTACGGGAGCACCTGTACCGGCCCGGCCGGGACCCTGAACGTGACGTGTTCTTTGCCGAGATCGCCGGCCAACTGGTGGGCTATGCCCGGCTGGACCCACGCTGGGGCGAGCACGAAGACATCATCCGTTGCGAGGGCGCGGTGCTGCCGGCCTATCGGCGGCGCGGCATCGGCTCCCGGCTGCTGGAACGCGCCTTCCAGCGCGCCCGTGAGTTGTGCGGCGAGCACCCGGCCCATTTCGACGTCCACGCCCGCCAGGGAGTGAGCGGCCTCAATGAGTTGTGCCTGTCCTTCGGCATGAGGCCGGTGCGCCACTTTTTCTGGATGGTGCACCCAGACTTGAGCGACATTGAGGAACCGCTGCTGCCGGCCGGCTGTCGCCTGGTGGATGGCACCACGTTTCATGACCTGGCGGCCCGGACGGCGGCGTTCAATGAGGCATTCGCGCAGCATTGGGGCCGCACGCCCATCCGCCTGGAGGACACCGAGTACATGGTGCGCCAGCCCACGTATCAGCCGGCGAACAGCCTCATCGCCCTGGACGAGGCCGGGGCGGTGGCCGGGTTCTGCACGGCCGACACCACGCCAGATACGGTGTGCAGCCTGGGGGGCAACACCGGCCTGATCGCGACCCTGGGCGTGCGGCCGGCCTATCGCGGTCGGGGCCTGGGCCGGGCGCTGCTTCTGAGCGCCATGCACCGCATCCGCGCGGCCGGCCTGCCCCGGGCCGCCCTGGGCGTGGACGGCGAGAACGTCACCGGGGCCAGGCGTCTCTACGAGAGCGTGGGCTTTCGCGTAGCCAGCCACAGCATCGTCTATCGGCGTGAGACGTAAAACGTCAACCACCAAATGCCAGATGATGCATGACGAATGACGAATGACGAGTGACGTTTGACGGATGACGAGTGACGTTTGACGCCTCACGTCCGGCCGTCATCAGGCATAATTGGGAAAGGAGTTCCGCATGAAAACCATCGAGCGACCCTGGGACTGGTGGGCCTATCGCCTGCGGGTGCGCCATCGCCCGACGATCCCCGGCATTCACACCCGGGACCTCCAGCTCATCGCTGCGCTGGCCGAAGCGATGAGGCTTGAACCCGGCACCCGGGTGCTGGACCTGGCCTGCGGCAGCGCCGTCCACGTCCTCATGCTGGCCCGGCGCGGCGCGCACGTCGTGGGCCTGGACATCGCCCCCAGCCTGATGACCTATGCGACCGAGCAGGCCCGGCTCCAGGGCCTATCCGAGCGGGCCAGCTTTGTGGTGGGCGACATGCGCCACCCGCCGTTCCAGGCCGCCTTTGACGCCGTGACCATCCTGGGCAACACCTTTGGCATGTTGGACGAAGCCGGGAACCGGGCGGTCCTGGCCGGCGCGGCCCGCGCCCTCAAGCCCGGCGGCCATCTCCTCCTGGACCTGGAAAACCCCTGGCTCATGATGTGGCAGGCCCGCCATACCTGGAGCGAATTCGACGGCGGCGTGTTCCTCATGGAGGGCCGTTTTGACCTGGAGACGTGCACCTATTATGGCGAGTTTCGCTACATTGACGCCGACGGGGTGATCAATACCTGGGAGGAAGGTGAAACGCTGCGCCTCTACACCATGCCGGAGCTGCACGAACGGCTCACGGCGGCCGGCTTTACCCAAGTTGCGGTCTATGACTCGAGCGAGGTGCCCCTGCGCGCCTGCGATTCCGGGTATGCCAGTCATCTGCTGGTGGTGGCGCAGAGGGAAGGATGAAGGCGGAAGGATGAAGGATGAAGGCGGAAGGATGAAGGATGAAGGCGGAAGGCGGAAGGATGAAGGATGAAGGCGGAAGGATGAAGGATGAAGGCGGAAGGCGGAAGGGTGATGGTGGAAGGCACAAGATCGCATACCAGGTGGCTGGAAATCTCCCTGCTGCTGGTGATAGTCACAGTAGCGGCCTTGTACCGTCTGAACATGGCCCCGCTGGATGTGGTTCCCCCGGGCTGCTTTTCCGACGAGGCCCACTATGGCCTGGACGCCCTGGCCGTGCTGAACGGCCAGCACGCCATCTTTTTCCCCAACAACGGGGGCCGGGAGCCGTTGTTCATCTATCTGGTGGCCGGGTCTGTGGCCCTGTTCGGCCGGACCGTGGCGGCGCTCCGCCTGCCGGCCGCGCTGGCCGGCGTCGCCACCGTGGGCCTGACGTTCCTGCTCGCTCGTGAGATGTTCCAACGTGCGCTGGGCCGGGAAGGGGCATTGGGTGTGGCGACGCTGGCCGGGCTGCTCCTGGCCGTCTCCCAGTGGCACGTCACTTTCAGCCGCATCGCCTTCCGGGCCAGCACCACGCCGCTGCTGGAGGTGTTGGCCTTCTGGCTGCTCTGGCGGGGGCTAAATGCCGCGTGGGATCGGACGGCCGCAAATCGGACGACCGCGAGGGTTGCCCCTACAAATCGGGCGACCGCGAGGGTTGCCCCTACAGATCGGGCGACCGCGAGGGTTGCCCCTACAATATGGTTTGCCCTATCCGGGGCCGCCCTGGGCGCGTGCCTTTACACCTACCTGTCCAGCCGCTTTGTCCCCCTCGTCCTCGGCGCCTTTGTCTTTCTCTGGGCCTCGCTCCGCCGCCTCCCCCTCCCACACCCCCATACTATCAGGCGACAGCGTGACACCCCCACACTGCCCTGGCACCACCTGGCGCTGCTCGCCCTCGTCGCGCTTGCCGTCTTTGTTCCCCTGGGCGCGTACTTTGCCCTGCACCCAGCCGATTTCCTGCACCGGGCCGGCGAGGCTTCTGTGTTCAACCCGGCCTGGAACCACGGCGATCCCCTGGGCACGTTCGTCAACAGCGCGATCCAGGCCGTGGGGATGCTGTTCTGGGCCGGCGACCCCAACTGGCGGCACAATATCGCCGGCCAGCCCATCCTGAACCCGCTCACGGCGATCCTGTTTCTGGCAGGGCTGGCGCTGGCCCTCTGGCGCGTCAGGCAGCTCCCGTACCTGTTCGCCATCGTGTGGCTCATCATCATGATGCTGCCCAGCGCCCTCACCGCCGAAGGCATCCCCAACAGCCTGCGCAACCTGGCGGCGGCGCCGGCGGTATACGTCTTTCCGGCCCTGGCCCTGGTTGAAGCCTGGCTCTGGCTGACCGCACGTCAAACGTCAAACGTCAAGCCTCAAGCGTCACGTTTTACGTTTTACGTTTTACGCTTTACGCTTCTTGGCCTCACTGCTCTTGTGTTGTTGCTCAACGTCGGCCTGACCTACCGTGACTACTTCATCGGCTGGGCCACCCACCCGGAAACCGCCAAAGCGATGAACGCCGACATGCGCGTGGTGGAGATCGCCGAGTACATGAACGCCCACGCAGACCGGGAGACCGCCTTCCTGCGGCTGAACACCTATGAGCACCCGGCCATCGCGTTCCTCTACACCGGCGAATCGCCCTATGCGTCCCTGCCGGCCGGCGGCGATGTCCCGGCGACGATGGCCAGGTTGTGCCAGGGCCGGTCCCGCCTGACCGCGATCCGCTGGGACTGGTTCGATCCGCAGGCCGACGCCGCCGAGACCTTTGCGTTGGGCCTGCTGGACCAGTACGCGACGCGCGTGGGCGACGAATCCGGCCCCGGCTTTCACGCGCTGACCTACGCGCTGCCCCTGCGCCCCGGCTGCCCGGCCGGCCTGAGCGAGCGCGATGCCCAATTCGGCCAGGTGGTGCGGCTGACCGGTTTCCTGTGTCACCCGGACACGGTTGCGCCCGGCGCCGACGCCTGGGTGGCCTTGCGCTGGCATCTGTTGGGGGAGGGCGACGTTCCCCCCGCGCTCAAGGTCACGCTGCGCCTGCTGGACGTGGCCCAACAGGACAAGGCCCTCACCGGCCCGGAGAGCGCGCATCCCGAAGCCCGGCCTGGCGACGCCCTGACCGACTACTACCGGCTGTCCATCCCGCCGGCCACGCCGCCGGGCACGTACACCCTGGTCGTGGGCGTCTACCCGCCGGACACGATGCAGCTCTGGCCTGTGACCGCCGCCGGGCAAACAGACGACCTGCTGATCCTGGGAGCGATTACGGTGACAAAACCCCAAGCCCCCAATCCCAAGCCCTGATCTGCCAGGAGGCCACATGAATACAGAACCCGACTGGTGGGGCAACCTGGACCCCACGGATGACGCCTGGCACCCGGCTCGATCGGGCACGTTTTCCGAATGGTGGTACCTGGACGCGCGCCTGGACCAGGGCTATGCCCTCTCCGTGGCCTGGCAGGTGCAGGGTGTGGCGCCCCGGCCCCCAGAACCCAACGTGCGCGCCACGCTCTTTGCGCCGGATGCCGTGCCCCGCCATCTGGCTTTTAACGGCGCCCCGGCCGACTTCCAGGCCGCCCAGGATGGTTGCGACGTGCGCATCGGCGAGAGTTGGCTGCGCGGCGCGCCCCCCCGCTACGAGATGCACGTTGTTTTCAAGGATGAAGGCGGAAGGATGAAGGCGGAAGGCGGAAGGCGGAAAGTGGGAGAATGGAAAGCGGCAAGTGATGTGGTAGCTGACCTGACGCTGACCAGCCTGACACCAGGATGGAAGCATTGGGATTGGCACATCGGGGACAAGGCTGGCCGGAGCTTTTTCGCCTGGACGGTGGCCGTCCCGATGGGCCGGGTGGAGGGCACATTGCGCCTGGGCGACCAGACGATAGACGTGACCGGCCGGGGCTACCGCGACAAGTGCTGGATGGGCGGCCCCATCTTTGCCCACTTTGACCGCTGGTACACCGGCCGCTTGCATTCGCCAGACGTCGCCGTGGTCTATTACGTGATCCCCAGCCGGCGTTTCGGCGTGCACGGCGACTTTCTCAACGCCTGCGCCGTCTTTGTGGACGGTCGCCTGGCCTACGAGGTGCGCCCGGAGACCGCCGCCCTCGTCCAGTTTGCCATCATCCCGGATCAGGAGGCCCGGGACCCAGTCACCGGCCGCGTTTACCCGGTGCGGCAGACCCTGGAGCCGCCGGAGAACCCCGTCATCGGCCCCATCACCTGGCAGACGGAACAGGTGGCCGTGCGGCGCGTCCCGCCGCCGGCCGATATGGGCTGGCTGCGCCGCCAGATCGCCCGGCGCATGATCCGGCGCGCCACCATCAAGTGCCTGGGCCACTGGGAGGCCGAGCTGCGGGGCAGCAAACGGCCCCGCCGGGTGACCGGCGAGGCCATCAGTGAGGTCGTCTATCTGCGTTAAAGCGGACGGGCCGTTATACGCCCTTGAGCTGGGCCGCGATGCGCACGATGCGCACGAACTGGTCGGCCTTCAGGCTGGCGCCGCCCACCAGCGCCCCGTCAATCTCCGGCTGGCCCAGGAACTCGGCGGCGTTTTCGGCGGTCACGCTGCCGCCGTATTGGATGCGCAGGGCCTGGGCCGGGGGATGGCCCACCAGGGCGGCCACCGTGTCCCGGATCAGGCCGATGACCTGGTTCGCGCCCTCGCCGGTGGCCGGCCGGCCGGTGCCGATGGCCCAGATCGGCTCGTAGGCGATGACGATCTGGCTCACCTGCGCGCCGCTCAGATCCGCCAGCACGGCCCGGGTCTGGCGAGTCACCACCTCCTCCGTCTGCCCGGCCTCGTTCTGCTCCAGCGTCTCGCCAATGCAGACGATGGGAATGAGGCTATGGGCCAGGGCGGCGTGGACCTTGCGGTTCACGAACTCGTCCGTCTCGCCAAAGTGCTGTCGCCGCTCCGAATGGCCCAGGATCACGTACTGGCACAGGCCCTTGAGCATGTACGGCGAGACCTCGCCGGTGAACGCGCCTTTCTCGGCCGGGTACATGTTCTGGGCACCCAGGCCAATGGTGGTCTCGATCAGCAGATCGGACACGTAGGTGAGGGAAACGAACGGCGGGCACAGTACCCGTTCCACGCCCGGCACGGCCTCCAGATCGTCCAGCATGGACTCCACCAGGCGGATCGCCTCGTCCACGTTCGTGTTCATCTTCCAGTTGCCCGCGATAATGGGGATGCGCATGATTCGGTACACCTCGGTTTCGGTAGTGTTCTTGGCAGGGCCGAGGGCCATTATACACCAAACTACCCCCGATGTCCAATGTGACACGCAATATGGAATCAAACTCTGCTTCGACCATCTGGCAACAACTGGAACGCCTGGGCGTGCGCCGGGGCTGGACCGGCGAGACCCCCCCGGCCCCGCGCCCGCGCCGGGGACCGGCCATCGAAGACCTGGTGCCCGGCCGCCTGGTGGAGAACGAGCGCGGCCGTTTCTTCCTGAGCGAGCGCCGCTATCCTCTGGACCACGTCCACGGCTGCTGCCCCTTGCGCGCCCTGTTGGCCCACGAAGGCGCGATAGCCGCCGCCCTGTCCGGCCACAGCGGCTGGCAGAGCCTGGACTTTGGGCGGGCCGCCTTCATTGATACCGAGACCACCGGCCTGGCTGGCGGCACCGGCACCTACACCTTCCTGGTGGGCGTGGGGTTTTTCACCTCCGAGTCCTTTTGTCTGGAACAGTATTTCATGCGAGATCACGGCGAGGAGCCAGCCATGCTCACCGCTTTGGGCGAACGGCTGGCGACACGGGATGCCCTGATCAGCTTCAATGGCCGCGCCTTTGACCTGCCGCTGCTGGAGGCGCGCTTCACCTGCAACCGCATGGTCTTGCCTCTGGCGGATGCGCCGCACCTGGACCTGCTCCTGCCCGCGCGTCGGCTCTGGCGTGCCCGTCTGGATTCCTGTGCCCTCGGCTCCGTGGAAGCCCACGTGCTGGGCGTGCGCCGCACCTGGGAAGACGTGCCCGGCCGGGTGATCCCCTCGCTCTACTTCCAATATCTGCACGACGGCGATGCCCGGTCCATGCCCGGCGTGTTCTACCACAACCAGATGGACGTGCTGTCGCTGGTATCGTTGAGCGCGGTGCTGTGCGCTTTGGTCGCCCAGGCGGATGCATCGGGCCTCCCGGCTGTGGACCGATACAGCCTGGCCCGGCTCTACGAACAGATGGGCCAGCCCCACGCGGCGGCCGTCGCCTATCGTCAGGCCCTGGCCGGGCCGTTGCCGCCGCCCATACGGCAGCAGGCCCGACAACGCCTCTCCCTGCTCTGCAAACGGCAGGGGCGATGGGAGGAGGCATTGGCCCTCTGGCAAGCGGCCGTGGCCCAAGACCACACCACCGTCTATGCCCACATCGAGTTAGCCAAATACTACGAGCACCGGCTGGGCGACGTGGACGCGGCGGTGCAGATGACCCGGCAGGCCCTGGCGCGCGTGCGGGCACCGGACTTTCCGGCCAGCCCGGCCGAACGCCAGACCCTGCAGGCCGAACTGGAACATCGCCTGCGACGGTTGGAGCGCAAAGAGGGCCAGAAATAAAGAAACCCGTTTTCGCCAAGAAAACGGGTTTCTTATCCGACTCGAACGCGTGATCGGCCTAGTATTCCGGCATGGGGGGAGTGGCCGGCTTTTCCTTCTCCGGGATCTCGGTGACAAGGGCCTCGGTGGTCAGGATCATCGCGGCGATGGACGCGGCGTTCTCCAGCGCGCTGCGGGTGACCTTGGCCGGGTCAATGATGCCCTTCTCCAGCATGTCCCCGAAATCATTGGTCAGCACGTCATAGCCGATCTTGTTGTTCCCCTGGGCCTTCTGCTCCTGGCGCACCTGGGCCACGATGACCGCGCCGTCCTGGCCCGCATTGATGGCCAGCTGCTTCATCGGCCATTCCAAAGCCCAACGCAGGATGAGCATCCCGGTCCGATGGTCGCCTTCCGGTTGCTGGGCGATGAGCTTTTCCAGCGCCGGGATGGCGTTGAGATAGGCCACGCCGCCGCCGGGCACAATGCCCTCCTCCACGGCCGCGCGGGTGGCACTCAGGGCGTCCTCCACGCGATGCTTCTTCTCCTTCAGCTCCGTCTCGGTCGCGGCCCCCACCTTGATGACCGCCACGCCGCCGGCCAGCTTGGCCAGGCGCTCCTGCAGCTTCTCGCGGTCAAAGTCGCTGGTGGTCTCTTCGATCTGGGCCTTGATCTGGGTGATGCGCGCCTTGATGTCCTCATCGCGGCCAAAGCCCTCGATGATGGTGGTCTCGTCCTTGTCGGCGACCACCTTGCGCGCGCGGCCCAGGTCGCTGATGGTGGCGCTGTCCAGCTTGCGGCCCACTTCCTCGGAGATGACCTTGCCGCCGGTGAGGATGGCGATGTCCTGCAACATGGCCTTGCGCCGGTCGCCAAAGCCCGGGGCCTTGACCGCCAGACAGTTGATGGTGCCGCGCAGCTTGTTCACCACCAGCGTGGCCAGGGCCTCACCGTCCACGTCCTCCGCGATGACCACGAACTCGCGCTTGCCCATCTGCACCATCTTTTCCAGGATGGGCACAATGTCGGCGATGGCCGAGATCTTGCGGTCCGTGATCAGGATGTAGGGGTCTTCCAGCTCGGCCTCCATGCGCTCGGCGTTGGTGATGAAATAGGGCGAGATGTAGCCCCGGTCGAACTGCATCCCCTCCACGTACTCGGTCTCAAAGGCCAGGCCCTTGGACTCTTCCACGGTGATGACCCCGTCCTTGCCGACCTTGTCCATCACCTCCGCGATCAGCTCGCCGATCTCCATGTCATTGGCGGAGATGGCGGCCACGTGGGCGATCTTGGATTTGTCGGTGCCCACATCCGTGCTTTGTTTCTTGATCTCTTCCACCACGGCGCTGGTGGCCGCCAGGATGCCGCCCTTGAGCTGCATGGGGTTCGCGCCGGCCGCCACGTTGCGCAGGCCCTCGTTCACGATGGCCTGGGCCAGGACGATGGCGGTGGTGGTGCCGTCGCCCGCCACGTCGTTGGTCTTGGTGGCGGCTTCCTTGAGGAGCTGGGCGCCCATGTTCTCGTAGGGGTCCTCTAGCTCGATCTCTTTGGCCACGGTCACGCCGTCATGGGTGATGGTGGGCGCGCCCCACTTTTTGTCCAGGGCCACGTTACGGCCTTTGGGGCCCATGGTCGTCTTGACGGCCGTGGCCAGCATGTCTACGCCTTTCTTCAACCGATGTCGGGCATCTGCCTCGAATGCCAATTGCTTTGCTGCCATGTGTTCCTCCCTTTCAGTGTCAGTATGCGGTTAGTGAGCTAACTTTCCACGATGGCCAGGATGTCGCTCTCCTTCAGGATGAGCCACTTTTTCTCCTCGCCCTCGATCTCGATCTCGGTGCCGGCGTACTTGGCATAGATCACCCGGTCACCGACCTGGACGCTCATGGGGATGGGCTTGCCGTCTTCATCCGGCTTGCCCGGCCCCACGGCGACGACCTCGCCCTCCTGGGGCTTTTCCTTCGCCGTGTCCGGCAGAACGATGCCCCCTTTGGTCATCTCGGCCTTTTCCAGGGGCTTGACCAATACGCGATCGTGCAAGGGTTTGATCTTGAGTGCCATACCTTCAACCTCCTTCATTCAGTTTGTTCGATCTGCTGGGATTTTTAGCACTCTATACCTCAGAGTGCTAACGCGGGCCGTATTATACCCGAAATGAGAAAATTGTGCAAGGGGGGTCCCGGCCTCATTTGTCCCCGGTCCCCCATCTCCACCGGGAGAATATACTGCTCCCAACCGCCCTGGACAAACCTCCCGGCCAGTGTTATAATTGGTCAAGCGCGCCGGCCCAGGCTGGCGTCGCTTTGTGTTGTTCCGTTCCTACATCACTCGACGAGGAGGAAACATGGCCGAACTAACCGAGATTCGCTGGCACGGGCGCGGCGGACAGGGCGTGGTCACCGCCGGGGAACTGTTGGCCGAGGCGGCCCTGGAAGAGGGCAAGTACTTCCAGGCCTTCCCAGACTATGGCCCCGAGCGCATGGGCGCGCCGATCCGGGCCTTCACCCGGTTCAGCGATAGGCCCATTGACTTGCACTGCCAGATCGTGACCCCGGACGTGGTGGTGGTGCTAGACCCTACCCTGCTGGGGGTGGTGGACGTCACCGAGGGCTTGAAAGATAGCGGGGTTTTGGTGGTGAACACTGTGGACTCTCCGGCCCAGGTGCGGGCGGTGACCGGCTGGCGCATGGGCACGGTCTACACGGTAGATGCCACCCGCATCGCCCTGGACCTGTTTGGCCGGGCCATCACCAACACGCCCATGATCGGGGCGTTGCTCCGGGCCGTGGACGTGGTATCCATAGATAGCGTCATCGCCCAGGTGCGCGCCCGCTTTGAGGGCAAGCTCAAGGCTGATGCCATTGAGGCCAACGTCAAGGCCCTGAAGCGGGCCTATGATGAGGCCATTTCGGGATAAAGGAGACGAATCATGAGCACAGGAACCGGTTGGCGAGACATTCCCATCGGCGGCCTCGTCGTGGAGGCGGGCAATTCCATACGCTACAAGACCGGTGGGTGGCGGGCCTTTCGCCCGCTGCGGGACGAGGAACAATGCACCCAATGCCTGATGTGCTGGCTCTACTGCCCCGATTCCAGCATCCTCGTCGAAGGAGGGCAGGTGGTGGGCTTTGACCTGGAGCACTGCAAGGGCTGCGGTGTCTGTGCCTCTGTCTGCCCCAAGAAGGTGGAGGTCCACGCCCGCACCAAACAGCCCGGCAAGGTCATCCAGCTCGTCGAGGAAGGCTCCGAGCTGTGCCAATAGTCGCGGGCAGCGATGAGCGAACCGCGCTTGATCCACATAACGGCGGGAGCCGGCGGAACGCCGAACGCCGAACGCCTGAGAACAAGGAGAAAAAAATGAGCAGACATCTAGCTCTGGATGGGGCCAAGGCCGTGGCCGAGGCCATGCGCCAGATCAACCCGGACGTGGTGGCGGCCTACCCCATTACACCGCAGACCGAGATCGTGCAGACGTTTTCCCAATTTGTGGCTGATGGCCTGGTGGACACCGAGTTTATCACGGTGGAAAGCGAGCACAGCGCCATGAGCGCGTGCGTGGGCGCGGCGGCGGCCGGCGCCCGGGTGATGACTGCCACTTCTTCCGCCGGGCTGGCCCTCATGTGGGAGATCCTCTACGTGGCCGCCTCGAACCGGCTGCCCATCGTCATGCCGGTGGTCAACCGGGCCTTGAGCGCGCCCATCAACATCCACTGTGACCACTCGGACAGCATGGGGGCCCGCGACGCCAGTTGGATCCACCTGTTCAGCGAGACGCCGCAGGAGGTCTACGATAACGCCATCCAGGCCCTCCGCATCGCCGAGCACCCCGACGTGTTGCTGCCGGTGATGGTCTGCCAGGACGGCTTTATCACCAGCCACGGCCTGGAGCGCATTGACGCGCTGGAAGACGATGAGGTGCGCCAGTTCGTGGGGACACTCCAGCCCCACATGCCGTTGCTGGATCTCGCGCATCCGGTGACCTATGGGCCGCTGGACTTTTACGACTATTATTTCGAGCACAAGCGGCAGCAGGTGGAGGCGATGCGCCATGCCGGGCCGGTCAGATCGGCCGTGGCCGACGAGTTCGCCCGGCTCAGCGGCCGACGTTATGGCTATTTTGAGCCGTATCGGCTGGATGATGCCCAGGTAGCTGTGATCGTGCTCAACTCCACGGCGGGGACCGCCCGCACGGTGGCGGACAGGCTGCGCAAGGAAGGCATCAAGGCCGGTGTGCTCAAGCTCCGCGTCTTCCGTCCCTTCCCCGTGAGCGAACTGGTGGCAGCCCTGCGCCACGTCCCGGTCATCGGGGTGATGGACCGGTCCGATAGCTTTGGGGCCATGGGCGGGCCGGTATTCATCGAGACCTGCGCGGCCTTTTACACGCAACGTCAGCCAGCGTTGATCAAGAACTTTATCTATGGCCTGGGTGGGCGCGACACCACGCCAGACCAGATCGAGACCGCGTTCCGCGACCTGGTCCAGATCGGCGAGACCGGCCAGATCGGTGAGCTGGTCACGTATCTGGGTGTTCGATAGCGCGCAGATTGCAGATTGCAGATTGCAGATTGCAAATTGCAAATGGGCAGGGAAGCAAAAAATATTTGCACATTTTTAGGGAGGAAACATGGCAACAGCCCTGAAACTGAAAGAACTGGCTCAGCAGCCAGAACGTCTGGCCCCCGGCCATCGCCTGTGCGCCGGCTGCGCCGAGCCGATCATCGTGCGCCAGACGTTGCACGCCACCACGGACCCGGTGATCGTCGCCAATGCCACCGGCTGCCTGGAAGTGGCCACGACCATCTATCCCTTTACCGCCTGGCGCGTGCCCTGGATCCATAGCGCCTTTGAGAACGCGGCGGCGACCATCGCCGGCGTCGAGGCGGCCTATCGCAGCCTGGTCCGCCAGGGCAAGGCCCCGGAGCAAAACGTCAAGTTCATCGCCTTTGGCGGCGACGGGGGCACCTATGACATCGGCTTGCAGGCCCTGAGCGGCACGTTGGAACGCGGCCACAAGATACTCTATATCTGTCTGGATAACGAGGCCTACATGAACACCGGCATCCAGCGGTCCGGGGCCACGCCCCTGGGCGCCTGGACCACCACCTCGCCAGTGGGCAACGTGATCCCTGGCAAAGCCCAGTATCGCAAGCCGCTGACGGAGATCATCGCCGCCCACGATATCCCCTACGTGGCGCAGGCCGCCCCCCACAACTGGCGCGATTATATGACCAAGGTGCAAAAGGCCCTGGATGCCGATGGCCCTTCGTTCATCAACGTGTTGTCTCCCTGCCCACGCGGCTGGCGACACGAAACCGACGAGACGGTGGAGATGTCCCGACTGGCCTGGGAGACCTGCTTCTGGCCGCTCTTTGAGGTCGAGAATGGCGAGTGGCGCATCACCGCCAGGCCCAAAGAGAAGCGGCCTGTGGAGGAGTGGCTCAAGCGTCAGGGCCGGTTCCGCCACCTGTTCACCCCGGCCAACCGCCACCTCATTGACGAGCTGCAAGCCGAAGTGGATCGACGTTGGAACAGGTTGTTAAAGCTCTGCGGCGAGGCGTGATCAGCCCCAGAAACCCGTTTCCTGCCAGGAAACGGGTTTCTGGTCCTGAGACCCTTCGGGTTTCCCAAACCCGAAGGGTCTGGCCGCAAACAGGAGACGAGCCGTGAGCGATGAAGGAACCTGGCGCTCCATCGGCTGGGTGCGCAACGCGGTGACCGGGCTGGACGCCCGTTGGGAAGACGTCACCTCGCAGATCGTGCTCGACGAGGTGTGGACACCAGCGTTGGACGGCCTGGACGAGTTCAGCCACATCATCGTGCTCACCTGGTTGCATCACCAGCCTCGGCGAGGGCCGGAGGAACCCTATACCCACCCGGAAAACCGGCTCGACCTGCCAGCCGTGGGCCTGTTCGCCACCCGCACGCCCCGCCGGCCCAACCCCATCGGCGTCACGGTGGTGCCCTTGCTGGCGCGCGATGGCAACGTGCTCACGGTCCAGGGGTTGGATGCCGCCGACGGCACCCCCGTGCTGGACATCAAGCCCTACCTGGAGCGCGGCGACCGGATCGAGCAGCCGCGTAGCCCAGAATGGATTCGGAAGCTCTGGGCGGACCAGGACACCAATGGGCGAATGGACGAATCTACGAATGGACGAACGGATGAAGGGTGAGCCTGGCGGCGTCATCGTTCGCGTGGCGCCGGGCAGCCTGGCTGAGGAATTGGCCCTGCGGCCCGGCGACGTGCTGCTCCGCATCAATGGCCGCCCGGTGCGCGACGTTGTTGACGTGCGGTTCTACGCCGCCGAGGACCGGGTCACGTTGCTGGTGCGGCGCGGCGCCGAGGAGACGTACTATGAGGCCGACAAGGACCCGGACGAATTGCTGGGCCTCGAGTTCGCGGAGCCGGTCTTTGACGGCGTGCGCCGTTGCGCCAATGCCTGCGCGTTCTGCTTCGTGGACCAGATGCCGCCGGGTTTGCGTCCATCCCTCTACATCAAGGACGATGACCTGCGCCTCTCGTTTCTCTATGGCAACTTTCTCAGCCTGACCAACCTGACCCCGGCCGACTGGGACCGCCTGGCCGAGCAGCGGCTCTCGCCGCTCTACGTCTCTGTCCACGCCACAGATCCCGATCTGCGAGCGCGGATGTTCGGCAACCCGCGCGCGGCCGGGATCATAGATGACCTGCGGCGCCTGGGGAACCTGGGCATCCAGACGCACGTCCAGATCGTGGTCTGCCCCGGCCTGAACGACGGGCCGCACCTGGAGCGTACCCTGACGGATCTGGCGGGCCTCTATCCCACGGTGCAATCCGTGGCCGTGGTGCCGGTGGGCCTCACGCGGTTCCATCGCGGGGGTACATCTGTCAGGCGAAGCGTGATGCGGCCGGTGACGCCTGCCGCAGCCCGGGTCATCGTGCGCACCGTGGAACGCTGGCATCGCCGCTGCCGGGCCGACTGGGGCGTGGGCTGGGTCTATCCGTCCGACGAGCTGTACCTGCTGGCCGGCCGCCGTACCCCAGCCCGGCGCCGGTACGATGGCTTCCCGCAGTTGGAAAACGGCGTGGGCCTGGTGCGCTTGCTCCTGGATGATGCCAAACGAACGTTAAATCCCAAACCCCAAACCCCAAGCACCAAATCTGCAATCTGCAATCTGCAATTTGCAATTTGCAATTTGCAATCTGCAATCTGCAATTTGCAATCTGCAGTCTGCAATTTGCAATCTGCAATCTGCAATCTGCAATTAGTATGTGGCACGCTCATCGCCCCCACGCTGCAACGTCTGGTTGACTCGCTTGGCGTGTCCTGGACGGTGTTGCCGGTGGAAAACCGCTTCTTTGGGCCGATGGTCACGGTGTCCGGCCTGCTCACGGCTGAGGACGTGCTGGATACGCTGGTGGCCGCGCCGCTGGCAGACGCTGTGGCGCTGCCCCGGGCCATGTTCGATGCCGCTGGCGAGTGTACCCTGGACGACGTGACCCCGGCCGAGATGGAGGCCCGGCTGGGCCGGCCGGTGCTGCTGGCCTCCACCCTGCGCGACGTGGTGGATTCCCAATCACATTGATGTTGCACATGCCTGACGTCTGGTAGCCAAACCCTGTATGAAGGCTTGCATTTCGTGGGGAGTATGTTATAATAGCAAGCGGAGCAAGGGTCGGGGAGCTGGAGTGTCCGCGTGCCCCGGCGTGGGTTTTAACCCGCGCCGAACGCGGCGAGTCACACGCCCGGTGGCTTGCCACCCAATTCGGCCTGGGCCGGGGTTTGCAGGCGTGGTCGCCGCTTTGCGGGCCGAAAATGCGCCCAAACTCGTGCCCACGCTCTGCAGGGGCACGCCAGAGAGACCACCGAGCCGCCACGCAGAGCGTGGCGGCGAGTAAAAGAGAACTCCCCTCCTCGCACCGGGGGGCCGGGGGAGGGGTGCTCGCGCGGGGTTTGGAACCCCGCGCCCGGTGAGGCGGGTTGCAAACCCGCCGTGAGCAG
>FWPV01001618.1_pt1 | contig 61402 bp, 64 predicted proteins | sample 2228371 | NCBI WGS metagenome assembly FWPV01 (sample SAMEA103939776, study PRJEB20133) | metagenome
GGGCGGTCTGCGCGAGCGGCTGGTGGTGGGCCATGTGCTGTTGGTGGGGGATGCGGCCGGGCTCACCCATCCGATCACCGGTGCCGGCATTGCCGCTGCGGTAGTCTCGGGCGAGCGTGCCGGCCAGGCCGCGGCGGCCTGGCTTGGGGATCAGGATGGGGATGCGCTCGACGACTTCGAGGAAGAGCTCCGCGACCAGTTCGAAGCGACGCTGACACGCGCCGTGGCCAGGCGGCGCTGGCTCAACCAATATTGGCACAGCGAGGCGGCGCGCGCGGATGCGCTGCATCGCCGGGGATGGATTGCCTTCCCCGAATATTTCGCGCAACTTTGAAGGACCTTCAGGAGACGAGCATGAGCGCAGTGTTGGAGAATGTGCAGCCGATCAATTTCTACCGCCCCAACTACCATGTCCGCACGCCGGAGATGCGGTCGCCCGACTATGTGCAGATGAGCACCGCGGCGGCTATCACTCTGGGGCTCATTCCCGGCCAGATGCACCGCACCGCGTGCACCCACTGCCTCAATCTGCTGGTCACCTACCCCGAAGGCTGCCGTGCGAACTGCGCCTACTGCGGGCTTGCGCGTCACCGGGAGGAGGCGCGCGACTACGCCGACCGCAACTTCATCCGTGTGGACTGGCCCACCGCGCGTTATGAGGAGGTGATCGAACGGGTGAAGGCGGGCAGCGACAAGGGGCAGTTCCAGCGCATGTGCATCTCCATGATCACCCACCCCAATTCGGATGCCGACACCCGCGTCCTGCTCGAGCGCTGGGTGGCCGAGTTGCCCCATATCCCGGTCTCCATCCTCTCCAATCCGACCACGATGGAGAAGGCCGACCTGATCGAGCTGAAGGCGCTTGGCGCCGACATCTTCACCGTGGCGCTGGACGCGGTGACGCCGGCGATCTTCGAGCGCACCCGTGGCAAGACCGTGGACAGTCCGCACCGCTTCGAAAAATACTGGCAGGCGATCGAATGGGCGGCGGAGGTGTTCGGGCCCGAGAAGTTCGGCGCCCACCTGATCTGCGGCATGGGCGAAACCGAGCGCGAGATCCTCGAAGTGTGCCAGCGCATCAAGGACATGGGCGGCCACAACCACATGTTCGCCTTCTTCCCCGAGCAGGGCTCGCTGATGGAGGACTGGCCGCCCGTGGACCGCGCTCAGTGGCGCCGGGTGCAGCTTGCGCGCTTCATCATCGACTACGCCGGCGGCCGCCTGGAGGACATGGCCTTCAATGAGGCCGGGCAGGTGGTGGACTTCGGCCTGCCGCGCGCCGAGCTGGAAGCGCTGATCGAGTCCGGCAAGCCGTTCCAGACCTCCGGCTGCCCCGGGAAGGACGACGAGGAAGTCTCCGCCTGCAACCGTCCCTATGGCGATTCCAGCCCCTCGGACATCCGGTCTTTCCCCTTTGCGCTCAACAGAAAAGATGTGGCGATCGTGAAGCGCCAGATGGCCGGGGAGGACATCGGCACCCTGTGACCCGGCTCCGGTGTCGTATTTATGCAACAAGGCCGCCCCAGCCCCTAGTCTGAAAGGACCAGCGCCTTGGTCGGCGTCAGGGGCTCTTGTATGATGCAAGACAGCGGGCGCGGCGCCCGAGACCATAAAAACCGACTTTCGTTCAAGGAGAACCAAATAATGAAGATCAAATTCCTGGCAGGTGTGATGGCTGCGGCGGGTCTGTTGGCGCTGCCGGGCCTGGCTTCCGCCACCAACGGTTATTTCTCCCACGGCTACGGCATCAAGGCCAAGGGCATGGCGGGCGTGGGCATCGCCTACGGCCAGGACGCGCTGGCTGCCGCCACCAACCCGGCCAACATGGTGCTGGTGGGCAACCGCTGGGATGTGGGTGTGGATTGGTTCCGGCCGCAGCGGGAGTCTACGATAGTCGGTTCTGCTGGTGGCGTGATTGACGGTACGTTTCGTGGCGACGAGACGGAAAACTTTCTCATTCCGGAGTTTGGCTATAACCAAATGCTTAATCCCAACATGTCGGTTGGCGTGTCGGTGTACGGCAACGGCGGGATGAACACTGATTATGCAAACAATCCGTTTGCAGCCTTTGGTGGGTCGGGCAATGCCGGCGTGGACTTGATGCAACTGTTCGTTGCGCCGACCTTCTCGATGAAAGTCGCACCGCAGCATGCAGTGGGGGTCTCGTTGAATCTGGCTTACCAGCGTTTCAAGGCTTACGGCATCCAGGGATTCAGTGGCTTCTCGGCGTCGCCGGGCGACGTGTCTAATCGTGGCTATGATGACTCCTACGGCTGGGGTGTTCGTGTCGGGTACACGGGACAGCTGACACCCACGTTTGCCGTTGGCGCCACCTATCAGAGCAAGACCTGGATGAGCAAGTTCGACAAGTACAAGGGTCTGTTCGCCGAGCAGGGTGATTTCGACATTCCAGAAAACTACGGCGTTGGTTTCGCCTGGAAGGCCACGCCCCAGCTGACCATCGCCGGTGATGTCCAGTGGATCAAGTACAGCGGGGTCGACTCGGTCAGCAATCGTGTCGACTGTCTGTTTGCGGGCGCCTGCCAGCTGGGTGCCAGCAATGGCGCAGGTTTTGGGTGGGAAGACATGACCGTTTACAAACTTGGTGTCTCCTATGCCGTAAATAAGAACCTCACGCTGCGGGCAGGCTACAGCACGACGGACCAACCCATTCCGCCTTCGCAGACTTTTTTCAACATTCTGGCACCAGGTGTTGTCGAAGACCATCTGACGCTTGGCGGAACTTGGACCTTGGCCAATGGCGGCGAACTTTCCTTCGCCTACATGCACGCGTTTAAGAAGACCGTCAATGGTGCTGGTTCCATTCCTTTGGGGGGTGGCTTCCCCGGGGGTGAAGCCAACCTGCGCATGTATGAAAATTCTTTCGGTGTTGCCTACGGCATGAAGTTCTGAGCACGGCCCGGCTGGGGATGCGGCAAGGCTGAAAGCCTCTGGGACTTTCAGCCTTTTTTCTTCGTATCGTTGAACGCTTCGAACAAGAGAGGAGGGGGAACCATGCGATCACTTTTCATGGCTTTGGCGATGCTGGTGTGGGCACCGCTCGCCTTTGCCCTGCAGCCCTATATCACGGCCGACAAGGTGGCAGAGGGGGATGTGAAGGCGGTGATGGCTGCGGTGGAGGCCAAGCTCGTGGCGGAGGGCTTCACCGTGGTGGGGCGGCATACGCCCCAGGGTCTGCCCAACCATGCCTCCATCGTGGTGACGGACAAGGGCATGCTCGATGCGATCCGCGCCATCGGCGGCAGCGCCATCGTCGGCGCGGGTATCCGTGTGGGGGTGAAGAGTGACGGCAGCGTGTCCTACATCAACCCCGAGTACTGGTACCGCGCCTATCTGCGCAAGGATTACCCCAAGGCCGAAGCCGCGGTGAAGGCGCTTCAGGCCAAACTTGCCAAGGCCCTGGGGGCCGGCAAGCCCTTCGGCGGCGAGGTGGATGCGGAGGATCTACCCAAGTACCGCTACATGATCGGCATGGAACGCTTCGATGCCGACAAGAGCGAGCTCAAGGTGCACCCGAGCTTCGAGGCGGCGGTGAAGACGATCCAGGACAATCTGGCGAAAAACGCCGGCGGCACGGCCAAGGTGTACGAGATCATCATGCCCGACAAGCAGCTTGCAGTGTTCGGCGTGGCGCAGAACGATCCCAAGCGCGGCGAGGGCTGGTGGGTGAACAAGGTGGGGCCGGACCACATCGCCGCCCTGCCCTGGGAACTCTTCGTGGTCGGCGGCAAGACCTATGCGCTCTACGGCCGTTATCGCACCGCGCTGTCCTGGCCTTCCCTGGGCATGGGGACCTTCATGACCATCTCGGACCATCCGGACGCGACGCTTGGCATGATGGCGGCGGTGGCGGGCGGCACCGCCGAGTAAGCTGCCAGCCCGGGTGCACAAACCCTCGCTTCGGCGGGGGTTTTTGTTTGGTTGCGGGGCTGGGCGAATTTCGCCACACTTTGCGCTTCACCCACGGATAGGGCGCAGGGATGAAGCAGATCAAGGTCACCGACGTCGGTCAGCTCAAGAACGAGCTCAACAAGTACAAGAAGGGCAAGAAGCTGGACATCCGCCAGTTCAACCAGGCGGCGCGGCTTGCCTGGCTGGGCAAGATCGTGATGAGCCCTCTCGATCCGGAAGACCCGGAATGCGGCGCGTGGCTGTTGCACTTGCAGCACCCGGAGGGGCTGGCGGAGCATTTCCTGACGCTGGACGAGGACCTGATGTCGCAGATCCACATCCTGGATGCGGAGCAGGGCACTTACCTCGCCGAGATCCTGCGCGAGGGCATGGAGGCGCGGGTGGCGCAGCTCAAGGCACTCAACCAGCGCGACTTTTATTTCGGCAAGTATTTCAAGCCGGGTGAGACCCAGGCCGGTGCCGACACGCCCGCGTCTTGATGGCGCGGTGGATTCGGCTGGGCACCTGCGAGCCGGCCTACCTGCACGCGAGCTACGTGGGTCTGGCGCAGCAGCTTGCCCGGGATGCGGCGCCGGTGATCCTGTGGGGCCGCGCGCACGCCCACCTGTGCCTGGGCGCGCACCAGCACCCCGCCGTCGAACTCGTGCCACGGCCCACGGTGCCCGTAGTCCGGCGGCCCCTCGGGGGCGGTACGGTGTGGGTGGACGAAGATCAGATCTGCTTCGTGTTCGTCGTGCCCCTGGATCACGCGGCCAGCCGCCCCGCTAAGTGGTTCCAATGGCTGCTGGCGCCGGTGCGGGCGGTGTACCAGGCCCATGGGCTTGCGGTCGAAATCTGCGGCGAAGATCTGCGCCTGGGCGATAAAAAGATCGGTGGCAGTGGTGCGGGGACCCTCGGGCAGTGTGCGGTGCTGGCAGGCAGCTTCCTGCTGCGCTTTCCTGCACAACGCTTTGCGGCGCAGATCGCCTGTCCCTCGGACGGTTTTCGCGCCTGGTTGCTGGATGCGCTTGCGGCCGGCATGACGGATTGGGCGCGCGCGGGCGTGCCGCCGGATGAGGCCGCGCTCGGCGAAGCGATGCGGCGGGCGGTCGCCCAGATCCTGGGATGGACCCTGCGGGAGGATGAGTTGTGTGACGCGGAGCGGATGGCGATCGAGGCCGTGCTCCGGGAACACGCGGATGAAGGCGAGGCGGGGGCACGCCACGTGCCCTGGGGCATCAAGCTGCGCGGCGGCATGTATCTCACCGAGCGCCACTGGAAAGATGCCTGGGCGCGGGTGCTCACCCGTGACGGACGCCTCGCGCGCGTGGACCATGTGCTGGGCGTGACCGAGGCGGAGCAGGTCGCATTGCGCGAGCGGCCGCCGACCCTCGAGCACATCGCCGCCGTGCTCGCGCCGCGACTGGGGGTGGCCGCGCCGGGCGTCGCGGCACAAATCCTGGATACGGCCTATTTCGGTTGAACCATGGCGACACCGACCATCGAGGCGCGCCTGAAGCGCAAATTCATCCTGATGAGCCGGGATGGGGCGCTGATCCAGGCCCTCAGGCAGGCCCTGCCCGAGGGCTGGGAGATGGTGGAGACCCTGGATCTGGAAGAGCTGGGCGGCTTTCAGGACGTGCTGCTCTACCGCTTCATCCTGCTGGATCTGGACGAAGCGGAAGCCTTCGACCCGGTCGAGGTGATCCGCCAGGTGCGCATGGAGCTCATGATCAACACGCCGATTTTCTGTTTCGGCGGAGATGCCGCGCTGCGCGACGAGGCACGGCTGAACCGTGCCGACCGCTTTTTCGAGCGCGGTGAAATGGTGGACAAGATGCGTCTGTTCTGCGACCAGTACCGCTGGGGTGGCTAGCCGTTCGGTGAAAAGTGCATTCAAGAGCTTCCCTTTGCCCTCGTGGGAAAGGGGCGCTGCTGACTGCACTCTTCAACCACCTGCCAGCCTGGCTCAAGACGCTTGGCCGGCGTGCCGATATTCAGCCAAAATCGACCCAGCCTGAGGTCAACTCAAGCATGAACGAGACGCCAGCCCCTTCTTCGAGCCCGGACGTGCCGGCCCTGCTGCGCCGCCTGCGCACCGCTTACGTGGCGCAACTCGCCGGCGCCATCGCCGCGGTGGAGAAGGACCTGCGCGCGCTGGACCGTAGCGGCGACTTCGCCACCCGCTTCGAGGCCTGTTACCGGCGCGTGTATGCGTTGAAAAGCGGCGCCGGCAGCTACGGCCTGCCGATTCTGGCCAAGATCGGGCATCAGCTGGAGGAACATCTGCATCGCCTCGCGGCCGAGCCCGGTGAAGATCTTCTGCAGCGTTGTTTGGCGCATGTCGCGCTGATGCGCGAGGTGCAGGAGGAGGTGAGCCGCGGCGTGGAACGTTTTCCGGAGGTGGAGGACCGGCTCGCCGAATTGCGGGCGACCTTGCTGGGCCCGCGCTACAGCGCGCTGGTGGTGGAGAAATCCAAGGTCAACGTCAAGCTGTGCAACGACACCCTCAAGGCCTATCCCGTGCACGTCACGGTGGTGGACGACGGGCTTCAGGCGCTGGAGTGGCTCCTCGGGCAGCGCTATCACCTCCTGATCACCGCGCTTGACGTGGGGATGCTCAACGGCCTGGCCCTGATTGCGGCGGTGCGGGCCAACAAGCGGCTGAACCATGACATCCAGGCGATCCTGGTGTCCTCTTCGCCGTCTCTGCCCAACTTTAAGCGCGACATCGACCCGAACTTCACCATCGCGCGGGACGGGAAATTCGCGGAGAGCCTGTCGCAGGCCGTTGCCGCCTGCCTCGCGAATGTGCAGACGGGCAAGGCGGTCGCCCCTTCTAAGGCCTGAGCTTGATCACCCGCGCGGGACCGTCGAAACGGCGTCGCGCCGCCAGCTGCTGCAGCGCTTTGAGGAATTCCCCCTGCAGGCGCTTCATGGTTTCCGGCCCCTCCGGCAGGTAATACACCACTTCGTAGGGCACCGGGTCGTCCAGGCAGGTGCGCCCGTGAGGGTCCAGTTTCTGCCAGGCCAGCTCGATCATGCGCCGGCCCTCCCGATGCACGAAGATGATCTCCTCGTGATCGATCACCGCCAGGTACTGCATGCTGCGGATCGGTACGAACAGGCAGTCGCGCCCGCTTTGCGCCAGCAGCACGCGGGTGAGATTGTAGGTTTGTGCCGGCAGGGTGCGTGCTTCGCGCCCCAGCGCTTCGTCGCGGTAGAAGGTTTCTTCCATGGGCAGAAACTCGCGTTCCATTATCGGCCGCGGCAGACGGCTGTCGCAAGATGGCTGTGCTATGTTTAGTCGAGACCACGAGTCCGCAACCCCACAGGAGAACGTCATGGCCCATTACGTATTGCTCGACCCCTACGACCTGCCTGGCTTCGGTCATTTGCGCCAGGCGCTGCGCGGCGCTGGAAGCGCCACAGAGGCGCGGCCCTTGGGGCACATTAACCTGGATGTGCGGGAAAACGACACTGCCTACATCGTGGATGCCGATCTGCCCGGGGTGGCGAAGGAACACATCCATGTGGACATCGACGGCAACCGGGTCGAAATCAGCGCGGAGGTGCAGCCGCGCCCCACGCAGCAGGGCGAGTGTGTGCGCTGTCGCGAGCGCCACGAGGGCCTATTCTACCGTGGCTTTACGCTCGACCATGAGATCGATGTGAACCAGGCCAGCGCGCGCTATGCCAACGGCGTTCTGGAGCTGGTGCTGCCGAAAAAACGCGGGGCCCGTGCCCGGCAGATCACCATCGCCTAGCAGTTCGTTGTGTTTTTCCCCCTCCCTGGATGGGAGGACATGTTCGACCTCACGCCCCCTCCCTCGATGGGAGGGGGAGGGCGCAGGGGGCAGCGTCAGGCATTGCGCAGCACCCCCACCCCTCCCTCCCCCATCGAGGGGGGATTGGGGCTTTCCAATGTGGAAGACGTTTCGCCTTGAACAGCATTGCACCCTAACCGTGGGAGGGAAATCTGCCGGGCGCGCCCTGGGATGAATGCCTGAACCGGTGCCACACCCACCCGTAGGCGGCGAGGTTGGCCAGGATGACGATGATGCCCAGCCAGATCTGCACCCCGCGGGTAAGGTCGGCCGGATAGATCAGCGGCAGCAGGTAATGCTCGATGAAGCCCCCGGTATAACCCGCTTCCCCGGCGGCGCGGCGCAGGCGGTTCTCCAGGGGCGTGAGGGGGCAGATCCACCCGGCGAATTCGATCAGCGCTCCCCACACCGCGGCTGGCAGATGCAGCCAGGCGATCCAGCGCCGCCAGGCGACGAGCCAGCCGCCTGCCACGACGAAAAGGATGAACAGGCCATGCAGGAGCACCACCGCATCGGCGGCGAGGCTCCAGCCCATCAGGGGCGGTATCCCAGGGCGCGGGAAATGCGTTCCGCCGTCTCCCGCACCTTGTCCGCCCAGGCCGGGTCGAGTCGGTCTGCCGGGGCGGATACCGAAAGACCGGCCACCAGGTCGCCCTCCGCGTTGCGTATCCCGGCGCCGATGCAGGCCACACCCTTCTCCGCCTCTTCGGCATCGGTGGCATAGCCCTGGGCGCGCACCTTCGCCAATTCCTCGAGCAGGGCCGCTTCCGTGGTGAGGGTATGGTCGGTGTAGGCCGGCAAGCCGGTGCGCCGGGCATATTGCCGCGCAGCCTCATCGCCTTCCTCGGCGAGGAAGAGCTTGCCCACCGCGGTGATGTGTAACGGCGCGCGTGCCCCCACGAGCTGTACCACACGCATCATCGACTGCCCGCCCGCGGTACGCTCCACGTAGACCATTTCGTCGCCCTGGCGCAGACTCAGGTTGACCGTCTCGCCGATTTCCTGGTGCAGCGCCTGCATGTGGGGCAGGGCCTCGCGCCGGATGTCCAGGCGGGCCCGAACCAGGTTGCCGAGCTCCAAGAGCTTGAGACCCAGGCGATAGGTGCCGGTGTCGACCTTGTCCACCAGGCCCTTCTCCACCATCACGTTGAGAATGCGGTGGGCGCTGGAGGGATGCAGATTGGTGAGACTCGCCAACTGCTTGAGGTGTACCGGCGTGCGGTGGGCGGCGAGCGCGTTGAGCAGGTTCATCATGCGGTCTATGACCTGGATCGACGAGCGCCCTTCCGTTGTTTCCATGGGTCGGGTGGATTTCATGATGCAAAATTGTATGCCGTATTTTCCGGGTGGCAAACCGGCATTACACTCCGGGGTGTCGAATTCGGTTGGGTCGCCATGCGCGTCGGTCTGTTCGTCACCTGTCTTGCTGATCTGCTGCGGCCTTCCATCGCCTATGCCGCCCTGCGGCTGCTCGAGCACGCCGGTTGCGAGGTGGTGGTTCCCCGGGCGCAGACCTGCTGCGGTCAGCCGGCCTACAACAGCGGCGATACGGCGGCGGTACGGGCGCTGGCCGTCAAGGCGGCAGTGGAGTTTGCCGATTGCGAGCGTGTGGTGGCACCCTCCGGTTCCTGCGCGGGCATGATCCGGGTACATTACCCCAGGCTGTTCGAGGACGACTCCGAGCCCGCGGGGCGTGTCCGGACGCTGGCGGAGAAGACCCGTGAACTCACCGATTTCCTGGTCAGCGAGTGTGCACTCGCGAACGTACCCGGCGTCTTCGATGGCCGCATCACCTATCACGATTCCTGCGCCGGCTTGCGGGAGCTGGGGGTGAAGGCGCAGCCGCGCGCGCTGCTGGCGCTGATGCCGGGTGTGGCGCTGCAGGAAATGGCGGAGTGCGAGAGCTGCTGCGGTTTCGGCGGCACCTTTTCGGTGAAATTTGGCGAGCTGTCCACGCGCTTGGCCGATGCCAAATGCCGCCAGGTGCATGGGAGTGGTGCCGCCACGGTGGTGGGCGGCGACCTCGGTTGCCTGCTGAACATCGAGGGACGGCTGCGCCGCATCGGGGACCAGGCGACGCGGGTGCTGCACGTGGCCGAGGTGCTGGCGGGCGAGCAGGGCGAGGTGCCGTGCGCCTAAGCGCGCTGCGCTTCAAGCGCACGGCATCGGCCAAGCTGCGCGATGCCCGCTTGCAGCAGGCGCTGTCCAAGATCCGGGTGCGCTTCGTCGAGGCGCGGGCCGAGGCCCTGGCGGAGCTGGAGGACGCCGCTGCGGTGCGCGCGCGGGCGACGTCGATCCGTGACGAAGTGCTGCGCGATCTGGCCGGCTGGCTCACCCGCTTCGAGGCGGAAGCCACGCGCCGCGGCGCGGTGGTGCACTGGGCGGAGGACGCGGCGGCGGCCTGCCGCATCATCCTGGAGATCGCGCGTGCGAACGGCGTGCGCAAGGTCGCCAAGTCCAAATCCATGGTGAGTGAGGAGGTGGCGCTCAACGAGGCCCTTGCCCAGGCCGGCGTCGAGGTCACGGAGACCGACCTGGGCGAATACATCCTGCAGCTCGCCCAGGAGCCACCATCCCATATCGTGGCGCCGGTGCTGCACAAGAGCAAGGAGGAGGTCGCCGACCTGTTCGTGCGGCACCATGGGCGTGCGCGCCAGGACGACATCGCGGCATTGGCGCGCGAGGCGCGCGAGGTGCTGCGCCCGCACTTCGTCGGTGCCGACATGGGGCTGTCCGGGGCGAATTTCCTGATCGCCGAAACCGGCTCGGTGCTGCTCGTCACGAACGAAGGCAACGGCCGTCTGGTGACGACCCTGCCGCGCATCCACGTCGCCCTCACCGGCATCGAGAAGGTGGTGCCGACACTGGAGGATGCCGCCACTCTCTTACGCCTGCTGCCGCGCTCGGCCACGGGACAGTCCATCACCAACTACGTATCGTTGCTCACCGGGGTGCGCAGCAGGGATGAAAGCGACGGTCCCGAACAGTTCCACATCGTGCTGCTCGACAACGGCCGCAGCCGGCTCATCGGCACCGAACTCGAGCCCATGCTGCGGTGCATCCGTTGCGGTGCCTGCATGAATCACTGCCCGGTGTACCAGAATGTCGGCGGTCACGCCTACGGCTGGGTCTATCCGGGGCCGATGGGTTCGGTGCTGACGCCGGCGCTTGCAGGCCTTGCGCAGACCCTGCCGCTGCCGAATGCCTCCACCCTGTGCGGACGCTGCGCCGAAGTGTGCCCGGTGGGCATCCCGCTGCCGGACCTGCTGCGAGCGCTGCGCGCGCGCCAGCACGCCGCGCGGCTGCGTCCACGTCTCGAACGGGCAGCGCTGCGTGCCTGGGTGTGGCTGGCCTTGCACCCGCGGGCCTATGGGTGGGTGATGCGTCATGCCAAGCGACTGCTGCGGCTTGCTGCCGGCGCGGACGGCCGGCTGCGCCGGGGTGTGCCGGGATGGAGCGGCGGACGCGATTTCGTCGTCGGCACGGCCCCCACCTTCCGGGAGCTGTATCACAAACGCCCATGAACGCACGTGAGACCGTCCTGGCCCGCCTGCGCGCCGCCACGCCAGACCTGCAGCCGCGTCCATGGCCCCGGGAGCGCGGCCCCCAGCCCGCACCCTATGCTGATCCGGTGGCGCGCTTCGTCGAGCGCGCCCGCGCCCTGGCGAGCACCGTGGCGCGCAGCACCGGGTATGCAGGGGTGCCGGCGGCGGTGGCGGAATATCTCCGCGCCCAGCAGTTGCCAAGGCGCGCCGTCGTATGGGGAGAACTTCTCGATCTCGACTGGGAAAGTGCGGGGATCGTGGTGGAGGCCCGCGCGGCCGATCCAGACGATGCAGTCGGCATCACCGGGGCAGTGGCGGGCATCGCGGAAACCGGCACCCTGGTGCTTGCCTCGGGCCGCGCCACACCGGCGACGGTGAGTCTGCTGCCTGAGACCCACATCGCGGTGCTGCCGGCGGCGCGCATCGTCGCCACCCTGGAGGATGCCTTATCGCGCCTGCGGGCGATGGGGCCGCTGCCGCGCGCAGTCAACCTCGTCTCCGGTCCGTCACGCACTGCGGATATCGAGCAGACGGTCACGCTGGGCGCCCATGGCCCGGCGCGGGTGCACATCGTGCTGGTGGGATGAAGCGCCGTGAAAGCTTGCGCAGTTCGTTGAAAAACGCATTCAGCATGGTCTCTCTCCGCTCAGGGGAAGGGAGCAATCCAACAAACTGCCTGCGTCCGGGGCCGCTTGCCAGGGCGCGGCGCGGGGTATAGCATCATCTGGCATGCGAATCCGCGTTTCGCTGCATGAAAAGTTGAGCGCGCCTCAGTCTGCGCGGATCGTGTATCCAATCCCATAACGCATAATTCAGGAGACGGCCATGACCAAAAAGCAAGAATCCGCATCCCCCGTTGCCCAGCACAAGCTGTCGCGCCGCACCTTCCTGGGTGCCGCGGCCGCCACTGCCACCGGCGCCACCGCGCTCGGTTTCCCGATGATCGCGAAGGCCCAGCAGACGATATCCCTGCGCTTTCAAAGCACTTGGCCAGCGAAGGACATCTTCCACGAATACGCCCAGGATTTCGCTGCCAAGGTCAATGCCATGTCCGGGAAGGAACTGAAGATCGAAGTCCTGCCGGCGGGTGCGGTGGTGAAGGCCTTCGATCTGCTGGATGCGGTGAGCAAGGGCACCCTGGACGGCGGTCACGGTGTGGTGGCCTACTGGTACGGCAAGAACTCCGCCGTGGCCCTGTGGGGGTCCGGCCCCGCCTTCGGCATGGACCCCAACATGGTGCTGGCCTGGCATTACTATGGGGGTGGCAAGGAGCTGCTGGAGGAAATCTACAAGAGCATGAACATGGACGTGGTGTCCATGCTCTATGGCCCCATGCCCACCCAGCCCCTGGGCTGGTTCAAGAAGCCGGTGACCAAGGTGCAGGATTTCCAGGGACTGAAATACCGCACCGTGGGGCTCGCAGTGGACATCTTCAAGGAGCTGGGGGCGGCGGTGACCCCCCTGCCCGGTGGCGAGATCGTGCCCGCCATGGATCGTGGCCTGCTGGATGCGGCGGAATTCAACAATGCCTCGTCGGACCGTGTGTTGGGCTTCCCCGACGTGTCCAAGGTCTGCATGCTGCAAAGCTTCCATCAGATGAGCGAGCAGTTCGAGATCCTGTTCAACAAGAAGAAATACGATGCCCTCAGCGCCGAGCACAAGGCCATCATCAAGCATGCGGTGGAGGCGGCCTCCGCCGACATGTCCTGGAAGGCCATCGATCGTTATTCCAAGGACTACCTGGAGATGGCCAGCAAGCAGGGCGTGAAGTTCTACAAGACGCCCGATTCGATTCTGAAGGCGCAGCTTGCTGCCTGGGACAAGGTCACGGCGACCAAGAGCGCCGAGAACCCCATGTTCAAACGGGTGCTGGACTCCATGCGCGAGTTCGCCGCGCGCGCGGCCCGCTGGCAGAACGACACCAATGTCGATTTCAAGATGGCCTACAACCACTTCTTCGCCAAGAAGAAAGCCTGATCCCCTCGTGCGCATGACCGCCGGCGCGTGCGCCGGCGGTTTTTTTCGGGTGCTCCGATGCAGAAGCTGTTGTTTGCGGTCGACCGCTTTTCCACCTTCATCGGCCGCGCGTGCGCGTGGTCCATCGTGGCTCTGACCCTGCTGGTGTCCTGGGAGGTGTTCTCGCGCTATTTCCTCAGCAATCCCCACGCCTGGGCGCTGGACGCCCAGGTCATGCTCTACGGCGTGTTGTTCATGATGGCCGGCGCTTACGCCCTCGCGCATCAGGCGCACGTGCGCGGCGACGTGCTCTACGGCGCCTGGCGTCCGCGCACCCAGGCCGCGATCGATCTTTCGCTGTACATCGTTTTCTATCTGCCCAGTGTCATCGCGCTCACCTGGGCGGGCTGGATCTTCGCCAACGAATCCCTGGCGATCCGCGAGAACACCTTCAGCCCCGAGCCGCTGCCCCTGTACCCCTTCAAGTTCGTGGTGCCGGTGGCCGGTTTCCTGCTGCTCCTGCAGGGGGGGGTGGAGATCCTGCGCTGCGTGCTGTGTCTGCGTGATGGCCACTGGCCCAGCCGCGAGAAGGATGTCGAGGAAATCGACGTCGAGGAACTGAAGGCGATGGTGAAGGACGATGGGACGGCGGAGGCGCGGCCATGAGGTGGCGCGAGCGCCCCGAACTCGTCGTCGGCATCGGCCTGATGGCCTCGATCCTGCTGGCGATCGCGGTGTTCACACCCTGGAGCAATCTGACCAACGGCCACATCGGCATCCTCATGCTGTGCCTGATCGTGGTGGCGATGATGATGGGTTTCCCCAGCGCCTTCACTTTGACCGGCATGGGGGTGCTGTTTTCCTGGCTCGCCTATCACTCGGCCAATCCCGAGCTCGCCGTGCGCCAGACGCTGGATCTGGCGGTGCAGCGCACCTACGGGGTGATGACCAGCGATGTGCTGATCGCCGTGCCCCTGTTCCTGTTCATGGGGTATCTCGTCGAGCGGGCGAACCTGATCAAGAAGCTCTTCCATGCCATCCACATCGCCACCGCGCGCATCCCGGGCTCACTGGCGGTGGCGTCCCTGGTGACCTGCGCGGTGTTCGCCACCGCCACCGGCATCGTCGGCGCGGTGGTGACGCTGATGGGGCTGCTCGCGCTGCCGGCGATGCTGCGCGCGGGCTACGAGACCAAGCTCTCCTCCGGCGTGATCGCTGCCGGTGGCACCCTCGGCATCCTGATTCCGCCTTCCATCATGCTGATCGTGTACGGTGCCACCGCCGGGGTCTCGGTGGTGCAACTCTATGCCGGCGCGTTCTTCCCTGGTCTGCTCCTCGCGGGGCTCTACATTGCCTATGTGATGGTGCTTGCGCGGCTCAAGCCCCGATTGGCGCCCCCCCTGCCGATGGAGGCGCGCAACGTGCCGCTGCCGCCACACCTGGAGGCGCTCGCGGCGCGCCATGGGCGGCTTGCCCTGCCGGCGCTGGTACGGGCATGGTTTGCCGGCGGTGCTGGCCTGTCGCGGCGCCGGCTGGCCAGGGAACTCGGAGTGGCGGCGATGCCGGCGCTCGCATTCGTCATCGTCATGGGACTGACCTGGAATGCGCTGACCAAGCCGGATGAGGTGTACGACACCACCGGGCTGGTGGAGATGGGTGTGTCGGCGGAAGCCCTCGACACGCGTCGTGGCGAGGAGGCGCGTGCCCCAGGCATTGCCGAGCCGCCAGCCGAAGAAGAACCGACGCCCGCGCTGAGCGAACCATCGGCCCTGGCAGAGCCCCCCGGCAGCGAGCAGGCGCCTGCGCCCGTGGCGGAGGCGGGTGCGGAAACGCGAGCGGAAACGTTCGTGCCGCCAAACGAGGGCCGTCATCCGGCGCCGGCGGCGTTCTGGCAGGTCGCCGCAGCCGGTGCAGTGCTGCTGGCAGTGGGCTATCTGTTGTTCACCTTCCCGCGGCTGGAAATGTTCCGCATGCTGCTCACATCCTTCTTTCCGCTCGCGGTGATGATCCTCGGGGTATTGGGCTCCATCGTGTTCGGGCTGGCCACGCCCACCGAGGCGGCCGCGGTCGGTGCGCTGGGCGGTTTCGTGCTGGCGGCGTTCTATGTCGCCCTGGAGCGGCCGGCAGCGGACCGGCGTCGCTGGTGGCCGCTGTGGCTGGTGCTGTGGGCTGTGTTCCTCTCCTCCATCGTCTGGTTCGTGCTCCACCGCGCCCAGGTGATCGCGACCCCCTTGCCGAGAAACGTCGGCCTCGTTTCCATGCTTGCCTTCCTGGTTTGGGCGGTGCTCGCCACCTGGCAGGTGCGCCTGGGCGGGATGCTCAAGGAATCGGTGTTTCTCACCGCCAAGACCTCGGCCATGGTGTGCTGGCTGTTCGTGGGCGCCAGCATCTATTCCGCCGCGTTCTCGCTTCTCGGCGGCCATCAGCTGGTGGAGGAGTGGGTGTTATCCATGAACATGACCCCGGTCGAGTTTCTGATCCTCACCCAGCTCATCATTTTCATCCTGGGCTGGCCGCTGGAATGGACCGAGATCATCGTGATCTTCATGCCGATTTTCGTGCCGCTGCTGCCGCACTTCGACATCGATCCGCTGTTCTTCGGCATCTTGGTGGCGCTGAATCTGCAGATGTCTTTCCTGTCGCCGCCGATGGCGCCATCGGCCTTCTATCTCAAGGGGGTCGCGCCGCCCAATGTGTCGCTCACGCAGATCTTCCTGGGCTCGATGCCCTTTCTCGGGCTGGTGATCCTGGCGATGGTGATGTTGTACCTGTGGCCCGCCATCGGGCTGTGGTTGCCTTCCGTGCTGTACCGTTGATGCGGGAGGGGTTGGCGTGAGCCGGGCTGTGTCGAATCGGCGCCGTTTCCTCAAGGCCGTGGCCGGGGGCGGCGCTGCGCTGGCGGCGCCAGCGGTGCGCGCCGACACCACCGTTCACTGGCGGCTGCAGACGGCCTGGCCCAGGAACGACATCTTCCATGAGTACGCGCTGGACTATGCGGAGACCGTCAACACCATGTCCGAAGGGCGGCTCAGATTGCATGTGTTTCCGGTCGGCGCCATCGTCAAGGGGTTCGATCTGCTGGATACCGTGCACCAGGGCCTGCTGGATGCGGCCCACACGGTACCCGCGTATTGGCACGGCAAGCATGCCGCGTTTTCCCTGTTCGGCAGTGGCCCGTCCTTCGGCATGGATGCAAACATGTTGCTCGCCTGGTTCAAATACGGCGGCGGCGAGGCGCTCTATCGCGAGCTGCATGAATCCGTGATGCAGTACGACGTGCGCGGCTTTCTCTACGGTCCGATGCCGACTCAGCCGCTGGGCTGGTTCAAGCGCCCGATCCAGAGCGTGGCGGATTTCCAGGGCCTGAAATTCCGCACCGTGGGGCTGGCGATGGAGGTGTTCAAGGAACTGGGTGCGATTCCCATCGCCCTGCCCGGCGGGGCCATCGTGCCGAGCCTGCGGCGCGGTCTGATCGATGCCGCCGAGTTCAACAACGTGAGTTCCGATCGCGCACTCGGCCTGCCCGAGGTGGCGAAAGTGTGCATGCTCAAGAGCCATCACCAGGTCACCGAGTGCTTCGAGCTCCTGTTCAACAAACGTCGATACGATGCCTTGCCGGAGGAGCTGCGCGCCGTGTTGCGGACCGCGGCTGAGGCCTGCTCCGCGCGGATGTCGTGGCAGGCCATCGATCGCTATTCGCGGGACTATGCGCTGTTACGAGAGGAGGGGGTGCAGTTCCATGTCACCCCCCTGTCGGTGCAACAGGCGCAGCTGGCCGCCTGGGACACGGTGCTGGAGCGGCGCGCCAAGGCGAATCCCTTCTTTGCCCGGGTGCTCGCCTCGCAGCGCGATTTCGCTGCGCGCGCAGTGGCCTGGGCGCAGGACGTGGGCGCGCCCTTGGAGATGGCCTACCATCACTTTTTCGGCGGCCCGGAGCATGGCAAGGGGGCCTGATTGCGGCCTGTGCAGTGGTGCGCGGGCGGCGTGACCAATGGGGGAGGAAAGAACATGAATGTGGCGTTCATCGGCATGGGCATCATGGGCAAGCCCATGGCAATCAACCTGAAGAAGGCGGGGCACACGGTCTTCGTGCACGGGCGCCGCCCGGCATCCATGACCGAGCCGGTTGCCGCCGGCTGCATTGGCTGCGCTTCTGCGGCCGAGGCGGCGGCCCAGGCCGAGGTGACCATCGTGATGGTATCGGACACGCCCGATGTGGAGCAGGTCATCTTCGGCGATACGGGTGTGATCCACGGGGCCCGCGCCGGCACCGTGGTGGTGGACATGAGCACCATCTCGCCCACGGCCACGCGCCGCTTCGCCGCCGAATTGGCGGCGCAGAACATCGACATGCTGGATGCGCCGGTCTCCGGCGGCGATGTCGGCGCCATCAACGCCACCCTCTCGATCATGGTGGGGGGCAAGCCTGCGGTGTTCGAGCGGGTCAAACCCCTGTTCGAGGCCATGGGCAAGAACATCGTGCTGGTGGGCGACCATGGCGCCGGGCAGGTGGCCAAGGCCTGCAACCAGATCGTGGTGGCGGTGACCATCGAGGCCGTGGCCGAGGCCCTCACCTTCGCGCGCAAGAACGGTGTCGATCCGGCCAAGGTGCGCGACGCATTGATGGGCGGCTTTGCCGGCAGCCGCATCCTGGAGGTGCACGGCAAGCGCATGCTGGACAACGACTACAAACCCGGCTTCAAGACCCGCCTGCACCAGAAGGACATGAACATCGTGATGCAGACGGCGAAGGAGCTCGGGCTTGCCCTGCCCGGCGCGGCGCTGGTGATGCAGCATCTCAACGCGCTCATGGGCATGGGCGGCGCCGAGCTGGACTCCGCGGCGGTGATGAAGATCGTCGAGCGTGTCTCGGGCATGGAGCGATAGGCTTAAGCCTTGAACCACAAAGAATACGAAGAGCATAAAGGAGGAACGATGTTCTTCGTGCGCTTTGCGCGCTTCGTGGTCAAGGACATCTCATGAAACACAGAATCGTTTTTCTCGACCGCCAAAGCCTGATCGCCGACATGCGCAGGCCGTCTTTCGCGCATGACTGGGTCGATTACGGGCAAACACGACCGGAAGAAGTGGTGGCGCGTTTGCAAGGGGCCACCATTGTCATCAGCAACAAGGTCAGGCTCTCGGGCGAAATCCTGGCGCAGACGCCGAGCGTGAAGATGATCGCCGTGGCCGCCACGGGCACCGACATCGTCGATTTGGACTACTGTAGGGACCACGGTATCGTGGTGTCCAATATCCGCGGCTATGCGGTGCACACGGTGCCGGAGCACGTGTTCATGCTGATGCTCGCGCTGCGGCGCAGTCTGCTGGGCTGGCGCGCCGATGTGCGTGCCGGCCTGTGGCAGCAGGCCGAGCAGTTCTGTCTGTTCACGCGACCCGTCAACGATCTCCATGGGAGCACCCTCGGGCTCATTGGCTACGGTGCCCTGGGCCGTGGCGTGCACCGGCTCGCCGAAGCCTTCGGCATGCGGGTGCTGATTGCCGAACACAAGGGGGCTTTGACGGTACGGTCGGGCTACACCGACTTCGACACGGTGCTGTCTCAGGCGGACGTGATTTCCCTGCACACGCCGCTCACCCCGGAGACCCGTCACCTGATTGCCGCGCGTGAATTCGGCCTCATGAAGCCGAGCGCGATTCTGATCAATACCGCGCGCGGTAATCTGGTGGACGAGGCGGCGCTGCTCGACGCCCTGCGGTCGGGGCGCATCGCCGGCGCGGGCTTCGACGTGCTGTCGATCGAACCGCCGCGGGAGGGCAATCCCCTGCTGGATGTGGATTTGCCCAACTTCATCCTCACCCCTCACGTGGCCTGGTCGAGCCGCCAGGCGATGCAGACACTGGCCGATCAGCTGGTGGACAACATCGAGGCCTACGTCGCGGGCCGCCCGCAGAACCGGGTGGTGTGAAGGTCGTCGTCGCGCCGGACAAGTTCAAGGGCACGCTGTCGGCGCCCGAGGTGGCGCGGGCGATCGCCGAGGGCGTGGCCGAGGTGCTCCCCGACGCCAAGCTCACCCTGCTGCCCCTGGCGGACGGGGGGGAGGGCACGCTAGAGGTCATCCTGGCCGCGCGCGGCGGCGAGCGCCGCATCCTCCGCGTGCACGGCGCGGCGGGCACGCCCGTCGATGCCGCGTGGGGCGTGCTGCACGACGCCCGCGGCGATACAGCGGTGCTGGAAGCGGCGCAGGTGGTGGGCTTCGGCACGGCCGGCGGGTGTGATGTGGCCGGGCGCGGCAGTCAGGGGCTGGGCGAGCTCATGCGCCACTGCCTTGACCAGGGTTTGCTGCGATTCCTCATCGGCCTGGGCGGCACCAGCACCAATGACGGCGGCGCGGGCTTACTGGAAGCCCTGGGTGTGGCCTTGCGGGATGCAGCGGGCAGACCGATCCCACCAGGACCCGCGGGGCTGGCAAACCTGGCCAGCGTGGATTTCGCCGGCCTCGATCCGCGGCTTGGCGACGCGTCCATCACCTTGCTCACCGATGTGGACAATGTGCTGTGCGGTCCGTCGGGGGCGACCTTCACCTACGGTCCGCAGAAGGGGGTGCGTGATGCCGACCTGGCGGTGTTCGACGCGTGGCTGGCGCGCCTCGCGCGCTTTGGCGACGGCTGGCGCGGCCAGGCCCTCTCCCTCGCGCCCGGTAGCGGTGCGGCGGGGGGCTTGGGCTACGCGCTGATGTTGCTGGGCGCGGTGCGCCGCCCCGGGGCGGAAGCGGTGTGCGAGCTCGCGGGCCTCGATGGGGCGCTCGCCGATGCAAACTGGGCAATCACCGGCGAGGGGCGTTCGGATGCCCAGACCTTGCACGGCAAACTGCCCTGGGTGGTACGCGCGCACGCCGACCGTGCCCGCGTACCGGTGACGCTCCTGTCGGGCGAGATCGATGCGGCGCTGCGCGGGCGCCTGGAGGCAGGGTTCAGCGGCGGCTGCTACGCACTCGTGGACGGGCCGGTGACGCGCGCACAGGCCTTGGGCGAAACGGTACGATGGCTGCGGGTCCGTGCGGCGGAGGCGGCGCGGGCGCGTCTTCGAATACTGGGTCGAGTGCTTCGATGACCTCTACGCGAGCGGCCGACCAGGCGCGCGCCACGTAGAGATTGAGTTCTAAGCCCAGCAGGCTCACGCTGTAGAGTGCCAGGCGGTTGGTGTGGCCGGCAAAGGAGGTGAAACGGCGCCGTGTGCGCCGCATTTCGAGTGAGATGGCATCGGTGAGTTTCAGGGTGCCCATGGCTGCCGCGCGGGTCGATGGTTCACCCGGTTTGATTCGCAAGCCGCATACCAGGTCGGATCGGGGTGGTATCAGCCTGATTTGACGCGCAAAACGGGCGGGGGCGCCGTGGCGCCGAGTTCGGACTTCGACAAGGCCGTTGAGCCGCCGACGCCGGCGGCCTCTGGCGCGTTCTGCCCCGTCAGGGCAGAATGGCGGGCGTTTGCGGGGAAAGCGGTGTGGACATCAGCCGGATCAAATTTGGCGCATGTTACAGCAACGGTGTCTACGGCAGCCGTTGGGCGGTGTACCAGATCACACGCGAGAACGAGGACGGCACCGTCACCTTCAAGGTCGTGGCCGGCGCGGGGCGGCGCCGCAGCGCCACGATCTCGCGCGAGGAGTTCGCGCGCTGGGCACAGTACGAAGTGGCGTTGAAGGAAAACGAATGGGTGCGCACCGATCCGGAGCGCTACCGTGACCCGGAGTGAAGCCATGCGGTCCATACGGTCCTGCCTGGGCGTGACCGCCGCTGCGGGCGGGCCGATGCCACGCCGAGGCCGCCGCGTTCATGCTTGGCGCGCTGACGGTCCTGCTCTTGTTCCAGCTCGCCGGCGAGGTGCTGGTGATGCCGCTGGGCCTGCCGGTGCCGGGTCCGGTGGTGGGCATGGCGTTCCGCCTCGCCGCGCTGATGCCGCGCGGCGCGGCCCCGGCGGCACCGACGCGCACCGCCAACGGCATCCTCGGCCATCTTTCCATCCTGTTCATTCCCGGCGGCGTCGGCGTGATGCTGTATCTGCCGCGCCTCGCGGACGAGTGGTGGCCTATCATCGCCAGCCTGGTGAGGACTTGAACGTACTACCCCCGTTTGGCACCGCGCGGGAACGGGGACGGCTCAGGACTCGGCCAGGCCGCGCAGCTGCCGCATGTGTGCTTGTATTGGCTCGAATACCGGCGCGAGCTTGGTGCGCAGCAAGGCGTTGACTGCGGTGGTGCGCTGCAGGATGCGGTAGGCTGCCCACTGGTCCACGCCTGCCAGCACCAGCATCGCACGGATGTCCTGCAGCACGTCGGGCGTGGTATCGATCAGTGCCGCCAGTGGCGCCGGTGGATTGCTCAGCAAGGCATCCGCCTCGGCGGTGATCTCCTCCATGCTGCGGGCGCGGTCCTGGGTGGTACGGATCGGGCCGAGAAAGGCGGCGATGGCATTGAGCAGCGCGCTGACGATCTCGTGGGTGCCGGGGCGCTGCATGGCCTCCTCGCAGGCGGCGAGAAAACTCTGCCCGGCGCCCGACAGCAGGCGGTCGAGTTGGACCGCGTAGGGGTTGCCGGCGGCGATGAGCGGCGCCAGGCGTGCGTTGAGATCGGCCCAGTCGCCGCGTGGGGGCAAGGCGTTCGGCAGACGCTCGGCGCGCAGTTCGAGAAAGCCGATGTAGTAGGCGCCGTGCTGCTTGCCGCGGGCCCAAAGTTTTCTCTCCGCCGCCGCGTCCACCAGGTCGAACCACAACAGCGCGCGTACCGTGTCCATGATGGCCACCACGTCGTCCTCGAACGGCAGGTGTTCCACCAGGAATTCCGCCAGCACCGGCCCCATGCTGCCGCGGGCGACCGCTTCCTTCTCGAGCATCCGCCGCGCGTTCTCGAGGGTGGGCATGGCCCACCAGGCACGCCGCGCGATCTCGTCGGTGAGACCGGGGGCGTGCACCACGGCGATGATCGCTTCCGGCTCGCCCGTGAGGAGCAAGGGGGCGAGGTTTTCGTCGCGCAATTGGCCCATGCGCGTCCACCGCCGCAGGTAGACCGGATAGCCTTCGGGGGAGTCGAGGGCGTGTTCCGCCAGCATCTGCTTCACCAGTTTGAGGTACTGTTCGTCACGACAGGTGGGGTGCAGGCGGACCGTGGCTTCGCCCTTCTCGGTGAGGGCCTGCACCGTCATGCGCGCGGCATCGATGCGCACCGCCTGCACGCCGGCGGCAAGCATGACGTTGAGGCAAAAGGCGTCTTCGGCGCTGAGTTCCATGGCAGGGTTGCGAGCCGGGGGCCATTATAACGGATACCCCCGCTGCGGCCGGGGGCGTCGGGGTGTTGCCGCACCGGCTCTGCTACACTGGCACTACGGTTGTTTTTTGCGGAGGAGTGAACATGACGATTCAAGCCGGCGACAAGCTTCCCTCGGGCACGCTGTTCGAGATGGGCCTCGAGGGCCCCCAGGCGGTGTCCACCGAGGACCTGTTCAAAGGCCGGCGCGTGGTGGTGTTTGGCCTGCCCGGTGCGTTCACCCCCACCTGTTCCGCCAAGCATTTGCCGGGCTATGTGTCACTCGCCGACCGACTCAAGGCGAAGGGGGTGGACCAGATCGTGTGTCTGTCGGTCAACGATGCTTTCGTGATGGACGCATGGGGCAAGGTGCAAGGTGCAGAGGGCAAGGTGCGCATGCTGGCCGACGGCAACGCGGCCTTCACCCGGGCGCTGGGTCTGGAGCTCGACCTCAGCGCGCGCGGCATGGGTATCCGCTGCCAGCGCTTTTCCATGCTGGTGGACGACGGGGTGGTGAAATCCCTCAACATCGAGGCGCCGGGGCAGTTCGAAGTGAGCGACGCCGAGACCATGCTCGCCCAGCTCGACAAGCTTTGAGCCGCGGGGTCGTTCGGACGGTTAAAGCTGCGTCGAAACAGGCCGTTATCCATGGGCTAAGGGCGCTAGGCGCCCCGTCAGGAGAGACCCATGCCCCTCACCCGCAGCGTGTCGGCCGACGGCAAGGTGGTCACCATCAAGGTGGCTGGCCGATTCGATTTCAGCGTGCATCAGGAATTCCGTGACGCCTATGGCGTGCCGGCAAACGGCGCACGTTATGTCCTGGATTTCGGAAACACTGAATACATCGACAGCGCGGCCTGCGGCATGCTGCTGGTGTTTCGCGATGCGGTGGGCGGCGATGAGGCCGACATCTCCATCGTCAATGCCAACGACGAGATCGTGAAGACCTTGTCGATGCTGCAGTTCCACAAACTGTTCAAGATTGCCTGAGGGCGCAGCCCATGGCGTGGGCGCCCCCCTCGGATGTGCATGCGCTGTTGGCGGGCAGGGTGCCCGCCGAGACCCTTGCCCCGGCACGCCTGAAGGTGCTCGTCGTCGACGACGAGCCGCTCATCGTCGCCCAGCTGCGGGCCCTGCTGGAAAAGCGCGGCTTCGAAGTGGTGGGCGCTGGCGGCGGCACCGAAGCAGTGGCGTTGTTCATGCGCGAGCAGCCGGACATGGTGCTGATGGACGTCCTCATGCCCGACGTGGACGGCCTGCAGGCGGCGCAGCACATCCGCGATCTGTGCGGCGACGATTTCGTGCCGCTGCTGTTCGTCACGGCCGCCAGCGACGACGATTTGGTGGCGCGCTGCATCCAGGCCGGGGGCAATGATTTCATTCCCAAGCCGATCAATCCGGTGGTGCTGTCGGCCAAGGTGGAGGCGTTCGCCCAGCTCGCGCGCCTGTACCGGACCGTCAAACAGCAGCGCGATGCGCTCGCCCAGCACAACCGCTGGCTCACGCGCGAATACACCATCGCCGAGGACCTGTTCGGCAAGATCATGCATTCCGGTGCGCTTGCGGCGCCGAACATCAAATACCTGGCGTCACCTCAGGCGATCTTCAACGGCGACCTGCTGCTGGCGGCGTGGCGGCCCACCGGCGAACTCCACCTGTTGATGGGGGATTTCACCGGTCATGGCCTGTCTGCCGCGATCGGCACCATCCCGGTGGCCGACATGTTCAACGGCATGACCGCGAAAGGCTTCGGCATTCCGGAGATCGTGGCCGAGATCAACCTCAAGCTGCAGCGGGTACTGCCGCGCGGGCTGTTCCTCGCCGCCGCCGTGCTGGAGCTGGATGCGCAGAACCGCACGCTCTCGGTGTGGAACGGCGGCCTGCCGGACGTGCTGGTGTACGACGCGGCCCGTCGCAGGATCGCGCACCGCTTCAGCTCCAGGGCCTTCCCGCTCGGGGTGATGGAGACCGACCGGCTCGACTGCGCCGTGGAAACCGTCGAAGTGGCCTCCGGCGACCGTATCTACGTCTATACCGACGGGCTGCCGGAGGCGCGCAACGCGGCCGGCGAGATGTTCAGCCAGGCGCGGCTGGAACGCTGTTTCGGCGATGGCTATGCGCCGGAGGCGTTGTTCGAGCGCCTGCAATGGGAGCTGGCGCAGTTCCGCGGCGGCGGGCAGAAGAGCGATGACGTGACCTTGATCGAGCTGACCGTGGATCCCGCACTGCGCGGCCAGAGCGCCCACAGTGAAGTCCTGGCGCCGCGCCCGGCATCGGAATGGAGTGCGCGCTTCGAGTTCAGCCACGATACGCTCAAGCATCACGACCCGCTGCCCACCATGATGCAGGTGCTGTTGGACACGCAGCGCCTGCACCAGCACAAGCAACGCATCTACATGGTGCTGGCGGAGCTGTTTCTGAACGCCCTGGAACACGGGCTGCTCCGGCTCGACTCCGGACTCAAGGAAAGGGCGGGGTTTGGCGCCTATTACCAGGAAAAGGCCACGCGCCTGGCGCGCCTCACCGAGGGCTGGATCAGGGTCGAATTCCGCCACGGCCGCACCCACGAGGGGGGACGGCTGACGATCCGCGTCGAAGACTCCGGCCCCGGCTTCGATTTCCAACGGCAGCTTCGGCTGCTGGATGAGAACCAGACCGTCCACGGCCGCGGCATCCTGCTGATCCGCTCCCTCTGCGCTTCACTCAGGTACGCAGGTCGTGGCAACTGCGCCGAAGCGGTGTATGCCTGGGCCACCGACCCGGGTGCCCCTTGAGCCGCGCGACCGCAGCGGTGCCCCGGTCCCGCTGGCGCGATCAAAAACCGAATGGATACTGGAACTTGTGGCATCCGCGCCAGGCTTCGGCGGTATAATCCGAGCAACCTGCCGCGACGAAATCCGCGCCGACAGTCGTTGTGCTGTCACATTGAATGCGCAAAATTGAAATTTTTTGACCGGGCCGAAGCGCCCACGGGAGCGAGGATGACTCTGCCTCACATCGGACGTCGCTGGCGCGGCTTCACCCTGATCGAGCTTTTGATCGTGATCGTGATCATCGGTCTTTTGGTGGGCATCGTCGGGCCGCGCTATTTCGGCCAGCTCGGCAAGTCCGAGGCGAAGGCGGCGAAGGCGCAGATCGAGGCTTTCGGCAAGGCGCTCGACCAGTACCGCCTCGACACCGGGCGTTACCCAACCACCGAACAGGGCCTGGCTGCCCTCGTCACGCGGCCGGCGGACGAACCCAAATGGGACGGCCCCTATCTCGCCAAGGCGGTTCCCCTCGATCCCTGGGGCCGTGCGTACATTTACAAGAGTCCGGGCGAACATGGCGAGTACGATCTGGTGTCCCTGGGCAAGGACGGCCAGCCCGGCGGCACGGCGGAGAACGCCGACATCACCAGCTGGTGAGCGGGGTGGCGGTGCCATGCGCTTCAGCGTGAAAGCGATGCGCCCGGGCGAGGGTCTGGTGGCGCTAAAGCTCGAGGCCGCGAGCCCCGAACAGGCGGCCGAGCAGGCACAGGCCCAAGGCTACCGGGTGCTGTCGGTGGCGGGCGGGTGGCGGCCCTGGCGCACCGGGCGTGGTGCGGCGTTTCCGCTGGTGCTGTTCAGCCAGGAACTGCTCGCGCTGCTTCAGGCCGGCTTGCCGCTGGTGGAAGCGGTGGAGACGCTCGCCGATAAGGAACAACGCGCCGACACCCGGCGCGTGATGCGGCAGCTGATCGAGGAGCTGTTTCAGGGCAAGACGTTTTCGCAGGCACTGGCGCAGCATCCGGCGGCGTTTCCGCCGCTTTATGTAGCCACGGTGCGCGCCGCTGAACGCACCGGCGACCTCCCCGAGGCGCTGTCACGTTACATCGGCTACCAGACACAGCTCGATGCGGTGCGCAAGAAGCTGATTGCGGCCTCCATCTATCCGCTGCTGTTGCTTTGCGTGGGCGGGCTGGTGACATTGTTCCTGCTCGGCTACGTGGTGCCCCGGTTCAGCGGCATTTTCGCCGACATGGGTGGCGACATCCCGCTGCTCTCGAAGCTGTTGATCGACTGGGGCGTCTTCATGCAAGCCCATGCGCTGCCCATGGGGCTGGCGTTCCTGGCCCTCATCGCGCTGGCGGTCCATGCGTTGCGGCAGCGGGAGGCCAGGCGCTGGGTCGGTCGCCGGCTGTGGCGGGTGCCGGCGATCGGCGAGCGCCTGCGGGTGTATCAGCTGGCGCGCTTCTACCGTACCGTGGGCATGCTGCTCGACGGCGGTATCCCGGTGGTGACCGCACTCGGCATGGTGGAGGGGCTGCTGCATCCCGCGCTGCGCGGGGCGTTGGCGCATGCCACGGCCGACATCCGCGAGGGCAAGGCAATCTCGGTGGCGATGGAAGCCCATGGTCTCACCACGCCGGTGGCGTTGCGCATGCTGCGGGTGGGTGAGCGCACCGGGCGCATGGGCGAAATGATGGAACGCATCGCGGGCTTCTACGACGAGGAGATGGCGCGCTGGGTGGACTGGTTCACGCGCCTGTTCGAGCCGCTGTTGATGGCGCTGATCGGCCTCGTGATCGGCGTCATCGTGGTGTTGATGTACATGCCGATCTTCGAATTGGCGGGGAGCATCCAATGAACACGATGCTTGGCGAGACCGATACGCCGGCGGCGGAAGGCGCCTGCCCGATCGGCCAGGCGGCGCTGGCGACCGCCCGCAGCGAAGCCGCGCGTACCGGCCGGCGCCTGATCGAGGTGCTCGAGGACACTCTGGGTCTTGCGCCGGCGGAATTCACCGCACGCCTGGGTGCGACCCTGCACTATCCCGTGTGCACCATGGAGGCGCTGCATCAGTGGACGCCCGCCTTCGACGTGCTCCCCTTCGCCGAGGCGATGCGGCGCGAGTGCGTGGCGTTTCGGGATGCCGACGGTCGCCTGCTGCTGGTGACGGGCGACCCGTTCGCCCAGGGTCTGGCGGCCTGGGCGGAAGACATGCTGCCTGGCCCGTTCGACTGGCGACTTGCGCACTACAAGGACGTGGCGGCCTATCTGGCCCGCCACGAGGAGTCGCTGCGCGCGATGGAGAATGTGGTGGCGTTGGAAGCGGATGCGCCCAGCACGCGGCAGCAGGTGGAGGACCTGTCGCTCAAGAGCATCAGCGCCGGCACCAGCCCGGTGGTTCGCCTGGTCCAGTCCACCCTCTACGACGCCCTGAAGGCCGGCGCCAGCGACGTGCATCTGGAAAGCACTCCAGGCGGGCTCGCGATCAAATATCGCATCGATGGCGTGCTGAGCCAGGTCGGCGGCGTGGCTCAGGTGGAGATGGCGGAGCAGGTGATCTCGCGCGTGAAGGTCATGTCGGAGCTCGACATCGCCGAGCGCCGCGTGCCCCAGGATGGCCGCTTCAAGGTGACGGTGCAGGGGCGCGAGGTGGACTTCCGTGTTTCCATCATGCCCTCGGTGTTTGGCGAGGACGCGGTGCTGCGCATCCTGGACAAGCAGGCGCTGACGGATCACGTCCAGGGCCTGCGGCTCGACGTGCTGGGTTTCGATGCCGCCACCCTCAAGGCATTGCGGCGGCTGTCGAACGAACCCTACGGCATGGTCCTGGTGACGGGCCCGACCGGATCCGGCAAGACCACCACCCTGTATGCGGCGATCAGCGAAATCAACCATGGCTATGACAAGATCATCACCATCGAGGATCCGGTGGAGTATCAGCTGTCGGGGGTGTTGCAGATCCCCGTGAACGAAAAAAAGGGCCTGACCTTCGCCCGCGGCCTGCGCTCCATCCTGCGGCACGATCCGGACAAGATCATGGTGGGCGAGATCCGCGATGCGGAGACGGCCCAGATTGCGGTGCAGGCGGCGCTGACTGGTCATCTGGTCTTTACCACGGTCCATGCCAACAACGTGTTCGACGTGATCGGGCGCTTCATCCACATGCAGGTCGATCCCTATGCTTTCGTCTCCGCGTTGAACGGGGTGCTGGCGCAGCGCCTGGTGCGCGTGAACTGTCCTCACTGCACGGTCCCCGAGACGCCCGACCCGCAGCTGCTTGCGGATGCCGGCCTCGATCCGCGGAGCACCACGTCCTATCGGTTTCAAGCCGGCCGTGGCTGCGGCCAGTGTCGCGGTTCGGGCTACAAGGGTCGCCGCGCGATTTCGGAGCTGCTCAACCTCAATGACGAGATTCGCGAACTGATCGTCGCGCGCGCCCCGATCCGCACCATCAAGGAGGCGGCCCGCCGCAGCGGCATGCGCTTCCTGCGTGAAGCGGCGCTGGATCTGGTGGCGCGCGGTGAAACCACCCTGCAGGAAATCAACCGTGTCACGTTCGTGGCCTGACCGCCTCGCCTTCGCGCTCGCGCCGGAGCAGGTGAGCCTGGTGCGGCTGGCCGGCCTCCTGCGCCCGCGGGTCGTCGCGCGCGAGCTGCTGCCGGTGGTGCCCGTCGGTGACGAAGCACCGTGGCGCGCGGCACTTGCGCGCTTCGCGCAGGGGCTGGGGGAGGCGCGACGCTGGCAGCGTGTGCGGGCAAGGGGCGTGCTGTCGAATCACTTCGTGCGCTATCAGCTGGTGCCGTGGAGCGACGTGCTGACCAATGAAGCGGAGCGGCTGGCTTATGTGCGGGAGCATTTTGCCCAGGTCTATGGCGAGGCGGCGCGGGCGTGGCGGTTGTGCCTGAGCGCGACGCCGCCGGGCGTGCCCCTGGTGGCTGCCGCGACCGATGCGGCCCTGATCGAAGGCGTCGAGCAGGCACTGGCCGCAGCCGGTGGCAAGCTGGTGTCCCTGGTCCCCCACTGGATGAGCGCCTTCAACGGTGCCCGCGCCCAGATTCGGGAACGTGATGCCTGGTTCGTGCAGGTGGAGTCGCAGCGTCTGCTCCTGGGTCTCGTGTTGGCAGGCAACTGGCGGGCCCTTGCCAGCCGCCGGTTCGGTGAGGCGGCGGCATGGCCGGCGGAACTGTTGGCGCTGCTCGAGCGGGAGGTCCATCTGCAGGGCCTGCGCGATGCGCCGCGCAACGTGTACCTCGCCGCCCCGGAAGCGCACCGGGCCGCGCTCGAGGCTGGCGGCCGCTGGACCTTCCACTGGTTGCGTGCCGCGCCACGCCCGGGTTTCGCGGGCGCGCAGGACGCTGCCTTCGCCATGGCATTGGGGGCGTAGAGCGGGACCATGCTGCGGGCTTTGTCACTGGATTTCTGCCGCCGTACGCGCGGGCTCAGCGTGTGGGGCGCCGTGCTGCTGTTGGCCGGTGCGGTGGCGCTGGGGGAGGTGCTGATGCGCGAGCGCGAGCTCGCCGGCCAGATCGCACACGCCGAGGCGCAGCGCGCGGAGCTCGCGCGTCAGGGGCAGCCGCGCCCAGCGGCGCCGCGTCCGGCGGCCCTCCAGGAGGAGATCCGCAATGCCAACGCCATCCTCGATCAGCTGTCGCTGCCCTGGGCAGGGCTGTTCAGGGCGCTGGAACCCGCGCGTCCCAAGGAGATCGCGTTGCTCGCCATCGAGCCCGATGCGCAGAAGCGGCGGGTGCGGATCGAGGGTGAGGCGAAGCATTTCAAAGCGCTGCTCGACTACATCGCCGCCCTCGAGGACACGCCGGCGCTGACGACCGTGCAGCTCGCCAGCCACGAGCTGCGCAAGCAGGAGCCGGAAAAACCGGTGCGCTTCGTCCTCACCGCGCAGTGGAGCCTGTGATGGCGTGGCTGCGATGGTGGGCGCAACGCGCCACGGCGGTGATCGGCTGGCCCGGCTGGGGTGGGGTGGTGCTGCTCGTCGCCGCGCTCTTCACTTATCTGGCCTGGGTGCCGGAGCGGGTGCGGCGCCTCGAGGCGTTGCGCGCGGATACCGCCACCCTCAAGCAACGCATCGAGGAAGCGGCCCGCAGCGGCATCCCGCTCCGTGGCAGTGAGGCGGAGCTGGGGCGGTTTTACGACTTCTTCGCCACCGCGCCGCTGACGGCGTGGCTCGACAAGCTCTACGTCGCGGCGGACACCGCCCAGCTCACGCTGGAGCAGGGCGAATACCGCACGATCGCAGACCCGAGTGGCAAGCTGGTGCGCTATCAGGTGACGCTGCCGGTGAAGGGCACCTACGTGCAGATACGCCGCTTCATCGATCTCGCCTTGACTGAGGTGCCGGTGGCGGCGCTCGACGAGGTGCGCTTCAAGCGCGAGAACATCGCCACCACGCAGATGGAGGCGCGCGTGCGTTTCACCCTGTTCCTGGGGGCGCGCTGATGGCATGGACGCCACGACGTCGCCGCTGGGTACTGGGGGTGGTGCTTGCCCTCACCCTGGCGGCGGTGATCTGGCCGGACCCTCGGGAGGAAGCCGAGATCGTGGGGCCGCGCACGGCGCGCGAGCCCGCCGAGCCGCGGCCCGCGCATGACGGCGACCGTGTGCACCTGGAACGCTTGTCCCAGGCCCGCGGCGCACCGGAGGAAGCGGTGAGCGACTTGTTCGCGGCCCAGTCCTGGTATGTGCCGCCCCCGCCGCCCAAGCCGCAGCGGCCGGCGCCGCCGGCACCGCCGCCACTGCCGTTCCAGTACCTGGGGCGCCTCGTGGACAATGGCGTCACCACGGTCTTCCTGACCCGGCAGGATCGCCATTACACCGTGCGGCCGGGTGACGTGATCGACAATACCTACCGCGTGGACGCGGTGGAGGCGACGCAGGTGGTGTTGACCTATCTGCCGCTGGACATGCAACAGACACTCCCGATCGGAGGAATGCAGTGACAGTGATGAGAACGCGATGGACCCGAAGTGGCGCGCTGCTGGTGGTGGGGGCGCTGTTGGTGGCGGGCTGCATGCGCGCAGGCCTCGGCCAGTTCGAGGACGCGCAGGCGCTGCTGCGGCAGGGCAAGACCGAGGAGGCGTTGGCCTTGCTGGAGCAGACGGCGAAGGATTACCCCCGTGACTTCGAATACCGGTCGGCGTACCTGCGGCAGCGCGAGGCCTACGTGCAGCAACTGCTGGCCCGTGCGGACGCCGCGCGGGAGGGCAAGGCCTATGCCGAGGCCGAGGCCCTGTACCGGCGCGCCCTCAAATACGACCCGGAGCATCCCCGAGGACTGGCCGGGCTGGCGCAGATTGCCGTCGATCGCCGCCACGACGAACTCATCGGGCGCGCCGAGGCCTTGGTGCAGGCAGGCAAGCCGGAGGAGGGCGAAGCGCTCGTGCGTACGGTGCTGGCGGAGAATCCGCGACAGTCCGCGGCCGTGGCGCTGCTCAAGCGGATCGAGGAGGGGGCTGCACGCCAGCGGGCGGCAGCGCCGAGCCTCGGGGCGGCGTTTCGCAAGCCGATCACGCTGGAATTTCGCGACGCCAACTTGAAGGCAATCTTCGAGGTGATCGCGCGCACCACGCAGATCAACTTTATTTTCGACCGCGACGTACGTCCGGATCTGAAAAGCACCATCTTCGTGCGCAACACGACCCTGGAGGACGTGCTGCAACTGCTGCTGGTGACCAACCAGCTGGAGAAACGTATCCTCAACGAAAACACGGTGCTGATCTATCCCAACACGCCGGCCAAGAACAAGGATTACCAGGAGATGGTGGTGAAGGCGTTCTACCTCGCCAACGCCGACGTCAAGCAGACCCTCAACATGATCAAGACCCTGGTCAAGACGCGTGACGTTTTCATCGACGAGAAGCTGAACCTGCTGGTGATGAAGGACACGCCCGACGCGGTGCGGCTGGCGGAGAAACTGATCGCCACCCAGGACCGGGCCGAGCCGGAGGTGATGCTGGAGGTGGAGGTGATGGAGGTCAAGCGCAGCCGGCTGCTGGACTTGGGTATCCAGTGGCCGAATACCTTCACCGTCCTCAACATCGCCAACCAGCAGACCCAGAGCACGACGGGGGGCGTCGTGGTGACCACCACCGCGCAGACGCGCAACATCCTCACCCTGGAGACCCTGCGCAATCTGACGGCAGGCAACGTGGCGGTGTCGCCGGCGCCGCAGCTCAACCTGAAGAAGGAGGACGGCGACGCGCAGATCCTTGCCAATCCGCGCATCCGCGTGAAGAACAAGGAGAAGGCCAAGGTGCACATCGGCGAGAAGGTGCCGGTGATCACCACCACGGTCACCGCCAATGTCGGCGTGTCGGAGAACGTCAGCTATCTGGATGTTGGCCTGAAGCTGGACGTGGAGCCGATCGTGTCGCTGGACAATGAGGTCAGCATCAAGGTGGGGCTGGAGGTCTCGAACATCGTGCGTGAAATCCGCAGCGCCACCGGGACGATCACCTACCAGGTGGGGACCCGCAACGCCGCCACCCACCTGCGCCTGAAGGACGGCGAAACCCAGGTGCTGGCAGGGCTCATTGCGGACGAAGAGCGCAGCAGCGCGAGCAAGGTGCCGGGCCTGGGCGATTTGCCCCTGGTCGGGCGCCTGTTCTCGAGTCAGCGCGACGAAGCCAACAAGACCGAAATCATCCTGCTCATCACCCCGCACATTCTGCGCAATCTGCCGCGTCTGGAGCACGCCATGGGCGAGTTCGCCTCCGGCACCGAGTCAGCCATCGGTGCGCCGCCGCTCAACCTGCGCCCGTCGCCGGCGGCGGGTGCGGAGGTGCAGCTGACCACGGGAGGGGGCGGGGGGAGCACACAGCCCGTGTTCGGCAACCGCGGCCGCGTGCCGGAGGCCGCGGCGTCGGCCGCCGGTGCATTGCAACTCAGCCTGACGGCACCGTCCCAGGTGAATCCCGGGCAGGAATTCAACCTGCTGGTCAATGCCAATGCGGGCAGCGATGTGAGCAGCGTCGAATTCGAGCTGCGCTACGATCCCGCCCTCATGGAGGTGGTGAGGGTGCAGGAAGGCGGCTTCCTGCGTCAGGGTGGGGGGAGCACCCGGTTCCAGGGAGTGCCCGTCGCGGGGACGGGGCGGCTTGCCGTGTCGGTCACCCGCGAGGCAGGTGCGAGCCGCGGCGGCGGCGCCGTGGCGGTGGTGACCCTGCGCGCGCTTGCCCAGCCCGGCGCGGCGAGCCTGACGCTGGAGAATGCGCGCGCCCTCGGGCCGAACAACGCGCCGCTGGACGTGCCCACGCCCGCAGCGGCAGCCGTGAACATTGCGGTGGCATCCCCGGGAACATGAAGCGCGCCGGCTTCACCCTGATCGAGCTCTTGATCACGGTGGCGATCGTGGCCCTGCTTGCCAGCGTCGCGCTGCCCATGACCCAGCTGGCGGTGCAGCGCGGCAAGGAGCAGGAGCTGCGCGTGGCCCTGCGGGAAATCCGCAGCGCCATCGATGCCTACAAGAAAGCCTGGGACGAGGGGCGCATCGAGAAGCGCCTCGACGACAGCGGTTATCCGAAGTCCCTGGAGGTGCTGGTCGAAGGGGTGACGGACATCAAGAGTCCGCGTGGACAGAAGATCTATTTCCTGCGGCGCCTGCCCCGCGACCCCATGTCCCCCGATACGACCAGCCCGCCCGCCGCGACCTGGGGCAAGCGTTCATACAAGAGCCCCCCGGACGCGCCCCAGGAAGGCGAGGACGTTTATGACGTCTACTCTTTGAGCACCCGTGTCGGCCTCAACGGGGTGCCTTACCGGGAATGGTGACGGAGATGCGCGTGCGGGCGGGCTTCACCCTGATCGAACTCCTGGTGGTGCTGGCGATCGTCGCCACCCTGGTGGCCATCGCAGCGCCGCGCTACTTCCAGAGCATCGAAAAATCCAAGGAGGCGGTGCTGCGGCAGGATCTCGCCACCATGCGTGATGCGCTCGACAAGTTTTACGGCGACACCGGCAAATATCCGGACAGTCTCCAGGAACTCGTGGACAAGCGCTATCTGCGCAACGTGCCGGTGGACCCGATCACCGGCAGCGCAGCGACCTGGATCACGGTGCCGCCGGACGATCCGCAGTTGGGCGGCGTGTTCGACGTGAAAAGCGGTGCGCCCGGCAACGGCCGGGATGGCACGCCTTACAGCAGCTGGTGATGGGGATGCCTGCGCGCGGCTTCACCTACCTCGCGGTCCTGTTCGTGGTGGCGGTCATGGGCGCGGCGCTCGCCAGCACGGCCACGGTGTGGCGCACCGTGAGCCAGCGCGAGAAGGAACAGGAGCTCCTGTTCATCGGCCACGAATTTCGGCGCGCCCTCTTGCAATACCATGAACGCAGCCCGGGCGGCGCCAAGCAGTATCCCAAGCGGCTGGAAGATCTGCTCGAAGACCGCCGGTTCCCCACCCTCACGCGGCACCTGCGCCGCATCTACCGTGATCCCATGACCGGCAGCCAGGAATGGGGTCTAGTGGTTGGGCCGGACGGCATGATCGTGGGCGTCTATAGCCTGTCCATGGATAGGCCCCTCAAGACCGGCAATTTCGATCCCGAAGACAAGGCCTTCGAGGCGGCGGCAAGCTATCAGGACTGGAAGTTCGTCGCCGCCGCGCCCGTGGCCGACACACTGGCGGTGCCCGGATCCCCCGGGACTGCGGCGTCGATGCCCGCGGCGAACGCCGCGGTGCCTGCGCCCGGGGGGGCGCCGTTGCCATGAACACGTCCATCCTCAATCCCGGCGTGGCGCCGCGGGAAGTATGGGCGTGGGCCATGTACGACTTCGCCAACTCCGGTTACACCACCGTGGTGATCACGGCGGTGTTCAACGCCTATTTCGTCTCCGTGGTGGCGGGCAACGTACCGTGGGCCACCTTCGCCTGGACTGCGGCGCTGGGGGTGTCTTACGCCCTGATCGTGGTGAGCGCCCCGCTCATCGGGGCCTATGCCGATGCCTGGGCGGCGAAGAAACGACTGCTGTTCCTCACCACTGCAGGCTGTGTGGCGTTCACGGCGGCCCTGTATTTCGCCGGGCCTACGACACTTGCGCTGACCGTGTTGCTGATCGTGCTGTCCAATTTCTTTTTCGGCAGCGGCGAGAACCTGATCGCCGCCTTCCTGCCGGAGCTCGCCCGGCCCCGCGCCATCGGCACCGTGTCCGCCTGGGGCTGGAGCTTGGGCTATCTGGGTGGCCTCTTCGTGCTGGCGGTGTGTCTGGGCTATGTCACGTGGGCGGAAGCGCGTGGCGCCACGGCAACGGACTATGTGCCGGTCACCATGCTCATTACCGCTGGATTGTTTGCGCTCGCGAGTCTGCCGACTTTTCTGCTGCTGCGCGAACGAGCCTGCCCGCAGCCGCACCTGCAAGGGCGGCATGGGGTGGCGGAGGCCTTCGCGCGCCTCGCTGTGACCTTGCGCCACGCCAGACACTATCGCGATCTGTTCCGCTTCCTGCTCTGCACCCTGTTTTACCAGGCTGGCATCCAGGCGGTGATCGTGCTCGCGGCGATCTATGCCCAGCAGGCGATGGGTTTCGATACGCGGCGGACCATCACCCTCATCTTCGTGGTCAACGTCACCGCGGCCCTGGGCGCGCTGCTGTTCGGCTATCTGCAGGATCGCATCGGGCACGTGCCGGCCATCGCGCTGACCCTGGTGGGCTGGATCGTCATGGTGGCAATCGCCCACGTTGCCGAAACACCGGAGACGTTCTGGGTGGCCGCCAATGTCGCCGGGCTGTGCATGGGCGCCAGCCAGTCGGCGGGGCGTGCCCTGGTGGGGCTGCTTTCCCCGGACACGCGGCGGGCGGAGTTTTTCGGTCTGTGGGGTCTCGCGGTCAAGCTCGCTTCGATTTTCGGGCCGCTGACCTACGGCGCGGTGACCTGGCTCACCGACGGCGACCACCGTCGCGGAATATTGATGGTGGGGACCTACTTCGTGCTGGGACTGCTGATCCTGGCCAGTGTGGATGTGCAGCGCGGCCAGCGCGCCGCGGCCCGGGCGGTCGCGTGAGCCACGCCGCGGATCTGCCGGGCTTGCGTGCGGGCGGCGCCGAGCGCAACATGAAGCTGCTTTTAGGCAGCGCTCGAGGAGGTGAGGCAATGATCGAGGTAAGACGCATGACCTGGGCCCTGCTGCCGCTAATGGCGGGCTGCGCCAGCACGCCGGGGCCGGAACAGCAGGCGGCGATGGCGGCGGAGGCGCGCAAGGCAAGCGGTGAACTGGTCCAGAAACTCGGCGCGGAGTTACGCTCGGTCTTGGGCGAGAAAGGGGCGGCCGAAGCCATCAGCGTGTGCAAGGAGCGTGCGCCGAAGATCGCGGCGGACATCTCCAAGGCTTCCGGATGGCAGGTGAAACGGGCGAGCCCCAAGAACCGCAACCCCGCCGGTGTGCCGGATGCGTGGGAGGCACGGGCCCAGGCGGCACTGGAGAAGCGCCTTGCCGCCGGCGACAAGGCGGAGATCCTCGAGGTCTGGGAGGTGGTGGACACGCCGCAGGGGCGCACCTTCCGTTACGCGCGGGCACTGCCGGTGCAGCCGCTGTGCTTGGCCTGTCATGGGGATCCGGCGCAGATCGCCGATGCGGTCAAGGCCAAATTGGCGAGCGAATACCCGCAGGACAAGGCCACCGGCTATGCGCCGGGCATGATCCGCGGCATCGTCTCGGTGCAGCGTCCGCTCTGAGGCGGGGGGCGCATGGCGCGGCGCGCGCGCCGCAGCCGTCCGTGAACGCCGCGATGCGTGACAGCGGCTCCATCCTCGTCGTCAATGCAGGCTCGTCGAGCCTCAAGTTCTCGCTCTTTCGCGACGAGGGCAACGAGCTGCACCTTGCCCTGCGCGGCCAGATTGATGGCGTGGGTACCCAGCCGCGGTTGCGCATCAGGGATGCGACCGGCGCCACACTCGTCGCGCGCGACTACGGTGCCGCGGCGGTCCCCAGCGTTGCGGAGGCGATCGATCTGGCCGCTGCCTGGCTGCGCGATCGGCTTGCGGACGGAGCCGTGCGCGCCGTCGGACACCGGGTCGTGCACGGCGGCCCGGACTATGCCCAGCCGGTGTTGATCGACGATACGGTATTCTCTGCCCTGGAACGGCTGATTCCGCTGGCGCCGCTGCATCAGCCCCACAACCTCACAGCGATCGCCGCGGTGCGTGCCCGCCACCCGGTGCTGCCGCAGGTGGCCTGCTTCGACACCGCCTTTCACCGCAGCCACCCGCAACTCGCCGACCTCTATGCCCTGCCGTGGCACTACTACGAGGCCGGCGTCCGCCGCTATGGCTTTCACGGTTTGTCGTATGAGTACATCGCCTCCGTGCTGCCCCAACTCGCCCCTGGCATCGCTGATGGGCGCGTGATCGTCGCCCATCTCGGCAGCGGCGCCAGCCTGTGCGCGCTTGAGGCGGGACGGAGCGTCGATTCGACCATGGGCTTCTCGCCGCTCGATGGTCTTCCCATGGGCACCCGCCCGGGGCACCTGGACCCCGGCGTGCTGCTGCACTTCGTCAACCAGCTGGGCTGGTCCGGGACGGAGCTGGAGACGCTTTTGTACAGGGAGTCCGGCCTCAAGGGGCTTTCCGGTCTCAGCAACGACATGCGTGTCCTACTTGCGAGCACGGCCCCGCGCGCGCGGCTGGCGGTGGACTATTTCGTCTACCAGGTCGCCAAGCAGATCGGTACGCTGGCCGCGGTGCTGGGCGGAGTCGACGGCCTCGTGTTTACCGCCGGGATCGGCGAGAACTCGCCCGTGATCCGCGCGCGCATCCTGCGGGCCTGTGCCTGGCTGGGCGTGGACGTGGATCTCGACGCCAACGCACGTGGGGGGCCTCGCCTGTCGCAGCCCGGCAGCCGCGTCGAGGCCTGGATGATCCCCACCAACGAAGAGCTGATGATTGCCCGTCACACCCAGGCAGTGGTTTCATCTCGGTGCCGCTGAGGATGCTCCGCCGGCCCGATCGACCCTGAAGCGACGAACTCAGGCTGCTGCCACCGCGAGTTGCGCCGCTTCGGTCAGGCTGGGCGCAGAGACGATCCTGAGACCGGATTCGGCCAGAAGCTTGCGGCCGAGGTCGACGTTGGTGCCTTCCAGCCGCACCACCACCGGGACCTGTACGCCCACGTCCCTCACGGCCTGGATGATGCCCTCGGCAATGATGTCGCAGCGCATGATGCCACCGAAGATGTTGACCAGAATCGCCTTGACGTTGGGATCGGCGAGGATGATCTTGAACGCCTTGGCGACCGTCTCGGCGGTGGCGCCACCGCCCACGTCGAGAAAGTTCGCGGGCATGCCGCCGTGCAGCCGGATGAGGTCCATGGTGGCCATCGCCAGGCCGGCGCCGTTGACCATGCAGCCGATGCTGCCGGAAAGTGCGATGTAGTTGAGCCCGGCGGCGTGGGCCGCGGCTTCCTTGGGATCATCCTGGCTCAAATCACGCTTGTCCGCCAGTGCCGTCTGGCGATAGAGCGCGTTGTCGTCGACGCTGATCTTGCAGTCCAGGGCGACGAGCTGGCCGTCCACGGTCACGACCAGCGGGTTGATCTCCAGCAGCGAGAGGTCGCAGCGCATGAACAGCCGGTAGGCATTGCGCAGCAGCCGGGTCATGGCGCCGACCTGCGTGCCTTCGAGCCCCAGCGCAAAGGCGAGGTTGCGGCACTGGAAGTCCTGCAAACCCAGCAGCGGATCGCAGTGCTCCCGTAGGATCTTCTCCGGCGCATTGCGTGCCACGTCCTCGATGTCCATGCCGCCTGCAGCGGAGGCGACCACGGCCACACGCTCCGCCTCCCGGTCCACCAGCAGGGACAGATACAGCTCGCGCGCGATGGACAGGGTTTCTTCCACCAGCACCTTGTTGACCATTTGCCCGTGGGGCGCATTCTGGTACGTGACCAGGGGCTTGCCCAGCAGCGCATCGGCGGCGTGACGCAATTCGTCGACGGAGTTCACGAGTTTGACGCCACCGGCCTTGCCGCGCCCGCCCGCATGGATCTGGGCCTTCACCACCCATTGGTTGCCACCCAATTCGTTGCTCGCCACTTCGGCGTGCAGGGTATGCTCGATCACGACGCCGCGCGGGGTGGTGATACCATATTCGCGCAGCAATTCTTTCGCCTGGTATTCGTGCAGGTTCATTTTTGGGATTCCTTCCAGCGCGCATTGTGAGGCAAAAGCGGTGAGGACGGAAGCGCGCGTGGAAATCGTGTCCTCGCTCGCCTGCGTCGAGGCCGAGGATTGGAATCGTCTGGCCGGCTCGCAACCTTTCCTGCGCCACGCCTACCTCTATGGCCTCGAGCAGGCCGGCTGCGTGGGCGGCGCAAGCGGCTGGGCGCCCTGCCACGTGCTGCTGTATCGCAGCGGTGAACTGATCGGGGCGCTGCCGCTGTATCTCAAGCACCACTCCTACGGGGAGTACGTCTTCGACTGGGCCTGGGCCGAAGCCTACGGGCGCCACGGGCTCGCCTATTATCCGAAGCTCCTGACCGCCGTGCCGTTCACCCCCGTGCAGGGCCGCCGCCTTCTGGCGCAGGGCGAAGATCGGCTGCTCCTGATCGACGCGGCCCGCGCGCTCGCGCGGGACCACGGCTGTTCTTCATGGCATTGTCTTTTCCCTACCGCGGAGGAGACCACGTTCCTCGCGCAGCAGGGGCTGTTGCTCCGGCACGGGGTGCAGTTCCACTGGCGCAATGCCGGCTACGCGGATTTCGACGCTTTTCTGGCGACGCTGAGTCACGACAAGCGCAAGAAGATCAAGCAAGAGCGGAGACGGGTGCGCGAGGCGGGGGTGCGTTTCGAGCACCGGGTGGGCAGCGCGATCACCGATGCCGACTGGGGCTTTTTCGAGTCGTGCTACCGTGCGACCTATGCCGCGCACCATGCCGCGCCTTATCTCAACCTGGCCTTTTTCCGCCACCTGGGCGCCACCCTGGGCGAACATTGCCTGATGGTGCTGGGTGAGCGGAACGGTGCGCCCCTGTGCGCGGCCCTCAACTTGTTCGATGCCACGCATCTGTATGGCCGCTACTGGGGTGCCCGGGCCTTCGTGCCCGGACTGCATTTCGAGACCTGTTACTACCAGGCGATCGAGTTCGCCATCGCACGGGGTCTGGAGGTGTTCGAAGGCGGCGCCCAGGGCGAGCACAAACTCGCGCGGGGGCTCATGCCGGTCACCACTACTTCGGCCCATTGGCTCGCGCATCCTGAGTTCGCGCGCGCCCTGGCGCAGTACCTCGAGCGCGAATCCGCGGGCGTGGCCCATTATCTCGGCGAGTTGAGCGAAAGCAGCCCGTTTAAGCGCACCTGATTCGCGGCGCTGGCGTGCGTGCGGCGCATGCAGCTGCGTTCGGCCCCATGACGCTTCTCTGCGAGCTGCGGACGTCGAAGCGCAGCTTGACCGCCGATGACACTTTGTTCACGTTTTGCCCGCCGGGGCCGCCGGCGGGCAGGAAGTGCAGGGCAATTTCCTGCATCGGAACCTGAAATTTAGGCGTGATCCGTCGGCTCATCATGCTAAAGAGAAGCACGGACCGTAGCGAACAACGCCGTGGCGTCAGCTCGCCGTTGTCTGCATAATGGTGTCGGTGGATTTTACAACCCCCATCACGGGTGGAGGATGCGAACGGGATTGCGCGGGCCCTCGCTGCGGTTTGCGCATCATGGATCGGATTGGCACCGATCTTGCTGCGCTTGACCGCAGGAACCGGCAACGGGATGGAGCAGGAACACGGTATGAGTGAAACCCCCTTCGATTTCGACCGCTGGGCGGCATTGGCCAGGGACGATCCCGAGGCATTCGAGGCGCGCCGGCAGCAGGCGATCAACGAGCTGATCGCCAACGCACCGGAGGAACTGCGCCAGCGCCTCGAACGTTTTCAGTGGCGCATCGACATGGAGCGGGCACGCTGTAGCAATCCGTTGCAGGCCTGTATCCGCATCTCGAACATGATGTGGGACTTGGTCTACGCCGACCGGGGCTTTCTGTGGTCGCTGCAGGTGCTCTCCAATCCGGGTAGCCTGATGGCCCCGTTGCCCGCCGAGAGCAATGGCGGCGCGGAGGTGGTGACCTTGCGTCCGCCGCGAAGGCCTTGATCCGACCTAAAGATCCACTTCCTCCGCCCACATGATGGCCTGCAGGTGGGCGAGATTGAGTTCTTCTGCGCTCACCGTCTTGGCGGCTGTATAGGTGGCGATGACCTGTTCCTCGGACTGCTCGCAGGCGATCGCGAGATCCAGATAGGGCGCGTAGATGCCTTCATGGCGCAGCAATGCCGCTTCGATGGCAGGAGGCAGCTTGAGGCTTTCCAGCGCCTTCTCCATCGGCATGTTGAGCAGGGCATCCAGCAGCGAGAACACCCCAACGATGAACAGCCCCTCCTGGTCCTCGGCCGGCAGCCGCGGCCGTCCCAGCAACTCCGTCAGCCGCGCCCGTACCAGTGCGGTCTTCATGAGGGCGAGCGTGCGGTGGTCGGGCTGGCCGCTGGCGAACAGCAGCAGCGTCAGCCACCGATACAGCTGCTTGTAGCCCAGCACCACCAGTGCATGGGCGATGGAACGTACCGGTGTGAGCAACCCGGTAGCGGGCGAGTTGATGTAACGCAACAGCTTGTAAGAGAGCAGCGGGTCGTGCTTGAAGTGGCGCTCGATCTCGGAAATCTCCGCCTGGTTCATCGCCAGGTTGAGGATCTGCATCACGCGCAGGCGTGCGCTGTCGAGCTTGGGCGGTGTGACGGGCAGTGGCTTGGCAAAGAAGTAGCCCTCGAACAGATCGAATCCCAGGGTGCGGCACACCGCGTAGATTTCTTCGGTTTCCACGCGATTCGCGAGCAGGACGAAATCACCGTGACTCTTGATTCCGACGACCAACTCGCCCAGTTGCATCGCATCATAGGCGCCGGTGTCGATGCGGATGTAGTCCACCCGTGCCAGGAGTGGGTCGAGCGCCTCGTGGTACTGGATCTGCTCCAGCCCGAAGCGGAACCCCCGGCGGTGGAGTTGTTCGCACCGCGCCACGGTGCGTTCGACGTCGTCGTCCGGCGTGAACATCAGCACGATGCCCTGGCCCTCCATGCGATCGAGGAAGGTGGTGTGGAGCGTGGCCGGTGACACGGTGGCGAACACCAGGTGGTTGCCACGGAGACGCTGGATGTCGAGATCCTGCATGCTGGCGAGCAGCATTTCCTCGTGCATCTGCGCCAGTGTCGCAGCGCCTGCACCGCCGGGCGGGGCGGCCTTCTTAATGCGTAGCTCATAGGCGACGATGTCGCCGGTGCGATCGAGGATGGCCTGCCGGCCCAGGAAGCGGTTCAACAGTTCGGCTGCCTCGGTGCGCACCCCGTGGGTGGGAATGTCGAGCACATGGGCGACGACGCTGCTGGCCTGATCCGTGTCCACCACCCGATCTTCCACAGCCTGCGGCTGGGCCGGTGCATCCATCAGTGGCACGATGCGTTCCAGCGGTGCCTCGCGCCGGTCCCGCCCCATGTCGTCCTCGTTGTGTGCGGCGGCGGTTTTTTTGTCGAAACGGAACATGTTGAGATATTTGCCTAACATGCGGACCTCGCCTGGGCTTGCGTCCAACGAAGGGACGGATGGTCTCGTTAGCGGCATGGGGGACCATTTCTTGACACCCTGTGGGATGCCAAGAAAGCCTAGGCAGCGCCCGGGTTTGGCAGGTCCGGCGAAAGGTGGGGGGGCAGGCGCCGCGGGTATAATGCAGCCTTTATTCGGCAAACAGGAGCGAGCAACATGTACGGGTTCGGCGTAAGAGTGAATTTGCCCTTCGATGCGGCGGTGGCGAAGGTCACGGAGGAACTCAAGAAAGAGGGCTTCGGGGTGCTCACCGACATCGACGTCAAGGCAACGATGAAGGCCAAGCTGGACATCGACAGGCGCCCCTATCGCATCCTGGGCGCCTGCAATCCGGTGCTCGCAAACAAGGCGCTCGACCTGGAGGCCGACATCGGCCTCCTGCTCCCGTGCAATGTGGTGGTGCGCGAGGAGGATGACGGGGCGGTCAGCGTGTTGTTCCTCGACCCCAATCTGATGGTGCAGCTGGTGGCGAACAAGGCTGTGTGCGAAGTGGCCCAGGAGGCACGGGCGCGGCTGGAACGGGTGAAGACCGCCCTCGCGGCGTGAGGTGCGGGCGGCGGCACCGGGCGCCCCTTCGGCTGTGACGCCGTTTTGCGTGTCACCCCCTGCGCGGAGGAAAAACAAAGCCCCGACCCCTCGCGGGGTACGGGGCTTTCCGCGTTGCCGCTGACCTCAGTAATCCATCTCGGCGGCAGCCGGCGCGGGCGCTTTGTCTTCCTTCGGCGCCTCGGCCACGGTTGCATCCGTGGTCAGGATCAACCCGGCGATCGAGGCTGCATTCTGCAGCGCGGTGCGGGTGACCTTCGTCGGGTCGATGACACCCATGGCCATGAGATCGCCGTATTCCCCGGTGGCGGCGTTGTAGCCGAAGTTGCCGCTGCCTTCTAGCACCTTGGCCACGATCACCGACGGCTCGTTGCCCGCGTTGGATGCGATCGCGCGCAGCGGCTCCTCCAGGGCCCGCAGCACGATCTTGATGCCGGCATCCTGATCGTGGTTGGCGCCCGTGAGATTCTGGATCTGGGCCCGGGCGCGCAGCAGGGCGACACCGCCGCCGGGCACGATGCCCTCTTCCACCGCGGCACGGGTCGCGTGCAAGGCGTCGTCCACGCGGTCCTTCTTCTCCTTCATCTCGACCTCGGTGGCAGCGCCGACCTTGATGACTGCCACGCCGCCGGCGAGCTTGGCCACACGCTCCTGCAGTTTCTCCTTGTCGTAGTCGCTGGTGGCCTCCTCGATCTGTTTCTGGATGGCCTTCACCCGGGCGTCGATCTTGGCCTTGTCGCCGGCGCCATCGATGATGGTGGTGGTCTCCTTGTGGACTTCCACGCGCTTGGCGCGGCCCAGCTCGGCCAGGGTGGCCTTCTCCAGGGTCAGGCCCACTTCCTCCGCGATCACGGTGCCGCCCGTGAGGATGGCCATGTCTTCCAGCATGGCCTTGCGCCGGTCACCGAAGCCCGGCGCCTTGACGGCCGCGACCTTGAGCACGCCACGCATGGCGTTAACCACCAGGGTGGCGAGCGCCTCGCCTTCCACGTCCTCGGCGATGATCAACAGCGGCTTGCCGGCCTTGGCCACGGCTTCCAGGACGGGCAGCAGGTCACGGACGCTGGAGATCTTCTTGTCGTGCAGCAGGATGAAGGGTTCATCCAGCACGGCCACCTGCTTGTCCGGGTTGTTGATGAAGTAGGGAGAGAGGTAGCCACGATCGAACTGCATCCCTTCGACCACTTCCAGCTCGTTGTCCAGGGACTTGCCGTCCTCCACGGTGATCACGCCTTCCTTGCCCACCTTTTCCATGGCGTCGGCGATGATCTGACCAATGCTGGCGTCGGCGTTGGCAGAGATGGTACCGACCTGGGCGATTTCCTTGCTGGTGGTGCAGGGCTTAGAAATCTTCTTGAGTTCTTCTACTACGGCATGAACCGCCTTGTCGATGCCCCGTTTGAGGTCCATCGGGTTCATGCCGGCGGCTACGTATTTCATGCCTTCGTTGACGATGGCCTGGGCGAGCACCGTGGCGGTCGTGGTGCCGTCGCCGGCGACATCAGCCGTTTTGGAAGCGACTTCCTTGAGCATCTGCGCGCCCATGTTCTCGAACTTGTCCTTGAGTTCGATCTCCTTGGCCACCGTCACCCCGTCCTTGGTGATGATGGGCGCGCCGAAGCTCCGGTCCAGGACCACGTTGCGCCCTTTCGGGCCCAGGGTCACCTTCACGGCATTGGCCAACACGTTCACGCCTTTCACCATGCGGTCACGGGCGTGGTCATGGAATTGAACGATTTTCGCACTCATGTCTGATCTCCTCTAAACTGCAGAAGGGGTCAGGCAGCCTTTTTCATGGTGCCGGTGTCGTCTTCGATGATGCCCATCACGTCTTCCTCGCGAAGCACGAGGAGTTCCTCCCCGGCGATCTTCACCGTCTGCCCGGCGTACTTGCCGAACAGCACCCGATCGCCAACCTTCACGTCCATGGGGATCAGCTTGCCCGCATCATCCCGGCGGCCCGGGCCGACCGCAATCACTTCGCCCTGCTCGGGTTTTTCCGCAGCAGTGTCGGGAATCACGATCCCGGACGCCGTCGTGCGTTCCGCTTCGAGCCGCTTGACGATAATCCGGTCGTGCAGGGGACGAATACGCATAGATCCTTCTCCTTTACGAGTTCATATCACCAAAACAGCACACCGACCGCCGCACTTGCTGCGGTGGTCGAGCCAGCAGGCTGCCGGCGAAAGCGATTTTGGGGCGCAGGGGGAAATTTCAAGAGGGCGGTCAGCGGACCAGCAGGCGGCTGGTGCGACCCAGGCGGTAAACCGTCCGCCTGGAGCGGGCGCCGGGCGGCGCCTGGGGAGCCACCGGGCAGGGGGGCGCGCGGCCACCGTCTTCGCCCAGGGTTTCGTCCTCCGCCGTTTCGATCCACAGCCCACCTCGGACCGGCCGGAACAGCCAGCGCACATAACCCTTGAGCGCGGCCATCTGCATGAGCTCGCCCCGGTCCGGCGCTTCGGCGACCATATGGCTGTCGTCGCCCGGCAGGAAGGGGTTGTCACCGAAGGCCTGGCGGCATTCGAGGGTTTCCCGTTCCGAGGCGCCCACCTGGGAACAGGCGCGTGCCGCGTAACGTTCCACGTCCCAAGCCCCCAGCTGCCACGCGGCATCGAGCAGGGCGGCGTCGATTTCCTCCATGCGATGCCAGGGCAGATTGAGCTGCAGCACGGAACCCGGCACTGGGCGCAGGGGCGCCCGCGGCATCGTCCGAACCGAGACCTCCCGGCGAAAGCCGTGCCAGTGGAGCATCATCAGCACGGGTGTGTCCGGGCGCGGCACGGCGCTCACCGTGACTGCATACAAGGGCAAGCGTACGGCGGCCATCTGGGCCATGATTTGCGAGAGGATCTCCATAGTTTCCTCCATTGCGTCAGGCTGCAAAAAAATGTAGCAAGAATCGGACCGCGGTGGAATCCGCCCGGCCTGCCTGGCCGAACCCTTTCACCCTGCTGATGAGCGGTAAGCAGGCGTATCATGGGCGCCATGGGGCAGCCTGCACACGTTTACGAGGCCACGGCCGACAACTTCGGCGAGCTCGTGCTCGGCAATTCAGAGCGCGGGCTGGTGCTGGTGCATTTCTGGAGTCCCCAGGCGGCGCCGTGCGCGCTGCTGATGCCGCGGCTGATCAGGCTGGCGACCGAATACGGCGGTCGTTTCCTGCTGGTGCTGGTGAACGTGATCGAGCTCGGGCGCCTCGCCCGCGCCTGGTCGGTGACGAGCGTGCCGACGGTGAAATTTTTCCGCCACCGCCAAGTGGTGAAGACCATACACGGGGCGGAATCCGAGGCATCGTTCCGCCGCGCGATCGACCCCTTGCTCGCGGGCGGACGGGACGCGATGGCGCTCGAGGCCCAGCGGCGCAATGCCAGCGGCGATCGGGAAGCCGCTTACCAGGCGCTCGCCGCCAAGGCCATGGACGAGCCGGACGATCCCCGCTGGCCCCTTGAGCTCGCCAAACTCATGCTGGGGAATGGCGAGCCGCAGCGGGCGAGCGCGCTGCTGCGCACGCTGCCGCCACCCATGCGCGCCCGCGAGGAGATCACACATCTATGGGCCCACGCGGACCTGATCGCGGCAGCGCAGGCCGCTCCGCCCGTGGCCGACCTCGAGGCCCGGATCAGCGCTGATCCGCACGATGCAAAGGCGCACTTTCAACTCGCCGCGTGTCGGCTGGTGGCGGACGATTACGCCGGGGCGCTCGAGGCGTTGCTCGCGCTGCTCGCGGTGGACCGCGGCTTCAATCAGGACGCCGCCCAGCGTGCCCTGTCGGCGGTTCTGGCGCTGCCCCATCTGCCGGCACCGCTCGTTGCCGACTATCGCGGCCGGCTGGCGGGCGTGTTGCACCCCCAAGAGGGCCGTCTAAACGAAAATTCACCTTAAAGATTGCGGAGATATGACGTTATCCGAGCTGATCCGCCCCGCCTTTTCCGGGGCGGCGCAGAGCTATGCCGAAGTCATGATCGGACGTACAATCAGACACTTGCCATGGGTGGTTGGAGCAGCATGAGACAAAACGGCCACGCCTTAGGGGCGATGGGTGCGAAACTTGGCGGTTAGCATGGACCTGTCTCGGGTTTACACCAAGACCTCCAAGGGCATCCTCGAAGGGACGGGGAAGAGCCGCTCGCTGGACCGCGAGCGCAGCCGGGTATTGGCGCTGATCGACGGCAAATCCACCGTCAGCGATCTGCTTGAACAAAGCGGACGGCTGTCGAAGAACAAGCTCGCGGCGCTGCTCGATGATCTCGCCAAGTCCGGGTACATCCGCCCGCTCAACGGCGCGGCGGTGGTCGCGGACGATCTCGGCTTCTCCTCCACCATCATCGTCGCGGAGGCCAACACGCAGGCGTTTTTCGAGGCGCAACAGGAACTGGAGCGCCAGCTGCGCCGCGCCGAAGCCGCGCAGGCCGAAGAAAAGGAGGCCAAGCGCGAGGCACTGCTCGCCGAAGTCAAGGCAGACATCGCCGCGGAAGCGGCATCGATCAAGCGCGAAATCGATCAGGAGGCGCGGCCCCAACCTGCCGTCAAGGGCAGCCGCGATGTCCCACAGGACGCGGAGCGGGTGCGGGAGCAAAAGCAGCGTGAGGCGGCTGCGGCCGAAGCGGCCCGTCGGAAGGCAGAGCAGGAAGCCCAGGCGCGCGCGGCGGCGGAGGCCCGTGCCAAGGCGATGGAGCTCGAGGCACGCAAGCGTGAAGAGGCCGCGCGCAAGGCGAAGGAAGAGGCCGAGCGACGGGCCGCCGCGGAAGAGGCGGCGCGTGCCAAGGCCGAACGGGAGCGGCGTGCGCGGGAGGACGCCGAGCGCAAGGCACAGGCCGAGGCGCAGGCACGGGCCGAAGCCGAACGCAAAGCACGCGAAGAGGCGGCGGCGAAGGCCAGGCTGGAAGCGGAGGCCCAGGAGGCGGCGCGGCGTGCTGCCGAGGCCAAGGCGCGAGCGGAGCAGGAGGCTGCGCGGCGCGCTGAAATCGAAGCGCGCATGCGCGAGGCCGAAGCGGCGCGGGCGAAGGCGGAAGCGGAAGCCCGTGCCCTCGCCCAACAGCTGGAGCAGGCGCGGCTGGCGGCGGAGCTGGAAAATCGCGTCAAGCGTCGGCTGGAGGCGCGCGCCAAGGAAGAAGCAGAGGCGCGTGCGCGCGCCGAGGCGGAAGCCCGCGCGAGAGTCGAGGAAGAAAGCCGGCGCCGGGCCGAAGCCGAGGCGAAAGCCAAGGCTGAAGAGGCCGCGCGGCTGGCCGCAGAACGGGCGCGGCAGGAAGCGGAGCGCAGGGCGCGGGAGGAGGCCGAGGCCCAGGCCCGCGCGGCGGAAGAAGCCCGGCGGCGGGCGGAAGCCGAGGCAAAGGCGAGAGCGGAAGCCGAAGAGGCGGCGCGTCTGGCGGCAGAGCAGGCACGCCGGGCGCGCGAAGACGCCGAAGCCCGGGCGCGTGCCCTTGAAGAAGCCCGGCGCGAGGCGGCCAGGGCGGAAGCCGAAGAAGCCGAACGCAAAGCACGCGAAGAGGCCGAGGCCCGCGCGGCGGAAGAGGCGCGGCACCAGGCCGACGTGGAGGCGAAGGCCAGGGCGGACGCCGAGGCGAGGGCGGAAGCGGAACGGATACGTGAGGAAACCGAACGCAGGGCGCGCGAGGAGGCGCAAGCCCGGGCACGTGCGGCGGAGGAGGTGGTGCGACTCGCGGCGGAGCGGGCACTGGAAGAAGCGGAACGCGAGGCCGCCGAAGCGGCGCGTGCGCGGGAGGAAGCGCGCGAACGTGCCCGCGCCTATGCCGAGGAGCAGGCGCGGCGCGAGGCGGAAGCGGCACGGCGCGAGGCAGAGGAAGAGGCGCGGCGCGAGGCAGAGGAAGAGGCGCGGCTGCGCGAAGAGGCCGAGGCGCGCGCCAAGGCCGCTGCCCAGAAGACGCCGCTACCCTTTCGCCACCGGCCCCGGCGCCCCCGGCTGCAGCTCGACCGCAAGACCTTCAAGGCGCTCGGCACCGGGTTTGCGGCGCTGCTCGTGCTTGCCGTGGCGCTGGTTCACGTGCTGAGCTTCAATTTCCACATCCCGGTCCTCGAGCGCCAGCTCGCCACGTCCCTGGGCGAGCCGGTGCGCATCGACGGTCTGCGTTTCTCCGTCTACCCGGCGCCCCACTGGCGCCTGGAGGGCGTCCTCATCGGCAGGCTGTCGCAGATCCGGATTGGCACCGTGCGCATCTATCCTTACGCGACCGCCTGGTTCGATGAGGTCAAACGTGTACGCCGCGTGGAGCTCGATTCTGCGACCCTTTCGGAAGCGGGTCTCGAACTGCTGCCGCGATTGCAGCGGGCGCAGGCCGCAAATGTGGCCTGGCGCTTCGAGCGGGTTAAGGCCATGCAGGCCAAGCTGAGCGTGCCGGTCATCGACATGTTCGCCTTCGACGGCGAGCTCGAGCTACGCGACGGGCGATTCGCGCGCGCCCGCCTCGTCAGCGTGGACCATCGCGTGCGGCTGGACTTGACCCGTGAGGAGGGCGCGGTGCGGGTCAAGCTGGATGCCAGCCGCTCCGTGCTGCCGTTCGCGCCGGGCTTCGAGTTCGATCGTCTGCGCGTGGAGGGCATCGCCGAGCAAGGGCGCTTCAGCGCAGCCCTGATCGAGGGTGGCATCTATGGCGGAAGCCTGGAAGGCAGCGCAGAAGTCCGCTGGGGCGCGGGTTGGACGGCGCAGGCCGATCTGCAGCTCAAGCAGATTGCCCTCGAGCTGGCGATGGCACGGGTGACGCGCGAAGCCAGTGTGGCGGGCACGCTGGACAGCAAACTGCGTCTTGCCGCACAGGGGGCGAGCTTGCCGGCGCTCTTGGAGGCCAGCCCCCAAGTGCAGGCAACTTTCCGGGTGAAGGACGGGACCCTATACAATGTCGACCTGGTGCGGGCTTTGCGCACTGCGAGCCGTGCCAATGCGGTGAGTGGCGGCAAGACCCAGTTCCAGGATTTGACGGGCTTCCTGCGAACGGTCTCGGAGCGCTACGAGTACAGCCAGCTGCGGCTGTCGGGCGGCGCCCTCAGTGCCGGTGGCAGCGTCGAATTGCGTCCGGACCGGACCCTGGCGGGCAACGTCGCGGTGGAACTCCGCACCCGGACCTCAGTGCTGCGGGCGCCGCTGGCCGTGGGCGGCAGCCTTGGGGCGCCTGGCTTGCGTCTGGCGGGCACGGGCCCGACTGCCGCGGCACTGCGGCGCGCGACCGAGGGAGGGCCCGAGGAGAATCCCACGGCCGCCCATTAGCAGTTTGTTGAAGTTCTCCCTCTCCCTTGAGGTGAGAGGGAAGCTGCTGAATGCACTCTTCAACGAACTGCCAGCGCCGCGGCATGGTACCGATTTGCCACAAGGGCCTTCGGCGTTCGTCCTACGCCGCCCCGCTCACCCTGCGGCCAGGCGCGGCGTGTTTGGCAGAGCGCGGCAATCGCCGTTGGCAGGACGGTGCTTCAGGTCGCCGCGCCTTCCCCCACCACGTGTGCCTTGACGGCATGCAGGGCATCGCGCAGGGTTTCTTCGCTCAACTCGTTGAGGAATTCGGCCAGGTATTCCGCCGCCTCGTAGGTCTCTGCCGGCAGCTTGCTGCTGTCGAGTTCCGCGACGAATGCGGCGGCGGCCCCGGCGATGCGCAACAACATCAGGCGCTCTGCCATCAGCAGTTCCAACTCCTTGCGCAGCATGGAGATTTCTTCAGCGTGGAGTTCGGCGATCTTGTGCGGCATGGGTTTTCTCTCGGAGATGGATCTTGCTTGATCTTGAGCGCCGCCGTCGGGCTTGTCAACGGTGCCATCGACCTGGTATGGGCTTTGCTTCGCTTGAAGTGAAGCAGAACGACACAAGGCAGACTGAGGGTTCCACATCATGTTCAAATGGCTTCATCGGGAAGAAGCATCGGAGTTGGTCGAGAAGGCCAGATTGCGTCAGCAGGCGCGCAATGCGGCCATTCGGCGGCGCGATCCAATGGAGGAAATGGAAGTGCTGGATCCGCAGGCGGTGGAGGTGGAAGAAATCAGCCCGGAAGAATTTGCCGATCTGATGCATCGGACGCGGACCGGCCAGCGCCCGATTTAAGACAAACCTGTCGCGCGTTCAACGCCGGAGCGGACCCCTCAGCAGCCGAGCCCGGCGCGCTGGCTCAGCAGCTTCTCCAGCGTGGCAGTGAACGCCGCCAATCTTTCCCGCTCCTGGTTGACCACCGCGGCCGGGGCCTTGTCCACGAAGCTGGCATTGCCGAGCTTTCCCTCCGCCTTGGCGATCTCGCCCTTCAGCCGCGCAATTTCCTTGTCCAGGCGGGCACATTCCGCCGCCACGTCGATGTCGATCTTCAGCATCAGACGATAATCGCCCACGATCTGCACCGGTGCGGTGGACTGGGGCAGTGCATCGGCGACGATGGCGACTTCCGTCAGCTTGGCGAGCGCCGCGAGATAGGGCGCAAGTTCGGCCAGCACCGCCGTGTCGCCCTGGGCCACTGCCGGCACTTTCTGCGAGGGGGGGATGTTCATCTCGCCGCGCAGGGTGCGGCAGGCGTTGGTGAGGTCTTTGAGCAGCGCCACCTTGTCGAGCGCCTCCTGATGGATCTGGGCTGGCTTGGGCTCGGGGAAGGGTTGCAGCATGATGCTCTCCCCCTGCGTGCCGGCAAGCGGCGCAACCTTCTGCCAGAGTTCCTCGGTGATGAAGGGGATGAGCGGGTGGGCCAGGCGCAGTGTCGCTTCCAGCACGCGGATGAGGGTGCGGCGGGTGGCGCGCTGTTCGGCCTCGTTGCCGCGCTGCAATTGCACCTTGGCCAGTTCCAGATACCAGTCGCAATACTCGTCCCAGACGAACTGATAGATGGCTTGCGCGGCAAGGTCGAAGCGGTACTGGGCGAGGGCATCCGTGAAGGCCTTCACGGCAATCTGTAAGCGCCCGATGATCCACTTGTCGATGTCGGAGTATTGCAGCGGCTTGGCCTCATCCAGGCTCACGTCGTGGCCCTCGCAGTTCATGAGCACGAAACGCGTCGCGTTCCACAGTTTGTTGCAGAAATTGCGGTAGCCGTCGCAGCGCTTGAGGTCGAACTTGATGTCGCGGCCGTGGGTGGCGAGGCTGGCGAAGGTGAAGCGCAGGGCATCGGTGCCGAAGGCGGGGATGCCCTGCGGGAACTCCTTGCGCGTGGCCTTCTCGATGGACTGCGCCTGCCTGGGGTTCATCAGGTTGGCGGTGCGCTTGGCCACCAGATGGTCCACGTCGATGCCGTCGATCAGATCCAGGGGATCGAGGATGTTGCCCTTGGACTTGCTCATCTTCTGGCCGTGGGCGTCGCGCACCAGGCCCGTGACATAGACTTCGCGGAACGGCACCTTGCCGGTGAAATGCAGCGACATCATCACCATGCGCGCCACCCAGAAAAAGATGATGTCGAAGCCGGTGACCAACACCGAGGTGGGCAGATACATCCTGAGGTAAGGCGTTTCATCCGGCCAGCCCAGGGTGGAGAAGGGCCACAGGGCGGAAGAGAACCAGGTGTCGAGCACGTCCTCGTCCTGGGTCAGCGTCCTGCCGCCGGCCTGCTTCTGGGCTTCGGCCAGGGTGCGTGCGACGTAGACCTGACCATCCTCGTCGTACCAGGCGGGGATGCGATGACCCCACCAAAGTTGGCGCGAGATGCACCAGTCCTGGATGTTCGTGAGCCACTGGCGGTAGGTGGTGGTCCAGTTCTCCGGCACGAACTTCAGCTCGCCGGTTTCCACGACTTTCAATGCGCGCGCCGCCAGACCGTCCATCTTCACGAACCACTGGTCGGTGAGCATGGGCTCGATCACGGCGTGGGTGCGGTCGCCTCTGGGCACCATCAGCTTGTGCTTCCTGGTGTCCTCCAGCAGGCCGCGTGCCTGCAGATCCTCGATGATGCGGGCACGGGCCTCGTAGCGGTCCAGGCCCTGGTATTCCGCCGGCGCGAGATCGTTGATCTTGGCATCCAGGGTGAAGATGTTGATGGGCAGCAGCTTGTGGCGTTGGCCCACCTGCCAGTCGTTGAAGTCGTGGGCGGGGGTGATTTTCACGCAGCCGGTGCCGAAGGCGGGATCGACATAGGTATCCGCGATGATAGGGATGGAGCGTTCCGCCAGGGGCAGCCGCACGTGCTTGCCGATGAGGTGCTGGTAGCGCGCGTCCTCCGGATGCACCGCGACGGCCACGTCGCCCAGCAGGGTTTCGGGGCGGGTGGTGGCGACCACCAGATGGCCGCTGCCATCTTCCAGCGGGTAGCGGATATGCCACAGGAAACCGTCTTCCTCTTCTGAAATCACTTCCAGGTCGGACACGGCGGTCATCAGCACCGGGTCCCAGTTCACCAGGCGCTTGCCCCGATAGATCAGGCCCTCCTCGTATAAGCGAACGAACACCTCCGTCACGGCGCGCGACAGGCCCTCGTCCATGGTGAAGCGCTCCCGCGACCAGTCGGGCGAGGTGCCCAGACGCCGCATCTGGCGGGTGATGGTGGAGCCGGACTCCTCCTTCCATGCCCAGACACGCTTGACGAATTCTTCACGTCCCAGGTCATGGCGGGTCTTGCCTTCCCGCTCCAGCTGGCGCTCGACCACGATCTGCGTGGCGATGCCGGCATGGTCGGTGCCCGGCTGCCACAGGGTGTTGTCGCCCTTCATGCGGTGGTAGCGGATCAGCGCGTCCATGAGGGTGTGCTGGAAGGCGTGGCCCATGTGCAGCGTACCCGTGACATTGGGCGGCGGCAGCATGATGCAGTAGGCGGGACGGTTGGGCTCCAGCCCGGCGGCGAAGTAGCCGCGCGCTTCCCAGGTTTGATACCAGCGCTGTTCGATTTCGTGGGGTTCGAAGCTTTTGGCGAGTTCCATGACCGCGCTCGGGTGAGGCAAAAACCGCGATTATAACCGCCGCACCGCGGCCAACAGTGTGCTGAAAAGTGTCTCCGGGAGGCGCCTCGCCCATACGGGCAAAAGCAGAAAGCCCACACACTGTTAACTTGTGCTGCCGGGCGGCTTGGGCGAGACAGGGCGGCGGAAAGGTGCCAGCTGTTTCTTCAGCTCATCGGCGATGGAGCTGCGCACGACTTCGTCCAAGGTCATCAGGAACTGATCGAGCATGCTGGAAAGGGCACGATCGAGGGTGCCGTGCAGCGCCGCGGGCAGCTGCTCCGCCAGGGCTTGCCCGATGCGCTGCGCAAGCGCCCGTTCGACTTCGGCACGCACGAGTTGGGCGATGCGTTCGAGCGCCTCTTCCCCGAGGGTGAGGGGGGCGGGTGGGGGCGGGAGTGGTTCGCCTTCCTCGGCCGCCGGCCTCTCGAAGGTCTCCGCCGCGGGCTCGCCACCCGCCGATTCGGGCACGGTCGGCGATGCGCCCTCGAGGGAAATGTATTGGCTGCCCGGCGGCAGCTCGAAGCTGGGGCCGGCGGGCGCTGCTCCGGCCGGGGTTGCCGATCGCCCGAGGCGGGCGATCCGCGCATTCACCTCGGCCTGGATTTCGGCTTCCACCGCGTCTAGTTTGGCGAGCACCGTCCCGGTCTGCTGCGCGGCGACGAAGGCATCCAAGGGCAGGGGCTCGGGGACCAGATCGAGCTCGATGGGCTCCGGCGCGGTGGGCGTCACTTCCTCCGTGAGCACCGGAATCGCCGCGAGGTCGACCTGGGGGGCCTCCACGAGATCGGTGAGCACGGGGATGTCCGGCTCCGGCTGTGCGTGCTTGTGCAACAGCGCCTCCAGCTTGGCCAGGACGTCGTCGCGGGCCTCACTCATGGGTCCCTCCCATGTCGTGACTGGCGAGGGGGTAGCCGCGATCGCGGTAGAAGCGGTAGCGCGCCCGCGCCTGCGCCGCGTCGTCTTCCGTGGCCGTGACGATTTCCGCCAGCCGATGAAAGCGGCTGAAAAAGGGGGGCGATGCCGCATCCAGATTGATCAGCAGCTCGTCGTGCTGCAGGGGGGGCTCTGTGGTGCAGATCAGAATCGGCGTCTCGGGCGCCAGGGCCGCCTCAGCGCGGCAGTGGGGCAGAAAGCCCGTGCTGGGTGTCGTCCACAGCAGCGCATCGAGACGTTCTGCCAGCGTGGGATCAGGCGCGTACAACGCCACCCGCACCTGCTGCGACAAGGCTTTCATGCACAGCCTGCACGCGAAGCGCAGCTTGTCGTCCACCCTGGTGTAGAAATCGATGCGGGTCATGCCACCCTCGGAGTGCGCTTCAGGGGGTTGCGCGCTTCAGCAGAAAGTGCGTGAGCAAGGGGACCGGCCGACCGGTCGCGCCCTTCTCCTTGCCGGACTTCCACGCCGTGCCCGCAATATCCAGATGCGCCCAGTCGTACTTCTTGGTGAAACGCGCAAGAAAGCAGGCTGCCGTGATGGTGCCGGCGGGGCGCCCGCCGATGTTGGCCATGTCGGCGAAATTGCTCTTGAGCTGCTCCTGGTAGTCGTCCCAGAGCGGCAGCTGCCAGGCGCGATCGTGGGCCGCGTCCGCGGCATGCAGCAGCTCGCGCGCCAGGCTGTCGCTGTTGCTGAGCAGGCCGCTGGCGTGGTGGCCCAGGGCGATGACGCAGGCGCCGGTGAGGGTGGCGACGTCCACCACCGCATCGGGCTCGAAGCGTTCGGCATAGGTGAGCGCATCGCACAGGATCAGGCGTCCCTCGGCATCCGTGTTGAGGATCTCGATGGTCTGGCCCGACATGCTGGTCACGATGTCGCCGGGCTTGTTGGCGGCGCCATCCGGCAGGTTCTCGCAGGTGGGGATGATGCCGATCACGTTGATCGGCGCCTGCACCTGCGCAATCGCTTTCAACGTGCCCAGCACTGCCGCGGCGCCGCACATATCGTATTTCATCTCGTCCATTTCGGCTGCCGGCTTGAGGGAAATGCCACCCGCGTCGAAGGTGATGCCCTTGCCGACCAGCACCACGGGCTTGCTCTTCTTGCCGGTGCCGTTGTAATACAGCACGATCAGCTTGGGCGGCTGGCGGCTGCCTTTGGCCACCGACAGGAAGGCGCCCATGCCCAGCTTTTCGAGCTCCGGTTGGTCGAACACCTCCACTTTGAGACCGTAGGCTTTGCCTACGCCACGGGCCTGTTCGGCAAGATAAGTCGGTGTACAGACATTGCCCGGCAGGTTGCCGAGATCCTTGGCCAGGTTCATGCCCTGCGCGATGGCCTGTCCGGTGCGCACCGCGTTCTCCGCCGCGGCAATTTCGTTGCGGCGCTGCACCGTGAGCGTGAGTCTGCGCAGCGGGCGCCGCACCTCGTCCTGTTTGCTTTTCAGCTTGTCGAAGCGGTACACCGCTTCGGTGGCGCCGATCACCGCCTGCTCGATGCGCCACTCGATGCTGCGCTTTTTCACCGGGAGTTCGGTCAGAAACAGCACCGCCTCCATGGAGCCGGTTTCATTGAGGGTGCGGATCGCGGTGCGGATGGCCTGCAGGTATTCGTTTTCCTTAAATTCGCGTTCCTTGCCCAACCCGACGAGCAGGACCCGGTCGCAGAGGGTGTTGGGCACGTTGTGCAACAGCAGGCTCGTACCACTTTTGCCCTCCATGTCACCACGGCGCAGGATGTCGGACAAATACCCTTTCGCGACGCGATCGATGATCTCCCCGGCGAGGGAAAGTTTGCGCGGTTCGTAGACGCCGATCACCACGCAGGCGGAACGCTGTTTCTCCGGGCTGCCGCTTTTTATGTTAAATTCCACAGTCCACTTTCCTTTGTTCCTGAAATCCCTGGCAAAACTGGCCTGAGGCCACAATATTGGGGATTCGCCGCGCAAAAGTCAAAATCGTGCTCTATCGCCGCGCCGTCATTCAGGAATTGGTCGTCACCATGCTGACGGTGTTCGCGGTGCTGCTCGCCATCACGCTGGTGACGGTGTGGGTGCGCTTTCTGAACCAGGCTGCTGCAGGCACCCTGGCGCCGGAAGCGGTGCTGGCGTTCCTGGGGTTCGCGACCATCGGTGCCATGCCGGTGCTGCTCACCGTGACGTTGTTCATCGCCAGTCTGCTCACCCTGTCGCGCATGTCCCGCGATAACGAGATGGTGATCTGGCAGACGGCGGGCATCGCCCTCACCGGATGGGTGCGGCCCCTGATGCTGGTGGCGGTACCGGTCATTCTGTTCATTGCTGCCATCACGCTGGTGGTCTCCCCTTGGTCGTTGGCCAAGAGTGCGGAGTATCGTCGCGAGCTCGAGCGGCGGGAAGACATCGCGCTGGTGACGCCGGGTGTGTTCAGAGAGTCCAAACATACGGACCGAGTGTTTTTCGTCGAGAGCCTCGGCAGCGACGGCGCCGTGGTGAACAACGTGTTCGTGCGTTCGGAGCAGCATGGACGCCTCGGCGTCATGAGCGCGACGCGGGGCGCGCAATTCGTCGCCCCCAACGGCGACCGCTATCTGGTGCTGGAGGCGGGCCGGCGCTACGAAGGCGTGCCCGGCCAGGCCGACTACCGGACCATGGCGTTCGAACGCTATGCGGTACGGATCGAGCCGTACGAAGTGCGGGCCGGCCCGCCCGCGCTGAAGGCGACACCCACCCACGTGCTGCTCGCCGCCCCGACACGGGAACATTGGGGCGAGCTGATGTGGCGCCTGAGCATGCCGGTGAGCGCCGCGCTACTGGTCTTGCTGTCGCTGCCCCTCAGTCTCGTCAACCCGCGCTCGGGACGCTCCTTTCATCTGATCGCGGCGCTGCTCATCTACGCCATTTACAGCAACCTGCTTTCGGTGGCCCATGCCTGGGTGCTGCAGGGCAAGACCTCGCCGTGGCTGGGTGTGTGGAGCGTGCATCTGCTCATGGCCGTCGTCACGGTGGCGGCGCTGTACGGACGCCAGGCCGGCATACCGGCCTGGCTGCGCAGGCAACGATGAAGCTGCTGCAACGCTATTTCATGCACGAGGTGATTGGCGGCACCTTGCTGGTGTTCAGTGCCCTGCTGGTCCTGTTCGCCTTCATCGACCTGATTCACGAACTGGAGCAACTCGGCAAGGGCTTGTATACCTTGCCGCGCATCCTGGCCTACGTGGCGCTGCAGTTGCCGGGCCATGTGTACGAGCTGTTTCCCATCGCCGCGCTCATCGGTACGCTCTATGCGCTGGTGCAGCTGGCGTTGCATTCCGAGATCACTGTCATGCGCGTGTCCGGCCTCTCGCTCGGGCGGATGGTGTGGGCGCTGGGCCGTGCCGGGGCGGTGTTCGTGCTCCTGACCTTCATCGTCGGCGAATTCATCGCGCCCTACAGCGAACGTACCGCGACGCAACTGCGCATCCGCGCCATGAGCGCCGTGGTGGCGCAGGAGTTTCGCTCCGGTCTGTGGATGAAGGATGGCACGAGCTTCGTCAACGTTCGGGAGGTCCTGCCGGATTCTACCTTGATGGGCCTCGTCATCTACGAGTTCGATGCCGCCCACGCGCTCCGCGCCATCAGCTTTGCGCGCGAGGCGACCTATGTCAGCGAAAATCGCTGGTCGCTTACGGGGGTGGAGCAGACCTACTTCGAGGGTGACGCGGTGCGCGTCGAGCGGCTGCCGCAGGCCTACTGGACCTCGGTGCTGAACCCGGCCATGCTCAGCGTGCTGATGGTGGTCCCGGAACAGATGTCAATCCTCAGTCTCTATCGCTACGTGCATCATCTGCGGGAGAATGGGCAACGCACCTCGCGTTACGAAATCGCCCTGTGGAGCAAGGTCGTCTATCCGTTTGCCACCTGGGTGATGATGCTGGTGGCTTTGCCGTTCGCTTTCGTCCAGGCGCGCACCGGCGCGGCGAGCGGACGCATCTTTGCCGGCATCATGATCGGCCTGTCGTTCTACCTGTTGTCGCGGGTGTTTGCAAACCTGGGCGTGCTCCACGACTGGACGCCGGCGCTCGCAGCCGCCGCGCCGACGGTGTTCTTTCTGCTCGTCGCCGCGAGCGTGCTCTGGTGGCTGGAGCGACGCTAGGGGGCTCAGCAGCGCACCAGACGCGTGCCGGCGAGTCGGTCGTGCAGAAACTGCCGATCCCAGTCGAACAGCGCCCACGCAAAGCCGATGCCCGCGAGCAGCACACTCAGCCAGGCAAGAAGGTAGCGTGCGGCGGCCTGGCCGAAGCACAGCGGTTTGCCGTCTTGCCGCTCGACCCGGAAACGCCAGGTCTTCATGGCCACGGTCTGCCCGCCGTGGGTCCAGAACCAGGTGAAGTAGCCGCCCAGCACCAGGAACAGATAGGCCTGAAAGAACACTTTCGCGCCAGGTACGGCGGGATCGCGGAACACGCGAAACACCAGCCCCGCAACCATCAGTAGCGCAAACAGCAGCAGCGCTTCATAAACCATGGCAAGCAGACGGCGGCGCAGGCTCGCGGTGGGGGCACCGGGTGTTGCACTTTTCTCGGCAGGCTTTATCATTCGGAGAGAGGTTGTACGGTCTTGCAGTGTTCGGTCGCCGACAGAGCACGGACCGGGTCGGGAGAGGGGGAACACCGATGCGAATTATATCGCAGTTGATGGCGATGCCCGGCGTGGTCGCAGCGGGGGAATATGCCTACCGCGGCGATCGCTACAGTTACGAGGGCAACATCACGTCCGAGCTGGCCCGCATGGCATCGATCCTGTGTCGCGCCAACACACTCTCCGTCCACATGCAGTCCGAGATCTTCGGTGCTTTCGCCGAGCGGTGCGGCTGCAAGCCGGTGCAGGGCTGGATCGTGCGCGGCTCCAATCTGTCCGTGTGCGTGATCGGCAATATCTTTTGCTTCTGCCAGAACACGCCGGGCGTCCTCAACGACGTCATGACCATCATGCGCGCCAAAGTGGGTGACATTCACGAGAACCCGCTCGTGTACATGTATGCCAAGTTGGGCGGAGACGTCAACGAACAACTCTACTGAGCGGTCCGAAACGACTGCGCTGCAAACGAGGGAAGGAGCAAGCGATGAGTCTGGAAGCCTTACTGCAGGTGCCGGGTGCGATGGCAGCGTTTCAATACGATGACCGCGGCGATCTGGTGGCACATCAGATGAAGGAAGGGACCGAGCTGACCCCGCAAGTGCTCGACCTGCTGGCGCACACCTGTGTCGCCAATCTGGCGATCGCCAAGCTGGAGGCCAAGGGCTGGGAGTCGCTCACCGGGCAGGCCGGCTTCCAGCCCATCCGCGGTTTTTCGCTCGTGGGCCTCGACTGGTCGGCGGTGGTGAGCCCGAATTTCGGCGTGGTGGTCCGTAATCGCGACGCCGACTATGAGGCGGCCTTCGCGGCATTGGACGCCTGCGGCGGGTGACGCGATGCTGAAACGCCTGTTGGTCCTGGATGGGGTGGTGGCGGTGTGCCGTTTTCAGGATGATGGCACGCTCACGGATTCGGTCGGGCTGCTACCCTCTGAGATGCTGGACCGCCTCGCCCATTTCGCGCATTGGTATCGCCGCATGATTTCCGGCAACACCGACGTGTTTTCGCTGTTTTCACAGATGAACGGCTGGGCGCCCTCACGCGGCTGGATCGTGCGCGGGGCCCGGATGAGTGTCTGCAGCGTGAGCAATGTGGTCGCCATGGTGCAAAACGATGCCGTCGATCTCAATGCCATCATGCGCGGTCTGGACGACGTGGCGCACGAGTAGGCGGCGTCCTCCTCAATCGTCGTCGAGCCAACTGCGCACGTAAGGCTGTGACGCTTCGCCTGAGGCATCTGCGTCCAGTTTCATGGCTTTTTCCTTCTCCGCCTGGTATTGCCGCCACTGCTGCTTGACCTGCTGCTGCTTCTCTGGTGGCTTTTGCTTGATCTTGCGATAGGACTGCCGTGCCTGTTCCCGCTCCGCCGGCGTGAGCTTGGCCCATTGGGCCAAGCGCTTCTCCACGCGTTTCTGCTCTTCGGGTTTCAGGCCGGGATAGCGATCGGCCACACGCAGCAGTCGCAGCCGCTGCTCTGCCGGCATGCTGTCCCACTCTGCGGCGAGCGGCGCCAGAACGGACTGCTGTTGCGGTTTCAGCTCTTTCCAGCGCGGCGCCTTGTGGGGCTTCGGATTAGGCGCGGCAGGTGCGGCGGCGGGCACGCTTGTGGGCGGAGCGGCGGGCGGCGGGGCGGCGGGCGGCGGGGC
>FWPV01000652.1_pt1 | contig 61327 bp, 49 predicted proteins | sample 2228371 | NCBI WGS metagenome assembly FWPV01 (sample SAMEA103939776, study PRJEB20133) | metagenome
GTAAAGTAGAAGTTCTTTTAAAGTATATTTTTAAAATTGAAGATTTAATTAAAAAAAGTGAAAAATTAAGTGAGGACAATGTACCGGGCGCCTAAGCATAGTGTAGTGTCTTGCTCTTTGAAATGATTCTTTTGATTTGAAGTACATAATTTTGTCGTGTCCTTTATAAAAATCTTTTCATTATTATTGTTTATAGAAAGGAGGTAAAATTTAGGCGAATAAAATTCTATTAAAAAATCACATCATCAACCGACACCATGTGCATAAATAACTAAATTAATAATACTATGATAGTCCGCCTTATTATATCGATACGAAGTATCTATATTTTACCTCGGCGGATAAAAATCGTCTGTGAGTAAAAGCAGGTATATTACTTATAGTGTAATAGTTTTTTCACTGATAATCTTATGCACCGTTAATACCAACAATATTTTATGGAGAAATGAACTTATGGAATTCTTTGAATTAATAATAATCGCATTATTGGCGGTTGTCGTTATTTTACAAGCCATCATCTTAATAACCCAGCGTATAAACGGTAAATACTTGCGGGAAATTATCGATCGGAAGGAAAAGTCCTTCCAGATCACACACGATCGTCAGGATCGGAAGGACAATAGTTTCAGGCAGCATAAACAGCAACATCATGATATTCAGTCAAAGCATCAACAACCTTCATCATTACCATCCAAGCCTGGTAATGCCGGTAATATTGAAAGTGTCGAAAAATCTCTTCGTGACATTAATCTCAAATTAAAAAACGCCGAACGCGACCAGGAGGCGGCACGCCGTAAGATTAGAGAGAACTTAGGAAAGGACCACTCACGGCATCGCCATCATAAAGGCAGTAACCATAGGGGCGGCGGAAAAGAGTATAGGCAAGATCGTCGCGATATGGAAAAAAAGGAAAAACAACAGCAGGCTCAGCAACCATCAACCGCAAGTGTATCGTCAATAGCTCCGGATGCATCCAATGCGGAACCTGTGGTACAACCCACCCCTGCACCGGTTCTTCCTGATTTACATCCTGTGGATTACGATCATAACAACACTGAACACGGCCGCATATTTACGGCAAAAAGGCATTTTATTAATGGTCAGGCCCCGGAAGAAAAGAGTATCGGGGAAGCTGAAATCCAACCCGAACAGACAGCCTCTCCCGCAACCGATATCAACAGTTCCTCCCCAGCTGACGAAACGAACCGGCAACCTGAACAAAGCGGCGAAACCGAAATCAGTTTCGGACGGCGCTGAATCAGATATAAAAATATATGCTAAATGGGGCCGGGATGCTTTCCCCGGCTTTTCTATTTTTCATATTTAGCAGGATATTAATGTTTCAAAGATCATATCGGATTTTCAGATGTTAATCGCGCTTTGCGGACTATGCGGTTCTCTGCGCTCTTTCGGCGTTTCTTTCTTATTGATATGGATATGAATAAAAAGTATTGGTTCACTGAATGGATATAATTATCCTCTACAAAAAGCACCAGGCCGGCACCTCAGTTATTCGAGATCTCCGTATAACGTATTGAAGCTTTCTGCTTCGATTTCCGTTATCAATATATGATTTACAGGAGTAAAAGTACCTTCGGTTTTGAAACGATCTCCCCTACGGCTTGTTTTCACAATTGTGATCGGCCTGTTGGGTACACCTGTAAAGGTTACCGGCCCCGACCGCCTCGAGGCATTAAGAACCTGAACGACGAATTTTCTTTTGTATGGATGTTTATATGCAACAGTAAAGATTCCGGGATAATTCTGATCCGTTTCCACGATCTTTCCGCCCGGCTCGAAAAAATTCATATAGGCTTTGTGAACTTCGTGTGAAGGATATTGCGGACGCCAGAACCAGCCGGCTGTCGCGGAGGTGCGGGCGAGATAAAAAACACGCCAGTAATTATAGGCCATTTCTATAATTCCTCTGTAATCGTCACGCCACGGATTTTGCCACAGAAAAGCGTCATAATCGGTCTCGGTACACCAGATATTACGTCCGATCTTTTCTCTGAATACGCCCCAATCAATAAAAGTACTGTTGTCGTTGGGCTCTGATCCTGTTCCGCGGTAAGAGTGATAGGATGGCCGACCGCCTGCTATTCTTACGGAAGAATCCTCAAGAATCTCCTCAATATACGCTCGTCCCCATTTAAGAGTACTTCCGATATTTACTTTAGAGCGTATTCCGTGCCGGGCGAAGAGTACTGCACATTTCTTTATAAAAGCAGCATATTCCGCCGGACCCATTTTTATATTAATACCCACTTCGCTCTCGTTGACATCCACAAAATCAACTTCAACACCGTATTTTTCTTTTCCGTGAAGTAAAAATGCACAAACGGTTTCCGCGAACTCATCGAGGCTTTTTATCACTCTTACTCTGGAAGCTTCAGGGTTTGATACCATCCAGTCCGCCACGTCCCATATACCAAGAATGGTTTTAATACCTCTTTTTTGAATTTCTTTCAGTCTCAATAAGGTGGTAATTACAAGCGAGTCGCCGACGCCGAAACCTTCCATCCTGATTGTAGACGGATCGCCGTTGTCGTTAAGCGGCTCCCAGACTTTGCCGGGAAACCTATCCCTGAAAAGCGACATATTGTTTTCGATCATCTCGCCGATTGTCGCGTCGATAATATAATAAGGTTTACCGGTGCGGTTACCTTCGTGACAGAATCCCACTCCCTCTATTTCCTGTCTTTCCCTATCCAGATAGATGTTGACTTTTCTTTGAGGAAGGAACTCCATACTCGTAATAATAAAATCGGTAACATGAAGAATGCCCGGGAAATCGCCGCCGCAACAAATCCTTACCGACGAAACGCTTTTTACGGGATTCATTAGAGGTATTTCCGACAGCACCGGAATATCATTAATATAAAGGTCGCATCTGGAGGAACTACTTATAATAACCGCTTTTATTTTATACCACTGATTGTTTACTATCGGCGGATAAGCTACTTGAAACGAATCATTCAGGCGGAAATAACCGGCCGTATCGATAGAAAGATTGAGGATTACCGTTCCCTTTGAATTATTTATAGTAAAGCTCTGCCCTCTGCCCGACTCCGATTCGAAAAAACGCCACTGTACGGTTACCACGCCGCTGCATGGATGGAATCGCTTCCAGACACACATCTTACCGCCCTCTCTGCAGAGAGCATTGATTTTTAAAACTTTTTCTACCGAGCCCGGCACGCCTTCCACACAGTACTCTCCGCCGGAATCCGGTTTAATCTCCCACCCTGCAGGCGCCGTTCCGCTGCGGGTCTGTCTGAAATTCTCCTCCCACACAATCGTCTGACAATCAGCATAAGGCGGAAGCGATAGAATTACAATAGCTAAAAACGATATGATTGAACCGGCTGCTTTTTTATTGTAAACCATTTCAATCAAGGATAATTTCCACATCGGAAACCAAACAATAAGCAACCTTGCAGGAAAAGAAGCATATATTGTATTATCTTTTCAATAATAACACATAGAGGCTATAAATGCAATCATCAAGGCTCTAATAAAAATGAAAACAATCCATTTAATAATGTTTATTATCATTACAGTTTTCAGCCGTCCTTTTCCTGTTGAACTGAAATACAGCCCGAATAGATGCATTCAATTCGAAAAGATTGTTTTCATGTTTTCCGAAAATCTTAAGTTCGATAATCCTTTCGATCTTGAAACCAACCGGGTTGAGCTTCTGATCGAACAGCCGGATTCTTCACGACGGCTGCTGTCGTTTTTTTTCAATGGCGTGAATGCCGTTAATATCGAACAATGGGAGGCAAGATTCACCCCAAAGCTTTCCGGTTATCACCGTTTTACGCTTATTATTGACGGGAAGGAATACTCACGATTGGGTGTAGAAGTTGCACCCAATAGGGACAAACGAGCCGGCGGTCTTATTCTTTCCGACATATACGGAACATTCAGATTCGAAAACGGAGGAGCATTCCGCGGTATAGGCATGAATGTCTGCTGGGCCGACGATTACGAATACTATTTCAGGAAGATGAACTCTTCAAAAATGAATATAACCCGCATCTGGTTATGTCCATGGCACTTACCGTTCGAATGGTCGAAAACCGGTCTTGGCCGTTATGATCTGAAATCCGCTCAAAGACTCGATACTATTATCGAGCTTGCCCGAAAATACGGAATCTATATTATTCTGTGTATCGATTATCACGGAGTAGCCCAGAAATCTGCTGGTTTTTTCAGGGAGAATCGCTGGCACGAAAACCCTTATAATAAAAAAAATGGCGGCCCCTGTACGACGGCAGCCTCTGTTTTTACCGACCCGACGGCAAAATCATATCAAAAGAAAAAGTACAAATATATAATTTCCCGCTACGGATTCAGTCCAAATATTGCCGCATGGGAATTTTTCAATGAGGCGGACTTAACGGCCGGAGATGCCGTATCCGTTAACAAATGGCATATAGAAACGGCGGAATATGTCAAATCGATCGATATACATCGACGTCTTGTCTCAACAAGTTCGACAAGAGCGTATGTGGAAAAACTTGTGGACGCTTTCAGGTCTAAGGCTTTAGATTTTGTAATGTTTCACGACTATAACATGACCGACGTTGCTCCGCATATTATAAATCTGGCCGAACTCGGGAGAGAATTCTATTTCAAGCCTCTTGTCATAGGAGAGTTCGGTGTCGAGTTCAGAGGCGCGGAACTGACCGCCGCATCCGATCCGGAGCATACCGGCCTGCATAACGGAATATGGGCGGGGCTTTTCGGTGAAACTCCCCTTCTGCCGATGAGCTGGTGGTGGGATTCATATATTGACAAACTGGATCTATGGCATGAGTTTACATACCTCTCCCGTTTTGCAGATTCGCTGGATTTTAATTCAAGCCCTCTCACATTTTCCTCTCTGCAATGTAATTATCTGCAGCAGTATCCAAAGTCGAAGAGTTACTGTACTGTAAGATGCATAAGAGCCGGAAAGCGGTATGCGCTCTGGTTTAAAAACAGCTGTTATATATGGTCGGCCAGAACAGCAGGTATCAAGTCTGAAACGATCGGCTGTTTTGTTCAGACTATCAGCGAAATTGCCTCGGGACGCTATACGGTATTGTGGTTCGATCCCCAGAGGGGCTCATTCGCCGACACATCCGAATCGGTTACGGTTGGTAAAGAAGGACTTATGAGCCTTTCGGTGCCCTCGTTCGAAAAGGATATCGCCTGTTTGATAAAACCTTCGAAATAGAGACGCCGGGTCTGGACATGAATTACCGCAAAAATCATCTTTATTAACAATATTCTAACCAAATAGACATCTTTTTTATATGATTATCCGGCGCCTTATTCAGGCTATTTTTTCATACGACTATAATGTTTCCCGCTATTTAAAGAAAATTATCCCATTATTATCCGTTGCTGTTATACTTGCACTTCTGCCTGTTGTTATGCAGTACCTGCATCTTCTGGATGCAGAAGCCGTTAAACAATGGGTAAAGATTTATAAAGGGCCTTATCGGGTAAATCTGTTGATTATATGTTTTCTTTTTCTATGCTTTTATGTGCTGATTAATTCGGTTTTTCCGGCTCTCTCGGCGGTTGTGATTTTCTGCCTTACATTCAGCATTGCCGATATGCAGAAAATGCGTATTCTATTGCAGCCTTTGCTTCCCGCCGATCTTCTTTTCTTCAAACAGGCTCTGCTTATCGCCCGCATATATGCAACACAGGTGCTCGCCGGATGTATGGGATTGTGCGTGCTTGCAGTCGTAACGTTTTTACTGCGTAACAGGCTCCCCCGCTTCAGTATGCCGTTTTTGTTCAGAATTACATTGGGAGTATTACTTTGCGCCGGATTGTATCTTTCTATTACCCGCTTCCACTACATTGTCAATTTGATCAATAAGAAACAAAAGATCGTAAATGAGTCGTGGGATCAGTTAAGTAATTTCAGGAAGAACGGAGTATTGTATGCATTTCTATTGAACATAGAATCTTTACGGGTAAACAAACCATCGAATTACGGCAAATCAGCTATAGAACGGATATTCTTTATCGATTCGACGACGGTGGAGATCCCCCTAAGCCGGGCCGAAATCCGCCGCTTTAAAACGCCGCCCAATGTAATAATATACGTAAACGAATCGTTCTGGGATATTTCACAGATAAAATCGATAAGACATCCATGCGCCCCCTTGCGGTTTTTCAATTCGAAAGGGAAGCGTTTCCGGAGGATCAGACTCGTATCGCCTGTATTCGGCGGCAACACGTGTATAGCGGAATTCGATTTACTCACCGGAATGCTGCACGGCTTTCTTCCTGTCGGTTCGATAGCCTACAACCAGTTTATTAACCGGCCTATTCCTTCACTTGTACGAGTCTTCAAGGAAAACGGCTACCGCACCACGGCGATTCACAGTTTCAAAAAATGGTTCTGGAACCGCTTCAATGTTTACAGACATCTTGGTTTCGACGAATTCATAAGCGTTGAATCAATGGATAAACCGGCGATAAAAGGTACTTATGTCGCTGATGAAGAGCTTGCAAAGTACATTGTCAGGTATTCATCGGAAGACACTGTCCCGAGGTTTATTTTCGCCCTCTCGATGCAGAACCACGGCCATTATTGTTATAAACGTTATTCAGCGCTTGATTGCCCTGTTCAAACCGGTCTAAGCTCGTCCGCAGATCTCGAATACAATTCTTATCTGCAGGGGCTTATTGACGCCGACAGATCGCTCGGGATAGTCATCGATTACATTAAAAAGGCTAAAAGGCCTATATTACTGATCTTTTTCGGCGATCATCTGCCGGGTTTTACACATGTATATAAGGAAACCGGTTATGATAGTATTATGAATAAAAATCCGCTTTTGAGATATACGACCACTTCACTCTGGTTTGCCAATTTTCCATTGCTTCAAAAGACCGATTCGATTGTCAGCATGGTTTATCTTCCGCTTCTTATCTCCCGGGAGGCGGAAATAGAGATACCGGCCTATTACCGTTTTCTTGATATCGTCCATTCCGAGTATCCGATATTTTTAGGGAATAAACGTTTCGATGCAAACGGCGGTAAAATACCCTCAACCGCGCATACCCGTCTTCAGGACGATGCATTCCGGATTCTGATATATGACGCCCTTTTCGGAAAAAGATTCGCCGACATATATCACCATATCGAACGGAAAAATGATCTTTCCGGTCCGGTTGCCTTCCGCGCGGAATCGGGGCGGTAGCAAATAATACATTTTTTCTTCAAAATCATTGCTGTTTTGTCGAATTGTTTTGCGCTTTCCATTTTTCCCATTTGTCTTTATCGGCACCGAAAGCCATTCCGGTCATAAGCCACAGAACGTAGGCCGCATTTTTGCGTACGTCAATCGACTCGTCGTCCAGTGCCGCAATCAGCATAGGTATATCGGTAAGCTGCTTTACTGCCGCAAGCGCTTTTTTCCGTACCCGCTCGTCTTTATCCTTCGTTGCCGCATAAAGTGGAGGTATGGCACGAGAATCACGCAAAACACCCAGAGCCTCGACGGCTTCTGCGCGAACCTCGGTCGACTGATCTTTTAGCGCTTTGATAAGAGCCGTAACGGCATTTCCGTTCTTTACCCTTCCAAGCGCCTTTATTGCTTCCGCACGCACCGACTTATCTTTGTCTTCGGAAAGAATTTTCAGCGGATCAAGCGCCTCGGCGCCGCCCAGGCTCCCGTATGCTTCGGCAACTTTCCGTCTCACTTCGGGATGGTTGTCTTTTACAAGAGGTAGAAGAGAGGCCTGGACGCCGCGGTCATTGAGTTTCCCAAGTAATAACACGGCGGCAGATCTCACCGTGTGATCGGAGTCTTTGAGCGCGGAGAGAAGATAGGGCAGCGCATTTGCAACATTAAGGCTTCCCAATGCAGCCTGGCGGACGGACGGATGAGGATCGTGGAGAGCTTCATTTACTGCTTTCCTGCACGATTCGGAAAAACTGTTCCCAAGACCGAAAACCCCATTTCTCCTTATGAAAGTATTTTCGTTTTTAGCCGCCTTCAGTAGTTCTTCTTCTCCCATAGGGCCTGTCTGCGAAAGCGCCCGTGCCGCCTCAAGGCATGGGGGAAGCAGCGCCTCTGCTGTCGAGGAATCTATCCAGGGCGGGACTTCTTTCATGTTGCATTGCGACGTATCGGAAAGAAGCTTTACAGCCGCAGGTATTGCCGATACGCCCCACTGTCCCATTGCGCCGAATAAACGGGCTGCCCGGCTGCGGCTCTTCCAATCGGACGAAAGTCTCATTGAGTCTGAAACCATTCCGGCGGTTGTTCCGGCAGGGATATCGGGGTCGGGAAGGTGCCTGAAAAAAACAACCGGAATCTCTCTTTTTTCTTTTGGTTTACCGACGGTAACCACCGGAGCGGTTGCCGTCTTTGATGGTTTGTATTCTTCTGCGGAAGGTTCGATGAAAGCGTACGGTTCACCGTCTATTGATTTTATCAGATTTTTTAGAATCTTTATCGTTGCGCCTTCAGAAGAAAAAACCATTATCCTTTCACTCTGAGATATTATTTCTCCGACAAATACGGTTCCATCCTCCAGTACTATTTCCTGTTTACCGTCGGTGCATCTGATATTTTTTTATTTTTCTTGAAATGCAACCGGAAGAGGTGGGGGCATAGATTTTTGAACTTCGCCCCTCTGTGTCGAAGATACAACAGCGCCTTCTCTTTTCGGTTCCGGAACATTTCTATTCTTTTCGGAGCCGGTTACACGAGAAGAAACTGCAGCGGCAGAGGAGAACGACGCCGGTTTAACAACAGAGGGGGAGTGAACTGAAGAAGACGAAGTGATAATCCCGCCGTTTTCCGATGAACCAGGCGCAAAGTTTTCCCTGCCGATTGACTGTTGCGTCTGAAAAGCCGATTTTGGAGAAGGTATTAATCTTACGGATCCGACCACAGAGGCTACCTCCGGCGATGAGAGGACGGTATCGGGTGTTGCCTGCTTCGCCTGTGTTGAAACGGTCTCAGGCTCGGTAGTGGGCGGAGGGGAGTTCTCTTTATTACGATTTCCGTCAGCCGACACAGAAACGACATTGACCCGGGGTTTTGGCATAGGAATACCTGCAGTCCCGTTGCCGGAAGATTCGGGTTGGTTGTTCGATCCCGTATCTTTGTTGAAAGGTAGAACACTTTTTGGTTCCACCGTCTTTCTTTCCGATGGATATGAAGATGCCCCGGGAAATGCAGACTTATCGGGAATCCTGCGCGGGGGCTTTTGCATATCAGCGGTTTCCGGTTTATCCGGTTGACTTGCGGCATGAAAGGTCCCGCTGTCTATGGAAACTATCGTATTTTTAAAAATCGACTGTATAAAGCCGTCTGTGTCGAGAACGATAATGCGGTCATTCTCGCTTATACGTTTTCCGCAAACAATCGACCCGTTCTTAAGTTTCACCATCCATACGGTTCCGGGGGTATGAAGCCGTGTGGTTTCAGGTAGGGGAGCCACTGTATTGTCTGCGGTCGTTTTAGGGGTGTCTCGCGTTGCTGGCCGGGGTCTTACACTTCCGGCATAAAAGACGCCGTCCTTTTTTATCACCCTGGATTTATCGATTTTAACATCCGACGACCCGACACGGATAAGAAAAAAATCAGTTGTTTCCGAGACGATACTTCCCTGGAATACCCTACCGTCATTGAGATGAATTTCAATGCCCGATACGGCAAAAAAGCCCACAAGAACGAGAAAAACAATAAATATAGGATTTTTCATTATAATCTCTGTTAAGTAATCGATATTTATTTTGATATCTATAATGAAATGATTCGTTCAAATAGAAAAAATATTTAAATAATAAGGTTGATGCATAAGGGAGATTTTAAAATCGATAACAACGAACGAAGAATAGACAGCAAATTTTATAATGGTATAAAAGATAATATCTGTTGTTATTTTAATAATTTTTAAATTAACATTTGATACTCATGAGTTTCTTTACAGCGCCGGGATGATGGAGTTCATGATGTTTCCCGCTTTTTCCGTAGTGAAGCAGAACCTCATCGGTATGATGCAGTCTTCTTGCAAGCTCACGGGCGATATTGAGTATAAGCAGTGAAAAAAGAGTCTTGTTTTCCTCGAAAAGATTCATCAGCACCTGACGCGGCAGCACCATAAGAGTAGCGTCCTCTATTACTACGGCAGATGCGCTGTGAGCCTGTATTCCAATAACCGAAGCTTCGCCTATGCAACTGCCCGGGCCGAATTCCATTATTTCTATAGGTTCGTCCTGAAGGTTTAATACGATGGTCACGACTCCCTTTAGAAGTATAAATATTTCGGTCGCCTCCGTACCTTCTTCGAGAATAACCTCTCCGATACGCGCTTCGTAAATCGCACAATCTTTACAGATGCGTTTCAGGTCTTCGGGGTTAAAACCGGAAAAGATGGTTACATTGCTTAGTATTTCCAACACGTCGTTGACAGTGAGCTTTGAACAGATATTCATAATCGGCCCCCCTTCAAAATTTTTTATGTATGGGCAGCGAATATATAAATAGTATAACATATTTCGGAAATATTAAGCAAGGATGAAGCAAAATATATTTAACCTAAAAGTGAATTAGCAGTGATTGCAACACGACATGCTCCTGATAATCGGGCAGACGCTCGAGACGAACTCCGGTAGAATAAAGTCAAAACGATATTCTGACTATATCTGCTCTCATCGGTTTGCAAAAAGTATTTCCGCTCTTTTTGTTGAACGCGGCGTAGGCAATAGAAGGCCATTCCCACATGATAGGAAATTCGATATTATCCGTCGACGCCCTTACATCTCTTGAGGAAGTTTCAAATAGCGCCTTCGACAGAAGCTCGCCGATTATAAGTCCGCTCCAACCGCCCGCCACCCCTAAGATAGTATAAGGTCTGGAATCCGTTGCTTTAGCCAGAAAAGGAATGCTCGCTCCGACGCCGGCGCCGACAGCAGCCGAAACCCCCATGAACACACCCTGCCATAGTTTGTATTCATGAGGTTTATGGAATAGAAATCCGAAAACCGTACCCGCGGCGCTTCCGGCAAGCCCCATTGCGACATATAATTCAGGAGTTTCCGACTCGAACCATGAAGGGATGACGGCTCCGGTTATCGCGCCCATAATTCCGGTAATAACCACAAGTCCGCTCCTTCCCGCACTGAAACAGCGATCCCCCACAATGGTTTTTCCGACGTAAAAACCGGCCGGGATAAGACACATGGAGAGCGCCGAGGAGGTAGTAATATAATTCCTGAAGTCATGATCGAATGCCCACAACAGCGGAATAGTGAAACCGTAGACAAGGCCGACCCTGGCGAAGTGGCGCATTATCGCAGCATTACCATATTCATGGTTTTCCACGAAATGGGTGAAGCTTGCCGCGGTAATCCCAAGCGGAAAGCCGATCATACTTCCCCAGCTTGAGATATGCCGTGCGGTATTTTCGTACCCCTGATCCGCAAGCATCATCGAAAGAAGATTCGGGTAATAAACCCCGACTTCGCCGCCGAAATTCATTATAGCGACTTTACCGTAACCCATGGGCATATTGCTTGTAAGGGCATACGATCCGTAAAGCGCTCCTCCGAAAGTAAGCAATGCGACGCCTGTAATAATGCGTCCGTCGGTATTGGGCAGCGCCATTGCAAGCGCACCAGGATATATTGTGGTTGCCTTGATTGTGTTGTTGATTATAAAATATGTCCTTCCGTCCTGCTGTGAGGCCTTTTTTACAGGCTTTTCCCCTACCTCCGAACCGGAAATTTCCGACGCCACCGTCTCTATCTCTCCGATAGACTCTGTTTCCTTAGGTTTAATGATTTTATCATACAACCACGACGGCGTATCAATTGGCATTTTAGAAGGTTGCCCATCCTGACCAATAAGAATAAGGACAATTTTTTTCTCGATGGGATTGTAAACCGCCCCTGCGACCCGGGATGAAACGGTGTCGGGAACCGTTGACGAAAGATAACCGTAAAGTTCGGTCAGCTGTTGCGGCGAAAGCGGATTAAGAGCATATTTCCCAATCGACGGCGGAGTCTCATGGCGGGATTGCCCTTCAACAGGTTGCGATAAGGTATCGACGGCTCCTGCCGATAATGTGTCGGCAATAGAATCATCTGCAGCACTGTTCAGAATAATAAACAGCAAAGACAGCACGGAAAGTTTCCACATATCGATTCTCTTCTGAAAGATTAAAGGATTTTTTCACCCTCTTGTAAATTTTTCAATGCGAAACAAATCAAAAAAATATAAAAAATTCCTTTTTCATATTCAGGAATATAGCTTGAATATAGCTTATTGAAAAGCAGGAAAACAAAAAAGTGCTAAACATTGTCGGTTTTCCGGTTTTTGAAATTGCTTTTTGTTCCACAGAAATATTTAATACCACGACTTTTTTATGAACATACCGTTTCAATACCTTACCCAATTATAAAAAACTCACAAAAAATTAATAGATTGTTGTTTTAACCGATTAAAATCATGGCGCCTTATTTATTCAGTATTTCCATTTTTTGAAGGGAGGGTTCTTATGAGATACTCAAGGGTCGGCCTTTTTTTCTTTGCAAGTGTGCTGCTTCTTATTCCTGTATCGCTTTTTTCACAACCGGATGAAACAATGCCGAGTAAAATCCCGGCTGAAATTATTGCCGATTGGAAGGAACAGGGCGGAACAGCTGAAGAGATCAAAAAATCTCTTCCTGCTGAATATGCCGCTAAATGCGACGGTTCATTCGAAAGCGCCTGTCACTGGCGCCGGGTTGTAAGGATGAAACCTTATATGAATGCGATGAAAAAGATACTCTATGCAAAACATTTCGACTTCGGCGGCGGTATTGTGGGATATCTGGAGGGGACGAGCAATGCAAGGGGAAGTGAATGGAAAACCGGTTCGGCATTTTACATTCTCGATATGAAAAACTACTATCCTCAACCCGAGGTTCTTTTGGAAGATAAAACCGGCGTTCTAAAGGATCCGTGTATTTCTCCGGACGGAAGCTATATGGTTTTTAGCTGGTACAGACAAACGGATGGGGGTGGATTTCATATTTATGAATTGGATATGAAAACAAAGAAAACACGACAGATCACAAAAAATCCTCCAGGACTTGAGGTCGGCGATTATGAACCCTGTATAGCTCCCACGGGGGATATAATTTTTAATTCCAGCAGATCATACGGTATGATTGACTGCGCGTACACACTAGTAAGTAATATGTTTATTTGCAACAGAAACGGGGATTGGCTCCGACAAATCGGTTTTGACCAGGAGCATACATTCCACCCGGTAGTAATGCATGACGGGAAGATACTCTATTCGAGATGGGAGTATAACGACCGTACACGCATAAGTGCCGGCGGTTATTTTACCATGAATCCAGACGGCTGCATGCAAAACGAATACTGGGGTAATCAGTCGGATTTTCCGTTGATGAAATACCAGGCGCGGGAAATACCGAATTCCGGCGGTAAACTTATGGGAATAGCGGGCGGTCATCTTGCGCCGTATCAGGGAGAGGTTATTCTTATCGATCCGAATATCGATCGAAACCGGTGGAAAGGGAATGATAATGAGTCGATAAAACTCCTTGCCCCGGTACGGACTCCTCCGATGGATCCATCCACTGCATTAAGCGGTCATGACGGCGCGGTCGAATGGACATTCCAGAACCCATGGCCCTTTGACGAAAAAAACTTTCTTGTATCATATTCCAAAACGAAGAACAATTTCAGAATATATTTCATGCATGAGGATGCTTCCCGTGAACTTTTAGCCTGGGACGCCAGTATGTCGGTAAGTCAGCCGATAGTGATAGATCCTCCGTGTCCTTTTTCAGAGAAGCCTCCTATAATCAAACAGATGGCTGATTATACGAAGAAAACGGGTGTGTTGGGCGTGGCTAATGTGTACTACGGAATGGGTTCCAAAGGAATTGAAAAAGGTACTATAAAGAAAATCAGGGTTGTCGGTATCGGTCCCTTCCGTACCTTGTATTCTTTCAAACAGGCAATAGCCGGTTTTTCGGTCAATCCGATCGGTAGGGCATTCTCAAGCTGGCAGATAAAAACGCTTTTCGGTGAAGCTCCTGTTGAAGAAGACGGCTCAGCCTGTTTTGAGGTTCCGGCATGTGAACCTCTATTTCTTCAATTAGTAGATAAAGACGGAAGAATGATCAATACCATGCGAAGCTGGGCGACGCTTATGCCAGGTGAACGGTGGGATTGCGTTGGATGTCATGAAGACAAGAACGAAGCGCCACCGGATTTTACATCCAAGGCCAAAACTCCTAAACCCCTTGAAAAGCCTCTCGGGTTCGAAGGGAAGCCCATGAGCTTTCCCAAGATCATTCAACCGATTCTCGACAAACACTGTGTAAAGTGCCACACCGCGGGGCACAAGAGCGGCCTGGATTTGCGTGCAAATCCTCAATATAATAGCACTATAGGAAGAACAATTAATTCTTCTTACGACCAGCTTACGAAGACGCAAAGAAAATATGTCGATTGGATAACTCAGGAGGAAAAGGCTGCGCCAAGAACGAAGTTTCCGGTGCCCGGATCCGCAACGAGTCCTATGGCTACTAAACTGCTGCAAGGACATGCCCCAAAAGAAATGACGCCTCAGGAGCTGGAGACAATCTTCTGCTGGATCGATTTTATGATTCCGCACGCAGGTGCGTATTCCGAAGGTATGACACCCGAGGATTCCGCAGCTCATGATAAATATATGGCGGAGCACCGCGGCAAACATCAACAGATAGAAAAAGAGAATATTGAGAAGTTTATTGCAGCAGGGCAATGGAAAAATGAGATCTATCAGACGGGCTATGCATCGGTGTCTTATAATAAATATCCGGACGAACGGAAAATGGGGGATGCTGCTTTAAAGCAGATACAATTGATAAGAGTTAACGGAGCTATAGTTGTAAAATGCCCCGAAGCAGGCGTTGTTTATGTTATGGATATGAAAGGGCGTCAGATTGTAAGAGCAGCGGTCGGCAATGAATCATTGAGGATGTCGCTCCCGAAACAAATTCCAGCAGGAATCTATATCGTTAAATTCGGAGGCGGAAAGATCAGCGGGGAACGTATTGTTTCGATATTGTAAAGCATTCCGATAAAATGAGATAAGGTGGAGGAAAAGGCTGTTTCTCAGTGGGTAAGCGGCCTTTTCCATTTTTAGGTTAAACCGACATACCCGCGTTAGTGGACAATATCTTCCCCGCATTGGGCGATTTGTTTGACGATTCAGAAGCGCTGCCGTTCGGCTTTATAATAATTCGTTTCGGTTCCGTGCCTGACTAAATCCCTATCCGGCTTTAAAGGCGGAAGTGTCCCGGTAAGAGAGTAATAGTCCGAGTCGTTTATTGTATTATGCGAATAGAGGTTTTGTGCGATTACGGAAATCCTCTTTGCCATTAACGGAGATTTGATATGATGGGGAGTCAGAGTAGAAGGTTTGGAAAGTACCGCCGCCAGTCGGGCTGCCTCGTTACGTGAGAGTTTTTTAGCGCTTTTTTTATAGTAATACTGCGAAGCCGCTTCACAACCAAAAATATTTCTCCCCCACTGAGCATAGTTCATATATAATTCAAGGATACGGTCTTTCCCTAGATACCGTTCCATAAGAACAGCATATACAAGTTCTTTTATTTTACGGTCAAAGGTTCTCTCGCTTGTTAGAAAAAGGTTTTTTGCCATCTGCTGGGTGATTGTACTGCCGCCGTGGCTGTTTTTCCCCACCGACCGGTTATACTCTACCGCGGACAAAATAGCAGCTATGTCGATACCGGGATGAAGGTAGAAACCGTCGTCTTCAGCCGCAATTACCGCTTCGATAAGATTGGGAGATATTGAGTCTAAAGGAATAAATGTATGGAGTAAGGTGTCGGGGTTTATTGAATCAGCGGCAAGTTCGGAAAGACACTGTTCCATAAACTTAGTTCTTTTGGGATTCAATGTTTTATAGACTTCCACCTCTTTGATAGGTGCTGAAAGGTACCGGTAACCTTTATAAATAATCAATGAGCCTACGATCGAAAATATCACAGCATAGGTAATCAATAATACCGAAATTATATATGCAATAATTTTTAAAAAGAGAAGTATAATCTCAAATACTCTTTTTATCGGCTCCATATATTTCTTTTAAAGAAATCAGAAAATCGAGGATGATGGAATTGTTTTTAAATATAGTACAAAAAAGCTTGATCTTCAAAGCGAGAGTGTATTATTCAGCGGTGGGTGTAAAAAATTTATTTTTCTTTGGAGATGTAACCTATTTCATAATATCCGCCTATTGACCTTAAGTATGAATATACAAGAACCATATAAGGTGGATTGAATCTATCAGGAATTATTAAGGTGTCTGAACCTCTGACGTCTTGGATTGTCAAAGCAGTGTCGCGGCAATTTTTAAGCATAAATGTGTTCTGTGAACCTGTCGAATGGAGAAATACGGCAAAAGCTGATGTATCGGTTATGATGAAGATATCAGTATCATTTGTTGTAGTGATTGTTCCGAAGCAGCATTTCCTCAGTGTGTCTGCCAGCTCAGGTTTATCGTTAGGCTCCTGTTCGGCAGGATATGTATAGAATACAATCGAATCTTTCGATGGATCGAATATTTTCCCGCTGATTGAACGGACATTCTGCTTCAGAGTAAGAACATAGAGTTGCGCTCCTTCCAAGGGTTCAGTAAATCTGATCGTTGCCGTATCTCGAAGAGCGTTCCAAGCAACTGAATAGGAGTAGAATAAGGGTTTAAAGGAAAACAGGACAGGTTCCGAATCGGAAACCGGCTCCGAGAACACCACCTTCAATCCTCCCCAGGGTGATACAGTATCAGGCGCCGACTCTCTGATAAAATGTAATGCTTCATCGGGTGCATCGGTATGAACCACACATACACAAAGAAATGGCCAGATTGCGGAAAGAATCCGGAATATATTCAACAAAAAATGCTTATGATGCTTGTTATCCATTTACGTTTACTCCTGAATCTCCTTTCCGCACCGTTGAGACACGGAAAAAAGATTAACAGAGGTTTGAATATTAAAAAAAATTATAAATCATATCACCCATGCAGGCAAGATGCATTGGGAAAAAGAAAATTAAAGAAAATTATTGATTGTAACTCACCCTTTTGCGGTCTCTTAAACCTACGCCTTTCTTATCTCATGACCGCAACCCTGGTTAGCATGGACGCATCACAGGTTTTGAAGCGAGCCAGAAGTACCCCTGCAGGGAATCCGTTCATGGGGCACAGAAAGACGTCTCTGCTTGCGGGTACGGAAAACCGTTGCAAGATCTTCCCATCCATAGTCATGATTTCGATTTGTCCCGCTGACAGAGACAAAAGATTGACGGAATAGAAACGGCCGGTTGCGGAAACCCTGAACATACTCTGAGCGGCGGTAGTCCGATCTCGCGGAGGGTTTTTTGCGGCTACGGCCGCGCCGACACGCAGGGTAGCCCACCCGTGGCCTGGCACGGTAATCTGAAATAGTGAATTTCCTATTTTAATCGTAGTGACTTTGGCGGCGTCGTTTTTATTATATATCTGCGTGATAATGCTGCTGTCCGGGTTTATAAATGCAAGGGCCTCGTTACTTCCGGTGGTGCCAAGGCGTGTAGCGCCTGAATCTATGTACTGAGAGAAATGGCGGAAAACCCAATATGCCGGTGTTATTATAAGTTTTTTGGTCTGACGGTTGACCACCAGGAGTGCGTTCTGAGGCCAGTTGTCCAGACTTTTGCCAATTGTATCCAGCACCATGTTCCAGGCGCAGTAGGCATTTACACCAGCCTTCACCCAGTCGCGGATCAGTTGCCAACTTTCTTCTCCGTAAAGATGGTCGTTCTGCGGTTTGTTGGGGTCGTATCTCTTCTCATCCCAGTATTCATAAGAAAAGTTGTAATTACCGCATGGATGCTCGGTCTGCCACACACGGCCTTTTTTTGACAAGGTGGGAACAACTGAGGCGAGGTTCCACTGGAGCCCGAACCCTCCAATGTACTTCATGGCACCCTCGTCGTTCATGCAGGCTATGGCGATGTTGCTGTCGTTCGGATGCGACATGGTTCCGCACCAGATCTCGGTTGGAATTTTTCGTTCTGCAAATTTGGGTCCAAGATAATCCCGTATAAATTTCACGAAAAGCGGGATGGTCCATCTCACTCTTGCATATCCTGGTTCATTCTGGTGATGGACCGCCTTAATGGCAAGACCCTCTTTTTTGTACTCTTCAACGAATCGGGCGAAATATAACGCATATGCATCGAGCGTCTTGGGGTCGTCCTTGAAATTCATTCCGCTTTTCATCCATGACGGACATATCCATGGACTGGCCCATAGATGGATGTTCGGCTTTACCGCAAGCGCCGCCTTTATGTATGGAATCAATTTCTCGCGGTCTCGTGCGATGGAGAAGTTGGTCATCGAATAGTCGTTTGCGGTTTCATTGAGCGTATACCAGTCCATGGAATAATCGCTGGCACCTATCGGCAGGCGTCCGTATACAAAATTAGCGCCCTCGTTTTTATCGAACAACAGCTTCATGGCCCGTGGAATCTCGGAACTGACAACCGACAGCGCATCCCACCCCTTCTCATTGAATGTCCCGCCGAATCCCTCCCATGCCTGCTTTTTGTCGCTAAGATCAACGGTTACATCAGCGACGCCGTCAGAAACAACGGTAAAAGTTCCGGGCTGCCAGTAGCTGTTTTTAGCAGAAACCATCACATCGGGTAGAACCGCGGGCGACTGAGATACATATAGTAACAAAAGTAAGCCTGCAAACTCAGCAATTGCACATCTTCGATTCATATCTCCCCCTTTTCAAAAAAGATATTATGAAGATACCATGAGCATCATATCATATTCAAGATACATATTGTTCGGCTGTGATTCAACGGTTTCGGCGGTTCATGAAAGAAGCATAAGTCTATTTTAAGCTTTTTCCCTGTTTATGTTGTCGAAAAGATTTCTATCCATCATATATCGATCAATTATCATACGATCGGCCTGCGCCCAGTCGAGGCAGAGAGCCTCTTTTACAATAAAGAAACCTATTTGCTCATGATCGAGAGGCAAAGGTACTGAGTCGTCCGCAATAGTACAGACAAAAGGAAAAAGCTCTATGGATTTATCGGGGTAATCCCAGTTGATTGCAGGGAGCTGCCTGAGAATTGTAATCCGAACACCCAATTCTTCTATGATCTCCCTGTGGAGTGCTTCCTGAGGTGTTTCGGCGCCTTTTATCTTTCCTCCGGGGAATTCCCATAAACCGCCGTTCGAATCCCCTGTTTTCCTGCGTGCAGCAAGAACAGTATCGCCTCGCTCAATTATTGCACACACGACTTTTATACGTTTACGTGATTTCACCATAAATCTTTCGTATAATTGAAAACTTCACCCTGTGCAGGATAATAGACATTCTCGTAGCCCTGACTGCGAAGCGCGTCTTTAAGAGAAAGTGCCTGTTCGGGTTCACCATGAACCAGAAATATGTGTTTCAGGCGTGAAGGCGGAGTAAGACTAACATAATCAAGCAAGTCTCTGCGATCCGCATGGGCGCTGAATGCGTCGATTACCTCTATTTTACACCTTACGTTATGCTCCTCCCCGAACACTCTTACCACATGCTGGCCGTCCATTATTTTACGTGCAAGGGTTTCCTTGGCAGCATATCCTACAAACAGCAGGAGGTTTTTAGGATTCTCAAGATTATTGCGCAAATGATGAAGGATCCGTCCGCCTTCGGCCATACCCGAGCCGGAAATAATAACATGAGGAAAGGTAAGTGAGTTGAGTTTCTTCGACTCCTCCACTTCGTGAATATATTTTAATCTTCTAAAACCGAAGGGATCTTCTTTACTATCGAGAAAAAGCCTTTTGGTTACACGATCCAGGTATTCGGGGTAGTGTCTGAATATCTCGGTTGCTTCACATGCGAGAGGACTGTCTACAAAAACAGGCATATCGGGAATACGGTTCTGATTGAATAACTTATGAAGAACATAAACCAGAAGCTGTGTCCTTCCGACTGCAAATGAGGGAATAATGACCTTTCCACCCGCTGCGGCAGTGGTACGGATAGCCGAGGCAACTGTTTCTTCGACATTTTCATAACTCTCGTGGAACCTGTTCCCGTAGGTTGTTTCCATTATCAATAGATCAAGATCCCGCAGTACATTGGGATCGTGCATAAGCGGGATCCCGGGACGGCCGATATCACCGCTCAGGCCCAATTTGAATGTATGGCCGTGTTCTCTTATCTCGAGATGTACTCCGGCGCTTCCCAGAATATGACCTGCATCGCGAAAAACCGCCTCGATATTCGGGCCCAACGATAGAGGAGTATCGTAATCAACAGCCGAAAAATGATCAAGAGTCGCTTCGACGTCTTTAATAGTATAGATCGGTCTGAGTTCCGGTTTATGGGTCCGTCGGTGTATTTTATTTACCCATTCTATATCTTTTTCCTGAAGATAAGCGCTGTCTTTAAGCATGATCTTGCAAAGATCTATAGTCGCAGGCGTGGCGTATATCGTGCCTTTGAAGCCGTTTTTGACAAGGTTAGGTAAGTTACCGCTATGATCTATATGGGCATGGCTTAGAATAACCAAATCTATAGCGGAAGGGTCGAAAAGAAAATTCTGATTTCTTCGGTACGACTCTTCACGTCTCCCCTGAAAAAGGCCGCATTCGAAAAGTATTCTTTTCCCGTTTACTGTTATCAGAATCTGCGAACCTGTAACGGTTTGTGCGCCGCCGAAAAAATGAATCTGCATAAAGTTGTTCCTCCGAATGGAATTATTATGATATAATAAATAAACAATATCCTTAAAGTTATAAATTCCGTATGTGTGATTTATTGATGATAAACCGGTAGAGTTTTAATTCGGACTATCAAGATAATAAATGCTTATATAAAAAAGTAAAGAATCATGGCTGCGATTGTTGAACATCGTCAATTCGACTTAAAGCGCTATGTCGGCAAAGAGATAAACAATATCATTCTTATGGAACCTATTGGTCAGGGAGCGATGGGGGCGGTTTTCGTAGGTTATCAGAAGTCTCTTAAACGTAAAGTGGCCGTAAAGTTATTCCCCAGGCAAATCGAAGGCGCCGCGGATTACAGCGTCAATTTCCGCGATGAAGCTGAAATAGTTGCGGGGCTTAATCATCCGAACATAGTACAGATATTCGATATGGGAGAAACTTCCGAATATCTTTATATAATAATGCAACTGGTGGTGGGAGAAGATCTCCGTATCATGATCCAGAGGCATCAACTCAATCCGATTCCGGTCCGACGTAGAATCGACTTAAATAAGGTTCTTGGAATAATGCTTCCGGTTCTAGACGCTCTATCTTATGCGCATGAGGAGGGGGTTATTCATCAGGACATCAAACCGGCAAATATTCTTATAGAGGAAAAAAGCGGAAGACCTTTTCTTGCAGACTTCGGAATCGCCCGCTCGGCACTTAACGAAGACAGAGATGGCGCATCCGTCATTATGGGAACCCCGCTTTATATAGCTCCGGAACAAATATGTGAGGAAAAGACCGATCAGCGGGCGGATATATATTCAGCAGGAACGGTTCTATTCGAAGCAATAGCCGGTAAGCTTCCGTTTAAAACAACAACGGTTGAAGCCCTTCTCAATCTAAAGATGAACAATCCCGAAGCTCTTTATTCCATGACTCCTTCACAATGCTGCCCGGATATCGATTCGGAACTGGAGAAAATTATTCTTAAGGCGATTGATCCGAATAAGGAGCGTCGGTATCAGACATGCCGAAGTTTTTACCTTAATCTTTCTCTTTACATGAAAAACCGGTTCAACGGTGGGATATCGTGAGTGAACTGAAATCACAGCCATTGCAGCAAAAAACGGCAGAGCAGTTGTTAAGACTCTTCAATGTTGTTTTCAACAGCGCTATGCTTTACGGCGGTTCTCATCCGACAACCATAAAGAGCGTTGCTCCTTTTTTCGAGGCCCTTTCAAAAGCGCTGGATTCAATAGATATGATATCGATTGTGGTGGACCGTGAAAGCCTTTTTATTGAAGAGTGGCCCGGCGATAAAATCATCAATATCCGGCGTATTCTGCAGCAATTCGAGAAAACGGGCATTATATCGGTGACTTTCGAAAAAGGGATCTCAACCGCCGACGTCGAATTATTTATACGTTATGCAGGCGACAGCAACACCGTCATCCCCGCGGCAGAAATACAGAAGATTCTAAAACAATCAGGCGCCGCCGGAATAAAACTCAATTATGTCCGTTACGGTAAAATAACCGACGATCAGACGATAGTCGGAAAAAACGAGGCAACTATGTCTGATGTAAAGGGCGACGGGGCCGCGGCCTTTAAGTACGGCGAACAATCGATACGACAGCTTGAAGAGATTGTCTCTCTTGCCCGCCTTCTGGAAAACCCCGAGAAGAGCGCCGAAACGTTTACCAGAACGGCGCTCGATCCTCAAATGACCGAAGAAGCCGTCAGACAGCTTTCCGAACTGAGAACCGCGGTTAATAAAACCGACGCGCCTTCGATCGATCTGTTGCTTAACTCCGTATTCGAACTCAGAGCCGATCTGCAGGAAGCTATCGCGGTACAGAAAGAGACCGGAAAGCTTTTGGCGTCCACACAGCCCGTGACCGCCGAAATGGACAACCTCACCTGCGACGTTATTGTCAAGCTTGTACGCGAAGAGTACGGTGCGGGCAAAGTTTCTCTTCGAAGGCTAGCAGAAATAATACGCAGAATGCTTCCCGACGTCAATGAACTGAAAAAACTCCTGCCTAAACTAAAACCTGCTCTGCTTGAGGCCGGCATGTCGCTTTCCGATTACCTTCAACTTATCCGTACACTAAATATCGAGCTTGAGAGCGAGGCTCTGGCCGGAACTCTTCATGACGCGGCTTCCGGAATAGGCGCTTCGGTAGATGAGCTTGTGGCAGCCATACGTTCACAGCCGGATGACGCCGCGCGTCTATTGATTATGGCGTCTGAGATCAGAAAGGGCGTCAAAGAAGACGAGGCTCAGCTATCGACATTGCTTACGGAATATATCGAGAAAGTAAGCACAAGTCTTGCTCTTGACTCAAAAAAAATCTCAAGTTGTGATACCCTTAAGAAGATTCTCAGCCAGATCGAAACTCAGCTTCTCGGGAATCTTAAGAAATACGGGCTTGAAGAACCCGTACTTTTGAAAATAGGCAGCATGCTTTCCGAGAGACTCGATTCGGTCTATAATAATGCTGCAGCCAAGTGGGTCTTTTCGGAAATTGATTCTCAGAAAAATATTACGGTACAGGATATCTCAGACAGATTGATAAGTATGATAGGAGAACAGGCTCATCTCGATCGACTCTATGATCCCGTTACTGCGGCACTTACCGCCCGTGGGTTCGACAAAGAACAAATAGAGATATTGTTCAAAAAAATAGCTGAGAGGATAGCTTCGGGAAAAATGATTAAGCTACCACCGGGTATACTCTCGGCAAACAATATCCATTTTCTCCTCGACAGAGAGATAAAACAGCATACGCGCTATAATACTCCGTTTGCATCCATCATGGTAACTATTGAAGGCGTTATAATAAACGATACCACCCGACGCCCTTCTGCTGAAGAAATTAATTTTATTTTGCCGGGAATTTTCTCTACAGTAAAACATGTTCTTAGGGATATAGATCTGGTAGGTGCGCTATCCGCTCCGGATGAGAGAGTTGTTTTCGCTCTGCTTGCCATGACTGACGGAGGAGGCGCTGAAATCGCTCGTCAGAGAATTATTAAAAAACTTGAATCTCTTATAGTTAAAATAGGCAATCGCGAAGGAAAAATAATTGTAGCCGCATCCGTTACCTATCCGGTTACCGGGGTAAAATATGACATGAAGAAATAACTGGAAGCAGCCAGACAGAATCATTTAAGATATCAGACCGAAACAAATGATAAATACCATATTATTTAAATACCTCTATCGTTCACCCCCGAAATTACAGTTTTCCGTCAATTTCTGATATATTTTTAGATATTCTTTTTTTAAAGAAAGTAATATTCATCCCTGAACAGAACATATATGTTGATTCGGAAGGCAATTTATAGCGATCATTTCTATATTTCCGTTTTTGCGGGTTTTGTGCTTTGCTGTATGGCCGCAGGATTAGAGACCCAGCAGTTTATTTTTCTTACAATACCTTTTTTAACCCTGATTTTTTTGTATATAATCTGCAAACCCGAAATTACTGTTTCTCTTTTAATTTTTACTTTCTATCTGGGTTTTCCTTTAATCCATACATATATGTTCGGCATCTTTGCCGCCGATTTTGTCTTTTTGTTTTTATTGGCAGCTTTTTTTTCGGGCTTCTTAAAACAGGAAGCTGAGTTGTCCCTTAATTCCCCTTCTTCGGTTAAAAAGATAAATAATATTATCTTTATTTTTTTTATATTCTCTTTTTTTTCTGTGCTGTTCAACCTCCACCTTAAAGAGACGAGAGACATTGCGGTTTCAGTATTATATATGTTTAATATGCTGCAACTTATTTTCGTCTTTCGGATATTTTCGGTCAAGGAAATCGCTTCGATGAGGGAAAAATGCGTAAATCTGGTATTGGTATTTTCCTTAATCGAAGTAATAGTTGCTACAATACAGTTTTGTCAACAAGGGGAAGCATCGGTAAATTCTTTAAGGAATGTAACGGGAACATTATATTCACATCATGCCATGCTGGGTAATATGATGGTTTTTCCGCTGGCCTTCTGCCTGTATCGCTTCGGCTTATCCGGAAGATTGGCCAGAATATTGTACTTTACCGGTGCGCTAATATCTTTATTCGTAATTGTCATAAGCGGTTCCCGAAGCACTCTTGTGGGTTGCGTATTTTCGATCGTTTTATGGTTGTTGATAAATTTTAAGATAAGCCTGAAATATATATACTCGATAATTGCCATCCTGATTATTCTGATCGGGCTTTTTATCTTTACTCCGTTAAACCGGATTATTCTCGATACTATTGCAGACAGCAGCGGCGCCAAACTCGATTTAAGCTCCATCGGGAGAATTTTGGTATGGAAAGGTGCAATAATGAACTTTTACCATGCGCCGTTATTAACCAAATTTTTCGGTATAGGAATTGGAAATTATTATACAATGAAATATTCATTCCGTTTGATTGAAAATACGAATTTTGCTTCAGGAGCCCACAATAATTTTCTCCATATATTGATAGAAACAGGCATTGTGGGACTAATATTTTTTCTGGTTCTTTTCGGAGTTATTCTTTCTTCACTTAAAAGAAAAGCGGCTTACGATAACTTAAGCTATTATTTTTTCTATCTGACAATTACTCTGTTATTCAGCGGGTTAACACAGGAAACTTTCTGGTTTCAGCCTTCTTTCTGCAGGTTGTGGCTGATGTATATGGTATTTCTTGCTTTCTGTATAGCAGGAGATAAAAATGAACAACAAAACATTATGGCTCTGAAATAAGGACTTTTTTGATCTTTTCCGATATATATGGATTTCTTCACCGTTTAAATATATAACTTACTAATTTGTAAATAATATCGTTGAATTCTCTGTATACCTTAAGAAAATATACCATAATTCCAAATAGAATCAAATGCAGGCAGCCGACGACAATAATTACTAATAAAGGATTTGCTTCTTTCAGATTTGTTTTTAATATAAGATCTATAGGAACAATCAATATATTTACGAGCGCTATAGTGAAACCGAAAAGCAGCAGCCGGTAGTAACCCTTTAACCATGGGAAAAATTTTCTAAGTATAATTTTTACAGAAAGTAAATTGATCAGATAAAAAACAAACAGCGAATAGGGAAAGGAGTAGGGACCGAATATCCGTATTGACGCCGAACACATCGTTCCCGCTAAAATCCCCATTATCGATTGAAAAAAAAAAACATTTATCTATTTTCTCAGCCGCCATTAGAAGCCGTGCAACCATAGTATGTACTATAAGTAAAGGAACAATAAGGACAAAAACTCTAGTAAATCTTGAAGCCTCAATTCCGGCTTCATAGCCGAATTCGCCCCTTATAAATATAACGGAAATAAATTCGAAAACGAGAACAGAGATAAGGATAGATACGGGGATGGAGAGAAACAGAGCTTTTTTTCCTATCGAGAAAAAAGAAAAACGGATTTTATCGTATACTTTATGGATAAATTGCTCATTTAGTTTTATCGCAAATATATTTGCAAATTGTATGACCAATATTACAGTCATAATATCCATCAACTTCTGACCATATCCTACCGCCGAAATGACCCCGGCTGAATAACCCGACAACGTATAGAGCGGTAAAAAACCACCAAATAGTGAACAAATATATGCCCCCTGGGAGTAAAGCATGTAGTAAATGTCCTTTCTATCAAAAGGAAAATTTACAGGCCATAGTCTGCACCCGGAAATTCTGATAAAGAAATATATGAGGAAAATAAATTGTAATATATTGCCGGCCAGCAACCCCAGAATTATGCTTTTTACTCCCAATATCTTATGAAAAAAAAGAATGATAATTATATTCGTAACATTATTTATTAACCATGAAATTACAGATAATGAAAAATGTTTGAATGAGTTCAGCGTATCTATTAAAAGAGAATTCAACGTCAAAAATATCACAAGCGGCGAGCTCAGGCGTATCATTCCCGAATTTATCTGAATGGTGGTTTTATCAAATTTCGAGAATAAAGATATTGATTGAACAGGAAATAAATAAACGAGAACGGCAACAAAAGACATGATAAAGAAGTATGCCCATAATACATATACAATGAAATTGTTTGCCTTTTGTATATTATTACTTTCGCGTAATTTCATATATCTGGGTATAATCATTACCGCGTCGAGATTTATAAGAAATCCTGAAAATATCATTACGGATGAAATCGCATAAAAAAACATGTCCGTTTTATTTGAGCTTCCGAAATAGTAGGCGGTAAGAACAGAGATTAAAAAGGCAAGGATTTTGGTAATTATATTCAAAACAAAAGAAATAACAAATCCGTGGAAAAAAGATTCACTTTTTGTAAAGAGTCTCAGAATATCATAAAATTTAAATTTCACAATCTAATCTTTTCCGTCCAGATTATTACGTCTGTGTCTGTATGGTAATTTTAGAGATATATATTGCAGAATAAGTAAATTGTCAACAAATTTAAGGTTGAACCATAAAAATGTTTTTTATCCCTTTTACCAGATAAGATACACCACCTTCTTTTAATCGCTGAATAAATGGTTTTTCGATAGTTTGCATATATTCAAAAATAATTTTAATATTCTTTAGGTATAAATCTTTATGGTTGTAGAAAACCTGAGTACGCATCTCTATCATTTGTTCAGTGGTCATTCCACGATGCATTGAATTGTTTCTTATCCTGTAATAAAAAAGAACTTCTGGAATACATACAACCTCGCGGCCGAGTTCTATTATCGAAAGCCAGAAATCCCAATCTTCCCATCCGTATTTCATATTTGGATTATAACCATTCACCCGTTCCCAGTCTTTTTTAAGAAAAAAAGCATTGGAATATATGATATTTGAAACAAGCATCCTCTTTAATGAATATGGAGGTAGACTCCACATTCCTTTTTTGGAACCGAAAAAATAACAATAACAATATACAATACCTGCATTACTCTCTTTTTGAAATACAGATACAGCTTTTTCGAGATAAGTAGGCGCGATCAGATCGTCTGAATCCAGTGTAAAAATTATATCACCCGATGCATTACTAATACCGGTATTTCTAGCGGAAGGCAGCCCTTGATTGGCGGTGTGAATCACCTTGGCGTTAGGCAAATTGATGTTTTTAAGGACCTCGATGGTATAAGGATCGGTGGAACCGTCATTAACTACGATGATTTCGAAATCCTTAAATGTTTGTTTTAATACGGAATCAATAGTTTCTCCGATATATTTCCCCATATTGAAACAGGGTATAACGACACTTACCAGAGGCATATTATTTATATATCTATTTAAGTGCTTCACGAATGTTTTTAAATGCAACAGAATCTTTTATATGCAAACGAAAATACTGCTGGAGTAAAATAAAAAGAAATATTGCACACATGTAGGGGACGACGATCATCGCAATCAATAACAGTCGTTTTGGTTTTGCCTTATACTCAGGGACCCTCGACGAATCGAGAATTATAAGAGGAGACACATTCCTTGCTTCCTGAAGTTTAGCTTGTTCCAACTCTTTTGAAAGAAGAATAATTAGTTGATTCTGCACCTCAAGATCCCGGAACATATTAAAATACTCAGGCAATAACTTTGTCGATAACTCAAGGCTGGGAAGAACCTCGGTTTCATATCCGTATTCTATCTTTTTTAATTTCTCCTTTATTATACGTGATTGTAATTTTAGATCCAGAATTTCCGGTGTGTTGGCGTTGAAATCGTTTTCCAGAGCCTTTAATTTCAGGTCATTGAACAATTCCTCGGATTTAAGAGTCGTATATGTACTTAACGAAAGCCTTAATTGTTCCGGAATATCGAAAGCTTTGTTCTCTCTTTGAAATTTCGCGAATTCGGTTTGCAGACTGTCAAGTTTCATTTTATTACTTTCCAATTGCTGCTCTACAAACGAACGGTTTCTGGAAGCCCGGTCTATACTGATTTTTTTTATAGTCGAATCTACAAGATAATAGGTATAGTCAGCCATCAATTTGGCGGTATCAGGGGAGGTATGGTAGCATATAATAGTAAAAGAAAGAATCTGCGAGTAAGCAAATCCGCCCTTTTCGTTGCTCTCGAGTATCAGAGATTTTTTCAATATTCTCAAAGCATTTTCAAAACGGTTCTTTTTCTTTTCAAGTTTGTAGTTTCTGTATAAATTAAAACGGTTGATTATTTTAGAGCGTAACTCTTTACTCCAAAATACGGTCTCGATCTGTTCAGGCATAATACCAGGGGAAAACAGAGATGGCGCGGAAAAGCCCAAAATATTCGAAATTCCTATAGTATTCTCGTTGCTGAGCGGGGGGAAAAACACTACTTCCGAACGGTATTGCTTTTTAACAATAACGAACGCATATAACGCCGCTAAAACACATATAAATATAAAATGGCATAGGATCGTTACTCTACGTTTAAGTAAAATGATAAGGTATGGGGAAAAATCAAGAAGCTTCGACGTCACAAACCCTCTTGCTTTAAGCTGTTGTTTAATAAGTCAGTAAGAATTATTGAAGAAATAGAATTTTCATTATAATTCATTCCACTTTTATCTCACAACTACGATTGAATCTTTCTTTGTTCTCTAAGTTATAAAATTTTAAAAGTAAAAGTAAAATAAGAAATTAATAATCTCTCGAACGCCCCCTCTTTTCTACTACTCAGTTCCATTTACGGAGGACGAGGGATTCGAACCCCCAAGGCCGTAGGGCCGGCGGTTTTCAAGACCGCTGGATTACCATTATCCTAGTCCTCCCTACTTAGATGTAAATGAAAATAATAACAAGATGCTTTCTTCTTCAAGTAACTTTGGTAAATCCTGAAACTATGAGCGCGGCCTTTTCAGAAGTTTTTATATTTTTTGGGTGGCGGTTAGTCACTATCATACCCCAAAGAAATGAATAATATTATCGGAAAAAACGCATCTATCCATTTTTGAGTTCAATAATAAGGCCGGCATTGCTTCATCGATAGTACCGGCTCACCGTCAGGGTTATCCAACGGTTGATCGAACTTAAACTCAATATCCATAGCATAGGGTTTTGACGGGTCTTTTCCATAAACCGGCTGGAAAAACCTGTGTGTTTCTTCCAATGCTATGCCTAGCGTATAGACTTGTTCAGGCGTAAGAACTGTTTCTCTCCCGGGCGGCAAAATATTAGAATGTCCGATGTAGATTATCGGTCTTCCTTCCAGACCGTATTTATAGATGAATTCATCGCTGGTAATATTGGAATCTGGAAGAACTACGGATGCATCGCCGTACTGTACATTGATATAAAAACCGGGATCCATGCCTGTCCGGTCGTAGATATTGGTTGTGATGGCGACGCCGGTAGCTTCTTCGTCGGGAAAAGATTGATGAACAAGAAGAGCCATTCCAACCGACCTATGATCGATTCCGCGATAGCTGCGCTCTTCAAACGCTCGGAAATACCATACGCTAGACCATACTTCACGGATGGCATTAAGCACTTCGGTAGGATTGTTCGGACCTCCGCTTTTTGACGTGTAAAGACCGGCCCCGGTAAATCCGTCGAGATCCTCCGCGTTTGTGCTAGATCGGAAGCGGAGTCTTATGCCCGGAAATTCTGTATTGATCTTAGCAAAGAGCAATTTCTGAAATTCCATATCCACCGGCGCTTTCATCATCGCATCCCTCAGTTCAGCCAGACGCTCATCACGAACAGCTGGGTTCGAATTGAATTGAGAGTCGACGAGCATTTTTTCTATATGGGCGTTGAAACCGTTCTGTTCCATGAACTGCCAATAGTAAAATACAGGGATTCCAAAAGCTTTCGGATAGGGAACTTTTTTAGGATCCATGTGAGGGAAGCATGAGAAATGGGTCGTTTTGCCGCCATATGCCGGAATGGCCTTTTTAATTGCAGCTTTAATATCATCACCGGAACTGGATTTACTTATTTTCAATATATCTTCGACATTTAGAAGCTCCTTGACCGACGTATCCATTGCAGCCACTTCGACTGTCGCCGGCCTGTGTTTTTCCCACCATTCATCGGCCTCTGCTGCACTAACTTCAGTTATTGTATAATTCAATTCCGTAACCTCAAGCTTTACCCATTTACCTTCAAGTGCCCGAAGTGTGCTATTTGTCCATGCCCCCCGTAAAGCCATATTGGGTATACCGCGATTGTGAGAAAGCACGTTTATATGCGCCAGCGGAGTCTGAAAAGCTTCCGTAATAATGCCGCTTGTAACCGATATGTCGTTAGGAACAACATCCAGAACCACAATATCGCGGAAACTGATGTAGGTTGTTGCAAGATCAGCAGCTTTGATAAAAACAAGCCTCCCCACACCAGTTGCAAAATTGAGCGGTTGATAATCGGTTCCTGCATAGATCTCTTCGGTTGTAATTACTCTTATTGAAGATGGAAGAGATTTCGATAGGTCGACCTGATCTTTTGAAACAGGATGGAAATAAAGAGAATCTCCGAAATAGCATGAGTCGGCAATTTTCTCCATTGCCATAGAGATCATTTCTACCGAAGCATTGTCGTTTGCCGCTATCTGATATGCCCAGATTTTCGGCCCTTCATAGAATGTAATTTCTCCTAAAACAAATCGTCTTTTAGGGGTAGTATATTCGGTGTTGTTGAATTGTGAAATACCCGGGACAAAAGGGAAATCTCCTCCGGAAAGATGCCCGGATGCAAAATCATAATGAATTGCATACTTCCTGCTGTTCTGAAAATAGAGAGGATTACTGCCGCTTGGATCCATTCTGTCTATTACGGTTTTGACGGATCTTGCGCCCGGGATGCTTGCGTTCATAGACGTAGAAGCCAATGCTTCGAAATCCCCGAAACAACCGATTGTGTGTGAATAGTCGGGTTCTGTTCCTTGCGGTATCGAGCATTCCCATACTCTCGACCCCGTGCCGTTCGGGTTCCGGTGGTCGTTAACACATGAAAAAATCAGGATTACCGATAATATCAAAGCCTGCGAAGCTCCACCTATTGTTATTTTCTTCTTCGACAACAATTTACATCCCCCTTTCTACGTCAACTAATCTCATTAATCGGGCTCGCATAATCTGTAGTCTGTACAATGGTATCCCTCGGGGCAGTCTTCATGGCCGGTGCACGATTGTTTGTCGGGATATGTGAGTTCAACCGTTACCGTCGATTCGATAATAAGCTGAGCCTTTGCATTTTCGTTGGTACCCACCGATCTGCGGGTTACATCGGCAACCGGATATCCGGCAATACCGTAAGTTTTTAGTTCGTCAAGTAGTCTTGCCGGAATAACGATTTCTCCGTTGTCCTCACAATCACATTGAATTTCACCTTTTGTCCCGCCGTGGTAACTTATGTTAACTCGTACATGTATTCTGGAGATGCCTTCAATCGAAGATTTTTCCCATTTAAGAGTAATGGGTTTGCCGTCTTCGAGAATCGCGGTGGTAGTTATCATTTTCAAAGGTGATATTGCCCTTGCCTGTAATGTAAAAGGAGATGCGGATGCACTTCCCGCCGGTGCAAAAGTAATTGTATCGCCCTCTGTGAACGGAGGATAATCCAGCTTGATGCCTGCCATCTGGTAATATGTGCCTATAGACCCTGTACGGGGGGAAAGTTTAAAAGTGGTATCAGAACCGTTCTTTTTAAATCCTTTTAAAGTTACCTCCCCTACGCTGAAGTTATTCGGATATTCCATACAACTATCTTTTTTTACGCATTTTGCATTACTACCGCACGAAGGATTGCAGAGCGGATAAATTGTTTTAAGCAGCCTGCAGTTCCCTTCCTTCATTGTTTCTTCGAAAATTATTTCAGGTGGCGATGGGCCGTCGTTCATCATTCCGCTGATCTGGGTATATGGTAAAGACCCTAATACAATATTTTCCGGCACCAACGTTACCCTAAACACTCCATATGATTCAATGGTATGGGTTGAGTCTCTCTGGCCACCGGGGACGGGATTATTTTCTTCACCGCAAAAAAGACATTGAAAACAAACAGCAACTATGCTCCACCGTCTAATTTTATAATGCATTTTTTCCCTCCCCCTTCTAAGGCTTTAATACTTTTCAAGATAATTTTTATTTTCATACTACCTGATACTGTTTTTAATAAAAAGGAAAAATTAAAAAAACATTCTTATTTTTTCCCTTCACTATAAATCCTTGCTCTATCATTTGTTTACAATTAATTTAATATTTTTATTTAATAAAAATGGCCGTTTTTCTCAAATTAATAATTTTTTTGTTCTTTCTGAAGAACAAATTTAATATTTCCTCAAATATAATAGGATTGGTAAATTCATAAAATCAGCGGCCTCTGATAGTTTATTAGTGCGCGATAAAGTTCAGTTCCACTTTCTTACTGCATTAAAAAAAGTTCTTATATTTTCCGAACCGACTTTGGGCGGCATTCCGCCGCCGCATGAGAAAATAACGCCGCTTTTATCTTTAAGCGAGTTTACCAGATCGGACGCGGCGGTGGCAATTTTATTTATATCGGTTCCGGCAAGTACGTCGCGCGGAGGTATGTTTCCGACAAGCGCTACTTTGTTACTCGTAAGTTCCTTGAGTTCGGATAATGTAATATCGAATCCCATATTGAAAAGATTGACATTCATTTCGGGTAAAAAAGGCGCCGAAACTCTGCAAGGGGCGTCGTTATGAAGAAACCTGACGGAGACGTCGGTTGTGAAGAGTTCCTTGAAGTAAGGGAGTCCGAAGGTGAGAAACTCCTCCTGTCCCAGAAAACCTATAATATCATCAAGAAGAAAAATTCCGTCAATTGATGGAAATGTTTCACGCTGTAGATTCAGCCAGTCTTTAAGAAATGAGGTTATTTTTTTCAGCAATATTTCCACCTTATCGGGTTGCATCATCATTGCCGTAAGAAATTCGGTCGATCCCATGAGATAACTTGCAATGTTGAGTGGCCCCCGCGCAACAGCAAAACGGATTTTATGACCAGCCTCTTCGATGGCGGGCAACGCAAGCTTAAGACGGTTGAGCATAAAAGGCAACAGACCGTCGGAAGCCGGATTCGGAACCGTAAGTGAATCGATATCATCGATATTTTCTATTATTTTATACGCAAAGGGGAATTCGTCGGCCGGAAAGGTACAGCGTACGCCGAATGCCGAAGGCTCGGTACACATGCCAAACTCTGACCAGAATCCCGGGAGGAATATTACATCCGGGAATTCGTTTATTGCCTTCATGTTTGCTTTTAACCAGATATCATCGTTTGTAAAATAGTCGATAATTTTCCGTCCGTACCAGTTCGGCAACCACGGGCTGTCGATAATAAATCCCACCGGTAAAGGTTCTACCGCTTCTCCTCTTAACACTTTAAGAACAATTTCCCATTGCTTATCGGTCATAATTTCTCCTGGTTTTTTATGGTTTACAAACTGAAGCCGCAGCCCTGAACGCTCTATAGGTACAATCCTTACGGCCGCACCGGCCGCAAAAATAATCTTCTTTCTTTACATTTGCGCCTATTCCGATAATGCCGCTCACCGATTTCACCGGGATCATAAGCGCCGAGTCTGTAAGTGAAATCCCGCAGAACCCAGGCGGAAAAAACGAGAACAGAAGATGCTGCTGCGTAAGAATCCAGCCGCAATAACCTGGGCTGAACCGGTTTGTTACACCAAGCCCCTTTGAAGCCATAGTATTTTCTATTTGATCGTGCAGCAAGCCGGCTGCCTTTTCCGCCGTAACAGAAGCCACGGTATCGATGAAGTGCCCTTTAAGAGGATCTCCTTCGCCGAACGCCGAGCGGGCCTGCAATTCCATTGACGGTCCTATTGTGCATGCAAAAAGAGCTGCTTGAGTTGCTTTTTTCATATAAGAAGCAATTATTTTGTCGGTTTCGAAAAATTTACCTCCGACAATAATTCCGTCGGAACGTTTTTCGTCCATAAACACGTCAACAAGCCGGTATCCCGCCCTGATATCGCACAGAAGCTGCCTGCTATCTATTATTTCCTGAATAACGGCACTGAAATGAGCGTCGAGTTTATTTCCGTAATAACCGAGCACCTTGCCGATTTCAGAGACGTCAAGAGGAAGATTTTCCACCCTGATTTCTATTTCGAAAATATCATTTCCATGATCGGTCTGAGGAAGAGTACTTCTCATCGGGCCGGACGTATTGCTCTTACAAGGGCTTTAATATGTTCCGGTGTGGTACCGCAGCAGCCGCCGACGATATTGGCTCCCGCTGCTATCAGTTCCCCGGCTTTTGCCGCCATTATTTCCGGAGTTTCCGGAAACACGGTTTTACCGTCTTGTATAATGGGTCTTCCGGCGTTTGCATGTACAAGTACAGGTATCGAACCGTCAGCACGTCTGATTTCACGAACAACCTCGATCATTCCTTCGATTCCATTTCCGCAGTTTGTGCCTATAATATCAGCGCCCGCCTCCTTTAATGCGTATACCGTTTCGGTTGGCGACACTCCCATCATCGTCCTGTATTCCCCGGAAGCGGTTTTATCGAAAGTAAATGTACAGATGATTTCGCAATGTGTCGAATTTTTTGCCGCCCTTACGGCAATGCAGGCTTCGTCTATTGCAGACATAGTTTCCACGCATATAGCGTCTACGCCACCCTCCGCCAGCGCCGCGGCCTGAATTGAGAACCCTTCGTAAAGTTCATCCTCGCCCACCTCGCCCATCATCAGTATTTCACCGGTCGGTCCCATGGAGCCCAGAACAAAACGGTCGTTTCCGGCAGCTTCCCTCGATAATTCCGCCGCAGCCCTGTTGATCTCCGCAGTACGGTTTTCCAGACCGAAACGTTTCAGTTTGAACGGATTTGCGCCGAAGCTGTTGGTTTCTATCATATCGGATCCGGCCTCGATATACCCTTTTGCTACACTCAGTACCTCGCCGCGTCTTTTTATGTTCCAGAGTTCGGGGCACTCTCCTGCTTCAAGGCCTATTGACTGAAGCAGTGTTCCCCATGCTCCGTCGGAAATAAGAACCGGCTTGCTTTTTAATTCGTAAAGTATCGATCTCATGCCGCGGCCCCGAGGGAATTGAGCCATACGACAGCGCCCTGCGGATCGCGCGCGTATCCGCTCGCGCCTATCTCGCGCGCTATATCCGAAGTGAGCGGCGCGCCGCCTACTATTATCTTGATATCCGGGAACCGGCCGCGTATCTCCTGTACCGTTTTCGACATACTGACTATTGTGGTTGTAAGCAAAGCGCTCAAACCTACAACGCATTGCGGATTGGCTTGTATGGTCTCTATGAATTTTGCGGGTTTGACGTCTACTCCCAGGTCGATGACGTTCCAGCCGTTCCCTTCTATAAACATTGCAACGAGATTCTTCCCTATATCGTGAAGGTCGCCTGCCACTGTGCCTATTACAAAAGTCCCCTTTTGTTTGACGCTACCTGACTGGAAATACGGTTTAAGACGGGCGGTTACCGCTTTCATTGCTTTGGCTGCCATAAGCATCTCGGGGACAAAAACCTCGTTCCTGCCGAATTTTTCGCCTACACGAACCATACCCGCAATACACGATTGCAGTATTTCTTCCGCAGATATACCTTCATTCAGAGCCTGAAGCGAAAGTTCATCAGCTCCGTCAAGCCCTTTCATATCGGACGGGTATGGTGAAGCTTTGTTGATTTTTCCCCTCTCTACACACAGGCCTATCTTCTCAGACAATTCGTTCATCCAAAAACTCCCCTCGAAAAAATCTTTATGAGTTTTATAAGAAAATAATTGTTTTCGACGAAACGTTCACGTCTTTTCGCGACGTCGACGCCCATCATATCGTGTCATTAATAAGGCAATTAATTATTTTCTAAACCTAATTTTGAGTATGGGGAGATTGATTTACATGTTTCAATGTTTATAAGGGGAGAAAAAAAAGGTAATGAAATTCAGTTCGCTTGCAATATCGGATCCGTCCAACCTTATTTTCGGCTATGCGCCGAAAGCGGTTATTACAAGAAGAGGTCTTACGATAGGAGGGGGAAGGGTCTATCCCGAACTTAAATTCACCCTTCCGCCGATGGAGGTATCTATAACAAATCTTGACGAAGTAAAAAAACATTACCGTGAAATCGTTAAGGGAGCGCTGGAAAAGGCTTCACATCTATACAGCGAAGGGGTAGTGCTGGAATTCGAAACATTGATCGAAATGACTCAGACTCCAAGGCTTGGAATCGAAATAACATCTCTTATAAACGAACTGTGCGAGGAATATTACCGAAAGTTCGGTTTACGAAGCGAAGTAAGGCTTACGCCTAACGACCTCAGGGAATTCGAACGTCCGCCGAGAATGCGCACGTCTTCACTTCTTGACAGGATGATAGAGCTTTTCGAAGAGGGGGCGAAAGCCGGGGGCGATCTCTTATCGATAGAATCAACGGGAGGTAAGGAGATTTCCGATGATGCGCTTCTTATGTGCAATATAAAACAATTCATTTTTTCGCAGGCCGTATTGGGCGTCAGGGATATGAAGATGCTGTGGGAAAAAATAGTTGGTGTTGCCCGGAGTACCGGCCGGATTGCAGGAGGCGACACTGCATGCGGTTTCGGCAATACGGCAATGGTGCTTGCCGAAAAGCAATACATTCCGAAGACTTTTGCGGCTGTGGCGCGTATTGCAACGGTTGTACGCACGTTAGTGGCCGTGGAGGAGGGAGCTTCGGGGCCTGATAAAGATTGCGGTTATGAAGGCCCGTATCTCAAGGCTATTACAGGCATACCAATTTCTATGGAAGGAAAGACCTCCGCCTGCGCCCATGCAAGCCCTGTGGGCAATATCGCCGCTGCATGCTGCGATTTATGGAGCAACGAATCGGTACAAAATATTAAACTGCTTGCGGATATGGCGCCTGTAGTTTATATGGAGCAACTGCAGTATGACGTCAGGCTGTTGAACGGCGCGATAAGAGAAGGAAGAGAAACCGCGCTTACACTGCAGCGGCTGCTTGTCGACTCGGACCGGTATTTTGATCCGCAGGCCTTTGTGCTGTCTCCGGATGTCGTTATTGAAGTGTCGAAAGAAATAGTTAAAGGCGAAAATTATATCGACGCCGCAAAAAGGGGTTGCCTGAAAGGCATAGAAATGATCGAAGAAGCTATTTCCGACGGAAAACTAATAAATGATCCGAAAGAGAGTTCATGGATTAATCTTCTTAAAGATGAAATCGCCTCCATCCCTGCAAACGAAAGCGCTTTCGTGGAGGAGATTCTGCCTACGCTTGACACAAGCAAAACATCTCTTGCCGAATACGGCCTTTAGCAGGAAGTTGTGAAAGAAAAGGCTCTATATCCCACCGCACCGCGACGCCGCATGATAAGACTGCTTCTGGAGTGAGGTAGAGGAACAGGTATTAAAATACTAAAAAATAAAAACAGAATAATTTGAATTATAAAAAATGCTCTACCTGCCTTTCATTTCTTGATCCTTCCAAGATATATTGGTTGTTCCCTTGAGTAGTTCGTAATCCGCCGAAAGAACGGCGGCATGCACTTGCTAATCAAAGAAGAATTCCCAGAAGAACAGTGTTCGTCAAGAAATTGATACACAACAGGTAGAGCATTTTAAAAACCTTTTTAATCGTCATTCCCTAGATAGTTTCCCATCATGTATCACGATTAATATCCGATCTAATAATATAATATATCACACTTCTGTAAAAAATGTAAAAATTCTTTTAAAGTAGCGTGTTTTTTAATCTACATTTATGCTTACGGAAGTATTTTTTAAAACAGAGAGTATTGTATTGCGGAAAAAAGTACTTAAAAGGAAGATATGAGCAGATTTATTGTCGAAGGCGGAAAGAAGTTAAGAGGCTCGATTACCGTGGCCGGGAATAAAAACGAGGCGCTTGCCCTGATCGCAGCGTCCATGCTCTGCCCGGGTACCGTTGTCTTTTCAAATGTACCGGATATCGGCGATGTTAAGAAAATGGCGACGATAGCGGAGATACTAGGCTCCCGCACAAAATGGCAAGGCGCCAACCGATTGGTCGTCGATGCATCTGATTTATCTTCGGTTGCTTTACCTTCAGAACAATCCGGTGCAATCAGAGCATCGATACTTTTTGCGTCGTCGCTTCTTGTTAGAAAAAAAGAAGCGATTATAATTCAGCCAGGTGGTGATAATATAGGACGAAGACGGCTGGATACCCATTTCCATGCATTTAAGGCACTTGGAGCCAGTTTAAGAATAGAGCGAAGAGGGACATCGGAAATCATATACCATCTGGAAGCTCCCGATGGTCTTAAAGGAACCGAATTGTATTTGGATGAAACTTCGGTTACTGCAACCGAGAATGCGATTATTGCAGCTGCGGGAGCTATTGGAACCACTACAATCTATAATGCCGCCTCGGAACCTCACGTTCAGGGGGTTTGTGGTTTTCTGGAAAAAGCCGGGGTGAAGTTTTCAGGAATAGGTTCAAATGTTCTGACAATATACGGAAGAGAAAGTTTCAACACGTCGTTCGAATGGGAAGTGGGGGCCGACTACATCGAGGCCGGTTCATTCATCGGTCTTGCTGCAGCCACAAAGTCTGCTCTTACGATACGAGGAATAGATCCGAGACAGATGCGAATGATACTTCTGCAATTCGAAAGGATCGGCGTCCATGTGGAGACGGACGTCGTCGCATCAACTCTTTATGTTCCTGAAAATCAACCGATGATGATCAAACGCGATCTGGGCGACTCTATACCCCGCATAGAAGACGGCCCCTGGCCGGGTTTTCCCACCGATTTAATGTCGATTCTGCTGGTAACGGCCACACAATCTTCGGGAACCTGTCTTATTCACGAAAAGATGTTCGAGTCGCGATTGTTTTTTGTGGATAAGCTTATATCAATGGGGGCTCAGATCGTACTATGTGATCCGCACCGGGCGGTCATTATAGGCCCTTCACATCTTTACGGGGCCAAAATAAGCTCTCCTGATATCCGGGCAGGCATGGCGCTTCTTATAGCCGCGCTGGCGGCTGAAGGTCAAAGCGTAATCGACAATATCGCGCAGATAGACCGTGGATACGAGAGGATCGACGAAAGGCTCAGGTTGCTGGGAGCTGAAATCGTGCGTATTGACGAAAGTCGTCGGGGAGCGGTGTGACGTGAATAGTTACTGCCCGCAGAGTGTTCCGGGAATAACGACAGGGCATATTAAACTCTTTCGCAGGATGAAGGGACGCCTTTTCGTATGGGAATTTTTGCTTCTACTTTGCGCTCCTCAGATCAGGCAGTTCTATCCCGACGCTTTTTTTCCTGAAGACAACGTATACGAAAACAAATCGCTCGGCTTTTTGTTGACATTCCGCGGCAACTGGTCAATCATAACCGATCCTTCGGAAATGAACAAAACCTACCGCTCTTTTGCCGGAAAACTGCAGAAGGCGGGCGCCGAACTTCTGTTTATGGGCAGTACCGTAGACGGACTTTACGGAGTAAAGGCAATAGCCATAAACCTCAACGAGCCGCCTATGGAGTACGCCAGATATATACGTGATGTTAACAAATCGGAAGTGGAAAACGACACTGAGCCTGTGGATTTTTTTGCAGGCGGCAATCCCATGGTAAAGTGGATTTACGACAAGTCCGGATACAGGTTCGTGGAATTCTTTTTCGTCGTAGATACGTACGATATACGTCTCTCGTTCTGGACAAGACGTCAGCTGTTCAGCGGTTTTCTGCCGGTTTTCGAAGAGATAGCAGCTACACTTACTCCGCTATCACGGTTCGATTAACCGACGCGTCAAACCACATATTATTTTCAATCAAAACCATTTTTACCTTTAAGTAAAGATAAACATTATGTCACTTTGTGCCTGGATAGCTTTGAATTCCGTCAAAGGGTTGGGGCCTGTTGGGTTCGGGAGGCTTCTCGAACGATACGGCTCACCCGAGGCGGTTTTGAAGGAGTCTCCAGAGAAAATAGCCGGCGAGGGACTGATTTCCCCGGAGGTCGCCCGACAGTTGAACTCTCCGCAGCTTATTAAGGCAGCTGAGCTGCAGTTGAAACTTGCGGAACAAACAGGCGCCGTAGTGTTGACTCTTGCCGACAATCGTTATCCTCCCTACCTGCGTGAGATATTCGCTCCGCCTCCGGTGATTTTCGTCAAAGGCAACCTATCCGTTTTTCAACGGCATGCAATAGCGGTTGTGGGTACACGATCGCCGAGCGCTTACGGGAAGCAGGCTACTTTACATATTACAAAAGAACTTGTGGAACACAATTTTGTAATCGTAAGCGGACTAGCGCGGGGAATCGACACGGCTGCGCATGAAGCCGCGCTCGACGCCAAAGGAGCGACAATAGCGGTTTTAGGAAGTGGCGTCGACAACATTTACCCACGTGTCAATAATGCTCTTGCCGAAAGAATCGTCTCCTCCGGCTGCATCATTTCGGAATTCCCTTTCGGAACAGCTCCGGAAGCATTTAATTTTCCCCGCAGGAATCGTATAATAAGCGGGTGTGCCGCCGCGGTTATAGTGGTGGAGGCCGGAGAAAAAAGCGGTAGCCTTATTACCGCAAGGTATGCGCTCAGGCAGGGAAGAGAGGTTTGTGCGGTGCCGGGGCCCATCCATTCGCCTTTGAGCGTAGGAACGTTCAACCTGATAAAGGAAGGAGCCACGCCGGTGCGAAGCGGTCATGAACTGGCAGAGGCGCTTGTTGCCGTAACCTCTCCAATGCTTGTTGCCGATGTTTCGCTGAAAAGTGAAATGCCGGAAGACGTGTTTACGGAGGAGGAACGAAGAATTCTTGAGGGATTATCGGATATACCCATGGATATAGACACAATTGCATCACGGCATAGTATACCTCTGTCGGATCTTTTTGTGGCTCTTCTTAATCTCGAACTTAAAGGACTGATACAACAGTGCGGCGGCCAACAATTCATAAGAGTATGAGTATGATATGAGACGTCAATGGGCAAAGAGAGTATTGATTGCGGCGGTTGTGGTCGGAGCGGCGGCGGTGCTCTTTTCGGGCAGACAGGGGCCGTTGACATTCTACCGCACCTGGATAAGAACTCGTCAATTACGGAGAGAAATAGATCGTTCAAACGCGGTTGTTGATTCGCTTAAAGAAGAGATTCGTCGGCTTCAACACGATACCGCTCATATTGAACGCATCGCCCGTGAAAAATACGGAATGGCAAAGAAAAATGAAAAAATGTATAAATTTGTAGAGGAGAAATAGAATGGCTCGTCTTTTAAAGAGATTTTTAAAACAGATGCGCACCAATATATTTACCGGTGTGCTGCTGATCATACCGTTGTTTGTTACCGTCATCATCATTATTCAATTATTTCAGTGGATCGATTCGGCTCTGCCTAAAATACTTGGGGTGGAGATGGCTCCCGGTTTGGGGATATTGATCACACTTATTATAGCCTATTTTGCAGGGGTGGCGGCAAAAAATTATTTCGGTAAAAAAGTAATCGCAATAGGTAATAATATCATAGGCAGCATTCCGTTTCTTAATAAGATTTACCTTACCATACAACAGATCGTCGACATGGTTTCGCTAAATAAAAAGCAGGTATTCGAGCGGGCGGTGCTTATCGAATATCCCAAGGATGATTGCTATACCATAGGTTTTGTCACCAGCCAGGCAAATACGGTTTTTTCGCTTAAAGTAGGACAGAAACTGGTGGCGGTTTTTGTTCCCACGACCCCAAACCCTACTTCCGGCTTTTTGCTTTACCTACCGGAAACAAAGCTTATAGAAATAAACATGCCGGTCGAGGCTGCCATTAAATTGGTGGTATCGGGAGGCCTTTTGGGAGCAGACCATGCAATTGCATCAAAGACCGTTCATGCGGGGATAAGAAAAGGGTGGAAGTGGACCGATATATTCAACCGCAAACATCAGGGTGGTGCTTATCACGATCCCCGTGACTGACGCTTTTTTATGAGTATCGATAAATGCACCTCAATAATTCTTTCCGCATCTCCTTTTCGTGAGTCAAGTCTTCTTCTGTATCTCTTTACCCGCGAACACGGCCGGCTTCATGCGATAGCCAAGGGAATAAGAAGGGGGGATCGGCGCTCGGTTCCCATCGAGAGGGGATATCTTATCGAACATAATACCTATATAAAGCCTAATAGAGATCTTCATCTGGCGACCGATTTCAATATCAGAGAGCATTTTCCGGCCATACGAGGCAATCTGGAAAAGACCGCCGTGCGCGACGTGCTTTTCGATCTGATGCTCGGCGCGGTCAGACTTACCGATCCTCACCCGGAACTTTTCGATTATATAGGAGCGTTTCTTGTAAAGCTGGAAAACATACAATGCCGCGGAGGAAGGCTGCTTCTGTTTTTGTCGAAAACGCTGTTCGGGATCGCCGGGCATCTGGGCGTGGGCATCGATTTCAAAGTGTGCTCAGGTTGCGGAGAGAGGTTTGAAGAAAGCACCGACGTATGGTTGATAATAGAAAAAGGCGCCGTGCGGTGCGGCGAGTGTATAAAAGGACATCCGAATACACACAGGCATCTTCCTGCAGGCACAGCGTTTTTTTTCGGCAATTTTGACAATCAATGTCAAAACCAAACGCCCAACTTAACAAACAAACAATCAATGGGGGTACTCCATACAGCCTGCGAATATCTACGGTATCATCTTGACATCAGGAGACGGTTCGAATCGGTCGCTTTTATAGAAAAATTTTTCTCTTGAAATTGGTAGCTTTTCGGATAACTCGTAATAAACCGAAAGACTCTCCTAATATCAGAATCCGTACAAGGCGTCGCATATTGTTGCATTGAAAGGCAGAGATTTTACCACCTGAATAGTGGTATCCAGTGCGAGATCGAGTATATAAGTATCGGAAGGGTCTAGAAGCATGCCGCTACGTTCGGCGATTACAGAGCAAAGAGGCCTTGCCGGATGGTATTCGTTGGCTGCAATCACCTGGGCTATCCTTCCATCGCTAAGCTCCACCATACTGCCTACAGGAAAGAATGAAGCGGATTTTAGAAAGGCGTTGACATATGTTTCGCTTATAAGTTTTTGTCCGGCCATTTTAATCAGCATTTCGACTCCGCGGAAAGGAGTGTAGGCGCTTCGGTATGGTCTGGGCGAGGATACTGCGTCGAAAATATCGGCTATCTGAGTAATTTTGGCGAAGTTGTGTATAAGTCTTCCGGCACGCTGCTTCGGATAGCCTTTTCCGTTTTCCCGTTCATGGGTCTGATAAGCCACATACTTCACCGCGTCCGGAACACGCAGCATCTTCTCAATAATATGCAACCCGAACAGGGGGTGTTTGCGCACTTCATACCACTCCTCTTCGTTAAGTCGTCCCTCTTTGAACCTTATCGATCTGGGAACGAGAAGCATACCGACGTCATGCAAGAGCGCACCCATGCCTATCAGTATAACCTGTTCTTCGCTGAAGTCACAGGACGCCGCAATGTTCATAGATAAAAGACAGACATTCAGTGTGTGATTGTAAACCGGATCATGACGATCCACTTTTTGCGTCGCTATAGACAATAAAATATTACGGTCTGTCAGAATGAGTTTGACGAAACGTTCGGCGATATTGCGTATTGTCCCGCAATCCACCGGCATGCAGTTCACAAGACGGTTCAGAATTATTTTGACGGTTTCGAGTGTATTTGTATAGGCCTTCAGAACGTTGTTCTTATAATCGAAAGGTCTCTGAAACAGGTACTGCTGCCTCATGTTAAAACGCAGTGCCCTGCCTGTGGGATGATCGCACACGCGTTCGAGTTTCAGTGCCCTGTCAAGACTTTCAAGCGAGCGATCGGCGAGGAGCTGTTCATAGCCTTCTCTTCCCGGTTTGATGTTCCATTTTTCAAGTAACAGTTTTTCACTTAACTGAATATTAACGGTACCGGCTTTACTCTCTGATAATGATGTTTTCTGTTCAGGTACTAATAAACTCTTAGTGTCGCCGGGCTGTTTTATTTCATCATAATGAATATGTATTTCAAAAATGTTTCGCCTGCGGAGAAGTGAAAGATGCTGTGCCGTTATTACCTCGCCCTTGGCGATAAGAAGCTGCCCTTTGGGGGAGTAGTAATCGGCTTCGGTTACCTGACCTTCAACCAGGTCCTCGAGTTGTTTTATGGGCATTATTACCCTCTTTCTTAAGCCTTCGTCATCTCTTTGCTTTCTGATTCCGCTAAAAGTAGTTCAGTCAGTCTGGCTTCCAGAAGTCGTAGATCGAGACGATTGTTCATGGCAATACAGCCCGAAGGGAGAGAAGCGCCGGACGAGTCGGAGCAGAAGACTATAACAGGGGCTTTTTTGGAACCGTTTTTTTCTGCTCCTTTAGAATCGAGTGGAGCCTGATGCAGAGACGTTAATTTTACCAACTTTTCTGTATCGAAAGGAAAAGTCGTCCAGCAAAAGATGGCATGATATTTATTATCGAGCTTATCTACGCCGGCGTCGTCAGGAATGGTTTCGCATCTAATCCCATGACTCTGCATATCTATAACCGGCGGAATGAAAACGGCTCGTTCAGGATTCCACACCCCTATTCGTATATCTTTGACATTGATACCTTCAGGGCAGACGCACTGATACTCACGGCTCTCAAGAGCCAAAAAAGACCGGAATGTTTCCACCTGAGACCTTACAGCCTCGATAAAACCTGCTGTAATACCTGAAAAAAGCTTTGCTGACTCAAGAAACATATTATTCAATGGAGTTACAAACTCATCACATTCCCTTCCGCAGTGAATAAGTTTTGCAAGAAGATTGCCCATTGCAATACATAATGCCAGCTTTTCTTCAGTTTTAACCGGAGGATTGCTTTTTTCGATGACCGAATATTGATTACTTATAGCGTCTGTGATCTCCGGGGGGATCTTCCATTTTGGGAAAAGGTCGGCGATCAGATCCAGATGGGTTACCTTTAGCCGGGTCATTTCGTTTTCAATAAACAGACCTGCTTTTTGAACCGTAAGTTCAAGTACTTCGTTGAAAATCTGCGGGAAAAAATCATCCAGAAGCAGGATGCCCAGATCATGGAGAAGACCGGCCAGAAAAGCCTCTTCGGTATTGACGTCGCCGAAAGATTTGGCCACACGTTCTGCAATAATGGCAGCGGCGAGCGAATGATACCAGAAATCGGTCCGGTCGAAACCAAGATTGGTTGTGGTGCTCCCGAACAGTTTCATTACACTCATTCCCATTACGATCTTCTTCGTCTCGATAAAGCCGATGCGTATTATCGCCTCTTTGATCGAGCCGATGCGACGGTTGGCGCTTGCGAAAAAGACAGAGTTGGAGACTTTGAGAATATGAGCGGCTATTACCGGATCCGCCGAAATCGCCTTTGCCAGATGTCCCGCGCCTGAACGTTCGTCATTTGTGATCCTTAGCACTGTTGCAATAGTAAACGGAAACGCCATAAGTTTGGCTACATGCCGGCTCATAGCCTCTATTTTTGCCGTGGGATTGACGTTTTCGCTAAGTATAAGTGCAGCATCTTTCTCTTTATCGGAGATCTGCGCTTTTTTTTCGATAGTTTTATTAAACGGTTTCAGCAGCTTTTCGATTAAAGCAAGGAGATTGTTGATTTTAAGCGGCCGTTCTATATATCCGGTGACGCCGCTCTCCTGTATACCGCGCATAAGAGACGGCGCGATCCGGTTTCCATAGCCCACGATCGGAATCATCCTTGTTCGTTTATATCCCCTTACCCTTTTTACAAAGCTGATATGCTCAGTGCACATTTCCGGCAGATCGATAAGGATTATATCGGGAATGAATTGCTGCAGCATCACAAAGCTGCGATAATCGGGTTCGGAAATAAGCACACGAAACCCATGCTGCTCAAAGGCCATATGGAGAATCTGGCGTTCGCGAATGTTGCGAGACATCAGAACGATACTTATCATGCTCCCACCCTCAGATAAACCGCCTCATTCCATTAGGGCTGCGCCGGGTTTGGTTTTTTGCTGCCGAGGGCACTTATGAGTCTTCCTTTTCTTATCGGCAAAACTTATTATAACAATTTAGTACCGATGGGTCAAGGAAGTGAGGGTGAAGAGAAATTAGGAATTATAGTCTGTTGATGGATAAAGATCCGTTTAAAAGCAATAAATTGACAACCGACAATGAGCCGGTCGGACGTTGGAGAGCGCGTCAGGCCGTTTACGGTGAAGTGCTGGATGCGCTTGACAGGGTCTTTGCATGCATTCCGGTCGAATATATGCCGCTTAAGGGAGCGCATCTTATATGCAGTGGTATCGCAGAAAAAATGGCGTCCAGGGAAATGATAGATATCGATCTGCTTGTAAGGCCTTCAGTATTCGAGGATACCCTGGAGTTTTTGAGCTCTCACGGTTCGTTGATACGTCTGCCGCCGGATCCGTGGAGCTTCGAACAGCCTTTCGTTTACCTTCACGGCCGACATCGGGTGCGTTTCGAACTCCATAGCGGACTTAACCGTCCGGAACGGTTCTTTCTGGATGTTGACGCAATGTTCGATCGGGCGGCTCTGCAGACGTCGGTTCGCAGGATTATGACGCCGGAAGATGCGCTTCTGATTCTTATCTGTCATACTCTTGTGCATCTTGTAGACGGTATAAGGGATCAGGTATATGAAGAGGCATTGCTTCTTTCCGGAGAGAGCGCTTTTTCATGGGAGAGATTCTCGGCCGTTCTTCGCTCAAGCGGCATAGAAAGGTTCGCGAAGGCGCTGCTTACGCTTGCCGGCCGAAAGGCAGGGCTTATGCTTCCGCATCAGTTCAAAGCCGATCCTATCGGTATAGCTTTACTTTCAATAAAAAGCCCCCGGCGCGGCAGAGGAGTGTTGACCCTGCTTTTCCGCTGCCTGATCGAACTTTCTTTCGTAAAAAGTCCCCTCAGTATGGCATGGAGGTATATAAGAAAAAAGCCTTAATTTCTTCCTTCATGTAGTTTAAGCCTGATAGGTATTGTATTCCCAATGGCATCCGGGAAGGCATACAAAAGGAGAGAAGCTGCCCGGCAGTGCGCCGATAGGAGATTTGCTGGTACAACAGGCACCGGAAAAGGCCGTGCTCACATCCTCGGTGTATATTTCTGGTTTCTCGTACTGCTCTTTTTCCGACATAAAACCTCCTTATCGGAAGTAATTGTTTCTAATTTTAATAAAATAGGAAGTAATTGCGAAGATTATCTTCAACCCTTTCAACCTGATCCGTAAAAAAAATCCTCTTAAAAAAAACGGTAAAAAATCTGCCGTCATAAGAAATAGCCTGTTTATTATGACGGTAATTAATTTATATAATTGTGACGCCCGATCCTCGATTTCAGCGACAATATCGCCACAACTTACCGGTTCTATTGAACCGCTGTTGTCTCCCATGAAAAAAGCCGTTCCGTTTTTCGCTTTTACCAGTCTGTGGATAAGCATACGATCACCGAATCGGAAAAGATAGCAGTTGCCCGGAGTAAGCGACCGGGGAGTTCTGCATTCCACGGTTTGGCCTAATAATAAACAGGGCTCCATTGAGCGACCGGTTAATTGAAATCTTACCGATGGCTCGAAACCAGGCAACGCCTGATATACATCAGCGGTTTTTGTAGATCGTCTCATAGTATGCCTCTGCATAATTGCAGGTTTGCCGCATGGGCTTTTTCCATGTTTTGTTTTCCGAATACATGATACCAGGGCAGAGCACGCAGAATCGTACAAACCGGCAGGAACCACATTTGTCAAGATCGGTTCTGCGTAAAGAGCGCAGTTCCGCGTAAAGGCTTGATTCGCGTACGATTTCGTGAATCGGTCTGCGGTCTTCGGTTATATTGCTTATGGAGTGGCTTCTGAAAGAGAGGCAGGGTACGATGGAGCCGTCGGCACGGATAGCCACGTGACCGAGAAGACTTTTGCATAAATACCCCTCGAAAGGGAAAGTTTTAATATTCTCTTCGAAGCACTCCCGCATAAATCCGGCTCCGTCACCCGACGAAAGGGAAAGGTATCTTTTTAAAAAGCTTTTTGTAGTAGTAGGCGCATAAGCGCGGCGTATATAGTCGTTTGAGTTTATCTTAAGAGATCCTATATGCACTTCAAAATCTCTTTCGGAGAAAAACGATTTTGTTTCGTTAAGTGAATCTAAATTGGATTCGGTAAGATTGACTATTACAAAGACCCTCACTCCTGCGGCATGCAGGGCGTCGGCTGCGGCAAGCGCCCTGTCGAATGAACCGTTTGTTTTTGTAAAGGAGTCGTGCAACCTCGCGTTATGAGAAAAAAAACTGAACCTTATATAGCCGAAATATTTTGAATGGCGCGCAAGAAAAGAAATATGTTCGGCCGTAATAAGGGTTCCGTTGGTTAGAATAACGACGTCGAAGAAACGTTTTTTTACGGCGTGATCGAGGATTTGCAGAATATCGGTTCTTATGAAAGGTTCGCCCCCTGTAAGGAGAAGGGAAACAATCCCCGCATCCGTAAACCGGTCGAGAACGTCGCATAACTGTGACGTCGTAAGCTCGGTCGACGAAGGTTCGATAAAACAGTAATCGCATGCCTGATTGCAGCGTGTCGTAAGTTCGATCGACGCGGTCGTCGGATAGAAACGTTTATGGAGCTCTTCGAATTTTTTAAGCGCCCCTCCTATCATATCTCCGCCTCGTCAAGCAGACCAAGTTCTTTTAATTTACCGATGAAACTTCTGACGTCTTCCGACGCTTCGGATTCGCTTACGTTGAATCTTTCGGTCGTCTTTTTAACTATCTCGTCGATTGAGGCTCCGCTGCTGATAGCCTCCCAAAGAAATGTTCCTGTACGATTGAATGTGTGTATAAGCGCCTTATAACGGTCGTAAACAAACAAATCATCTCCTATCTTTCTTACCGATAGTTCAGGGTTGCAGCGCAGGCTCATAATAATTCTCGAACTCCGAATATATTGTTTCTATGGCTGAATCGTCGTTTCTAAAATGGAATATGCCGCATTGAACCGAAACGGAAATCAATTCCAGGCTGGAAAGGAGTTTCTCGGCCAGAATCCTGGGAAGAGGCTGGGTATAGACGTTTTTCAGCATTTCACGAAACGAACGTTTCGTATCGATTATTTCTATTGCGGTAATGGATGAATGGCGAAGGAAAAAAATTCTCTTCAGGTCTACGGCGTCGGTAATATTTCCCTGACCGCCCGAAGATGTAAACGGCGTGGGAGCACCCATTATTGCTGCACCGCTTTCAAAAACAAAATTAAGTTCATCGCTCCCCCGGCGAAAAAGATCCGGCCTACCTGAAAGAATACGTGCTATGGTGCTTTTTCCCGAGCCGGACGGACCGCAGAACAACGCACCGCCGTAAGGCGGGCAGGCAATAAGCGAGGAATGAAGCGGCACGGCGCCATCGCTTATTAGATGATAGGTCATGAACCATTTGATTGAGTTGAATATGATTGACGATTGGTCAACGGCTGCCTCCGATATATATAAAGTTCCTTTTCGGGCCTCGAGTTCGATATAAAGTCTGAAATAAATTCCTCCGACTTCGAAGTCCGAAACGCCGTTTTCCTTATAATAAATTCCAGCCCTTCCGGTTGCGGCATTTAAAGAGGCGTTGCCGCTAACCGGTTTTACCTCGAACGCCCCCCTGTCTCCATCACCATTTGCTTTTTCGGAAAGGAAAGGAGCAAGGTTGGCAACAATACGTTCCCGCCATTCCGAAGGGAGGCTGATCGATGCGGTTAAGTTTCCTATAGTCAAGCGAAACATTCGTATCTTCATCCACGGTCTGATGGATATAAGATACCTTAATGTGTTGGAAATGACAATATAAATGAATGTGATGTGTTATTGAGCCTCTTCGGGCACTTCTCTCGAACCAACCGTCTTTACTATCTTAATAGCTGTAATACCGCCTGCGGCAGAGTATTGGCCTGGGCGAGCATAGCCATTGACGATTGCGAAAGAATCTGCGACCTCGTATAGGAGGCGGTTTCCGCGGCGAAATCGGAGTCGCGTATCACCGTCTCCGCTGCCTGCGTATTGGCCTCCTGATTAAGGAGATTGTTAACAGTATGTTCGAGACGGTTTATCATAGCGCCGATATATGCCCGCATCCTGTTGATACGATCGAGGCCGGTGGGGTTGTTTGCGTTCATTACCAGAGTTGCTTTGACTGCCGCATCGATGTTTTTGCCGCCGTCGATAAGTTTCAGAATAAGGTCGAGCTTGTTTCCCACACTCGCATTCCCGCCGAATGCGGCATTTATCATAATATCTCCGGGGTCGGTTAAAGGATCCCACGAAAAATCTCCGAAATAGCCGTCTCCGTCCATCATATCAGGGACCGCATTGTTGGCTGCAAGGTGGAACAGTGTGTTGCTGTCCATCTGAGCGAACGCTATTGTCAGCATATTCTGAGCATTCGGGTTATAGTAGTTTCGGTTGGATGCAGAAACATAAGCTGCCGCATCTTCGGCGGTATAGTTCTGGCCTATCATCATATTGAAGTGGTGGCCGCTCCCTTCATCATCACTTCCAATAGGGCCTCCGTTTGGTAGCACATTTGCACGGATTAGTTTATGGGCCGTCTGTGGTGGGTCCGAGTCATCATTTGAAGTATAGATTCCGTTGGTATTATTCCCGCTCTGTTCCGGAATTGCAAACAGGGTCATTCCGTTATATGTGGTACATGCAGCAATCCTGTCGAGTTCTTTCATAAGCTGGTTGAACTCCTGTCCCATGTAATCCCGTTCGGTTTGGGTATAGGTGTCGTTTTTAGCCTGAATTACCAGCTCGCGCATTCTCTGCATTATTGTCGCCTGTTCGTTAAGCGCGCCGTCTGCAATCGTCAGAAGCGCAATTGAGTCCTGGGTGTTTTTCAAAGCCTGCGCCATGCCGCGAACCTGCGTTCTGAGATTTTCCGAAATCCCTAATCCGGCGGCGTCGTCCGCGGCGGAATTGATCCGCAGCCCGGTTGAAAGTTTCTGAATCGTTTTGGATAAGTCTCTGTTTACCGAAAAGAGCGAGTTTCGAGAGGTTATCGCGTTGATGTTAGTGTTTATACGCATACCCACATCCTTGTTGTTGGCGATTCATTCCTTTGAATCCGCGGCTTATTTTCCGCCTAATACTATTTTCGGATTTCACAGGGGGGTACTTGAATTGTTTTTTTATTTATCCACATTCCCCTGTAGAAACCGCCTATTTTTTATCGGCAATAATCCGGCAAACTTTAATTTTATTTTATTGGCCTTGGTTAAGAATGAAGTTATTTTAAATAGAATTTTAAATATTAAAATCATTTTTATTTATTTTATTGATAAATTATTAATAATACATAAACAAATGAAAGCTCTTATTCCAAATACCGACATTACTGTAGACGACATTCACCGGCTCGTTGCTCCTTTAAGGGAAAAGGGTAAGCGGTTGGTAACCACTAACGGCTGTTTCGATCTTCTGCACTATGGGCATATAAAATATCTTTACGACGCAGCAATGCTGGGCGACATTCTTGTTGTGGGAGTCAATGCAGACAGCAGTGTAAAGAAGCTTAAAGGGGAAAAACGCCCTGTTCAGAATCAAAGAGATCGTTTGTTTATCATCAGTTCGTTAAAGGTAGTTGATTATGCATTTATTTTTTACGAAGATAATCCATGCTTTTTTCTCGAAATACTGAGGCCGGATGTTCATGTAAAAGGCGGCGATTACAGGGTCGAAGATTTACCTGAAACTGAAGTTGTAGAAAAATACGGCGGCAGAGTCCGTATCGTTCCCTTTACACAGGGGTATTCGACGAGCTTGCTTATTGATCGGGTGCTTTATGGCCGGGGAATAGAGGGGGGGGAAAAAAATTAGAAAATCACTTGGGAACTTGAACTTTTCCCGCTCCTGTGATAAGCTTTTATTTATAGCGGAGGTGTTTTGTGGGGTCTAATCCGATTGAAAAAGAGACGAAATATCTCGAGACGGTTATGAAGAACCGGCCGGATTCTCTTCTTTTTGCAAGGCTGGCCGATGCATACCGTAAAGAGGGCAACATCGTTCAGGCCATTCAGATTTGCGAACAGGGTTTGAAGAATTATCCTTATTATATTACTGCACGAATTCTTCTGGGCCGATGTTATCTCGAACAGCAGCGATACGGCGAGGCAATAGAAGCCTTTTCGTTGGTTTGTATTGCCGACCGCCGGAATCATACCGCGATAAAGATGCTTGCCGATATTTTTCTTGAGCAGGGGATGCAGGAAAAAGCGGGAAAACTCTATGCAATATTGCTTAAGATGGATCCGGAAAATCCGACTATCAGACAGCTTTGTTCCCGTTATCCTTCCTCTGTAAATGCAGGAGAAAGAGATTTATTTTCTGTTCTAGGTATTGAGTCTCCGGCGGGGGAGGCTTTTTATCAACCTGCTGCAGCGGAAACGCCGGATATTACCGGAGAGATTCCTGCGGGTGTTACCGACTTTACCGAAGTGGAGGGCATTTCACCGGAAATATTACAGGCAGAAGTACCTGTGGTAGAGTCAATGCAGGAGAACGCGGAGCCTATAATTGACTATTCGGAACAACCGGAAGCCGTGTCGGGCGAAGATATCTCAGATCGGATGGAAATGCTTTTCGGCGAGCAGACGCCGCAGGACGTAACAACCGGCTATGAAGAAGGCTCTTTTCCCGACGAGCATCTTGAAACGATTCCGGATGCGGGGAAAGAAGGGGAGGTGGTTTCGGGAGAGAGCGATATTTCCGGATCCGATATATCGAATCGTATAGAAGAGTTGTTCAGCGAACAAATGGGAGAAGACAAAGAAACCGGGCAGACGGCTCCGTTATCCGATAAAACTTTTTATGAGCAGGAACAAGGCGGGGAAATTTCCCCTCCGTCTCCGTCCACCGTACAGGATTTTGATTTTACCGATATGGCTGTCGAGACCATTCAGATGAACAGGAGCGATATAGAGATTACTCAGGAATCAATGGAGAGCAACATTGGTATTGGAGCATCAACCGGGGTGGAAACAGAAACAGGCGCCAGGGGGGAGGAAGCATCCGCAGACGCAGACATTACCGGAACGACTGAGGTGGAAGCTGGCTCATCGGCAGAAGTGGGAGAAGTGTCGGGCGCCGATATTTCGCAACGTATCGAGGAACTGTTTTCCGATAGTGCATCCCGGCCCGCAGAGATCACAGCCGAAGCAGAGTCTACGGAAAGAAGCGAAGCAGCGTCTCCAGATTATCAGATTGACATAAGTGATTCAGCCGACGTGTTCTCCGAATCTCCAGCGATCGAACCCGCTACTTCTCCGGCCGACGAGATCGTTTCGGGGAAAGACGTTTCGGATCGTCTGGATGATTTTTTTGCCGCGGCCCCGGAAGCCGGTATTGCAGACAAATCACGGGAAGTCGTCGGAGGAAAAGAGGAGGCCGGATTAACCGCGCTCCAGTCAGGCGAGGAAATGGTACCGGATGAAGGCGGGATGATTTTAGGCGATTTACAGACGCCGGAAAGCGCGGAAAGTTTATTTACAGAAGAAATAACGACGGAAAATACCGGAGCAAAGGAAGATGAAGAAGCTGCATTTGAACCTGATTTCAGTTCTCCTGAATTCGCCGAGACAATGCAGTTCGATCATGAGCTTTTCGAAAAGATGCTTAATCCGACAGAGGATGAGACGGGGGGAGCCGATCATGACGCTTCATTAACCGAAGACCGGCCTTTAACTGATGTAATGCTTCCCGAAGGCGCCGTATCATCCGAGGTCTCGAACCTTACCGATATCTTTCCGGCCGATGAAATTGGAAATTTCGAGCAGGCGTCCGCCTCTACCGAAATGAAAGACGTTACAGACCACACACCCGATCAGTTTGACGATCTCTTTGGCGGCGTCTCTGAGATCAAGGAGGAAGACCTGAACTTCGAAATGCCTCCCCTGGCGGATGGGGAAAAACCGTCGTTCGAAGTAACAACAGTGCAATATGAAAATGAAGGCCCTGACCTGGTTGCTGACGCCGCGGAACCTGCCGAATCCGGAGCCGTTGACGGTACCGCCGCTTTCGAAATCCCGGAAGATTTTCGGATGGATGAGGTGTCTGAACTTTTTTCGGATAGCAGCCCTGTCGATGGAACGAAGACGGATTTTGAATTGATGGAGGGAAATACAAATGATCTTATTAGTGAAGCCGAAGCGGACCACCGTATCGACGATGAACATGTTCAGTCTGGTGTTGCCGACGAGTCGCCTAGCGGAGATGAGGTGGCAGGACGGCTTGAGCGGCTCTTTCCGTCGGAAAATATTCCGGGGACGAAAATTGACAGGCAGGAACCGTTAGAAGAGAGCGCATTCGAAAAGGAGAATACGGCAGAATCGCTGATTACCGAGGCGCCGATGGAAGGCGGCTATGGAGATGAGGCTGCATTGATAGAAACGATGCAGATGCATAGAGAAGAGCTTCTTGAAGATGAAAAAACAGTTAAAGAAGATAGCTTTGAAATACAAACAGCAGGTCTTTCCGTTACGCCGCCAGAATCGCCCGATGAAGGAGTGGAAAACCGTGTGGACGGGTCTCCGGTTATTACAGGAAACGACGTCAGCGAAAGGCTCGATCATCTGTTTTATGCCCCGGATATTTTGAGCCTCTCGGGAGGAGCGGATGCGCCCGGAGAAGACGATCAGAATGAGGTAATGGAAGAGGTTTCGGATTTTTATACAATATCGGGCCGGGATGCGTCCAGGGTGGTAGAAGAGGAAATTCCCGAAAATATTTCCGAGGTGGAGTTTGAAACCCCCTCCCCAATTACCGAAGATTTTTCTTCAGAGCCGGCTGAGGAAGACCTAAAGGAAGGAATACAGCTAACGGATGATAGAAACCAGAAAACTTTATCCGATGCTTCTGAGATTTTACGCAAGGTCGAAATTTATAAAGAACCGTCCGGAGGATCCGAACCTATAAAGGGTGAGGAAGTTGAGGTTCAAAGTCTCAGCGATGAGGATACTTCCGAACCGGATGAACGCGACAAACCCTTTTCTATTCCCGAGCATGTCCTTACCCCAACACTTGCCGATATCTATTATCAACAGGGTCAGCATCAACTGGCAATCCAGATCTACAGGCGACTTTTGGAGCGCGAACCTGAAAACGAGCGTTTTATTAACAGAATAAAAGAGATTCAGACAGCTATGGAGGATGGCGTAACCGGTTCTAAACCTATAGCCAGAGCAGTGCGTAAAAATCCTGATTCTTCCGGATCGAACAGGCACACTAATGACGAAAAAAAATACGATCCGAGACCGCTTGCAGGGGTTCATCTTTCAAAACAGGTAAGAGATGCGGCCAAAGTCGCCCGTAAAAAGAAATTTTAATAAATACAATACTACCAGATTAACGACATTGCGGAAAGTTTGTATAAGAGAATCGCTTTCCGCTGTTCTCATCACAGATACGGTCGATGTAGCATATATAAGCGGCTTTGTTTCATCAAATTCAGCTTCACTTATTCGTCCCACCGGAAAAGGTAAGATTTTTACCGATTTCAGGTATAAAACCGAGGCCATGGACTTTTGCAGGAAACACCCTGAATGGATTTTCGAACAGATACAGCTTTGTTTTACAGAGGTGGCAGGGAAATATCTAAAGCGAGGAGAGAGGGTGGGATATCAGGCCGACAGGATGAGTGTGGATGAGTTTAATAAATTAAAGAAATCTGCACCGGGAGTTCGTTTTGTGAATTGCAGCAGAGCAATAAATGAGAGTTTACTGATACGTCTTTGCAATGAAATTTCTCTAATAGAAAAGGCAGCCCGTTGCGGTGATGCTGCTTTCGACAGGCTTCTTTCGGATATACGTCCTGGAATTTCCGAGAGGGAGCTTGCAAACAGACTTGAAAATTATTGCAGAGATTTCGGCTCTGAAAAGCCCTCATTCGATACAATAGTACTTTTCGGAAGCCGTACCGCTCTTCCTCATGGCAAACCCGGCAGGCGTAAATTAAAAGCTGGAGATTTTGTTTTAATTGATTTCGGGTGTACTATCGGTGGATTTTGCTCAGATATGACACGAACGTTGGTGATTGGTAAAGCCGATTCCGGACAGCGCAGACTTTATTCAATTGTTAAGGAAGCGCAGCTTCGGGTGCTGGAGCGGGCCCGGCCGGGAATGGAAGCACGGCAGATCGATGCTCTGGCCCGAAACTATATAACCAACGCAGGTTATGGAGAGCAATTCGGACATGGGCTGGGTCATGGAGTAGGCAGAAGGATTCATGAAGAGCCGCGGTTAAGTTCAAGGATTTCGCTTAAAATACCGGCTGGTGTTGTAGTAACAATAGAACCCGGTATATATATTCCCGGTTTCGGCGGAATAAGAATAGAAGATATGGTTGTGATCAATGATGACGGTGTAAGATTACTTACCCATTCCACACGGGAGCTTCTGGAAGTATGATACATATAAACGCACTGCTGAAACTTATGGTTGAAAAGGGCGCTTCGGATTTACATTTACGTGTTGGGGTACAGCCGGTATTAAGGGTAAACGGAGAGCTCTTCAGGCTGCAGACGGAAAGGCTTACAGCCGAAGACATGGGTCAGATACTTTCGGTTATTATGCGAGCGGAACAGGTTGAAACCTTTAGACGTAAAAACGAACTCGACTTTGCTTTCGGGCTTAAAGATGTGGGTAGATTCCGTATAAATGCATTCCGTCAGCGCGGCACTCCTGCGCTTGCGATACGCTCCATCAAAACACAGGCGCCTGAATTCTCGGAACTCGGCTTGCCCGAAGTGATTCTCGATATAGCTATGCACAAACGTGGACTTATTCTGGTTACCGGAACCACAGGAAGCGGCAAATCGACACTGCTTGCCTCTATGATAGAGCATATTAACAACAACTCCGCGTCGAATATAGTTACGATAGAAGACCCCATCGAATTCCTTTACAGAGACAAACGGAGTATGATAGCCCAGCGCGAAATAGGGGGTGATACGCACAGTTTTTCGGAAGCGCTTCGCGCATCGTTCAGACAGGATCCCGACATCATTCTTATAGGTGAAATCAGCGATAGGGAGACTATAGAAACGGCCCTAAGCGCCGCAGATACCGGTCATCTGGTAATGAGTACTCTCCATACTATGAATGCAGTGGAAACCATCTCGCGAATAATATCCTTTTTCCCGCCACATCAACATGATCAGATCAGGCTGGTGCTTTCGAATGTCCTTGTATCGATAATCTCCCTGCGTTTATTACCGAGAAAAGACGGAAACGGCAGGATCCCGGCTGCCGAGATTCTTATCAATACCGCAAATATCGCAGAGCTTATTCTTAAACCCGAGAAAACTCATATGATAGTGCAGGCAATTGCGGAAGGTTATACTCAATACGGATCGCAGACATTCGATCAATCGCTGATACGACTCTACCAGGACGGCCATATATCATTACAGGTTGCAAAACAGTATGCCAGCAACCCGGATGATTTCGACCTGCAGGTTCGCGGCATTCAGGGAACATCCGACCGGCGGTGGATGATATAACCATAATAAGAAACGTTAGGAAGACGCTTAAGGTAAAGGAGTTATCGATATAAATCAGGTTTGACTTAAAAACTCCTCCAAAGAATTGCAGATATTGAAAGATATGATAAGATTAAGAATATCATCATGCGAAATAGCTTCCCCCCGCTCCGGCCTGCCTCCCATAAATGGTATTTTCTTCTCACGTAAGGAAGTATATGAAGAGGCTGAGGTTATTATATTTTCAGGCGTTATTTTCGATACCATAAACCTATCTCCTTTTTTTATTAACAACATTATCTAACAAAAGCAACTTTCATGCCGTCTATTAGGAATATTCAATATATTAGTTGCTTTTGTATATTGAATTACTCAGAAAAAAATCTGTTTTTGATCTTTTTTTCGTTCGCATAGAACAAAAGAAGTATAAAGAAATGCTTTATTGGTTAAGCTATCTAACGATCTTTATGATGATGAAGGATTTTATATATGAATAAAATAATCTTTGTTCCAATAGGCTTGTTATTGTTTATTATCGGATGCGCTCCATCTTCCGTTTCTACAGCTACGAAAACAGGATCCAATACTACCGCTCCCGCTCTTCCGGAAAAAACCCGGATCGTAAATCTAGAATGGAAACCTACCATGAAAAAGACGGATATAAACCCAGAACCTCTTGGAGTTTATAAAGCTATAACATTTAAAATATTATCGTTAACGGATACACGGGAGGATAAGCGTATTATCGGAAAAGCGTATGAAGATATGAAAGTAAGAGACGCTTTTGTTCCGATTGCTACCAGGGTGAATGTGGCACAATGGTTAAGAAACGGTTTGAATAGAGTGTTTGCCGAACTGGGTATCAAAACCGACGACAGGGAAGGAAATCTCATCCTCGAAATAGAAATTGTAGAGTTTTTTATATTTGATGATTTCACACAAACCGGCAGTGTCTTAATGCGTATCAATGCACGAAACTTAGAGGGTATGTTTATATGGGAGGGGCTCATTAAAGGCACCTCCGACCTCTATGTTCATGCCGGCGATTCCGACGGAATCTCGGAATGTCTAAGCAACACTATGATGGTTACGATATATAATCTGCTTACGGACCATAGCTTCCGGGATGCAGTTAAAAAAGCTTATGAATGATGGGGAAAAAATAAATATACTCTCTTCTACGCGTATAACCTATGCCGATAACTTATTCTCCCGTGTTTGCATCTTCAACGTTTTCTCCGGCTTCAGCGGCCGCCTTATCGGTCCCGACAGATTCCTCTTTCGAAACCGCTTGCGGCTCTTCATCTTCCACTACGGTATTTTCACCGGATTTTTCGGCGTCCTGCGTCTTTTTCTGTTTCCCCCTGCCGGATTTGGTTTCGGGCGCAGGTTTTACAGGGTACTTTGCTTTGTACTCCTCCCACAATGCGGGATCCTTATCTTTAAAATAATCCGCTATGCTCAGGACGATCTTACGGCCTTCCAGATCGAATTCTATTACCTTCGCTGGCGTTTTATCACCTACTTTATAAATTCTCGAAGGATGGGTCGTCTCCCGGCCGAGTTGATTTAAGGGAATGAAACCTTCCACGTCGGCCGAACAATTGACGATAAGCCCCCTGTCGAGAATACGAGCGACCTCGCATTCAGGGACTTCCGTGCCTACCAGATACTGCTTGGCAAGATCTTCCCACGGATCGTCGGTGAGTTGTTTGATGCCGAGAGAAACGCGTCTTTTTTCTACATCGATATCCAGCACCTTAACCTCTACGGTATCACCCTTTTTAAGTATTTCACCCGGATGGTTTATCTTCTTCGTCCATGACATATCGGAAATATGGATAAGGCCGTCAACGCCCTCCTTGAGTTCAACGAAGACGCCGAACGCGGCAATGTTGCGTACTTTGCCTTTTACTACCGCGCCTATCGGAAATTCCGAGGGAACCCTGTCCCATGGGTCGGGTTCGAGCTGTTTGAACCCAAGCGATATCTTCTGATTCTCCTTGTCGATCTTCAGCACTACGGCTTCCACTATATCACCTATACCTACGATTTTCGACGGATGTTTTATATGCTGTGTCCACGACATTTCGGAAATATGTATAAGCCCCTCTATACCCTTTTCAAGTTCCATGAACGCACCGTAGTCTGTTATTGAAACAATCTTTCCGCGAACCCTGGATCCCTCCGGATATTTATCCTCGATTCCTTTCCACGGGTGTTCGGTGAGTTGTTTCAGACCGAGCGAAATACGTTCCTTATTCTCGTTAAAATCCAATACCTTTACTTTTAATTTATCGCCTATCGCGACTATTTCCGAGGGATGGTTTACCCTCCCCCATGACATATCGGTAATATGCAATAAGCCGTCGACGCCGCCCAGATCGATAAATGCTCCGAAATCGGTGATGTTCTTAACCGTGCCTTCACGCACCTGGCCCTTCTCCAGTTCGGCAAGTATCTTCTCCCGCATCGCATTGCGGTCTTCTTCAAGTATGACTCTTCGCGAGACAACGATATTACGTCGTGCTTTATTTACTTTTATCACTCTGAAACGGTATGTCTCTCCTAATATGGCGTCCATATCGGGGATTTGTCTCAAATCGATTTGCGATCCCGGAAGAAACGCGTCCACTCCGAAAAGATCGACCACCACTCCACCCTTAATTCTCCGAATCAGTCGTCCTTCAACGGTTTCCTGGTTTTCGTATGCCTTATAGATTCTGTCCCAAACTTTCAGAAAATCCGCCCGTGATTTTGAAAGAATAATCTGTCCCTCACTATCCTCCACCTGTTCGAGAAACACGTCTATTTCATCACCGGGTTTGAATTCATGTACGTTCTTAAACTCAGAAATGGGTATAATGCCTTCGGATTTGAAGTTGACATCAACGATCACCTCTTTTTCGGTAATACGGAGTATTCTTCCCTTTACAACCTGACCTTCTTCGAGGCCCTCGAGTGATTTGCTGTATTCCTTAAGTATTTCCTGAACCTGGCCCGGTTTGTAAAAACTCTCTTCAAAATCGGAAAGGTCGATTTTATTGCCCAGGGCGTCTATTCCTTCGACGCCGGGATTTTCATCTATCACGGTTTTCGACATAAAAAGGTACTCCTAAATAGAATCGGTTAAAGGTTTATTGATACTCCA